>Ga0207690_10000125_pt1 | contig 63317 bp, 58 predicted proteins | sample KBSC23metaG_FD_184315 | JGI IMG/M metagenome (GOLD analysis project Ga0207690, IMG submission 184315) | Corn rhizosphere microbial communities from Kellogg Biological Station, Michigan, USA - KBS C2-3 metaG (SPAdes) (version 2) | ecosystem: Host-associated > Plants > Roots > Rhizosphere > Soil ... | reverse complement strand
GCCATTGCCGCGGCTGTTTCTTCAGGTACGACAGGATATGCGCCTGGCCGTCGACGCAGGTGCCGAGGTACATCTGCGCCACGTCCGACTTGGCATCGGCGTAGTCCTCGTTCCAATGCACACCGGAAGTCATCGTCAGCAACTGCTGCACCGTGACCTTGGCGTAGGCACTGTCGCGCAACTCCGGGATGTACGTGCCCAGCGTGTCGTCCAGGCTGTGAATGTCGCCACGTTGCAACGCGATGCCCAGCAACGTGGACGTCACCGACTTCGCCACCGAGAACGACTCCCAGCGCTGCTCCGGCCGGAAGCCCAGCGCATAACGCTGCAGGCGGACGCGCCCGTGCTGCAGCACCATCACGCCGGCGAGGTGGTGCTTGTCCATATAGTTGGCCAACACCCCCGACGCACCCTGCCCGCCCAACTCCAGCGGCTTGCCCTGCGGCAGCGCGTGCACATGCGTACCGTGTGCGGCACGATCGCTGGGAAACCGCTCGTACATCTGCCGGAACTGCGCCTCGCGCTGCGCCTGCGGCCAGAACAGCACGGCTTCGCGTTGCTGGCCGATGGTCGGGACACTCGGTTCGCTGGCCGCCAGCGGCAGCGAGATGGTCAGGCACAGTGCGGCAACAAACAGACGGACAGAGATGGTTGAACACATGGTGGTGCGTGCCGACGCGGTGGTGGAACCGCCATCTTACCGACCCGTGCCGGATAGGTCGTTATCGGGAATGCACGATTCGCACTCGGCCAGGATCCAATCCGATGCGGTGCAGCTGACCGAGCTTCCATGATCAGCACAAGCTGCATCGCTGCCTCACCCCGAGAGCTGGCACGATGACAGCATCCCGGCCACCTCCGTTGGTCTAGTCGCAAGTGAAGTCATCGCCGTTGAGCGGATGGCAGAAATCGGACCAGCCGTAGACGCGCCAGTAATCGACCAGCCCCAGATCGATCACGATTTTCTTGAAACCCGGCAATTTGCGCACATCGCGCAGCATGGGTTGCCACAACAGGGCCGTATCGCCCATGTCCGGCGCCGCTTTTGCCAGCAGGTCGAGTGCCAGCTCCGGCTGGTGGTAGTACGCCGCCCACCAGATCAGCATGTTGCTGCGGTCAGGCGCGGCGGCGGCGCGACGAAGCTCGTCCGCGGCGCCGGCGGGTGCATCGATGAACTTCGCCAGCGCGTGATCCAGGCGAAAATCCTCGGCGTTATCGGGTACAAGACCGAGGCGCCTGTCGATCTCGGCCCGGTTCCGTGTCGTGAGCGCGGCCACCACGCCAGCCCTGATCAGGGGTGTTTCGAAGCCCTTGAGCTTGCGGCCACGATCGACTTCGGCCAGTGCGCCGGTGAGGTTGCCGTCAGCCAGGTAGGCCGAGCTCAGGAACCCCGCGAACTCGACCTCCAGCGGGTCTTCTGCCCGCGTGCGTTCGAGCTCGGGGATGGCTTCATGCACGCGCCCAACCTCGAGCAGGAAAACGCCACGCGGTGCGTGCGCCTGATTGGCCATCCCGTACCGGGCATAAGCCGCCTGCAACTGTTCAAACACGGACGCCGCCTTCAACCAGTGGCCGCGCCGTGATTCGGCGATACCGGTCTCGAGCAGAACTTGCGGCGCATCCGGCGTCAGCGTGCGCGCACGCTCAAGCGCTGCCGCGCCTTGCTGGCGCCATTCGGCGGCGCGCGCTGGTACGACGAACGCAGCATTGATGCAGGCCGTATGGAGTCCCGCCCAGCCGATCGAAAACAGCGGATCCAGTGCGACCGCGCGCTGCAGATGCGCGATAGCGAGTGCCTGCGCCTCCGGCGTCGACTCCACGGTGAGTTCCATGCCGTGCAGATACTCGTCGTAGGCGGCGACATTGCGTGTCATGCCGGGCGCCCGCCCCACGTTGCCGACGCCAAACAGCTCACCCACGCCGAGCTTGACCTGCAGCGCATGGGCGACGGATCCGGCGATCTCGCCCTGGATCGCGAAAATGTCGTCAAGCTTGCGCTCGTAGGTCTCCGACCACAGCTGGTCGCCGCTGCGGGCATCGCTCAGCTGCGCGCTGATGCGCACCTGATCGCCGGCCCTGCGTACGCTGCCGCGGAGGATATGTTCGACGCCAAGCGCCGAGCCGATCGTGCGCAGATCTTCGTCGCTGTCCTTGAACCGGAAGGACGATGCGCGCCCCGTCACGCGCAAACCGCGAACGCGTGAAAGCGTGCTCAGGAGTTCGGCCGTGATCCCGTCGGCGAAATAGGCCTGCTCGGGATCGGAGGACAGATTCTCGAACGGAAGGACGGCGACGGACGGCGCCACGGTGGTTTGTGCGCCACTACCGCGGAAGTTCACGGCGAAGACGGCAAAGAGCGAGATAGCTACCAGCACCGTGCCGAGCCACGCCGCCGCCATCCCCCACGGCCAGCGTTTCCTGCCGTCGGATGCCGACGCCGGAAGAACGGCGGGCGCCGGACTTGGCGTGGACCCCATGTGTTCAATCGGAACCGTCAACCGGTAGCCGCGCTTGGTGATCGTCTCGATATAGCGCTTGCCGTCGCCGGCATCGCCCAGTGCCTGCCGCAACTGGCGGATGGCCAGATAAACCGAGCCCTCGCCAACGACGACACCCTTCCAGACGGATGCCATCAGCTCGTCGATCGAGACAACGGCTCCGCCGTGCCGGGCAAGCAGGACCAGAACGTCCATGGCGCGCGGCTCGATCCTGATCGATCGGCTATCGTGCTCGAGCAGATTGAGGTCGGGGCGCACAGTCCACGCGCCGATCCTAATGCTTGCCACGTCGCTCACCGCCGCCCTCCGCCAATCATGCGCGAAAACTAAGACGTTCCTCAGGCCGCTCTTGCGCGCCGATTGTAGCGTTGTCCCGCTCGCTCAAACGAACCGGGAGACGCACCGATGCAAGCGGACGGCTGGAAAACAGCGACTACCACGGAAGCTCTGGAAACCGGGCCGGTGCCTGCTCCGCACGCGGCATTCACCGCCTCACGCAGAACGGGACCCGCGCGCCATTTCTTCGTCGGCATCGGCGTCTGGTGCATCCTCCTGACCATCGCAGGCTTCGTACCCAGTTTCCAGGCGTACTTCGCAGGGGAGTTCCACATCCCGCCAATCGTGCACGTGCATGCCGCGATCATGATGGGTTGGCTCGTGCTCTATACGGCGCAGGCCGGTCTCGCCACGCGGGGAAACCTGCGCCGGCATCGACGCATGGGCTGGCTGGCAACAGGATTGGCCGCCGCCGTCTGGATCTCGATGGGCGTCGCCACCGTCACGGCCTTGCAGCAATACGCCCCGGACGAGGCACCTTTCCTCGTCAAACCGCTCTTGATCCAGCTTGGAACGATGGCCGTCTTCCCGGTGTTCTTCATCGGCGCCGTGCTCGCCCGGCGGCAGGCTGGCTGGCACAAGCGGCTGATGGCACTGGCCACCTTCGTGCTCGTCCAGGCGGCGCTGGATCGCATGCACTGGCTACCGGACCTTGGCCTGCCCGGGTTCTGGGAAACCGGCTTGCGCGGCTATGTCCTGCTGCTGCTACCGCTGTTCGCCTTCGACCTCAGCACACTCAGGCGCATCCACCCCGCCACGCTGATCGGCGCCGGCCTGATCATCGCGATGCACGGCGTGGTCAGTTTCTACTGGGCCGACGAGGGCTGGAATCAACTCGCCCGCCATGTCTGGATGTGGTTGCGGTGACGACAAGCAGGTCTCCACACGATCACGCATGATCTGGCCTGTAACCACTAACCGCGCGTCACTGGCGAACCAGAAAGCCGGCGGACAGAGCATGGCTTGACTCCGACGCCCCTGGTGCGGCCGACCGCTGCGTTGAAGTACGTGAACCGCAACCCTGCCTTCACCCGAAAGTCACGCGCGCTTTCACGCCGTCGTCCTGAACACGGTGGTCCCATGCTGGCTGTACGAGTCGGCGCGGAGTGTCATCCGCAAGGCCGCACTCTTATCAACGGTGCCTGCGCAAGCTGGCGACACGATTCGTTTCAGCACCCAAGGAGTTCCCATGATCAAGCGCATGCTTCCCGTACTGATCGGACTGTCGTTTTGCAGTGTCGCCCTCGCGCAGGATCCAGCTGCCACCACCCAGTCGGCGACAACGACCATCCAGACCACCACCACGGCTTCCACCTGGACCACGCAACCGCCGACCGGCGCATTGAGCGAGGAAGCCATCAAGACCGCGATCGCCAATGCCGGCTTCAAGGAGGTCAAGGACCTGAAGTTCAAGGACGGCGTATGGCGCAGCAAGGCCCGCGGCGGCAACAAGCAATGGGTCGAGCTCGCCGTGGGACCGGTGAACGGCAAGGTCTACGTCAACGACGCACCGTCCAAACTCAACAAGGACGAGATCACGGCCAAACTGACTGCGGCCGGCTACGAGGGCGTCCACGACGTGGAGTACGAGCACGGCCTGTGGAGCGCTGACGCCAAGACCAGGCGCGGCACCGACGTCGACCTGCTGGTCGATCCGGGCGATGGCAGCGTGGTAGCCAAGTCGCGCGACTGACGCGTTGCGCTTGCGATGATCACGGAGGCCCGGTGCGGAACGCATCGGGCTTTTTTCGGTGATGTCTGCCGTCGCAAGCGGACATGCTCGGTCATCGGCCTGGCCTCTTTATCGACCCGCAGCGGGAATCATCCCGATGGTGACCATCCACGTCTCGGCCAGGGCGGGCCAGCGCGTGATCGGATTCGACGTCGGCCTCAGCCCGAACGCATGCCCGCCGTGCGCGTACAGGTGCATCTCGGTCGGCACCTTGGCGTTCTTCAGCGCGATGTAATAGGCCAGCGACTGGTTGACGCCATCCACGTAGTCGTCTTCCGCCTGCACCAGGAACGTCGGCGGCGTCTCGCGGGAGACAGGGACATTGACATTGAACTTGTCGTCATCGGTCGCGAGATGCCCCGGATAGATGGGCATGGCGAAATCCGGCCGGGCGCTTTCCCTGTCGGCGGCGTCCACGGGTGCATACAGGCGCCGCGCAAAGTTCGTGCTGATCTCCGCCACCAGGAACCCGCCCGCCGAAAACCCGAGCACGCCAATTTTGTGCGGATCGATGTGCCATTCCGCTGCGTGATGGCGCACCAGCCGCATCGTTCGCTGCGCGTCCTCCAATGACGGCACCGACAAGGCGAAATTGTGCGGGCGGCAATCGCACTGCCATTCATAGGGCGCACTCGGGACGCGATACTTCAGCAGGACACAGGTGATGCCCCTGGACGTCAGCCAGTCGCAGGCTTCGGTACCTTCGAGATCCATGGCCAGGATCTGGAAGCCGCCACCCGGAAACACCACGACCGCAGCTCCCGTATTCTTCCCCTTGGGCGCATAGACCGTCATCGTGGGGCGGGTCACATTGGTCACCGCAGTCACCGGCTTGCCAGCCAACAACTTGTCGCTCACCTTCGCCGTTTCCGGACCGGGAACCTGCTGTGCATCAGGCGCTGCTCCCGGCCAGATCGGTATCTGAGTGTTTCCAGCGGCGGGTTGCCAGACCGTCGTCGCTGCATGCGCGCCTGCGCATGCGACCAGCAGGCATAGGGCAATCGTGCAAAGCCTCATGACACTCCTCCGTGTTGGCGCTCGCCAAAGTCGTACGATCAAGGCAGGAAACCAGCTCCAACCCTTTCCCGATGCTGCACGCCGTATCGGGCCTGCCGCAGCCGCTTCCATGGATTTCTTCGGGCAAACGCGTCAATGTCATCATCGCCTGAAGCCATGCCAATCCCGACACGCCACTTGAAAACCGCGGAGATTCCGGTGAACGCAACGATGGATTCCGCCGACTGCGAGGTCGGCTATGACATCCCCGCCCTGCCGGGCATGGACGAGGCGGATATCCAGACGCCCTGCCTGGTGCTCGACCTCGATGCGCTGGAGCGCAACATCGTGAAGATGGGCAACTACGCGCGAGCGCACGGCGTGCGCCACCGCAGCCACGGCAAGATGCACAAGTCGGTCGATGTGCAGAAGCTGCAGGAAAGGCTGGGGGGTGCGGTCGGCGTCTGCTGCCAGAAGGTTTCCGAAGCCGAGGCCTTTGCGCGTGGCGGCATCCGGGACATCCTCGTGTCGAACCAGGTGCGCGACCCGGGCAAGATCGACCGGCTCGCGCGCCTGCCGCGCTACGGCGCGCGGATCATCGTCTGCGTCGACGACGTGGCGAACGTGGCCGAGCTTTCGGCAGCGGCGCAAAGGCATGGCACCACGCTGGAATGCCTCGTCGAGATCGACTGCGGCGCAGGCCGCTGCGGCGTTGCCACGACCGGCGAAGCGGTTGCGATTGCCCAAGCGATCGACGCCGCGCCGGCCCTGGGATTCACCGGCATCCAGGCGTATCAGGGCGCCATGCAGCATCTGGAAAGCTACGCGGACCGCAAGGCGAAGCTCGACGACGCCATTGTCCTGGCGAAGGCGGTGGTCGAAAGCCTGCAGACGGCCGGGCTGACACCCGAACTCGTCTCGGGCGGCGGCACGGGCTCCTATTACTTCGAGTCCAATTCGGGCGTCTACAACGAGTTGCAATGCGGCAGCTACGCCTTCATGGATGCGGACTACGGGCGCATCAGGGACAAGGACGGCCATCGCATCGACCATGGCGAATGGGAGAACGCGCTGTTCATCCTGACCTCGGTGATGAGCCGCGCGAAACCCGGCCAGGCCGTCTGCGACGCGGGCCTCAAGGTGCAATCGCTCGACAGCGGCCTGCCCGTCATCCACGGCCGCGACGACGTGACGTACATCAGCGCCTCGGACGAGCACGGCGTGATCGAGGACAAGCGCGGCGTCCTGCGCATCAACGAAAAGCTGAAGCTCGTGCCCGGCCATTGCGACCCGACCTGCAACCTCCACGACTGGTACGTCGGCGTGCGCAACGGCAAGGTCGAGGTGGTATGGCCGGTGTCGGCGCGCGGAAAGAGCTACTGACGTGCCATGCGTCACGTCGCCATGACAGCGTGCCGCTTATTACAATTCCGCCTTCTTTCGTGGAAGGTCGACCGCATGACTATTCGTTCACGCCGTGCTCTGGTGAGCCGCATGCTCATCCTGGTGCTGCTCTTCGCGCCGGTCGTCGCCATCGCCCAGGCCGTGACCGGCGTGGGATTCCAAACGATCGCGATTCACGACCCGGTCAACGGCGGTACGACGCCCGGCTACGTGTTCTATCCGTCCGCGCAACCTTCGAAGACCACCTGGCGCGGACCTTATGAATTGCACGCCACGCCCGACGCACCACCCATCGCCGGCGCCAAGCCGCTGGTGGTGATCTCGCACGGCCATGGCGGATCGGACCTGGGCCATCACGATCTCGCGGCGTACCTGGCGAGCCACGGCTTTGTGGTGGCGACGCTGGAACACCCCAAGGACAATTTCCACGACATGAGCGGCGTCGGAACCGCAGCCGTGCTGGCCGGCCGGCCGATCCAGGTAAAGGCCGCGATCAGCGAACTGCTGCACGATCCGCACTGGAAGACGCTGGTCGACCCGAAGCGGATCGGCGTCACCGGGTTTTCCGCCGGCGGCTACGCCGCACTGATGGTCGTGGGCGCGGTGCCACGTTTCGATCTCTACGTCGGCTACTGCGAACGCCATCCCCAGGACCCGGACTGCGGGCTGCTGCAGAAACTCCAGTCCCAAGGCACCGCGACGGCGGCCCTCGCCGCACTGCAGGCAGGCGTCGACCGCTGGGGCAAGCCCGACGATCCGCGCGTGAAAGCCGCCTTCGCCATGGCGCCACTGAGCCTGGTGTTCGACAAGGCCGGCCTTGCCCACGTCGATCGCCCGGTTTTCCTCTATTACGGCCAGGACGACCGGGTGCTGCTGCCGCAGGAAAACGTCCTGCACATCGCACCGCTGATCAAGACACTCGCCGGCATCACGATGATTCCCAAGGCGGGGCATTACGTGTTTCTCTCGCCGTGCTCGCCGCAACTCAGCAAGAGCGCACCGGACATTTGCAAGGACCCGCCGGGCGTCGATCGCGTCGCGGCGCACCAGCGCATCAACGCCAGCGCACTGGCGTTCTTCCGCAAGGCGCTGGGCGCCGCAACGCACTGAGCCTCCGTGCTCGTCGGCCGTCAGCGAAACCGCCTGGGCAGCGCGGCCAGAACCCGGCCGTCAACCTGGGGCAATGAAAGTGGCAACGGGACGACGGTTCATGCCGGCTGGTAGACGGCTGCCACGGCGCCAGAGGCGAAGGGGGTCATGCTGACCAGGTGCAGATCAACCGGGCTGCGCAGTGCGGAGAACAGCGACAGGCCTTCGCCCAACACCACCGGGTGAATGCCCAGCCGGTATTCGTCGACGAGGCCGGCGGCAATGAGGCTTTGGGCGAACCGGGCGCCGCCATGCGCAAGGATGTAGTTGCCCGGCTGCTCCTTCAGCCGCAGGACTTCCTCCACAAGATCGCCGCTTGCCACCGTGGGGTCGGCCCAGGACTGCAGGACCGCCGCTGTCGGCGTGGCGCCATGCCGCCCCGCATTGCGCGCTTTCGCTTCGGCGAGCATCGGCGACGGATCCACCGGTGTGTTCTTGATCCCCGTCCTCGAAAAAATGACCTTGGGGATGTCGTTCATCGGCGCTGCGATCGGCATGTCCGAATAGGGCCAGAACGCCGCCATGTCGTGATAGCTGCGGCTCCCCATGATGTGCACGCCGGCTCCGCGCAGCGTATCGAGTACCCACACCGTGGAATCGGCGCCGCCCGATGAGCGGAAGACCCAGTCGGCCTCGCCGTTCGGCCCGGCGACAAAGCCGTCCAGGGAGACGGACATCTTCAACACGAGCTTTCTTCTTGTTGCCGTTGAGCCAGCCATGGTTCCTCCGTAATCTTGCGATGGTTCGTGGACCGAGGATGCCAGCGTTGGTTCTGGCCTCTTCAAAGCAACGACGAACGGCGGAAGCACGTTTCGACATGGTCCGAGGTACCTGTCCGGCATGCTCTTGATCGTGACCTGCATGACTGCACTGGCCTTTCGTTCCGAGCCTTGCTCGCCGATCACTTCGCCCTGGCAACAGTTAGGATATCTCCCACCCTACAAAGCTGTGTGCGCCATGAGCGACGTCCTTACCATCCATGAATTCAACGATGATCTCGCGGTTCACTTCCGCGACATCAATGCGGAATGGATCCATGCCATGTTCCGCCTCGAGGAAACCGATCGGGATGTGCTGGAGAACCCCCGCGCGAAGATCATCGACGCTGGTGGCGTCATTCTCTTTGTCGAGGCAAGCGGACTCGGGATCGTCGGCGCGTGCGCCCTTCAGAAGACGGGGGCTACCAGCTACGAGCTCACCAAGATGGGTGTGCGCGAGTCGGCACGCGGCATGAAGGCCGGGGAGTTCCTGCTCTCCGCGATCATCGACCGGGCAAGCTCGCTGGGAGCCGAGCCCCTGTACCTGCTCACCAACGCCAAATGCGCCGCTGCCATCCACCTGTACGAGAAGCTTGGCTTCCAGCACGACGCTGAAATCATGGCGCGGTATGGAGCGCGCTACGAAAGGTGCGACGTGGCGATGCGCTACCACGCATAAGCCTTGCGGTAAGCAACCTTGTGGCTTCCAGCCATGGCCTGCATTCCGCCTTGGGTCGCGAAAGCCGCACTCCTAACTTGCCGTTCGGACGTCTGCACCGCAAGGACTGCTTGCGGCCAGAAGCAGACGTTTGATATCCATCTGAATCTGGAACTCTCTTCTCTCACGGTGGTCCTTCGTATTGCGGCGTGCCCGCCGCTTCTAGGGGGACGCCCGTGATAAAGATCTTCGCTGCATTCGCAGTGGCCGCAGTCTTCTCAGCGTCGGCCGAGCCGAGCGCCGTCCACATACCATCGGTTGAAAAGAGCGTCATTGAGCTTCACCAGCTGTTTGACCACTACCAGCATGCTGTTGCCGCAAAGAATTCCAAGGAGTTGCTTGGATACTTTTTGAGCGAAACTGTCCCTTTCGTGGGCGCATTTGCTCCTGCGTCGTATGACTTGATTTCCAGCGCCAACAAGCAGCAGGTGCCGCGAACATTGTCCTCGAACGCGAAAGAGGATGCGGACAGCGAGATCAAGCTCCCCCCTGATCAGATCGAGAATCTATCCATCCAGACCGATGGTGAGGTAGGGACTGTCTCCTGGGACTATTACGCAAAGATTGGCCATGGCCGAATTATCTGGTCGACTGTACTGACCAATGACGGATGGAGGATCGCATCCGTGACTTACTCGATAAACATGCCCGCTGCAGCCAAAAAAACGGCAAACAGGTGAAATGAGGCGACCTATGTTTAGTCGGCTCCGGGTCGACCTCTGCCCGCCGTAGCTTTTCCGGGCATCAGCAGCCGCTAGGGCTGCAACCGGCGCCAGGAGCTGCCATTAGAACGGAGCGTGAGCTTCCCTCACGGCATTCTTGGAAAGGCCCCCGTTTACGGGGCAGAACCCGAAGCTATTCATTAGTCACAAGGAACACGAATGCTCATGTTATTCAATTGCCCATGAGCAACTTGCCTCAGCCGGATAACAACGCTACGAACACATCTTCGCCGCGTGTGGGAGGTCCGTACGCGCTGAGGCATCGGCACAAGGCACGGGAAGAGCCTCAGGACCAGTTGTCCCGGATCGTTGCGCTCGCCGGCGCTCTACTGATCAATCTGACGTTCCTGTTTCGCGGCATGCTGTGGCCGACGTTTACGCCTCCGCCATCACCGCGCGATGAAACCATGGATGTGCTTGAAGTGCGCTTCATCGATAAATCGCTCCTGCAGGCACAGTCTCTGCGTGAGATCCCGCCTTCGGCATTCGTTGAGACAAATCGCGTGACGAACGCGACTGTCATTGCCAGTCGGGCATCGCGGGCCAAGCACACAACACCACATCACAGCGCGATGTCGATATGGGAGGCGAAGGGGGGCGACGGACATGATGGCGTTGCTAGCTATATCCAAGTGCGACCACACGAAGGCATAGATGTGATGGCTCGCGCGCAAGGACACATCAACTATCAAAGCACGCGCTTCGACCAAGCTTGGACATCCAGGGGTGAAAGCTCGATCGACACGGTGGTACGTCGTGCTATCGAGAGAACCACCATCCGGTGGACGATTGCGCTCCCGCGTGGCCTACGTATCGATTGCGCTGGCGGCCCCGGCACTCCCGATTCGGCTATGAATGCCCTTCCCTTGCTGTCGTTTGGTTGCCATGGTGATCCACCATCGCCACCGGTGGCCTCGGATGCGGTGATCAAGATCCAAACCATGGCGCCAGCGAAACCCCTTGCCGGGAATCCGCCACCCGAGGCTGAGACGAGTGCAGCTGCTGCACCGATCACGCTCGACAATGCAGTGCTGTGCGCAACCGCGCGCGTCGCGCACGCACCACCTTCATCCGGCTGCGAGGTGAACGTGCAGGCCGTCTCGCCCCATCCCAAGGTGGGCAATTCATGGTTGCCAGCGCGCGATCCGGATGCAATTAAAAACTCAGATGCAAAACGCAAATGAATCGATAATTCAGCACCGAGCGAGATTGGCTCCCCAAAGGAAGGTGACCCATCTGCGCTTGTAAAGCGCTTCAGCCCCGCCGCGCGGGCAGGAACCGGCTGTTGCGCAGCAGGCCCGCCGAGACCAGCGACACCAGCACGCCGACCGGGAAGATTTCCGCGAAGGTCATGGGCAGGCGGAACATCGGGTTCGCGTACTGCATCTTGAACGCTTCCATGTCGGTAGTCAGCTTCGCCAGCGCCTCGGCGCTCGCGCCCTTCGCCTTTTCGCTCGCGATGATCGCGTTCGAATACGAGGTGGCGAAGTCCATGTGCGTCATCGCCTGCAGCGCTTCCCACGCGACCACGTAGAGGATCCCGGCGATGAAGCTGACGCCCAGGCCGATCCCGAACGCCGGCCAGAATCCGATCACCCCGCCGCGGTCCACGTCGCGGTGCCGCTTGATCCCCACGAACACCGCGCTCAGCGCGATCAGCATGGTCGTGTAGCCGATCAGCATGCCGTACTTCAGCGGCGGCATCCCATCGAACCCGAGGAAGGTGGCGAACATCAGCCCGCCGACGACCACGCCCGCGATGACGCCGTATTTCAAGATCGTGATCCACATGAGCCGTTCCCCTTTGATGGTTGGTGTCGCCATTGACCGCCGTACCGTCCGCCCTGGCAATCACCCGAACGGGTGAATTTGGCCGATTCCCCCGAATGCACCGCCCTCAGGGCACGATCCCCAACTCGCGCGCCCGGCGGATCGCCTCGGTGCGCCGCTTCGCGCCCAGCTTCTCGAACAACCGGGCCACGTGCGTCTTGACCGTGTTCGGCGACACGTGGAGGTGCGCGGCGATCTCCTTGTTCGAGTGGCCGGCGGCCAGTTCGTGCAGTACCTCCAGCTCCCGCCCGCTCAGGCCCAGCGCCGCCTGCGCCTTCGGATTGCCGTCGAAGGCGGCCGGCGCCGGCGCGGCGAACACCCGCACGCCCAGCACGATGCCCAGCACCAGGAACGCGGCCGCGACCAGGAACAGGTAGACGTCGCCCGCATGCATCCGCACCAGGCGCTGGTAGTCGAGCCACTGCAGGGCCAGCGTTCCCGCCGCCAGCAGCGCCCCGTAACCGACCACCCGCTTCCACATCGCCGCCTCCGCTCGCCCCCGCGCGGTCATCTTAGCGCCGGCCCGCCGGAGCGCACGCGCACGGCCATGCGCCGGCGGTGATAAAGACCGCCGGTGAGCCTATGATCGTCCCCACCCGCCTGCCGGAGCCTCAGCGATGAAAACCATCACTGCCCTGCTTTTGGCCAGCACGCTCGCCTGCGCGTCGGCCGCTTCCTCCCAGGAAATGCATTCGCATCCGGCACCGGAAAAACTGGGCCGGGTCAGTTTCCCCACCTCCTGCGCACCCGCGGTATCGCACGACTTCGAACGCGCCGTCGCCCTGCTCCACTCCTTTGCCTATACCGCCGCGGAGCAAGCCTTCCGGGAGGTCGCCGACGCCGACCCTTCCTGTGCCATGGCGCACTGGGGCATCGCGATGTCCCATTTCCACCCGTTGTGGAGTCCGCCCGCCCCGGACGAGTTGGCCAAGGGCGAAGCGGAAGCCATCCGGGCCACGAGCCTGGGCGCGAAGACCGCGCGCGAACGCGCGTTGATCGCTGCGATCGCGGCCTATTACCACGATGCCGGGCACGTACCGCCGCCCGCCCGGGCCAAAGCCTATGAGGCAGCCATGGCTGTCGCGGCCAGCCGCTACCCGGCCGACACCGAAGTCCAGGTGCTCTACGCCTTGTCGCTCCTGGCCACGGCCTCCCCCCAGGACAAATCGCACGCCAACCAGAAACAGGCCGGCGCCATCCTGGAGCCGATCTACAGGAAACATCCCGATCACCCCGGCGTGGCCCACTACCTCATCCACGCTTACGACAGTGCCGAACTGGCGCCCCGCGGCCTGGCTCCGGCGCGCGCCTACTCGAAGATCGCGCCTTCGGCACCGCATGCGCTGCACATGCCATCGCACATCTTCACGCGGCTGGGCCTGTGGGACGACTCCATCGCATCGAACCTGGCGGCGCGCACCGCGGCGCACAGCCAGGGCGACCTTGGCGAGGAACTCCATGCGATGGACTACCTCACCTACGCGTATCTCCAGCGCGGCCGGCGCACCGACGCGGAACAGGTGGTGCGTTCGCTTGACAGCATGGGCGTCCACGCCGGTGCCGAGTTCAAGGTCGGCTACGCCGCCACGGCCATGCCGATCCGCCTCGCCATGGAAGGCCGCCAGTGGGCCCTTGCCTCGCGCCTGCAGGCAGGCGACGGCGCGGCGCCGGAGGTGGCGGCCATCGTCTATTGGGCCCGTGCGGTGGCCAACGCGCGCTCCGGGCAAGCCAAAGCAGCCGATGCCGATATCGCGCGACTGGACGCCTGTCGGCAGCAGTTGCTGGCCAGCAAGAAAGATTACTGGGCGACCCAGGTCGACATCCTCGGGAAGGAAGCCAGGGCCTGGCAGTCAGCGGCCGGCGCGCATCCCGCCGATGGCGTGGCGACGCTCCGGCTGGCGGCCGACCAGGAAGACGCCATCGAGAAATTGCCGGTGACGCCAGGCCCGATCATTCCCGCACGCGAGCAGCTTGGCGACCTCTACCTGCAACTGCACAAGCCGCAGGAAGCCCTCGATGCCTACAAGGCCGCCTTGGCAGCGGCGCCGGGCCGACGGGCAGCACTCCACGGCGCGGCCCTGGCCGCCGCCGCGGTCGGCGACACCCGCACGGCCAGCCAGATGCGGCAGCTTTTGTCGCGCTAGGGTCGCGGTGCCGGTGACGGACCCGGGCATCTACGCTGTTGCGCTTTGAAAGAAGGTGCCAGACCGGGCAACGGAGCCAGGCCACCGGTGGTCACGCCTCAATCGAAATGCTCCATATCGTCCGGCAAGCCCAGCCAGGAATGCTGACGTTGCTCATAGACCGACACCCGCGGCGGTGGAAAGCCCGGGTCCGCAAAGGCGCCGACCGCCACGGTGACGAACCCCGGCAGCGCATCGGCCTGCCAGCACACGGTGGCACCGCAGTCGCCGCAAAACCGGAACCGGGCGATGCTGCCGCTGTCGCCGGCCTGGGCGTATTCCCTGCTCTGCCCCTCGATCGTCACCGCATCCAACGGGAACCGCGCCTGCATCCCGAACACGCTGCCCGTGCGCTTCTGGCACGCCAGGCAATGGCAGATCGAGACCCGTACCGGCTCGCCGCGCGTGCGGACGACGAGCTTTCCACAGCTGCATGTTGCTTGACGATCGGTCATGGAAACTCCAATGGAATAGAGCAGCACCAGTGTTTCCGGGCCTATCGTTGGGCCCGCCGCGACAAGTCTAGTTCGGCGATTTACAACAATTCAAACGGCTGTAAGTGAACCTGACCCCGTTCTTCGTAAAGTGCGCTCTGACCCCGAGTTTCGCATCTTGACGACGACCTTGCCCTTCGCGCGTCCTGCTTCGACGTAAGCCAGTGCTTCGTTGGTTGACTCGAAGGGAAAGACGCGATCAATCACGGGGCGGATGGCCCCGGCCTCGATGAGCCGGGTGATCTCGCGCAACTGAAGTCCATGGGGCCGCATGAAGAGGAACGAATACTTCAGATCGCGACGGGCTGCCTTTTTCCTGACTCCGGCACTCAGCAGACGGACAATGAGCCTCACGAACCACGGCGCTCCCATATCTTTTGCGAATGCGGGATCAGGAGGGCCGGAAATCGAGATCAGCGTCCCGCCGGGTTTCAGCACGCGCAGGGATTTCTCCAGCGCCACCGCATCCTGGCTATGCAGGACCACATCGTAGTTCTGCAGCACTTTCTCGAAATCGTCTTTCTTGTAGTCGATGACGACGTCTGCGCCGAGGCTCTTCACCAGGTCGATATTGGCGCTGCTCGTCGTGGTGGCTACCGTGGCCCCGATATGCCTGGCCAATTGAATGGCGAAGGTGCCGACGCCGCCAGACCCCGCCTGGATGAAGACCTTCTGCCCCTTCTTCACGTTGGCTCTTTCAACCAAAGCCTGCCAGGCCGTCAAACCGACCAGCGGGATCGATGCCGCTTCTTCCATGGTGATGTTCCCGGGTTTGGGCGCGACATCGTCTTCATTCACGGCAATGGACTGCGCAAACGTGCCGATGCGGCGATCAGGTACCCGCGAATAGACTTCATCACCCACCTTGAATTGCCGAACCCGCGATCCAACGCGAGTCACGACGCCGGCCACGTCATGGCCCAGCACAAGTGGCATGCCGTAAGGCAGGATCAGCTTGAACTCGCCGCTTTTGATTTTGGCATCCAGCAGATTCAGACCTGCGGCGTGAACCTCGATCAGCACATCGTCGTCGCGAACCTCGGGCTCCGGCATGTCGCCAAACCGCATCGGACCCTTCTTGCTGTACCCATCAATGATGAATGCCTTCATGGTGCTTCTCTCTCGTAGATGCATCGGGCGACCTTGAGCACGGCATAACCCTCCAGCGCGTTGGTCATCAGGTCGCTGCCCACCGCCATCTGCGTGTCGTCGCCGCGCTGGCTCAACTTGGACAGCCGTGTTCTCAAAATCGATCAGGAAGAATTTGGGCCCCAAGCCATTCCCCCAAAAACCTTGAATGCCTGCGACGAGTGCAACCAGTGAAGAGCCATGGACAAGCATCTACAGTAAAACGCAGCACCCCACTTTTGTGGCATTAACCACACTGTCGTCAAAGTGGGTAGCGAACCGAGGGGTTTGGTAGTCCGATTTGTCCTTGTAATCGGGAATATTTGCTTCACCATATTGCTTGAAGTCTGCCATCAGAGTGCAGCTTTTTGGGAAGAAATACACGCCGGTATGAGGCTTATCCAGGTTAGCCAGGTAGAACGTCGTGATGTCCTTGCCACCGTATTCGCCGAGAGCTTCGCGGACATGTTTGGTAGAGGCATCCATGCCTCCCAGGAAATTCGTCAACGCGTCGATGTGGATATTCGTCTGGCCGCTCAAATGACCAAGCATGGTATTGAAACTTTGGTCTGGCTGTTCTCCGCGTGCCCCCCTGAAGTACATCTGACTGAAGTGACCAAAGATAGCCTGATCCCCTCCAGGGCCACTGAAACGAATGCCGAAGACATAACAGTCGGCCAAGCCATCCGTGAAATAGACTTCGGAACTTGCCCGGGCTTGTTTTATAAGCACGAATTCGTCTTGGCCGACTGTAATTGTCATTAGCGTTCCTCCGAAATATGCGTAAACGTCATTGGTTGGTCGATTACCTCGCCGAATCGCATGGCGAGAATAACAACCGCTCAGACTTCATGGAGCGACTTGCGGCCGGTGCGCCAGCCTTATCGACGACAGGGCCGGAGAGACTATACGCCTGCCAATTCAGTGCACCCTGAGCCGGCCCCTTTAACCGTACGACCTTCGCGCCCAACCGTTCCCTCCTGCCCGCAAAAACTCCGAAGCGGAGGCTGAAAGCCTTGGAGTGCGAAGGTCGCCGACGGCGAGCACAAGGGCCAAACCGTCGCCCCGCCGGAGAAAACCTTGCAGCCGCGCTGAAAGCGTTGCGCGCGGTGCTTTGAACCTGCCATTGCGAGGTCGAAAAGGTCGGACGCGAAGATCTGAAGGTTGGACAGAAAGCACGAAGCCTTGCGTGCAACGGTCTAGGCATTGTTCGCAAGGCTTGGGGGGTTTGAGCTTGGGAGTTTTGGGGTTGCGCGTGAGTCAATGGGTCTTGGTTGCCGCTTCGATGGATGTGAGAGTCAACGGCCAAAGGAGCCGATCTGATGCTAGGAGTTGGCTCAGACTCCGTGATTTCCTTGCAGCGCTTCGACCGAGGGCGCACCATCTCTGGTGGGGAATCAAGGGAGATAGCGATGAATGCTATCGAGATTGTTTTGGACGGAGGCTTGTTCTCCGTCGATGTCATCGCACGCACTGCGCACCGATACACCGGTGATTACTTTGTTGAAACCGTAAGCACGACTTCTTACGTGCTTGTTCGGCTGACGCCGAAGACGGACAACGTCAACTCCCATCTGCTCGCCGAGCGCTTTCGAAACGATGCGCTCGATGAGAGATTGCGCGAACGGGTCCGAGCCGAGACCAACGAGCTCCATACAACTCTTGCTCGGGCGGCCCTGAAACAAGCGACGCCATTGTTGACTGCTGTCGGCCAAAAACAGTGAAGTTCGCACCACGGAATACCTTTGCCGGAGACGCCGGCTATCGGCTTCTACCTCTTCGTTTCCGCCGCTTGCCGTGGGACGGAACCCGCGTGCTGGTCACTTCGATGGCTGGCGATTGGCTCATTGCCCAACACAAGGACTTTGAGCGCGTGGTGGAAGGGAAGCTCGATTGCACCGAGCCGCTCTTTGCGGAGATGGAAGCACGTCATCTGATTGCTGCCGACCCGAGCCACTCAACCCTTGCGCCTTTGCTCTCGCAGTACCGAACTCGAAAGTCCTACCTTGAGCACGGCCCGGCGTTGCATATCTTTGTGGTCTCCCTGCGTTGCCACCACACGTGCGCCTATTGTCAGGTTTCACGCCAGCCTGTGGGCAACACCATTTTCGACATGTCTGAAGCGACGGCTGCACACGCTGTCGAGCGTCTGTTTGAATGGCCATCACCCACGTTGACCGTTGAGTTCCAGGGTGGTGAGCCTCTGCTCCACTTCGCACGCGTCCGTGCACTGGTCGAAGCCATCGAGCAACGCAACCGGAGTGAAGGCCGAACGCTCCGGTTCGTCATTGCTTCTACCCTGCACGACCTGACCGACGAACAATTGGCTTTCATGCGGGATCATCAGTTTGAGCTTTCCACATCGCTCGACGGCCCCGAGTGGCTGCACAACGCGAACCGTCCACGTCCAGCGCGCGACAGCTACCAACGCACGGTTGAAGGCATCGAGCGTGGCCGCAAGGTGCTCGGGGAAGATGCCGTCTCTGCCCTGACCACACTCACGCGCCGCAGCTTGGAAGCTCCACACGAAATCATTGATGAGTATCGGAAGCTAGGTTTCCACTCGATTTCCCTCCGTCCGCTCAGCCCCTATGGCTTCGCTCGCAAAACCGAGGGGCGCATTGGGTATCCCATGGCGGACTTCCTCCAATTCTATGAAGTCGCTCTGGATCACCTCCTGGCCGTCAATCGGGCAGGCTATTTCATGGAGGAAACCTATGGCCGCATGCTGCTCTCACAGCTGTTGACACCCTTCTCCCATGGCTATGTGGATCTGCGTTCCCCTACGGGCGCGGGCCTCGGCGCGGTGGTCTATGACTACGATGGTCGGGTCTATCCCTCGGACGAAGCCCGCATGCTCGCCTCCATGGGTGACCATTCCTTTGCACTGGGACGCGTAGACGAGAGTGTCAGCGCTTGGCTGGACTCGCCAGCGATGCAGCGAGTGCTTGCGGCTGGTGTGGCGGAAGCACTTCCGACCTGCGCCGACTGTGCCTATGTGCCCTTGTGTGGTGCCGATCCCATCGACCATTACGCCCGACAAGGCGACACCATTGGTCACCGGCCTACCAGCGATTTCTGCCGCAAACAGATGGGCTTGTTTGATCTCCTGCTCCAACGCTGGGAACAGGGCTCAGCCACCGACCAACGCATCCTTGAAGACTGGGCGCTGCGAGCAACGCGCAGAGGCATTGCACGAGAGGCTGAGGCTGCGTGATGCACAAACTTGACGCAAAGGTGCAACTCGACGGATGGGCGCAGCCGACACTGCTCAAAGTGACCACCCTGCCGGAATTCGCGTCGGGCCTCTTTCCGCTCGAACGCATGGTGCTCGATCTCCGAGATCCGAAGGTTCGCACGGCATTCCCTACCCTCTCCCGGCTCCCATGGGCCGGCTTCGTCGTGAACGACCCCGAACAGGCGCCCGTAGGGCGACCATGGGTAGCCATTCCATCAGAAACGTTAAATGCCCAACCGGGCGACGTCATCGAAGTCGTACCAGAGACGTCGAAGGCCGCATTGCGTTACCGCCGGGGTGCGAACAACAACATTCTATTTGCGACCGAGCGCTGTAACAGCTTCTGCCTGATGTGTTCACAGCCACCGCGGGATATCGCCGACGAATGGCGGATAAAGCAGATCTGCGCCCTAACCGAGCTCATCGACAAGAACGAACCATCTCTGACTATCACAGGGGGAGAGCCGACGCTGCTGGGATCTGGCCTGAACTGCATCATCGAACACTGTGCGAACGTATTACCCCACACGCAACTGCACGTGCTGTCCAACGGGCGCAATTTTGGCGGCGGGGTGCTAGCCAGCTCGTTCACTGGATTGCACCCGGCACTAATGTGGGGCATTCCGCTCTATGGCGACCATTACGGCCTCCACGATTACGTGGTGCAGAGCAAGGGCGCATTTGCAGAGACCATGCGTGGCCTTTATGCGTTGGAAGCAGCCAAGCAGCGCATTGAAATCCGGGTGGTGTTGGTCAAACCCGTGGTCGAGCACCTGCTTGCCCTCGTTCGGTTCCTCTATCGAAACCTGCCGTTTGTCGGACACGTGGCCTTGATGGGCACGGAGCCCACGGGTTTCGCACGCGCTCACCATGACGAACTCTGGATTGATCCTGCCGACATGTCGGCCGTGCTGGCCGAATCGGTCGACTATCTGACCAGGCACGACATGCGGGTGTCGCTCTACAACCTCCCTCTCTGCACATTGCCACGGTCGCTTTGGCCGTATGCACGCCGAAGCATTTCCGACTGGAAACAGCATTACCTGCCTGCCTGCGAATCCTGCGCGGTCAGGGAACGCTGCGGCGGACTCTTTGCGTGGGTGACACCGGCGTGGACGAGCCGCGCCCTTAAACCGGTATTGGAAGGAGAAGAACAATGCACAAGTCATTAACGGTGGCCGGAGCCGTGTTGTCGGCACTCCATGGCGTAGCTCATGGTTCGGACAACGCAGACCGAAACAAGGGGCTCACTGACCTGGCGGTTCAGGACGGCGACTTTGCCGTAACGCTGACGGCACCCTTGAACGTCAACGTGCGCAACATGTACGCCAGCCACAGCTCGCACAGCTCGCATAGCTCTCACGCCTCGCACAGCTCTGGCAGCAGTGGCATCTATCGCGCACCCCGGGATTACACGCCCGCATATACACCAGTTTATACGCCACCACCGCCGGCACCCGCGCCCGCTCCTGCCCCTGCCACCAATAGATACTCGCCTGGAATACAGTCTTTGATGTCTACGGGGACACCAAGACCTAGCGCTGACCAGCTTCGACTCATGATCATGCGTGTGCAGGCCGCGCTATACGCTAAGGGCTACGACCCCGGTGCCATCGACGGGGAACTCACCGAGTCCACCAAACTCGCGTTGCGAAAGTTTCAGGGCGCGCACGGACTGGTAGTTACGGGAAAAATGACCACGCAGACGATGAACGCGTTGGGTGTTGCGCTGACGCCTTGAGTTCATCGGTGAATCGACAACGAAAACGGGGTCAGGTTCACTTTCTCACGGCAGTAAGTGAACCTGACCCCGATAGTCGTCCGCTTGCGCTGGGCACTCGTTGCGGGGAAAGGCGAGGTATGCAATGTCGTAGGCGTCAACATCCGGTGTCGTCTCGGGCGGTTGATGCCAAAAGCAGGTGCGGACCAGTTGCCAGGTCGTTGTATCGAGTCCGGCATGGATCGAATGCAGAGTCCATTATGACGGCGCATGCTGCGCAACGAAATCGAGGGCCATGTCAAACGCCAGTTCGAGCGGTTTGGCGCTGCGAGCCGTCTTCGCGAGCAGGATGCCTCCCTGGATAGCCGCGAGCACGGCGATTGCCAGAGAAGCAGGTTGGGCCGAGGGGATGAGTTCGCCGTGTTCCTTCATGCGGGCGAGGCTGTCTCCAATGATGATGCTCCATGCGGCAAAACTCTGATCGAGCAACCTTCGCGCTTCCTCCGACTGACCGGAAAGCTCGTTCGCCAAAGAACCCACCGGGCAGCCGCCCACGGCTCCTGTTTTGCGGAAGCTTCTCACGACCGCATTGCGCCAGGTTCGGAGACCTTGAAGCGTATCGACGCGCTTCAAGCCTTGCTGGTTGGCATCGACGACCTGGGCCGTCTGCAGCCGGATAACCTCGCAGATGAGGTCATCCTTGTTCGCGAAGTAGTGATAGAGCTGGGATTTGCTGACTCGGCTTTCATCCATCACGTGATCGAGGGTGACGCGTTCGGCACCGTGCTCGTAGATCAACCTCGCCGCCGTCATGACGATACGAGCCCGGGTAGCCTCTCCTCGCGGAGTGAGGCGTCGTGTCTCCTTCGCTGATGTGGCACTCATGGCGATCTCCAAAAAATGGACTTCACAGTCCAGTTTTATCTTACTAATTTTGGACCTTCTGGTCCACAAAAGGAGATAAGTCATGAGCGAGCGATTGAACAATGGTCAGATGTTTCCCCGCCTGCAGCTTCCCGTCATCGGGGGAAGCGCACTTCATCTGCCGGATGACCTTGCGGGGAAATATGGCGTGATCCTGATTTACCGGGGCTTCTGGTGCCCGTTCTGCAATGAACAGATCGCTGCTTTCGTGGAGGCATTCCCGGCCCTCAGCGAGAAGGGGATCACGGTCACTGCCTTCTCGGCAGATAACGAAGAGGTCACGCGCGACTTTGTGGAAAAGCACCGGATCCCATTCCTGGTGGGCCATTCCGCTGATGTGGACGAAGTGGTCCGGTCGACCGGCGCGTATGAGACGACTTTCCCCACGCGTGGCCGTTTCCTGGAGAGCACCGGATTTGTGCTCGCCCCCGACGGGACGGTGATCAACGCCGTCTATTCAAGCCGGGCCATCGGCCGTCTTGTCCCTGGCGACGTGATCCGGCTGGTAGCGTTCATGGAAGGGCTCAAGCCGCAGGCCGCGGTGAAAGCCGAGCCGTGACGCCGTGCTTCGCAGGCAGCTTGATCAGCCTCGCCAGCCGGTTGACCACCCGAATGAATGTCGCTTGTCGACCCGCTGCAGGCGGTGGCGAGCGGGTGCTTTGGGGAAGTTCTGTCTTCAGCTGCGGTGTTGGCAGGGAGTGAACAGCGTGCCGGTTTGAGTTGGTCACCCTTGCCGGTGGATGCTGTGGAGCGGCACCTTCGATCGAGCAGGAAAAGCTTGACGTGCTACATCACCGGGCGTGCCGTCAAAGCGGGCGCGTGCGGCATGGATGTCGCCATGGCAACGGTCCGCCCAATCGATGAGCGCCGCCATCGGTTCCAGCAGCGATTGGCCCAGCGGGGCCAACCGATATTCAACGCCCGGCGGCTTGGTCGGAAAGACATGGCGGGTGATCAGTCCGTCGCGCTCCAGATCGCGCAAGGTCTGGGTGAGCATGCGCTTGGAAATGTCATGGACAGCGCGGTGAAGCTCGCTGAAGCGGTGCGGTCGCATGGCGAGGGCCATGATCATGAGCATGCTCCATTTGTCGCCGATGCGGTCGAGCACGTCGCGCACCGGGCAGTGCACGGACTGTGACTCGCCCAACGGATATCGGCTGAATCTTTCGATGGCGCTCGATGCGTTGCTCATGCGGCATTCCTCGAGATCTGTTGGTTACAAAAAACTGCCTCCTTACGGCATGCGGAGGCGGTCTCTACAGTAGACCTGCCCCAGGCCTGTTGGTTGGCCTTTACATACGGAGCACGTCCTGGGCACCACATCCGCCCGCGATGTCTTCGCGGCGGCCCAGAAGGCCGCTACAGCATAGGTCGACGGATCAGCGATGGGATACGACGTTCGGAATCCACTTCGGCAATTCGCATCCCATCGCGATTCCGGGCCCGTTTCCTTGTGGTGAAGTGCGGCGTCCATACCAACAACGATCGAGGTCGAATATGAAGGTTCTTGTTTTAGGTGCAACGGGCGGAACCGGACGGCTGATCGTCCACGACGCCCTGGAGAAAGGTCATTCGGTCGTGGCGCTCGTTCGCTCGAAGGCGAGCGCGCCGGATCTCCCGGGGGCCGACATCATCGAGGGAGATGTACGCGACGAAGGCACCCTCATGCGCGCCTTGGACGGCTGCGATGCCGTTGTCAGCTCGCTGGGGACGGGACTTAGCCCTTTCAACGAAGTCAGTCTGCTGACCGAAGCGACACACGCACTGATCCCGGCGATGAGCCGCAGCGGAGTACGTCGTCTGGTCTGCATCTCCGCCTTGGGAGTCGGGGACAGCCGCGGCCACGGCGGCTTCGTATTCGACCGGATCTTCATGCCCTTGCTGCTTCGCCATGCCTACAAGGACAAGCGGCGTCAGGAAGACGCGATTCGCGCCAGCGCACTCGATTGGGTGATAGTCCGGCCCGGCATGCTCACCAACGACCCAGCTCGCGGAAGTTGCAGGGCCGTCGCCGACCTCGCCAGCGTCCACGGCGGGAAAGTAGCGCGCGCCGATGTCGCTCGGTTCGTGGTAGAGCAACTTGCGACCAACACCTGGTTGAAGCGGACACCCGTCCTCCTGTGGTGAGGGTTGGTCTCGCAGATCACCTTTTCAGCCGCCGCATTCGTCGTAAATCGAAAACGGGGTCGGGTTCACTTTCTCACGGCAGTAAGTGAACCTGACCCCGATAGTCGGAAAGCCTTGGAGTGCGAAGGGAATCAATGGCAAGGGAAGCTCGGTATGTCGGAAATTGTCCCTGACACCTTTTCCCCCATCGAGAGCGAGCACGCCGAACCGAGGCTCCTCATGCCTGCCGGTAGACGACTTCCATGGTGCAGCGGAGCGGATCGCGCGCCCGGCGCGCGGACACTATTTGGGCTTGATCAGCTGCGCGGTATGCGGTCCCGATGCCATCACGATGTCCTGGTGCAGCTCGCGCAGCACGCGCAGATCCGAGAAGGTCGCTGCGTACTTGTGGGAGAGATTGAACGCCAGCGCAAACAGCCATGGATATTCGATCTGCGTCCAGGTTACGTCCAATCCCTGGTACTTGATCATCAGACTGCTGTTCATCGGCCCGCGCAGCACGGCATATTTCAGCGCCCCGACCTGGCGTGGCGCGTCTATCGGCGACGTTTCCCGCCCACCCTCTGGTGACGATGAACTCGGCGAACTCGACGAAGCCTCTTTCGATGACAAGCTGGGCTTGGCGACTAGACTGGGTGCGCCGATCTTCGGCGTCGACGTCGACATCGGTGACGATGAACTCGACGAGGTCTCTTGCGACGACAAGCTGGGCTTGGTGACCAGGCTCGGGGCACCGATCTTCGGCGACGATGTCGACATCCCGCCACGACCGTAGGTGCTGGTCGGGCGCGTCATCGGCATCGGACTTCTACTCGAAAGGCTTGAAAATCCGGTGGTGGGCGCGCTCGACAGGCGTGACGTCGAACCACCGCTGATCGGCGGCTCGCTGCTGCCAAGCTTCGGGGTCACGTCGATGGCGACGATCTTGCCCACCTCGCCCAACAGATTGCCCATGTGGGGTAGCGGCGCCGTGATCATCAACGCCGGTTGGCGCCCGCCGAGGAACGTCACCAGTGCGCGTGCCGCGAAGCAATGCAGCACCAGCGAGATGCCCTTGGCCGGCTTGCCGCGGTAGAAGTCCGGCGTCCCTTCGAGCTGGGCCTTGATCAGGGGCGGCAGCCCCGACAGATTGGCGACGGACAACAGGGGCGATCGGAAGATGCCCATGTGCGTCACGGCGGGAAAGTTGCGGTCCGTAGCGCTGGTAGTGACCGTCATGCACATCTGGATGTTTATCATCTTGCGCACGTCGTTCGTCTCGACCGTCGACAGGTCGAAAGTCGAATACACCACGTAGACGCACGCGCTGGGAGCGTCGATCAGTTCGAGTCCGTTCGTGAAGCCCTTGATGGCCGTCTCGACCTCGGATGTGTGAGGGACGAGTCGGGCGCAGGCCTTCATCGCCCCCGCATAATCATTCCAGAACTTCCAGTTCAAATGCGTGAGCGGCTCCATGACGAACAGCACTCGATGCATCAAGCCGGCGCGAAACTCACCTTTGCCGAGGCTCGCCGGTTCCACGAGCACCATGTCCTTGTATCCGAAGACTTTCATCGTTCGCTCCTATACGCCGCCCCGGTCCGGGTGCATGAGTGACGCAGTGTGTCGCGCCGCAGCTCAGCCAACCACCCGTCTCCACATCCCCGCCTCCGCTCGCCCCCGCATGAGGTCATCTTAGCGCCGGTCTGCGGGTGGCAAGAGAAGGCCGCATGGTTGCCGCCCCCAAAAGAAAAGCCCCGCGATGCGGGGCCTTTCTTTCAGCACATTGCCGGAAGCAACGAGCGGTCAGGCGATCGCCGGCTCGGTCGGGGTGGCAGGCGCCGAAGGCGAGCGCGGGCCGCGGGCGAAGCGGGTGGCGAGCATCTTGCGCAGGTCGTCCACGCCCTGCCCCTTGCCGGTGACCTTGAGCACGGCATAACCCTCGAGCGCGTTGGTCATCAGGTCGCTGCCCACCGCCATCTGCGTGTCGTCGCCGCGCTGGCTCAACTTGGACAGCCGCGCCAGGCGCGGGCGCAGCGCATCCATCGTGGCCAAGTCGCGACGATAGGCCGCCAGGTCGAAATTGGCCGGCAGGATGGCAAGGTTCTCGCCGAACACCGCATCCGCCTTGCGGCAGAACGCCTCGGACTTGTCGCCCATCTTGGTGAGCCCCTGACGCTGCTCCGGCGTCAGCGCCAGCAGACCGGCGAAGCCGGCCTCCAGCGCGGCAAGGGCGGCGTCGATGGCAGCGAGCGCATCGGCGGTGAAATCGAGATCGACCAGATTCTGGGTCATGTGGACATACTTCCCTGGTACGCCGGCCGATTGCCGGCCCGCGCAGGCTACTGGCCCGCCTCGCCCGGTCGTGTCGCCGCCAGCCTCACTGGCCTGTCGGACTATTCCGAAATACCTCGCGGCATGCGCGGACACGACGGCCAACGCCCCACCCGCCACCCCGCCACCTTCGCCCGCGACGTTCCCCACGCCCGCCTGTAACGGTCTGGACACCGCCCGCAACGGTTTCAACTTCGCGCGCAACCCCGCGACCTTCGCGCGCAACCGATCCACCCCTGCGCGCCAGCGAAAAACTCCGAAGCGCAAGGCTAAAAGCCTCGGAGTGCGAAGGTCCTCGACGTGGAGCGCAAGGGTCAAACGGTCGCCCGCGACTGAAAAACTCCCGCGGCCAACGCTGAAAGCGTCGCGCGCGATGCTTCGAACCTTGTCGCTGCGAGGTCGCGAGGCTTGGACGCGAAGGTCTGAGGGCTGGACGCAAAGCATGAAGCCTTGCGAGCAACGGTTTAGGCGTTGCGCGCAAAGCTTCGGAGGTTTGAGCTAGGGGGTTTTGGGGTTGCGAGTGGGTCAGTGGACCTTGGTTGCCGCTTCAAAGGGGTTTTGAAGTCAACGACCGGGAAAGCTCGATAAATCGGAATTGCTTCTGGCGCCTTTCCCACGAGAGTTTGCTGGCCGAGGGCCGATCACGCAGTTATTGCTTTTGGCGTGCGTCGATAAGTTTGGTTGCACAAGGCCTTGAGGAGGGTAGCCTCTAGGTCGGTCATGAGCGCCATGGCTAGGTCGCGGTACGTTGCAACATCATTCTCGTCTAGCTTCTGATCCCGCCCTCCGTGAGCGATGCAATTTCGCCGATGGACAAGCGCATCCAGATTTTTACTATGTGCACGTAAAGGTCCGATGTCGAGGCAGAGGGCAGTCGCCAACTCCTCCACAACTCCGAACATGAGATTAGATTTTGTGTCGATTTCCCGCTGCTTCTTCTCGAAAACTAAGGCATTTTCCAAGTTGCCAAAGAAGCGATCAACAATTTCTTCTTTCTTGGCATGGGTCAGCGTGTCCCGGAGCTTGGCGAATGAGCCCTCCCATGCATACGCTAAGAGTGCACTGGATGTGTCGCCTTGAGGTAGCGCTATAGACTCTAAATGCTCGACGTACAGCTGAAGCACCTCCTTGGCAAAACCTTCCCAATGCGCGTAAATCATCGGGACCGCCATCACACAGGCCGGCGAAAGCAGCAGAGACCCCTTTACTGAGGCTACAACGCGAGAAACCTCCGTTAATGCCTTCCTGCGTCTGTCAAGACAGTCCGCAATTCTGGTCGCAAGCAGCAATTCCACTTCCGTCATGATGCTGCCTATGCGGTCAATACAGAAACGGCAGCTTGGAGACGTTTAGTAAGCTTGGGCTTTGTGTTGCCGCCTTGACCTATAGCGTCCTTAAAATCCGCATCGACCTTAATATTATTCATTCGTCGAATGCGTTCAGCGGGGGCCATTTGTTCCATTGCATCGATATTCTGCGCGACCGCAACAGCCAGAGCTTCAAAAATGTATACCGAGAACTCGCCGGAAGTTGCATCGTTTTTTCGATGCTTCCAAGCCCCTGCCCCAAGATCTGCGTTGATCACCGCAAAGGCCCTATTGAAAACCTCCTCCTCGGCAGCCCTATCGAAAGGAAGATTTCCAGCCACCACTTTATGGACATACTCGGTGACGAACGGCTCAACGTCATGCCTAAAGCTATCGAAGTCATTTTTTAACGAAAAAAAGCGAAGAATAAGCCCCCTGTCATAGAGAGACTTTCGCTTGAGTTGCGACAGTTCCAACGTGGCTACAAAGTCTTCGTTCCGAGCTAGGTTATCGAAGTACTCCATCAGATCAGGAGCTTCCGCACGGAAAATGCAGTTACGGATTTCCTGGTCGGTAAGTCTCACGCCCCCGGTATTCAAACGTTCGAACAGATCGTATTTCATTCGCTTCCCGCTTCCGACCTTTACGACCTCCACTCTGCAGCCTGCTCGCCTGATGGATAACCTGGATCGCAGGCTCAAATCCTCGTAGCTCAGCCCATCAAGCTCAGGCAAAACTGCACCCTCGTCCGCGACAATGCGGGATGGCGGCACTGGGTTACCGTCTGCATCCTTCAGGATGCCGAAGAACTCGAGAATTGTGGACAAACGCTGAAGCCCATCGACTAACTCCCACACACCACTCTCTGTCTCTGCAACAAAGATTGCTGGGGTTGGTATTCCAAGAAGCACGGACTCGATGAATCTACCCTTTTGACCATTTTTCCAACGAAAGAGCCGCTGGTATGCCGGTGTAACAATGAGTTCATTGCGGTCATACATGCTCGCGAATTCACCAAATGTCATGTCAAGCTTATCCGTGCGGATATCGCTTCGACCTTTGTCGATACGTGTGTCAAGTTCTGCTGACAAGAAATGCTCCTTTCGCTCGCTCAAAGTTAGACGGATGCCGGTTTCTCGAATACCACCACAGATTCTTCGTAAAGCTTTTCATCTTTGTGCTTACGAGAGTTGGTATTGATCTGCGCAAGAGCTTTCGTCACGGTCAGAGAGGATGTAACACTTCCCACTAGACCGAGGCTCCTACCGCACGAAACGTAAAGCTGTGGTAAGTCAACGTAGATGTCTTTGTAGTAAGAGCTCTGCACGACTAGCGCCGCCGCACCGCCAATTCGCAAGACTCGTCGAATCTCTTTAAGTGACGAGAGACAGTCTTCAAAGTATTGAGCATAGGTTTTTAGATAGTAGGTACCCGAAGCCTTACTGGGATGCGTTCGGATAGAGCTTAGGAGGGTTCTAACTGATTCAGGCCAAGCTTCCGGGACTGTTGCAGCGTCCTGCGACCTCGATAGGTTCGTTCCCATCGCCCTCTCTCTCAGTTGCCTGTACTCGATGTCATCCTCAGATATTCCAAGGGCAGCGAGTTCAAATGCCGACCCAACGAAGTAGTCGATGCGTGTGCAATACGGCGGAGAAGTGACCACAAGGTCTATCGAACCATCTACTATGGGCAACTTCCTGCTCGACGCCAGCGCCAATGCACTGCTCTGTCCTCGTCCAACCGCGTGCACAGTACGTTCCAGATCAGCAGCCATACCGACCAACGTCGCTGTCCATAGCTCGCAAAGTTGTTTGCCCCAACCACGTTGGATATCACCGCTAGGCCGTTGCCACGTTGGATTCGACGACTTTTTGACCGCAGCTAGTGACTTGGCAGCTCGTATTAGAGCGAGCATCAGAAAGGCTGCTAATGGAGGCAATACTTCGTGTCTCGGATCTATCGAGTGACCAGTCACATCGCTGGCAAGCTCCGCAATTATTTGCCTTTCGATGGCTCGATATTTTCCGACCACTGCCTCCGGCAACCAGCGCCGTAGTGGGTCGCTTCTGGCGGATTTGACTCGAGTAGCGTCGTTACTGAATCGAAGAGCGAGACCATGCACGTGCTTGGCATCGTCGGGGTTAGCGAGTTTGGCGGATGCAATTACAAGAGTGACTGGGTTGATATCAAAACCCGTAACGTAGTGTCCCAATGAGTGACCTGCACGCGTCGTGGTCCCACTTCCATTCCAGGGATCCAATATCCGCATAGGGTCGGCGACACTCTCCGCAGCCTTGATGATGCCCCGAGCAAACTCCTCACTATATCCCGCGTAATAGGGATACCAAGCCTGCACAGGGTCGTCCGTCGCAGCAGAGAGCTTTGTATTGAGCCGTGCTTGCGATATCGCGACTGCAAGCTGCCCGCTAACTCTCTGCTCAACGGAATCCATGTGCCTGCCTGCGAATTTTTCCACGTAGCGACTCTCGCCTTTTCTCAAGGTGATGAACATAGCTTCGAAAAAGGGGGCAACTTCATTTATAGGATGCCGTAGGTTGCTCCCTCACCCCTCCAAACAATCAAACCGCCGATCCGCCTCCACCTCAGCGTCATAGTCCACATCCGCCCGATCAAACCCGAACAACTGCAAAAACTCGTGCTTGTAGCCGGCGTAGTCGGTGATCTGCTTGAGGTTCTCGGTGGTGACGGTGGGCCAGATCGTCTTGCAGGGGATCTGCACGTCGTCGCGCAGTTCCCAGTCGTCCAGGCGCAGGCGGCCTTCGTCGTCGGTGGGTGCGGGGGCGCCGTCGGCGCGGTAGAGGCGGTCGTGGAACAGGCGGTTGGCCTGCTCGATCGGATTTTCGTGGATGCCTTTCTCCTTCATGATCTTGAAGGCGATGGACACGTACAGCGGGATCACCGGGATGGCGGCGCTGGCCTGGGTGACCACGGACTTCATCACGCCGACGTAGGCGTCGAGGCCGGGGTGGCGGCTGCGCAGTTGCCTGGCGGTATTGTCCAGGTGCTGCTTGGCCTGGCCCAGGGTGCCATGCCAGTACATCGGCCAGGTGATCTCGGTGCCGATGTAGCTGTAGGCGACGGTCTTGGCGTGCTCGGCCAGCACGCCGGCGGCGCTCAGCGCGTCGATCCACAGCGCCCAGTCCTCGCCGCCCATCACGGTGACGGTGTCCTTGATTTCCTGCTCGGTGGCCGGCTCGACGGTGGCCTCGATCACGGTGTCCTTGTTGGTGTCGACCGAGGTGTTGTGGAACGGCTCGCCGATGGTCTTGAGCGCCGAGCGCACCACTTCGCCGGTGTCCGGCAGCTTGCGCACGGGCGAGGCCAGCGAATAGACCACCAGGTCGATCGGGCCGCCCATCTCGTTCTTGATGATCTCGATGGCCTTGGCGCGGGTCTCGTTGGCGAACGCGTCGGCGTTGATCGACTTGCTGTACAGGCCCGCGGCCTTGGCGGCCTTGTCGAACGCGGCGGAGTTGTACCAGCCGGCGGTGCCGGTCTTCTCGTGGCTGCTGGGCTTCTCGAAGAACACGCCAAGCGTGGCGGCGCCGTAGCCGAACGCGGCGGTGATGCGCGAGGCCAGGCCGTAGCCGGTGGAGGCGCCGATCACCAGCACGCGCTTGGGCCCTTTGCTGGCATCGTGGCCCGCGGCCTGGGTGACCTTGATCTGGTCGAGCACGTTGCGCTCGCAACCGACCGGGTGGGCGGTAATGCAGATGAAACCGCGGACTTTGGGCTTGATGATCACTCGGGTGGCTCCTGCTGGTATTCGGCTGCCGGTATCGGGCATTCCGCCATATTAACCAAGCGGGAGGCCCATGCGCTGCCGTAGGGAGTATCGGGTGACCCGGTTTTATTCGTCATCCCTGCCTTCGCCGGGATGACGATGTTGGGGTTTTGCTCGTCATCCCTGCGAAGGCAGGATCGCAGTTGTTGTTGCGAAGGGCTGGGGGGATGGCTGGCTTCGTTGTTGGAGGGCTGAAGTGCCATGACCAGCTTCGCTGTTGAAGTGCGATTCCGGCCTTCGCCGGAATGACGATGTGGTGGGTTTGCTCGTCATCCCTGCGAAGGCAGGGATCGCAGTTGCTGTTGCGAAAGGCGGGAGGGGTGACTGGCTTCGTTGTTGAAGAGCTGAAGTGCGATGACCAGCTTCGCTGTTGAAGTGCGATTCCGGCCTTCGCCGGAATGACGGTGTGGGGGTTTTGCTCGTCATCCCTGCGAAGGCAGGGATCGCAGTTGCTGTTGCGAAAGGCGGGAGGGGTGACTGGCTTCGTTGTTGAAGAGCTGAAGTGCGATGACCAGCTTCGCTGTTGAAGTGCGATTCCGGCTTTCGCCGGAATGACGGTGTGGGGGGCCCCGCCTTGAACGAATGACTGGCCCGCATGATCTCGTGCCCGAATCGCGTGGATTACTCCTGTGCCGGCATGGCGGTCATGTGGAAGAGCCCCCAGCCGTGGCCGTCCGGGTCGACGAAGCTGTGCGAGTACATGAAGCCCAGATCTTCCGGCTCGTCGTAGGTCGAACCGCCCGCGGCGAGCGCCTTGGCCACGAGACCATCGACCTCCTCGCGACTCTCGCAATGGAGGTTGAGCAAGACTTCGACGGCCTTGCTCGTGTCGCATATGGCTTTGGGCGTGAAGTCCTTGAACCTGGCATGCGTAGCTAGCATCACGAAAATCGTGTCGCTGACGACGATGCACGCGCCAGAGTCATCGCCCATCTGCGGGTTCCGTGAAAAGCCGAGTGCTTCGAAGAAGGCCACTGACTTCGGCAGGTCGGCGACCGGGAGGTTGACGAATATCTGTTTGCTCACGGTTCTATCCTCTATGTCGGTGGCTGTGTGGATATTCGCTGCGACCTGACGCTGGAGTGAAGCAGCGGCTTAGACGTCCGCCTTGAATGAGATGTCAGGGTCGATACTAGTCAACGCAGAGACCTCTGACCACGACGCCTCGCTCAATCCTGTTGTAGCAGCCGTACACGTCATGTGTGTCCCTTTGGCAAGTCCCGGTTGAGTGAGAGCCAACCATGCTGCGCTCCGACGCCTTGCACAGTCCTCGGCACTCGGATTTATCCGAGCAGACCTTACCCGCATCTTGGAACGGTTTGACGCATGCAGGTGTGCCGTACATGCCAACGTCACGGATAGCACCACCCTCAGATTTGCATTGCTCCTGATCGATCTCGGCTAGGGCGGCAGCGCGTGAGCGCTCCACGCTCTTCTGCATCCGCCAATTTTGCCAAGAGCTACAGCCGCACATGAGAGATACGGCAATCAGAACTATGAGTGCGCGATTGCTCAACATGAGGCCTACGCCAAGTGGATTTCGAAATGAAGTCTAATCCTTCAACCTGTCCCGGAAGATCACATTCCCTCGTGGACTTCGCTGTCCAGGAACCCATGGCCTGGCTTCCTTGTTGCAGCCTGAACCTGCCGTCCAGTCTCGCAGCAAGTCAGCGCGAAGCAGCCGCGGCATTCAAGGCCGCGACAAGGCCTCGTATCTGCTCGACATCACTGCGCAACTCCCCACTCTGCATGTCCTTCAGCAACGCCGGCTGCCACTGCATGCTGGACGGATGCTGCCGTTTCGCCGACGCGTGGAACTCGGTGGCGCCGGTGATCTCGTGCAACTTGCCGATGTTCCCGGCATCCACCCCAGCGCCGGGCATCACGACGATGCGCCCGGCCGAGAGTTCGACCAGCTGGCGAATCAACCCCGCTCCCTCGATGGCGCTGGCTTGCGCACCTGACGTCAGCACGCGTTCGCAACCCAGCGCGACCAGGGTATCCAGTGAGGCCAACGGATCGTGTGTGAGATCGAAGGCGCGGTGGAAGGTGACGCCGAGTTTGCCGGCGGCGGCGATCAGGGCGCGGCAGCGCGGCATGTCGACCTCGCCATTCGCATCGAGCACGCCGAGCACCACGCCGTCACAGCCCAGCGCCACGCAGGCCTCGATGTCGCGCTGCATCGTCTCGCATTCCAGGTCGCCGTAGAGGAAGTCGCCGGCGCGCGGGCGGATCAGCACGACCAGCGGGATGCGCAGGCGTTCGCGGGCCAGCGCGATCTGCGCGTGCGACGGCGTGAGGCCGCCCAGTTCCAGCGCCGTGCAGAGTTCGACCCGCCCCGCTCCGCCGTCCTGGGCGGCCAGCGCGGAGGCGACCGAGTTGGCGGCGATTTCAAGCATCATGGGCAAGCGGGATCATGAATAGCTCGTCGTGTAGACACTTTGCGAGGGGATCAGGGCGTCCTGCTTTTTCGCATCGCACACGGCATAGGAGAAGCCGTGCTGGATGGCGTAGGCGCCCACCTCGCCGTCGCGGTTCATGGCGAGGAAACCGACCTGCAGGGTCCTGGAGGCTTCGCGGCGCTTCTTGACGATGCGCATTACCGCTTCCTTGCAGGCCTCGTGCGGCGAGCGGCCCTGGCGCATCAGCTCGACCACCAGAAAGCTGCCGGCGTTGCGAATCACTTCCTCGCCGACGCCGGTGGAGGTGGCGCCGCCGATCTCGCCGTCCACGTACAGGCCGGCGCCGATGATCGGGCTGTCGCCGACGCGACCGCGCATCTTCCACGCCATGCCGCTGGTGGTGCAGGCGCCAGCCAGCTTTCCGTGCGCATCCAGCGCCAGCATGCCGATGGTGTCGTGGTTGTTCGCGCCGCCGGGCATGCCGGTGCTGCCGCCCTTGCCGTAGTCGTGTACTTCGCTGTTGATCGAGGGTTGGTACTTCGCCGTCTTCAGCCATTCGTGCCAGGCCTGCTCGGCTTCGGGCGTGAGCAGGTCCTGTTTCTTGAAGCCCTGCTCCAGCGCGAACTGCAGCGCGCCTTCGCCGACCAGCAGCACGTGCGGCGTGCGCTCCATCACCCGCCGGGCCACGGAGATCGGATGCTCGATGTGCTCCAGGGCGGCCACCGCGCCGCAGCTGCCGTCGGCGTCCATGATGCTGGCGTCGAGAGTGACGTGGCCGTCGCGATCGGGATAGCCACCCTTGCCCACGCTGTGGTTCTTCAGGTCCGACTCGGGCACCTGCACACCGAGCTCGACCGCGTCCAGCGCGTGGCCGCCCTTGCCGAGGACCGTCCATGCCGCCCGGTTCGCCGCCACGCCGAAGTCCCAGGTCGAAACCACCCGCACGGCCGCCGTCGCCGGCGTCCGCGGCGCGGGCCCGGCAACCAGCTTGCCGCTTCGGTTTAACGGTCCGGCGGCCAGCTTGCCGCCCCAGGCCAGCATCGAGGCCGACGCTCCCAGCACGGATGCCTTGAGGAACTGCCTGCGGTCAGTCATCACGTTCTCCCGGTCACGAAAACAAAAACCCCGCACAGGATGCGGGGTTTCGTTCTTGCTATGCAACGTATGCCTGGCGGATCAGGCGGCCACTTCGACTGCCGATGCCTGGGCGCCCTTCGGGCCCTGGGTCACTTCGAACTGTACGCGCTGACCTTCCTGCAGGCTGCGGAAGCCCTTGGAATTGATCGCCGAAAAATGGACGAACACGTCCGCACTGCCATCCTCGGGCGCGATGAACCCGAACCCCTTGGCATCGTTGAACCATTTGACCGTACCGAAACTCATTGCGTGAACCTCTGGATCCATGGAATGGGTGCGCCAGGATCTGCGCTGAACCACTGTTCTCCCCCTCGGTTCGCCGCCCTGGCCCGGGGGAAAGTATCAATATGTGAAGGCCGAGTGCAATACGAAAATATCCGGGCGGCCCGCTGGCTCGTTGCGACGCTCAGCTTTTCAGCATCGCGGCGAGGATGCGCGGCACCTCGGCGGTGGCCGCCGCCAGGTGCGCGAAGATTTCCTCGATGCTGATCTCCGCCTCGTCGCCGCAGCCGGCGGCGAAGTTCGCCACCAGGGCCAGACAGGCGTATTGCAGTTCCAGCTCGCGCGCCAGCGCCGCCTCGGGCATGCCGGTCATGCCGACCAGGTCGCAGCCGTCGCGCTTCATCCGCGCGATCTCGGCGCGGGTTTCCAGCCGCGGTCCCTGCGTGGCGCCGTAGCAGCCGCCGCCGATCACCTCGACGTTCACCGCGCGCGCGGCCGCCAGCAGTTGCAGGCGCAGCGATTCGGTGTACGGCTCGCTGAAGTCGATGTGCTTCACCTCGGCACCCTCGACATCGCAATAGCTGGTGGTGCGGCCGTGGGTGTAGTCGATCAGCTGGTCGGGCACCACGATCACCCGCGGCCCCATGTCGCCGCGGATGCCGCCCACCGCGTTGACCCCGACCACCCGGCGCGCGCCCAGGCTGTGCAGCGCCCACAGGTTCGCGCGGTAGTTGACCCGGTGCGGCGGCAGCGTGTGGCTCTCGCCGTGGCGGGCCAGGAAGGCCACCCGCCTGCCGGCGAAATCGCCGAGCACGACGTCGCCCGAAGCCGCGCCGTACGGTGTATCCACCGCCCGCCGCGTGGCGTTCTCCAGGCCGGGGAAGTTGTACAGGCCGCTGCCGCCGATGACGGCGAGGTCGATGGGGGCGTGGTCAGGATGAGGCATCGTGGTGATCCATTGGCAGGCTGAAGCTAACGGAATGGGCCGGGTTTTGCTCCCTCCCCTGCATCGCAGGGGAGGGCTGGGGAGGGGTGGCTTTTTGTCGGGAGGTCAGAAGCCAGTCAAGAGCTTTACCCCCTCGCCTCCCCCTGCAAGCAGGGGGAGGAGCAATACGCCCTACTCTCCGGCATCGCCCTTCAACGCATAGATCGCCGGCAAATTGCGGCCCTGCTCGTAATAGTCCAGGCCGTAGCCGAATACGTAGCGGTCCGGCAATTCGACGCCGTTGAAATCGGAGGCGATGCCGTCGACCAGGCGGTCATGCCGCTTGGTGCACAGGCTGGCGATCAGCACGCGCTTGGCGCCGCGCCGGTAGCAGTCTTCGCGCACCGCCTTCAGCGTGTGGCCTTCGTCGAGGATGTCGTCGACCAGCAGCACCACGCGATCGACCAGCGACACCGCCGGTTCGCGCAGCCAGTGCAGGTCGCTGCCGGAGGTGGCGCCGCGGTAGCGGGTGGCGTGCACGTAGTCGAATTCCAGGTCGGTGCGGATCGCCAGCGCCAGTTGCCCGGCAAAGATCAGCGCGCCATTCATCACGGGGAGGAACACCGCACGCTCGCCGTCCAGCGCGGCGTCGATCTTCCGGCCCATGTCGGCGATCACGCTTTCCAGCATGCTGCGTTCGTACAACAGCTCGGCCTGCGCCAGCGCGTCGGCCAGGGGTGGGGTCGGAGTATTCATGCGGTTCCTTGGTCGGCGTTCAGTGCCGTGATGCGCGCGACGAAACGCTCGCGCTGCGGATTGTGGGTGAGGCCATCCCAGCTGGAGCCCAGCGCCCCGCGCAGGGCGGCCAGCTGCGGCGGCATCGGCGAGGCGCCACCCGGCATCGCGGCGATCGCCTCGTCCACCACCTCGGGAAAGCAGGCCAGCACCAGGTCGCAGCCGGCGTCCAGGTGCGCGCGAACGCGCTCGCCCACGCTGCCGGCCGCACCGGCGGCGGCCATGCTGATGTCGTCGCTGATCACGGCGCCGGCGAAACCCAGTTCGCCGCGCAGGATCTGTTCGATCCACACCTTCGAATAACCCGCCGGCCGGCTGTCCACCGCCGGATAGGTGACGTGCGCCATCATCACCGCCTCGACCCGCGCCTCGATGCACTCGGCGAATGGCAGCAGGTCGTCGCGGCGGATCTCGTCGAGACCGCGCGGGTCGATCGCCTGCGCCTTGTGCGTGTCGGTGGCGACCGAGCCGTGCCCCGGGAAGTGCTTGAGCACCGCCGCCATGCCGCCCAGGTGCATGCCGCGCACGTAGGCCTGGCCCAGTTCGGCGGCCACCGCCGGATCGGCGTGGAACGCCCGCAGGCCGATCGCCGCGTTGCCGCGGGCCAGGTCCACCACCGGCGCGAAACTGAAATCGACGCCGCTGGCGCGCAACTCGCTGGCCATCACCCAGGCGTGCTCCTCGGCCAGGCGGATCGCCTCGTCGGGGTCGCGCTGATACACCGCGCCGATCGACGCCAACGGCGGCAGGCGGGTGAAGCCGTCGCGGAAGCGCTGCACCGGGCCGCCTTCCTGGTCGACCGCGATCAGCATGTCGTCGCCGCCGACGTCGCGGATCGCCTCGCACAGCGCGATCAGCTGCTCGCGCGAGGCGTAGTTGCGTGCGAACAGCAGCACCCCGGCCACGCCCGGCGCGGTGAGCCAGCGCTTCTCGTGCTCGGCCAGTTCCAGCGCGGCCACGCCGATCATCAACATGCGGCATCCTCGGCAGCGCGCTCCGCCGGCGACCATTGCCGGTACGGATGCGCGATCAGGTTCACGTTGTAATAGCGCGTCAGCGTGCTCACCTCGCGGCCCAGCCACGACGGCCGCGGGAACGGCGCATCGACCGCCGGCAGCTCGACCTCGGCGACGATCAGCCCGCGGTTGTCGCCTGCGAATTCGTCGACCTCGAACAGCACGCCGTCGACCCGCACATGGTGGCGCGTCTTCTCCAGCACGCCGTCGCACAGCGTGGCCAGCAGGTCCCTGGCGTCGTCGGCCGGAATCGGGTACTCGAACTCGGCCCGCTCGATGCCGAGGCGAGCCGCCTTGATGTTGAGCCACGCCTGCGTGCCGGCAAGCCGGGCACGAACGGAGGCGCGCGCCGTACCGTCGCGCAGCGCCTGCGCGCCGACCAGGTAACCCTGCGCGATCGGCTCGCTGCGTTCGATGCCAGCGCGCCAGCCATCGTTGGCCAACAGGAATTTCCTTTCGATCTCGATGGCCACGGATAACTGCTCTCAGCCTGCGACAAAGCCCGAATGAAACGGGGTTTTATGGAAGAGTGCGGCCATGGATGGCCGCTTCTTGATTCTCGCGCTCATGGATGGCGCTCAAACAAGGCTATCGATTCGACGTGCGACGTGTGCGGGAACATGTCCATCACGCCGGCCGAGGCCAGCCTGAAGCCATGCTGGTTGACCAGGATGCCGGCGTCGCGCGCCAGCGAGGCGGGATGGCAGGAGACGTAGACGATGCGGCTCGTCTGCTTGTGCGGCAGGTAGGCGAGCACCTGGTCCGCGCCGGCGCGTGGCGGGTCGAGCAGCAGCTTGTCCCACGGCGCCCGCGCCCAGTCGGCGGCGCGCTGGTCTTCGAACAGGTTCGCCACGTGGAAGCGTGTGTTCGCGATGCCGTTGCGCGCGGCGTTCTGCGCGGCGCGCTCGACCAGGCCGTGCTCGCCTTCCACGCCCGCCACCTCGGCCACGCGACGCGCGATCGGCAAGGTGAAGTTGCCGAGGCCGCAGAACAAGTCCAGCACGCGGTCGGTCGGCTGCGGGTCGAGCAGTTCCAGCGCACGCGCCATCATCAGCTGGTTCATGCCGGCGTTGACCTGCACGAAGTCGAGCGGCTGGAATTCCAGCTCGACGTCCGCGAAGCGCGCGTCGCCACTGCCGATGCGGAACGCCAGCCGCGGGTTCTCCGGCCACAGCGGGTGCACGCTGCTGGTGCCGCCCGGCTGCAGGTAGATCGCGAGAGCGTGCTGCTGGCCGAATGCGGCCAGCGCGGCCAGGTCGCGTTCGCTCAGCGGCTGCATGTGGCGGAACACCAGCGCCATCAGGTCGTCGCCGGCGGCGAACTCGATCTGCGGGATGTCGTTGACCGCATCCATCCCGTTGAGCAGGTCGGCGAGCAGGCCGACCTTGGGGCCGAGCGCCGGATGCATCACTTCGCACTGCTGGATCTCGGTGACGAAGCGCGGGTTCTGTTCCTCGCGGAAACCCACCAGCACGCGCCCCTTCTTCGCCACGTTGCGCACCGACAGCCGGCCCTTGCGCCGGTAGCCCCACGGCTCGGCGGTGAGCGGCGGCAGCCATGCCTGCGGGGTGACCTTGCCGATGCGCTCGAAGTTCTCCGCCAGCACGCGCTGCTTGGCGGCGATCTGCGAGGCGGCGTCCAGATGCTGCAGCGAGCAGCCGCTGCACTGCGAGAAATGCCGGCAGCGCGGTTCCACCCGGTGCGGCGAGCGGGTGATCAGCTCGACGACTTCGGCTTCGTCGAAGTGGCGATGGCGCTTGCGCAGGCGGGCCAGCACGTGTTCGCCCAGCAGCGCGCCGCTGACGAACACGGCCTTGCCGTCGACCCGGGCCACACCGCGGCCATCATGGCCGAGGTCGGTGATGTGGGCTTCGAAAGGTGTCGACGGAACGGAGTTGGATCGGGACATGGGGTGCAAACAATGGGGGCCATGCTGGCTGGCCCCCGATTATCCCAGATCGGACCGGACGACGCCTGCGCCCTACTTCTTCTGCCAGGCGCCCGATGCATCCTGGTAATACCAGCCCGCGCGCGCCTTCTCGATCCAGGTCTTGGCGAAGGTGGTGCGGATCTGCGCTTCCCACTCCGGGTGGTTGTTGGCATTGGCGATTTCGCGATACAGCGCGGTGCGGTCGCGGTTCTCGTCGGCCACCGTGGCATTCGCCTGCGCGCGCTGGCTCAGCGGCACCTTGGCGGCGTCGCGCATGGCCACCATGCCGTCGCGCGTGAAGCCCACCGCGCCGCTGTCGAGCAGGTCGCCCAGCGCGCCCTGGAAACGGCCCTGCATGCGGCCGCGGATCGCCTCGGTGGCGCTGGTCTGGATGCGGATGTTCGGCGTGTCGGCGGCGTAAGCGGCCGGCACCAGCAGGTCGAGCAGCATCGCCGACGGCTGGCCGTCGTCCTTGGCCGCCGGCTTCTGCACCTTCGGTGCCGGGGGGGCGGGCGGAGCCGCCTCGTCCAGCACGTTGCCGATGAACTGGTCGGCGGCCTTCTGCGCGGCCGCCTCGGGGAAATACACGTTGATGGTGACGCAGCCGACCAGCGCCACGGCCAGCGAAGTCAGAACGACGTAGACGAGCTTGCGCATGACGAACTCCTGTAGTTGAAAGGGTGGAAGAGCCGGCAACCCGCGCTCCGCTCAGCGGATTTGCGGCGTCTCTCCGTGGATGGCGTCCTGCAGGCGGCGTACCAGGGTCGGCCAGTCCACCTGGGTCTGGTGACCGATTACCTGCAACCGCGGCAAGCCACTGCCTTCGACGATAGTGTAGCCGCCGTCGTTGCTCTCCAGACCGCTCATCTGGCAAAGCGTGCCCTGCAGCGTGCAGTTGAGGCCGATGCGTTTGTAGCCGAAGGTCTTGAACAATTTCAGCATGGCGCCCTGCAGGCCCGCGGCAATGCCGCCGCCACCGACCGTGGTGAGGTTGTTCACCGCGCGCTGGCTGATCCGGCCGCCGCCGCCCGCGAGCAGGCTGGCCTTGAACGCGACCGGACTCCAGTTGACCAGTCGCAAGTCCTCGATCGAACCGTCCAGCGGGCCGGTGATGCCGCCGAAGTCGTACACGCTGGTGATCGCGGCCAGGTCCAGCTGCTTCAGGTTGATGTCGCCGGTCAGCACCGGCGTGGTGCCGAACGGCTGCTGTAGCGAAAGCCGCGTGATGTCGACGAAGCCGCCGAACACGCTCGCCGACAAGCCGCCGGCCAGCTCGAAGCGGTCGTCGACCCAGCGCAGCGACGGGACCGCCCCACCGAGCGTGCCCGGGAAAGCCGGCCAGCCCATCGCCTGGCTGAACGCGGCCATGTTGACGCCGGTCAGCGCCAGCGAGGCCGCCAGCCGTTGTCCCTTGGCCGCCGCCGGACGCCAGTCCAGCTGGCCAATGCGCAACTGGCCCTGCAGAACCGGCACCTGCAGCGGTTGCTGCAGGCTGAGCATGCCGGCGCGGCTGCGCCATTGCGACTGTGCGGCGCCGTTGGCTATCCGGTAGAACTGCAGCTTGCGCCAGCCCAGCGTCGTGGCCGGCCGTTCGCCGTCGATCGCCCAGTCCAGCCCGCCCTGCAGGCCGTCGATCGCCAGCCGGCCGTCCGCATCGGCCAGGTCCAGGCCGTCGGTATCGAAGGCGAAACTGCGCGGACCGTCCGCGCGCAGGTCCAGGCTGCCGCTCAGTTCGCCGGCGATGCGCATGTCGTGCAGGCCCAGCGTGCTCAGCCAGGCTTCGCCGTAGCGCTGGTAGGCCGCCGGAAAGTTCGCGCGCAGGTGGTCCAGCCGCAAGGTCTTCAGCGTGCCCTTCGCGTCGAAAGCCATGGCGCCGTCGAGCTGCAGCGCATCGGCATCGTTGAGCCGCAGGTGGCTCAGTTCGAACGCGCCGTTCTGCGCATTCGCATGCAGGCCCAACTGGACCGGGTGGTCCGGCAGCTTCGCGTAGATCGGCCCCAGCAGCAGTTCGCCGCCACGCAGGCTGGCGTCCAGATCGATCCGCGCCGAGCCGGTGGTGGTGTCGAGGCTGAAGCGCCCGCTGCCGCCCAGCCCCTGCCCCGCCAGGGTGCCGCCCGGGGTGTCGAAGCCAAGACTGGTGAGGGTGAACTGCCCGGACGATTGCAGGCCGGGATCGCGCAGGTCCAGCGCCAGTTCGGCATCCAGCCGGCCGCTGGTGGGGCGCCCCGACCATACCGTGCCGAGCAGCCCCTGCAGCCAGCCGGCGGGGAGATTGTCCAGGACGATCTGCGCGTGGGTGGGCTGGTCCAGCGGCAACGCGGTCCTGGCGTGCGCCTTACCTTGCAGGATATCGACCTGCAGGGTGTTGGCGGCCTCGCTGAGCAGGATGTTCACATGGGCGTCGCTGAGCGCGCCGCCCGGCGCGCCGGCCAGGCGCACGTCGCCGTCGAGGATCCAGCGCAGGCGGGCGTCCCGCTGCAGGTTGCCGTCGAGGGTCAGGCCCAGCCGCCGCCAGCCCATCGCCGGAACGTCGGCCTGCTCCGCGCTCAGTTGCAGCCGGAGTCCGCCCGCGGCATCCTCGCCGAGGCGCAGGGTCACCGCCTGCAGGTGGACGCCGGGAACGCTGATCGACTTCGCCGTGAGCAGCACTTCCGCCCGCGCAGGCAGCGCCCAGCCGCCCCCCAGCAGCAGGCAGCAACACAGCAAAAAGTGGCTTGAAGTCGGGCGCATGTCGGGCCATTCTGCCAAATCAAGATGAACGATATGGATTTCGTCATGAACAGCCTTCGCGCCAACGCATGTTCCGACCCGGCCCAGGCCGCGCCTGCCCGGGTTTTGGTAGCCGACGACGACCCCGGCAGTTGCCGGTTCCTGTGCGACGGGCTGGCCTCGATGGGCGCCCGGGCGGAAGCCTGCATGGACGGCATGACGGCCCTGCAACGGGCGCGCGCCGAGCCCTTCGACCTACTGCTGCTGGACTGCCGCATGCCCGGCGCCGGCGCGCTGCAGATCCTGGCCGCGCTGCGCGAGGACACGCAGGCGTACTCGGCGGAAAGCATCGCGGTGGCCACCACGGCCGAGCTGGAACCGGACGATCGCCAGTCGCTGCTCGATGCCGGTTTCAGCGAGATCCTGTTGAAGCCTTGCGGTCTGGCCGAGTTGCAGCGCGTGCTGGCGCTGGTGCAGCCGGATCGCCACGACGCCTGCATGCTGGATGACCACGCCGCGCTGACCACCAGCGGCGACGCCACCACCATGCGCGCACTGCGGCTGTTGCTGCGCGAGGAACTGGCCCTGCTGCACCAGGAACTGGATGCGTTGAGCCGCGACCGCGCCGGCTTCAGCGAGCGCCTGCACCGGCTGCGTTCATCCTGCGGTTTCTGCGGCGCCGCCGCGCTGTCGGCGCAGACCGTGCTGCTGCAGCGGCAACTGCTGCTGCGCGGCGCCACGCCGGTGGCATTGGCGCGCTTCCGCAAGGCCCTGCTGGCGACGTTGCAGGCGCTGGACAGCTAGTCCGACGTTCTCTGGCGACCCGAAACCGCCATCGCCAGTACCCGCCAGGCGCGCAACTCGCCGCCGCCCAGGTGGAAGCGGATCACCTCGCGCATCATGTCGCGCAGCGATTTCAGGCCGCTGTTGTCGGGCATCCGGTCCTGCCCCAGCGCCAGCAGGTCGCTGCCGCGCAGCGCATGCGGATGGTTGGCGCTGCAACGCACGGCGCCCTGCTCGACCATGTAGCGGTAGGACGCCTGCGCTTCCAGCGGCTCGCCGGAATCCGCATCGTGTTGCAGTTGCAGGCCGTAACCGATCGCGTCCAGCAGGTCGCGTTCGAAGCGGCGCAGGCTCCACGCCAGCGATTCGCCGGCAGCCAGCCGCGCCAGGGTCCGGGCGTAGGCATCGAACAGTCGCGGATAGGGATCCTGCCGGCCGGTCAAGCGCACCACCAGTTCGTTGAGATACAGCCCGGCCAGGCCGGCGTCGCCGGGCAGGCGCGTCGACGCGCCCACCGCTTCGACCGCGGTCAGCGTGGCCAGCTCGCCGCGCAGCAGCAGGTCCATCGTCAACGGCTGGAACGGCTCCAGCTGGGACCGGCGCAAACGCGCCCGCTCGCCGCGCACGCCGCGCGCCACCACACCGAGCCGGCCGTGTTCGCGGGTCAGGCATTCGAGCAGCAGCGACGTCTCGCGATACGCACGCGCGTGCAGGACGTAGGCGGGTTGCTGTTCGATGCGCATGAGTCAGACGGGAACGGGAAATGGGGAACAGCCAGAGCATCGGAGCTTACGCTTTTGTTCCCCGTTCCCTGCTCTCAATCCGTATAGCCGAACTTCTTCAGCATGTTCTCGTCGTCGACCCAGCCTTCGCGCACCTTCACCCACAGCTTCAGGAACACCTTGCGCTCGAACATGCGCTCCATGTGACGCCGCGCGCTCGTGCCGATCGCCTTCAGCTGGGCACCGCCGTTGCCGATCACGATCGCCTTCTGGCCGGCGCGCTCGACCCAGATGATCGCGTGGATCTCGGCGATGCCGTCGGGACGGTCGCTGAACTGCTCGATCTCCACCGTGGTCGCGTACGGCAGCTCCTGGTCGAGCCGCAGCATCAGCTGCTCGCGCACCATCTCGGCGGCGAGGAAGCGTTCGCTGCGGTCGGTGATCTCGTCTTCGCCGAACACCGGCGGCTGCACCGGAAGGCGCTTGAGGATCGCCTGCTCCAGTTCCTTCAGGCCCTGTCCCTTGAGTGCGCTGACGTAGTGGATCTCGTCGTAGCTGTGCTTCGCCACCAGTTCGGCCACGAACGGCAGCATCACGGTCTTGTCCTTGTTGAGGTCGACCTTGTTGATCACCAGCAGGCGCGGCGACGACTGCTCGACCAGGGCGGCGTACAGCGCCTCGTCCTCATCGGTGAAACGGCCGGCCTCGATCACCTGCACCACCAGATCGACATCGCTGATCGCCGAGCGCGCGGCACGGTTGAGGCTGCGGTTCATCGCGCGCTTGGCGCCGCGATGCAGGCCCGGCGTGTCGACGTACATGATCTGCCCGGCCTCGCTGGTGTTGATGCCGAGGATGCGGTGGCGGGTGGTCTGCGGCCGCGGGCTGATGATCGACAGGCGAAAACCGATCAGCGCGTTGAGCAGGGTCGACTTGCCCACGTTGGGGCGTCCGGCCAGCGCGACCGTGCCGCAGCGGAAATTCTCATGCGGCAGGGTGCCGCCGGCGGAGTCCAGTTCTTGGTTCATGACGCGGGTTGCTCAGCGGGTCGGAGGGCAAGTGTAGTGCTTCGCCGGAAACGGCACGCGGGCGGCGCGAACGGCGAAACGGAGGGTCAGGCGTCGTGCTGCCGTTCCAGCAGGCGGTTGAGCACGGCCTCGGCCGCGTCCTGTTCGGCAGCGCGCCGGTTGCCGGCATGGGCTTCGACGGTGAACGCCATCGGCTCGCTGATCGTGCAGCTGATGTCGAAGGTCTTGGCATGGTCCTCGCCGTGGCTGGCGACCAGCTCGTACTGCGGCAACGGCAGGCCCTTGGCCTGCAGCCATTCCTGCAGCCGCGTCTTGGCATCCTTGGAGGAGCGGCGCAAGGCCGCGATGCGCTCGGCGAACAGCCCGCGAACGGCTTCGCGACAGGCGTCGAAACCGCCATCCAGGTACACCGCGGCGACCATTGCCTCGAACGCGTCGGCCAGGATCGAATCACGCCGGAAGCCGCCGCTCTTCAACTCGCCGGGGCCGAGCTTCAGCCCGTCGCCCAGGTCCAGCTCGCGCGCCACCACGGCCAGCGCCTGGCCGTTCACCAGTTGCGCCCGCAACCGCGACAGTTCGCCTTCGCTGGCCTTGGGATGAACCTCGTACAGCATCTCGGCGACGATCGCGCCGAGCAGCGCATCGCCGAGAAACTCCAGTCGCTCGTTGTTCGGCTTGCCGATGCTGCGGTGGGTCAGCGCCAGTTGCGCCAGCGCGGGATCGCGGAAACGGTAGTTCAGTTCCAAAAGTTACTCGCCCACGTTGCCCTGCAACGGCACGCTCTTGTCGAAGTGCAGCAGGAAGTCGATGTTGTACATGAACGGAATCTGCTTGTCGTAGGCGACGCGCAGCTGGTTGGCACCGCCGCTGTTGCGCACGATGGTGATGTTCGCCGGCTTGATGGTGGCGTCGTCGACGTACTGGAAGCCCATCTTGAACATCAGGCCGCGGCGGATCTCGTCCAGCGACTTGCCGTTGGTGCCTTCGGTGGCGACCTGGTTCATCGCCTTCACCACGCCCATGTACTCCGAGTACGAGGGCAGCAACTTCATGCCCATGTAGGCCAGGAAGGCCACGATGGCCATGATGATCAGGAACCCGATCAGGGTGACGCCCGACTGCTTCGATTTCATAGTCCCCTCGCTATGCCGCCTGTGCGGCGTACCTGTCTTGTGGATGATCCGGATGCAACGGGTATGGCCCGCCCCGCCGGCGTGCCGATTATGCCTGCGCATTCTCGCACTGTCGGCGGCCGGGTGCGTGCGACCGTTCGACCCCGTCACGCTTTCGCCAACCGGATTTTGCCGGCTGACGAGTTCAGTGGATCACCGTGCCTATCCGCGAGAAATCCACGCCGCCGGTGCCCCACCCCTTCCAGCTCATCCAGATCAGGAAGGCCTTGCCGGCCAGGTTGTGTTCCGGCATGCAGCCCCACCAGCGGCTGTCCAGGCTGTCGTAACGGTTGTCGCCCATCACCAGGTAGCAACCCGGCGGTACCTTTGAAGGCACCCGATCGTTCGGAATCGAATTCGGCGTGGTGTAGGCCGGCATCCGCGCGATCATGTGGTTGACCTTGCCCAGGTGTTCGGTCCAGACCGTGGCGCCCATGTTCAGCATGATCTGGTCCACGCTGCGCTGCGGATTGCCCACGTACGGGCCGATCTCGTCGGCCGCCACGCGCTGGCCGTTGACCCACAGTTCGGCGCCGTGCACCTCGATGCTGTCGCCCGGCAGGCCGATCACCCGCTTGATCCAGTTCTGCGCCGGCACCGGCGCCTGCGGATCGTTGCAGCTCATGTCGCCGCTGCGCACCAGCTTGCCGCCGTCCTCGCACAGGTAGCCGGGGAAGCGGAACACCACCACGTCGCCGCGCTGCGGCTCGCCGAGGTCGACCAGCTTGTTGTTGAACGCCGGCATGCGCAGGCCGTAGGCGAACTTGTTGACCAGGATGAAATCGCCCACGTCCAGGGTCGGCATCATCGAGCCGGACGGGATGCGAAAGGGCTCTGCCACGAACGAGCGCAGCAGCAGCACCACCAGCACCACCGGAAACAGCGAGCGCGACCAGTCCACTGGCATCGGGTCGCGGTATTCCTCGCCGGCGGCATCCAGGCGCGCCTTGCGCTTCTTGTACAGGAACAGCCGATCCAGGCCCCACACCACGCCGAACAGCACGGTGAGGCTTAGCAGAATCGCCGAGAAATCAAATTCCATGTGGGGCTCCTGATGGAGCCGGGAATCGCGAATCGGGAATCGGGAATCGCAGGCGCACGAAGCCCCGACTCCCGGTTCCCGATTTTCGATTCCCGACCAAAATACTATTTATCTACTTTCAGCACGGCCAGGAAGGCTTCCTGGGGGATCTCCACGCGACCCACCTGCTTCATGCGCTTCTTGCCTTCCTTCTGCTTCTCCAGCAACTTCTTCTTGCGGCTGACGTCGCCGCCATAGCACTTGGCCAGCACGTTCTTGCGCAGCGCCTTCACGGTGGAGCGCGCGATGACCTGCGCGCCGATCGCCGCTTGGATCGCCACGTCGAACTGCTGGCGCGGGATCAGGTCCTTCATGCGCTCGACCAAGTCGCGGCCGCGGCGGTCGGCATGGCTGCGGTGCACGATCAGGCTCAGCGCGTCGACCCGTTCGCCATTGATCAGCACGTCGGTACGCACGAACGGGCCGGCCTCGAAGCGGTCGAAGTGATAGTCCATCGAGGCGTAGCCGCGCGAGACCGATTTCAGCCGGTCGAAGAAATCCATCACCACTTCGGCCAGGGGCATTTCATAGCTGATCTGCACCTGGGTCGCCAGGTACTGGATCGAGCGCTGCACGCCGCGCTTTTCCTCGCACAGGGTGATCACGTTGCCGATGTAGTCCGGCGGCGTGAGGATGTTGGCGACGATGATCGGCTCGCGGATTTCCTGCACCAGGCTGGAGTTCGTCGGCAGCTTGGCCGGGTTGTCCAGCATCAGGATCGAGCCGTCGGTCTTGAGTACCTCGTACACCACGGTGGGCGCCGTGGTGATCAGGTTCAGGTCGTATTCGCGCTCCAGCCGTTCCTGCACGATTTCCATGTGCAGCATGCCGAGGAAGCCGCAACGGAAACCGAAACCCATCGCCTCGGACGATTCCGGCTCGAAGAACAGCGCGGCATCGTTCAGGCGCAGCTTGTCGAGCGCCTCGCGCATCGCCGGGAAGTCGTCGGACGACACCGGGAACAGGCCGGCGAACACGCGCGGCTGCATGGTCTGGAAGCCGGGCAGCGCCTTGTCGGCGGGCTTGCCGGCGTGGGTCAGCGTGTCGCCGACCGGCGCGCCGTGCACGTCCTTGATCGAAGCGTTGATCCAGCCCACTTCGCCGGCGCCCAGCTTGGCCGTCTTCTTGCGCTTGGGCGTGAACACGCCGACGTCGTCCACTTCGTGGGTGCGCCCGGTGGACATCACCAGCAGCTTGTCGCCGGGCTTGATCTCGCCCTGCATCACGCGCACCAGCGAGACCACGCCGAGGTAGTTGTCGAACCAGGAGTCGATGATCAGCGCCTGCAGCCGGTCGGTATCGCGCGGCTTCGGCGGCGGGATGCGCGCGACGATCGCCTCCAGCACCTCGACCACGTTGAGGCCGGTCTTGGCGCTGATCGCCACCGCGTCGGTGGCGTCGATGCCGATCACCGCCTCGATCTCGCCCTTCACCTTCTCGATGTCGGCAGTGGGCAGGTCGATCTTGTTCAGCACCGGCACCACTTCCAGGCCCATCTCTACGGCGGTGTAGCAGTTCGCCACCGACTGCGCCTCGACGCCCTGTGCGGCATCCACCACCAGCAGTGCGCCTTCGCAGGCCGCCAGCGAGCGGCTGACTTCATAGGAGAAATCGACGTGGCCGGGCGTGTCGATGAAATTGAGTTGATAGGTCTTGCCGTTGCGCGCGGTGTACGGCAGCGACACCGACTGCGCCTTGATGGTGATGCCGCGCTCGCGCTCGATCGGATTGTTGTCCAGCACCTGCGCCTCCATCTCGCGGTCGGCCAGGCCGCCACAGAGGTGGATGATGCGATCGGCAAGGGTCGACTTGCCGTGATCGATATGGGCGATGATGGAGAAGTTGCGGATCAATTCCATGGAGCGCAGGCGGCCTGTCGGGCTTGGGTCTTGCCGCCACACACCATGCGTGGCAGCGCATCGCCGTGGGCGACGCTAACCCGGCATTATCGCATGGAACCCGCCGCCACCATGCATGGACTCGCGCGACGAAGGCGCCACCCGGCAAGGGTGGACGCCTGCGCCGTTTTCCCGCCAACCGTGCGCCGCGGCCGGCTTACTTGTCATCCGGAACCGTCAGGCCGACGAAGCTGCTCTGATCGCCGCGGCGCACCAGCAACAGCACCGTGCTGCCGGCCTTCACGTCCTTCGTCGCCGCTTCGAACTCGGCCACGCTGCCGATCTTCTGCTGGTTGACCATGGTGATCACGTCGCCGGCGCGCAGGCCCGCCTGCGCCGCCACCGGGCCGGTGATGTCGCCGATCACCACGCCCTGCCCCGGCTTCAGCCCCAGTTGCTTGCGGGTGTCGCTGTCGATCGACTGCACGGTCAGGCCCAGCGCGGCCGAACCGCTGCGGCTCGACGAGGGCATGGCGCCCTGGTTGTCCACCGCACTCTTGTCGCGCGAGGCTTCGCTGATGGTGACATCCAGCGTCTGCTTCTTGCCGTTGCGCAGGATCTCCACCGGCACCTTGCTGCCCGGCTTGGTCATGCCCACCAGCGGCGGCAGGTCCGCCGCCTGCTGCAGGGGCTGCCCGTTGTAGGCCAGGATGATGTCGCCGGGCTGGATGCCGGCCTTCGCCGCACCGCTGTCGGGACTGACGTCGACCACGGCGGCACCCGCGCCATTCTCGAGATGGAAGGCCTTGACGATGTCGTCGTCGACCGGCTGCATGGTCACGCCAAGCATGCCGCGCGAGACGTAGCCCTTGCTCTTGAGCTGTTGCACGGCGTTCATCGCCACGTCGATCGGGATCGAGAACGACACGCCGAGGTAGTCACCGGTGTTGGAATAGATCTGCGAATTGATGCCGACCACGCGGCCCTGCAGGTCGAACAACGGACCGCCGGAATTGCCGCGGTTGATCGGCACGTCGGTCTGGATGAACGAGGTATACGGCTGGTCGCGCTGGCCCAGGTTGCGGCCCACCGCACTGACGATGCCCTGGGTCACGGTGTAGTCGAAACCGAACGGCGAGCCGATCGCCAGCACCCATTGGCCCGGCTTCAGGCTGCGCGAATCGCCGATGCTCACCGCCGGCAGGCTGCCGCCGGCATCGACCTTGAGCAGAGCGATGTCATAGGTCGGATCGGTGCCGATCACCTTGGCGGTCAGCGTGCGCCGGTCCTGCAGGCGCACGGTCACCTTGTCGGCGTGGTCGACCACGTGGTTGTTGGTGAGGATGTAGCCGTCGCTGGAAATGATGAAGCCCGAACCCAGCGAGGTCCGCTTCTGCTCCTGCGGCGACGGCATCATCGGCATGCCGAAGAAGCGTCGCAGGATCTCCGCCTGCGGATCGTCTGGCATGCCCTGTCCGGGCATCATCTGCCCGCCCGCGCTGCGACTGTCGCCCTGCCTTTCGCCGTTGTAGCGGGCTTCGACGTGCACCACGGCCGGCGCGTTCTTCTGCACGATCCCGGTGAAATCCGGCAGCGCCGCCGCGCCCGGCGTTTGCGCCTGCACCGCACCGGCACCGGCGATGCCCAGCAGCGCACAGCACGCCAGGCTGCGCAAGATGGAATGATTCATGACTCCTCCTTGGTTGGTTCCGGTCGGTAGGCTTCGAGCGGGTTGATGACCAGAGTTGCTGCACGGCCGATGCGGGCACGCGTTGCCCGCCAGCCCACGCGGCGGGTCGGTAAAGCTGAAAACAACAATGAAGACGAGCCGCGGGCAATCACACGCGGACTCGCCTATTGCGCGACGGCGGAAGCCCGGCGCGAGGTGTCCGGTGCAATCCGCTGCTCCGGGTCGAGCAGCAGCAGGTAGCTGCCGTCGTTGTTGTCGAGCGTCCGGTAACGGGGCATCGACGGGTAATCCGACAGGCGCCGCGCATAGGTCGACTGGCTCTGGCCAAACGGCGCACCGAACGTGGCCGAGGCCTGCTGGCTGAGCAATCCGGCAGAGTTGCCGCTCAGCCATGGCGGCACGGTGGCAGGAGCGACCGACTTGTTCGCCGGCGCAGCGGTGGCGACCGCACTGGCCTGCTGGGCGGTCGAGGCGGTCAGGCGCTCGGCGTCACCGGTCGGCTGCCCGATCATCAGGGCAGCGGCGGCGACGCTGGCGGCAATGGCACCGCCGGTGGACCAGCGCAGCCAGTGGCTGCGACGGGTCGACCCCACCGCGGGCTTCGACTCCTGCTCGATCGCCAGCATCACCCGCGCGGCAAAACCGGGCTGCGCCATCGACGGCAACTGCCGGCGCAGGCCGTCGCGGGCGATGTGATAACGGGTCCAGGCCTGCTGCAGCGAGGCATCGTGGTCGAGCCGGCGCAGCAGGAAACGCAGCTGCTCCTTCGACAACTCGCCATCGATGCCCGCGGAAAGGCTTTCCCGGGTGTCCTGATTCATGCCTGCCTGATTCATGTCTGATCCTCGCGGTCCGACAACAGGGGCCGCAGCTTCTCGTCGATCGCCTCGCGCGCCCGGAAGATGCGCGAACGCACCGTACCGATCGGGCAGCCCATCGCTTCGGCGATTTCATCGTAGCTGAGGCCATCCACTTCGCGCAGCGTGATGGCAGTCCGCAGCTCTTCGGGCAACGCTTGGACAGTGGAAAACACGGATTGTTCAATTTCCTGGCGCATCAGCTCGCGCTCGGGCGTGGCGCTGTCGTGCATGCGCTCGGCACCGGCCATGAACTCGGCGTCATCGGCATCGATGTCGCCGGACGGCGGACGCCGGCCCATCGCCACCAGATGGTTCTTGGCGGTGTTCACCGCGATCTTGTACAGCCAGGTATAGAACGCGCTGTCGCCGCGGAACGAGCCGATCGCCCGCCACGCGCGGATGAACGATTCCTGCGCGATGTCCTCGCACTCGGCATGGCTCCTCACATAGCGCGAGACCAGCCCGATCACCTTGTGCTGGTACTTGCGCACCAACAGGTCGAAGGCCCGCTTGTCTCCTCGCTGGACACGCTCGACCAGGGCACGGTCCAGTTCATTTTCGCCCATCCGGGCCGTATCCGTCGTCAATGCCGTCTTCCGCTGCGGGAGCTTCGTTTTTGAACTGAACGCGGCGCTCAGACCGCGGTCCGACGCCCGAGTTCAGTTCAGTATGCACAGGTATCGCCTCCACCATAACGCACGGCCTGTTGGCTGGTTGTCATGTCTGGCCGGGCGCCCCGAGCCCGTGACGGGCCAGGATCAGTTATGGGGACGTCCGCCACCGGCTCAAGCCGGTTCGGCCACCCGTCCCTCCAGCAGGCGCTGCCGTTCGGCCAGCAGCTTGTCGAAGCTGATCGGCTGCAATGGACGGCAGAACAGGTAGCCCTGCAGCTCGTCGCAGCCGTGCTGGCGCAGGAACTGCAGGTGCTGCTCGATCTCCACGCCTTCCGCCACCACCGCGCGTTTCAGCCGATGCGCCATCTCGATGGTGGCGCGCACGATCGCCTCGTCGTCGGGGTCCACCCCGATGTTGCGCACGAAGCTCTGGTCGATCTTGATGCGGTCGGCCGGCAGCCGGCGCAGGTAGTCCAGCGAGGCCGCGCCGGTGCCGAAATCGTCGATCGCGATATGGCAGCCCAGCCTGTGCAGCGCGTGCAGGTTCTCGACCAGGTTCGGCGCCTCCTTGATGCTGATGCTTTCGGTGACCTCCATCTCCAGCAGGGTGGGATCCAGTCCGGTTTCGCGCAGCACGGTCGCCACGGTATCCAGCAGTCGCGGCTCCATCAGCTGCACCGCGGACAGGTTCACGCCCAGGCGCAGGCGCAGGCTGTAGCGCTGCTCCCATTCCTTCGCCTGGCGGCAGGCGGTGCGCATCACCCATTCGCCGATCGAGACGATCAGGCCGGTCTCCTCGGCCAGCGGGATGAACACCGCCGGGCTGATCATGCCGAGCTCGGGATGCTCCCAGCGCACCAGCGCCTCCATGCCCACGATGTCCTCGGTCTCGGTGTTGACCTGCGGCTGATAGACCACGCGCAGTTCGCCATTGCCCTCGGCATGGCGCAGGCGCGTCTTCAGCGCCATGCCGTGCTGCTGGGCGTACTCCGGGCTCACCTCGTAGATCTGGAAGGTGTTGCGGCCCTGGTGCTTGGCCGCGTACATCGCCTCGTCGGCATGCTTGAGCAGGGTCTGCGCGTCGCCCGCGTCGTCGGGGAAGAAACTCAGGCCCATCGACGCGGTCACCTGCAACTCGGTGCCGTCCTCGAGGTACAGCGGCGTCTCCATCACCTGCACGATCTTCTCGGCCACGCGAAGCACGTCGTCGTTCTTCACGATGTGGCGCAGCACGATGGTGAACTCGTCGCCGGCGTAGCGCGCCACCGTGTCGGAGGCGCGGATGCTGCCGCACAGACGCTGGGTGACCGTGCGCAGCACCTGGTCGCCGGCGGCATGGCCGTAGGTGTCGTTGATTGCCTTGAAGCGGTCCAAGTCGACGAACAGCACGGCGAAGCACTCGCCGTTGCGGGTCGCCTCGCGGATGATCGTGTCCAGCCGGTCGTTGAACAGCAGCCGGTTCGGCAGGCCGGTCAGGGCATCGACCAGGCCCTCGGCACGGCCCTGTTCACGGGTGCGTCCCAGTTCCAGCATCTGCGCGAAGCGGGCCGCGGCGCAACGCAGTACCGGCTCGATGATGCCCATCTCGCCGAAACCGCGGCGGCTGCCGGCCAGCATGGCGCCAAGCACGGTGTGGCGTTCGTCGTACAGCGGCAGGCCGGCGAAACCGGCCAGGTCGAGCTGCTGCAGCAGCGGGTCGATCGGCGCCAGCCGCTTCGCATCGTTGCGGTACAGGATCGGCTTGCCGCCCAGCACCAGCTGCAGCGAACTCTGCAGTTGCGCCGGCGGCCACTGCGGGTCGTCGCCGCTCCACAACTGCAGCATCTGGGTCGGCGCGTCGGCGCCGTCCTGGCGCGCCGACCAGACCGCGAGGTAATCCAGGCCCAGCTCGTCGAACAGCAGGCGGCCGGACGCGGTCTGCGCATCGACCCCGCTGGTCGAGGCGAAGATGCGCGACAGCAGCGACAGCGCAGCCTCGGCCCGCAGGTCGGCGCGGTCGCTGCGGAACATCAACGCCAGCGCCTCGTGCCCGGCATGCCGGATACGCCGCACGCTGGCCTGTCCGGTGTCGGCGCCCTGCGCCGACTTGCGCTGGCAGGGATACCAGCTGCGATTGGCTTCGGCCAATACCTGGCTGATCGCGATGCCCTCGAAACGCAGCACGTCGGACAGCGGCAATCCTTCCCACTGGCCGGCATGCATGCGGCTGTGCCTGGCCACCGTGGGACTGACCTCGAGCAGGCGCCCGGTCTGCGCGTCGGCGATCAGCCATTCGCTGTCGCCTTCCTCGAACACGTAGCGGTAATCCTCGTGCGCACCGCTGTCCGCCGCGGCAACCACCTTGCGCGGGCGCTGGCCGGCCTGCGAGCGCCGCCAGCGCGGCACCAGTTCACTGCTGATCTGGGCGGCGGAAAGCCAGTCGGTGATCCCCGGCGGCAGGTCGGTGGGGGCGAGCTTGGCCTCCTCGGCGAGCACCACGATCAACGGCGTGTCGGCGCCGCCCGGCAAACGGCGCAACTGCTCGCAACAGACGCGTGCCTGTTGTTCGTCGCCGGCCAGCACCGCCACGATCAGCTGCAGCGGGGGCAGCGACGCGCGGCCCTCCAGCAGGATCGCCGCGTGGGATACGTCGCGCGCGCTGTGGATCTGCGGATAGCCCGCCTGGTCGAGCGCATCGAACAGGCTGCGGCGCAATTCGCGCTGGGCTGCGACCACCAGGATGCCGGAATTCATGTGGATGCCTTTCTCAAACCAGCCACCGGCCATCGCGCAGACGCAAGCGCCGCGGCTGGCTGTCCTCGCTGCCCAGGTGCACCGCCAGCTCGCCCAGATGCTCGGCCAGCGCCACCGGCGCGTCGATCAGCACCACGCGGCGCAGATGCCCCTTGGGCGCGCGGGCGAGCTGGCGCAGCAAGGTGGCATCCATCGCCGACAGCGGAAGCTCCAGCCCGAGCAGGAAATACACGCCGAAATGCATGCTCTGCTGCATGTAGCGCAGCGCGTTGCCCAGGCGCTGGCAGTCCGGCACGCGCACCTGCGCGTCGCGCAGGCTGCCCAGGCCGGTATCGGGCTGCCACAGGTAGACCGCCTGGCCGGTATGCCGGGCAATCGCGCGGAACTGGTCGATCAGGGCATGGACGTCCTTGCTGTCCAGCACCACGAGGCCGCTCGGGGCCGCCAGGATCCGCTCGAAAATCTCGGTGCCGGCTTGCGGCGGAACGGAGGCCATTGCTGAAGTCATTGCGTCCCCGTCCTGCTGTATCGGCGATAGTGCCATGGTGAAGTCGGCCCGCCAGCGACTGCCCGGGTGGTTGACCGGGCGATTTCCGGCCGCCGCGAGACCCATTGAACCACGGTGGATCGTTCCATTGTCCTGTTTGGAGGCCATGCCGCAACATGGCTGCCCCGGATGCCCGCCCAGCCAGCCACGGCAGGCGATTTCCCGAAGATGGCCCGATTTCACACCGGCGCCCCTGCACGGTCAAGCAAGCACGTCACATCTCGCAATCAAGGCGGCAGAACGGTATGGTTCAGGCCTCCACCACCACGCCTGTACTCCCATGTTCGAAGGATTGCGTTTCAACCACTGGAAGACCAGCGAAGGTGACGACGGCGTTGTCACGTTGACCCTCGACCGGGCCAACAGCAGCGTCAACGCCATCTCCCGTGCGGTGCTGGACGAACTCGAGCAGATCGTCGAGCGGATGGCGATCGACAGACCGGCTGGCGTCATCGTCCACTCGGCCAAGTCTTCGGGATTTGCCGTCGGTGCCGATGTGAAGGAATTCATCGAGTACGCGAAGCAGGACACCGTGCTGGAGAACATCGAGCACGGCCAGCGCGTCTACGAGGCGCTGGCGCGGCTGCCCTGCCCCACCGTGGCCGCCGTGCACGGCGCCTGCATGGGCGGCGGCACCGAGCTGATCCTGGCCTGCCGCCAGCGCATCGCCGCCGACGATGACACGACCCGGATCGCGCTGCCCGAGGTGATGCTGGGCATCCACCCCGGCTGGGGCGGCACCGCGCGCCTGCCGCGCCTGATCGGCGCCACCGAGGCGCTGCCGCTGATGCTGACCGGCAAGTCGCTGTCGGCGAAACGCGCGTTGGGCCTGGGCGTGGTCGATCGGCTGGCCCGTCCCGACGAACTGCTGGCCGAGGCGCGGCTGCTCTTGCGCCATGCCGCGGCGCGCCCGTTCGCGCGCCGCGCCAAGGCCTGGGCCAGCAACATCTGGCCGGCGCGGCAGATCCTCGCGCCGATGATGTTCAAGCAGACTGCCGCGAAGGTGCGCAAGGAACATTACCCCGCTCCGTTCGCGATGATCGACGTGTGGAAGCGCGGCGGCTCCAGCATCCAGCAGCGGCTGAAGATCGAGGCACGCTCGGTGGCGAAGCTGGCGAAGACGCCGACCGCGCAGAACCTGATCCGCATCTTCTTCCTGCAGGAACGGCTGAAGGGCCAGGGCGGCGGCACCGACCCGGCGATCAAGCACGTGCACGTGGTCGGCGCCGGCGTGATGGGCGGCGACATCGCCGCGTGGGCCGCGCTCAAGGGTTTTGACGTGACCCTGCAGGACCGCGAGATGAAATTCATCCAGCCCGCGCTGGATCGCGCCCGCCAACTGTACGAGAAGAAGCTGAAGACGCCGGAAAAGGTCGAGGCTGCCATGCGTCGCCTGCGCGCGGACGTCGAGGGTAGGGGCGTGGCCTCGGCCGACCTGGCGATCGAGGCGATCTACGAGAACGCCGAAGCGAAGGAAGCGCTGTACGCCGGCATCGAACCGCAGTTCCACGCCGACGAAATCCTCGCCAGCAACACCTCCAGCATCCCGCTCGACGAGTTGCGCAAGAACCTCGTCGCGCCGCAGCGCTTCCTCGGCCTGCACTTCTTCAACCCGGTGGCGCAGATGCCGCTGGTCGAAGTGGTGCGCCACGACCGGCTCGACCCGGCGATCGAGAAGCGTGCGCTGGCGTTCTGCAAGGCGATCGGCAAGCTGCCAGTGGCGGTCAAGGGCACCCCGGGCTTCCTGGTCAACCGCATCCTGATGCCGTACCTGCTGGAAGCCATGCGGCTATACAGCGAAGGCGTGCCCGGCCCGGTGCTGGATCGCGAGGCGAAGAAGTTCGGCATGCCGATGGGCCCGATCGAACTGGCCGACACCGTGGGCCTGGACGTCTGCGCGTCGGTCGGCAAGGAGCTGGCGCCGTTCCTGGGACTGGAAGTGCCACCGGGGCTGGACGAAAGACTCGCCGCCGGCAAGCGCGGCAAGAAGGACGGCCAGGGCCTGTACGTGTGGCAGGACGGCAAGCCGCAGAAACCCGAGATCGACAAGGACTACATGACGCCGCCGGACCTGCAGGAACGCATGATCCTGCCGATGGTCAACGAGGCGATCGCCTGCCTCGCCGATGGCGTGGTCGACGACGCCGACCTGCTCGACGCCGGCGTGATCTTCGGCACCGGCTTCGCGCCGTTCCGCGGCGGCCCGATCCAGTACGCGCGCAGCGAAGGCGCCGACAAGCTCAAGGCCAGGCTCGAACAGCTGGCGCAGCGCTACGGCGATCGGTTCAAGCCGAAGAACGGCTGGGATCTTCCGGCGCTGGCGCAACGTGGTTTCGAGCTGCCGGCCGCGCCCGCCAACTGACCGGTTCGCGATTACCGGCATGAAAACGCCCGGCATGGCCGGGCGTTTTCGTTGATGCGGATGACATCACTACATCGACATCACCACATCAGGTCGTCGGGCACGCCGTCATCCCCCACGCCGGCGGCATTCGGATCAACCAGCAGCGCCAGCTGATGCGGATCGATGTCACGCACCTGCTCGGCGATATCGCGGCTGACCAGGAGATAACGGCCGCCCTGCTGCACCACGCCGAGTTCGCCGGCGTTGAGTGCCGCCAGTTGCGCGGCATCCACGTGCACGCGGCGGATCTTGCCGCCGTATTCGAAATTGCGCGGCTGATCGGCGTCGGCCTTGTTCAACGCCTTGCCGTCGAGCAGCTGCTGGATCTTCTGCTTGCGCTCGCGCCGCAGCCTGGCCTGTTCGGCGGCCTCCTGTTCGACGCGCTGGCGTTCGCGGGCTTCGGTCTGCGCGCGCAACGCATATGCCTTGGCCAGGTCGATGTCCTGCTGGCTCTGGCCCGCTGGCCGTGCGGCGTGCGGCGCGGCGTGCGGCTTGCCGCCCTTGCGCGCCGGCTTGCCGGAGGGTGGCGGAGCCGCGCGCTTCGGCTCGCGCGCCCGGTCCTGTTGGACCTGTTTGACGATGCCGCTCTTGAGCAGCTGATCGCGCAGGGAATCGGCCATGCGGGTGTTCCGTGATCGGTAGGCTGGATGGGTCGGTCAGTAATGCGGCGGCGGCGGTTCGTCGTGCGGATCGTCGCCCTGCGCGATGCGCATCGACGCCATCTCGCCGCGCAGGTCGCGCAAGGCACGCTCCAGCGCGGCAATCCGCTGCGACTGGTCGGCATCCGCCGTGGTCAGCGCCTGCACCGCTTCATCGATGAAGGTCAGCTTGACCTCCATCTCGTCGAGCCGCCGGGCAAGCGCGTCGTTCGAATCGTTCATCACGCTACTTGCAGGCTGCGGCCGCGGCCGATGCCGTAATAGGCCAGGCCCGCCTCCTCCACCACGAGCGGGTCGTACAGGTTGCGCCCGTCGAAGATCGCCGGCACAACCAGCGTGGCGCGGATGGCCCTGAAATCCGGGCTGCGGAAGGCCTTCCACTCGGTGACCACCGCCAGCACGTCGGCGCCCTGCAGGGCATCCATGGCGTGCTCGCACAGCACCAGGTCATCGCGGTCGCCGTACAGCCGCTGCGCTTCTTCGCGCGCCTCCGGATCGAACGCGCGCACCTTCGCGCCGGCATCCCACAGCAACTCCATCAGGCGCCGGCTGGAAGCCTCGCGCATGTCGTCGGTGTTCGGCTTGAACGCCAGACCCCACAGCGCGACCGTCCTGCCCGCCAGCTTACCGTCGAGGTGGCGCGAGATGAGCTCGAACAGCTTGCTCTTCTGCTGCTGGTTGACCGCCTCGACCGCGCCGAGCAGGCGCGCCTCGTAGCCATGGGCGTGTGCGGTGCGCTCCAGCGCCTGCACGTCCTTGGGAAAGCACGAGCCGCCGTACCCGGCGCCCGGATAGATGAAACTGTAGCCGATGCGCGGGTCCGAGCCGATGCCCTGGCGCACCAGCTCCACGTCGGCGCCCACCCGCTCGGCGATGTTCGCGATCTCGTTCATGAAACTGATCTTGGTCGCCAGCATCGCGTTGGCGGCGTACTTGGTCAGCTCGGCCGAGCGCTCGTCCATCACCACCATGCGGTCGTGGTTGCGGTTGAACGGCGCGTACAGCTTGCGCAGCAACGCCACCGCGCGCTCGCTGGAAGCTCCCACGATGATGCGATCGGGACGCAGGCAGTCTTCCACCGCCGCGCCTTCCTTCAGGAACTCCGGATTCGACACCACGTCGAACTCCACCGTGGCCTGGCGCGCCGCCAGCTCCGCCGCGACGGCCTCGCGCACGCGATCGGCGGTACCCACCGGCACGGTCGACTTGTTCACCACCACGGCGTAGCGGTCCAGGTGCCGGCCGATCGTACTGGCCACTTTCTGCACGTATTGCAGGTCGGCGCTGCCGTCCTCGTCCGGCGGCGTGCCGACGGCGATGAAGATCAGCTCGCCATGCGCGATCGCCGGTGCCGCCTCGGTGGTGAAGTCGAGCCGGCCACTGGCGTGGTTGCGCTGCACGATCGATTCCAGACCCGGCTCGTAGATCGGAATCTCGCCGCGCTTCAGCCGCTCGACCTTGGCCGCATCGATATCGACGCAGAGCACGTGGTTGCCCATCTCGGCCAGGCAGGCACCGGTGACCAGGCCGACATAGCCGGTACCGAAAATGGTGACTTTCATCATCGTTGCAGCGATCCCTTAAAAGCTGAGCCGTCTATTCTAGCCGCTCGAACGCACGACACGGCACCGCGCCGCCATCGACGGAAAAGCAGAAGGGCGCGAATCGCTTCGCGCCCTTCTGCTTTGTCATCGCCGCGAAACGGCGATGGACCTCTGATTACTTGCCGGCCGGAGCCGCACCTGCCGGCGTCGGGCCGGTCTTGACCAGGGTCACGTCGAAGATCAGCGTGGCATTCGGCGGCATCGGCGGCTGCGGCTCGGCGCCATAGGCCAGCGCTGCCGGGATGAACAGCTTGTAATGACCGCCCACTTGCATCAGCTGCAGGCCTTCGCGGAAGCCCGGGATCACGCCGGCCAGCGGAATCTTGGCCGCACCCGGCGGATTGTGCTTGGCGGAGGCATCGAACACCTGGCCATCGACAAAGGTACCGGTGTAGTTGATCTCGACGGTATCGTTCGGACCCGGACGGGCGCCCGTACCCTGGCTGATCACCTGGTACTGCAGGCCCGACGCGGTCGTCTTCACGCCCGGCGCGGTCTTGTTCTTGGCCAGGAAAGCGTCGCCCTCGGCCTTGTTCTTGGCCGCCAGCTTGGTCATCTCGGCCTGGTACTTGGCCTGGATCTTGGCCATGAAGGCCTCGTGCACCTGCTTGGCTTCGGCTTCGCTCATGGTCGGCTTCTGGCCGGACAACGCCGCCTTCACCGCATTCGCCACGGCGTTCGGATCCAGCTCATCGCGCATGATCGGCGGAACCTGGGAAGCAATCTCCCAACCCACAACATAACTGGCCTTCGCCTTGTCGACGGTACCGGCAGCGCCGGCGGTCTGAGCGGCGACGCCGGCCGTCATGCCCAGCGCAACGGCCATCGCGACCGCCGTCAGCGTGGGACGCAGAAAGTGCTTCATTCGTAACTCCCTCATGTATGGATATGCCGACGTTGCCGGCCGGGCCCCCCCGATGGAGGCAGGCCTCGCATTGTGCGGTGCTTGTCCGATCTTGGCAACGATTCAGGGCTCAGACCGTCGGTCGGGACAAAGGTTCAACCTTTCCGGGTCCGGCCCCGCCCGGCCGTCAGCCCACGCCGCCTCCCGAGGGGCCGGGCTTTTCAAGGGTCTCCTTCAGCGCCGCCTGCAGGCGCGCATGCATCTTCACCAGGCCGCGCCACAGCACCACCGCCACCACCACGCCCAGCACGACCAGGGACAGCGCGACGCCGCGGGGCGGCAGGATGGCCGAACTGAGCACGCTCACCAGCAGCGCCAGCGCAAGCAGCGTCGCCAGCGGGATGACCCTGGACAGCACGTTGCGGATGGCCTGCGTATACGAACCGGCAAACCGCTCGCGTATGCCGATCTCCGCCAGCAGCATGCCAAGCGCCTCGGCCTTGCGGTAGACCGCGATCAGCATGGGCAAGGACAGGAACAGCGCACCGGCCCAGATCAGCGTATGGCGCAGATCCCGGTCGATGCCGAGCATCGAGAACCAGCTCCAGTTGTGCGCATTGATGTAGGCGCCAATGACGAATAGCGCCACCACCAGCAGGACGTTGATCCCGATATGCCACAGCAGGCGACGGAACATGGCGGCTATCGCAGCGTTTTCGTTGACCGGCTTGAGGTTTTCCAGCCAACCGCTGTAGCTGGTCGCCAGCAACCTCAATGAGCGCGGCGTCACCCGGCGCAAGCCGTTCGCCAACCCGTCGGCCGAACGATTCATGTACGGCGATGCGGCCATGCACAGTACCGAGACCGCCACCGCAATCGGATAGATGAAATCGCTGATCACGCCAAGAGAAAGCCCGAGCGTGGCGATGACGAACGAGAACTCTCCGATCTGCGCCATGCCCAGCCCCGAACGCAGCGCCGTGCGCGCGTCGTGCCCGACAACGAAGATACCCAGGCTGCACGCCAGCGTCTTGCCGACGATGACGACCGCCGCGATGAGCAGTGCCGGCAGTGCGTACTGCGGCAACATCGCCGGATCGATCTTCAGGCCGATCGCCACGAAGAACAGCGCCGCGAACATGTCGCGCAGCGGTTCCACCAGGTGCAGCACGCGCCCCACGCTGCGCGACTCGGCCACCACCGCGCCCGCCAGGAAGGCGCCCAGCGCCACGCTGAAACCCATCCAGGCCGCGAACAGGCTGGCACCGAAACAGATGCCGAGTACGCTGACCAACAGCGTTTCGTCGCGATCGAAACCAGCCACGTAATCCACCAGCCGCGGCAGCAGCAGCAGGCCCAGGATCATCCCGACGATCACGAACAGGCCCAGGTGGCCGACCAGGGTGAACGCGGTCTCCGCCTGTACCGAGCCACCCAGCGCCACGGCCGTGAGCAGGGTCAGCATGACGATGGCCAGCATGTCCTCGGCCACCAGCAGCCCTACCACCAGTTGGGCAAACGGTTGATGCCGCTGCCCGCTCTCCGCCAGCGTGCGGGTGGCCACCATCGTGGACGAGAGCGAAATGATCGCGCCAAGGAAGAGCGCGTCCATGCCGGTCCAGCCGAACAGGCCGCCGATGCCGTAGCCGATCCACAGCATCAGCCCGACTTCGGCCACGGCCGCGGCCAGCACGCCGATGCCGACCTCGCGCAGCTTGCGCACGCTGAATTCGAGGCCCAGCGTGAACATCAGCAGCACCACGCCGAGATTGGAGATGTCGTCGATCGCGCGCGGATCGCCGACCAGCACACCCGGCGTGTGCGGACCGATCAGCACGCCGGCCAGGATGTAGCCCAGCAGCACCGGCTGCCGCATCCGCTGGAACAGGATCGTGGTGGCGCCCGCCACGATCATCACCACGGCAAGGTCACGAATGAAGCCGATTTCGTGCATTCGTCAACTCTTCAAAACGGTGCAGGTCGTTGCAGCTTAAACGAAGCACGGTGGCACTCGGCCGGCCGTCGAACGGGGCGGCGGGCGACGGACGATTCGTTCACCGGGATGCTGAAAAAAAGCTTGACGGATATGTGGCCCGCACCTATTCTTCTCGGCTTCCAGCGGCGGGGCCATAGCTCAGCTGGGAGAGCGCCTGCATGGCATGCAGGAGGTCGGCGGTTCGATCCCGCCTGGCTCCACCAACTTAATCCGTCCCCATCGTC
>Ga0207690_10000124_pt1 | contig 63516 bp, 59 predicted proteins | sample KBSC23metaG_FD_184315 | JGI IMG/M metagenome (GOLD analysis project Ga0207690, IMG submission 184315) | Corn rhizosphere microbial communities from Kellogg Biological Station, Michigan, USA - KBS C2-3 metaG (SPAdes) (version 2) | ecosystem: Host-associated > Plants > Roots > Rhizosphere > Soil ... | reverse complement strand
GGCGCACCCGGATGAAGCTGCCCGGCACGGTGCCGCCGAAGGTCCAGAACGTGTAGCTCACGCCCTCGGAGATCGGCATCTCCTTCTCGATCACTTCCAGCTCGACGATCACCTTCGCCGGGTAGTTCCGGTTGACCGGCGGCGGCACGTGCGGCGGGCTGGTCAGCACCGCGTGGATCGGCTCGCCTTGCGGCGGGCCGAAGTCGCCGCGGACCGATGCGGCGGGAGCACTGCCGGTTGCCGTGGCATCCGTCTTGGCAGCGGCCTGCGGCTTGCCGGAGCAGGCCGCCAGTGTCAGCAACGCGGCGGCCGCGACAACGAGGAGCGGTGAACGTGACATGGGCGATCTCCGTGAGTTCTTGCGCATCCTAGCCTAGGAGATCGCGCGGTCGCGCTACTGACCTGAGTCAATTTGAATGGCTTTGCCGCCCTGCTGCGTCACCCTGCCGCGGCCCGCGCCATGCCCTCAACCGGGTTTGCCGTCCGCCCGCGGAGTCAGGTAGATCCATGCCGAGCGCAGCACCCACGGCAGGAACGCCAGCAGCCAGCCGTACGCGGCGATCACCAGCCACAGGTAGACGTCGCCGCCCAGCTCGGCACGGATGCGCAGCAGCGCCACCGCCTGCAGCAGGGCGAAGCACAGCCAGGCCACCGCGCCCATCTGCAGCGGCCGGCCGGAATGGCCCTGGGTCACCCGGGTCACCATCGCCACCAGCATCGAACCGAAAAAACCGATCCCCAGCGCATGCAGCGGCGCACGGCCAAGAATGAGATGCCCACTGGCCGCGTACACCACGTCCTGCACCGCGTACAGCACGAACGCCACCGGCAGCCATGCGAACGCCAGGTGCAGTACCGCGAGCAGGCCCGGCCGCATCGCCTTCCACGGTTGCCAGGTCAGCGCATGCCACGCAAACACCACGGCCAGCGGCACGTCCGCCAGCCACAGCCAACCCAGCACACCGCGCCACTCCAGCAGCAGGTGCGCCAGCAGCAGCACCCACACCACCGGCAGGCTCCAGTCCGGACGAACCACTTTGTAACCCGTCACCACGTTGCCGCTGAAGAACGGCAGCATGCGGTGCATCACCGTGAAATAGATCGGCAGCAGCAGGCCGTACGTGCCCAGCTTGATCGCCAGCAGCGCGCAGTCCGCCGGCGCGCCGAACAGATAGGCCAGGAACACCGCCAGCCCCAGGCTGCCCAGGCTCAACGCCGCCAGGCAGGAGCGGGCATGGCCCTTGCGTTCCGCGGTCGAGGCGCGCAGTACCGTCGCCAGTGTCCACACGCCGATCAGGTAGCCGGCCAGCATCACGGCGATGCCGAGCTTCAGCAGCCACGCCAGGTCGAGCAGACCCACGTTCGCCAGCACATAGCCGCCGAATACGCAGCCGGCCACCGGCACGTAGCGCGTCCACGGCAGATCCGGCCGGCCCAGCCAGCGCGGGAACACGGTGAGCAGGAAGCCGAACATGAACAGCGGGAACAGGCCGTACTGGATCAGCATCGCGTGCGCCCAGCCCGGCGGGATCGACGGCTGCGGCCAGCCGGCCAGGCCGAAACGCATCCAGGTCAGCTCCACCGCCCACCACGCCATGCTGAGCAGCACCGCGACGCTGCCGGCCAGGAACAGCGGCCGGTGCGGTGCCGAAGCCAGCAGCGCCGGCAACTCCGCGAGCGTGGCGACCCTGGCTGCCGAGGGGCGGGATGGATCAGACATGCCGAAGCCAACTTGAATGAAAACGATTTGCCATGCTCGCATGTCCGACGGGCGGTGGCATTGACCTGCATCAGGCGGCGCGTGGCGTACGCGGGGCGATTCAGGCAGCGGCAAAACCAGCCGTCCCAGCGCCTGCGGTCGCCGGCATCAATCTGCAGTCCGTATGACTCCGGTCAATATCGCGCCGTCTGGGCAAGTCCATCCTGAAATCCTCTTTTGTGGAGGGTTCGCCATGAACAGGCTGAGCGGCAAGGTGGCCATGGTGACCGGTGGATCGGTGGGCATTGGCGCCGCCTGCGCACGCCGGATGGTGGAAGCCGGCGCGCGGGTGGCGATCGTCGACGTGCATGACGGCACGGGGCAGGAACTGGCCGCCGCGCTGGGTGAATCGGCCCGTTACTTCCACGCCGATGTGGCCGTGGAAGCCGACGTGGCGGCGGCGATCAGCGCCACCGTGGCCGCGTTCGGACGGCTGGACGTCCTCGTCAACAACGCCGGCATCGCCGGGCCGAACAAGCCGACCCACGAACTCACCGAGGCCGAATGGGACCGGGTGCAGGCGGTCAACGTGAAGAGCGTGTTCTTCTGCACCAAACACGCGATCGCACCACTACGCGCGGCCGGTGGCGGCAGCATCATCAATCTGTCGTCGATCTACGGCCTGGTCGGTGCGCCCGACCTGCCGCCCTACCATGCGTCCAAGGGCGCGGTGCGCCTGATGAGCAAGACCGACGCGTTGCTGTACGCCGCCGACCGCATCCGGGTCAACTCGATCCATCCCGGCTTCATCTGGACGCCGATGGTCGAGCAGCACATCGCCTCGATGGGCGGCGACCCGGTGCAACACCGGCGCGAGACCGGTGCGCTGCATCCGCTCGGCCACATGGGCGAGCCGGACGACATCGCCTGGGGCGTGGTCTACCTCGCCTCCGACGAGTCGAAGTTCGTGACCGGCAGCGAGCTGGTCATCGATGGCGGCTATACCTGCCGCTGATCATCCCGAGCCATGAGGAGTCCCTATGTTCAAGCACATCCTGCTGCCCACCGACGGTTCCGAACTTTCCCTGCGTGCCGTCGACACCGGCATCGAGCTGGCCGCCAGGCTCGGAGCACGCGTGTATACGTTCCACGTGATCGCGCCGTTTCCCGCGTCCGTCTATTTCGCCGAATTCGTCGTGGCCAACGAGCCGACCTACACCCAGGAAGCCATCGCCAATGCCGAGCGCTACCTGGCCGATGTGCGCCAGCGCGCGCAGGCCGCCGGGGTGTCCTGCGAGGGCAGCCACGAGATCGACGCGCGACCGTATTCGGCGATCGTCGGCGCTGCCCGCAAGCACCAGTGCGACCTGATCGTGATGGCCTCGCACGGCTGGCGCGGCTTCGACCGGCTGCTGCTGGGCAGCGAGACGCACAAGGTGATCCTCAACGGCGACGTGCCGGTGCTGGTGTGCCGTTGAGCAACACCATCGGCACGAGCGGCAGCCGGACCGACGCATGAGCGAGGCAAGGCCACCGCCACCGGCCAGCCGCCCCGGGCTCGATCCGGCCGAAGCCGCGCGGCGACTGGCCGAACATGGCCCGAACCTGCTGCCGGGCAGCACGCCCAAGAGCCTGGCCGCGATCGTCGGCGGCGTGCTGACCGAGCCGATGTTCCTGATGCTGCTGGTCGCCGGTGGCCTGTACCTGGCGCTGGGCGACCGCGCCGAGGCGGCGTTCCTGCTGTCGTTCGTGCTCGTGGTCATCGGCATCACGCTGGCGCAGGAGCGCAAGACCCAGCGGGCGCTGGAATCGTTGCGCGAATTGTCCGCCCCGCGCGCGCTGGTGATCCGCGGCGGACAGGAAATCCGCATTCCCGGTCGCGAGGTGGTGATCGGCGACCTGCTGGTCCTGCACGAAGGCGATCGCATCGCCGCCGATGCCGTGCTGCTGGACGGCCACCTGGATGTCAACGAGTCACTGCTCACCGGCGAGGCGGTGCCGGTCACCAAGCTGCCGGGCAACGACGCCGGCCAGCTGTTCGCCAGCACGGTGGTGACCAAGGGCGTCGGTGTTGCCGAGGTCCACGCGGTCGCCGAATCCACCGCCGTCGGCCGTATCGGCCAGGCGCTCACGTCCACCGTCGAACCGATATCCGGATTGCAGCAGGCCTCGCGCCGGCTGATCCGCAACCTCACCATCGGCGGGCTGCTGCTGGCCACGGCGTATGCGCTGCTCGGCTGGCTGTGGGACGGACACGGCCTGCTGGAGAGTGTGCTGGCCGGCATCGCGCTGACCATGGCGATCCTGCCCGAGGAAATCCCGGTGATCCTCACCGTGTTCCTCGCACTGGGTGCGTGGCGGATCTCCAGGCACAAGGTGCTGACCCGGCGCGTGCCGGCGGTGGAGGCGCTGGGGGCGATCTCGGTGCTGGCGGTCGACAAGACAGGCACGCTGACGCAGAACCGCATGCAGGTCGCCGAGTTGCGCCTGGTCGACGACAGCTGCCACGACGAGAATGCGACCGAACTGCCCGAACCGTTCCACGAGCTGGTCGAGTTCGCCATGCTGGCCACGCCACTGGATCCGTTCGACCCGATGGAGAAGGCGATCCAGCAGTTCGGATTGCACTGGCTCACCGACACCGAACACGTGCACGCCGCATGGTCGCCCGAGTTCGAGTACGGCTTGTCGCCGGACATCCTGGCGATGACCCGCGTGTTCCGCGGCGATGCGCGCACCCGGCACCTGCTGGCGACCAAGGGCGCGCCGGAGGCGGTGATCGACCTGTGCCACCTGCCCGCCGCCGGCGCCACGACCATCCTGCGCCAGGTCGAGGCCATGGCCGAACGCGGCCTGCGCGTGCTCGGCGTGGCCCGCGGCGAGTGGCAGGGCGCGAGCTGGCCGCGCAGCCAGCACGACTTTGACTTCCGCTTCCTCGGTCTGGTCGGCTTCGTCGATCCACCGCGCCCGGAGGTACCGGCGGCGATCGCCGAATGCCGCGGCGCCGGCGTGCGCATCATCATGATGACCGGCGACCACCCGGCCACCGCACGTGCAATCGCCCGTCAGGTGGGGCTGAGCGAACGTGCCGAAGTGATCACCGGCGCGGAAATGGCGACACTGGACGATGCTGCGCTGCGCGAACGCCTGCGCCACGTCGACCTGTGCGCGCGACTCAAGCCCGAGCAGAAGCTGCGCCTGGTGCAACTGCTGCGCGAGGACGGCGAGGTCGTTGCGATGACCGGCGACGGCGTCAACGATGCGCCCGCGCTGAAGGCCGCCGATGTCGGCATCGCGATGGGCGAGCGCGGCACCGACGTGGCGCGCGAGGCGGCCGCGCTGGTGCTGCTGGACGACAGCTTTGCCAGCATCGTCAGCGCGATCCGCCAGGGCCGGCGCATCTACGACAACATCACCAAGGCCACCCGCTTCGTGTTCGCCGTGCACATGCCGATCATCGCGCTGGCGCTGGTGCCGACCCTGCTGCACTGGCCGGTGCTGCTGATGCCGGTGCACATCGTGCTGCTGGAACTGCTGATCGACCCGGCCTGCTCGGTGGTGTTCGAGGCCGAACCCGCCGCCGATGACATCATGCGACGACCGCCGCGCGCACCATCGGACTCCCCGTTCGCCGCCGCCAACCTGCGCTACGCGGTGATCCAGGGACTCGGCTTCGCCGGCATCCTGCTGCTCGGTTACGGCCTGCTGCTCGGCCAGGGCCTCGACGCTGCACAAGGCCGCAGCGCCGTGTTCATCGCCCTGGTGTTCGGCCTGTTCCTGCTGACCCTGGCCAACCGCGATCTGTCCCGCCCCGCACTGGCGCGCACGCCTGCGAAAAACCCCTGGCTGCCGCGGATGTTCGGCGGCGTGGCACTGATGTTGGCGGTCGTGATCGGCGTACCCTTTTTCCGCAGCGTGATGGCACTAGCCCTGCCCGGCGTCATCATGCTGGCGGCCGTGGCGGCCATGCTGGGCGTTGCCACGGCATGGCTGGAAGGCCTGCGCCGACTGGGGCGACGCAGGCACCCACCGTTCGTTTCGGATGTGAGAACACGATGATCATCTACAGCTGCCATGGCGCCGCCAAACAGGTCACCGGCTCCTGCCACCTGGTCACCTGCAACGAACGGCGCGTGTTGATCGATTGCGGCATGTTCCAGGGCAGCGAGGAGGTCGAGCGGGCCAACGCCGAGCCGTTCGGCTTCGACCCAGCCGGCATCGACGTGCTGCTGCTCACCCATGCCCATCTGGACCATTGCGGAAGGATACCGCTGCTGGTGCGTCAGGGTTTCCGCGGCCGCGTCCTCACCACCGCCGCCACCCGCGAGCTGGCACGGGTGGTGATGCTGGATGCTGCCGGCCTACAGGAAGAGGAGGCGCGCCGGGCGCAGCGCAACAACCGCCGCGGCGAGGCGGTGGCACCGCCGCTGTACACCATCGACGATGCACTGCACGCGCTGGACTTCTTCGGCCCGGATGTCGGCTACGGCGACACCGTGCCGGTCGTCGACGGCGTCACCGCGTGCTTCCTCGACGCCGGCCACATCCTCGGCTCGGCCTCGGTCCTGCTCGAACTGGACGACGGCGAGCAACGGCGCCGCCTGCTGTTTTCCGGCGACCTCGGCAACCCGGGCCGGCCGCTGCTGCGCGATCCGACGCCCGCACCGGCCGCCGACTACGTGGTGATGGAAAGCACTTACGGCGATCGCCCACACCGCTCGGTGCCCGACTCGGTCGACGAGATGTACCAGGCCATCCGCGAGACTGTGACCCGCCGCGGCAACGTGGTGATCCCCACTTTCGCGCTGGAGCGCACGCAGGAGATCCTCTACTACCTGCACCGCGGCATCCGCGACGGTGCGATCCCGCAACATGTGCGGGTATTCCTGGATTCGCCGATGGCGATCTCCGCCACCGAGATCTTCCGCCACCACCCGGAATGTTTCGACCAGAATTTCCTGGACGAGCTGCGGCACGGCGATCCGTTCGCCATGCCCGGCCTGCATTTCACCCGCGAGACCAGCGAGTCGATGGCGATCAACAGCATCGACGACGGCGCGGTCATCCTGGCCGGCTCGGGCATGTGCAACGGCGGCCGCGTGCGCCACCACCTCAAGCACAACCTGTGGCGTGAGCGCAGCAGCGTGGTGTTCGTCGGCTATGCCGCCGAGGGCACGCTGGCGCGGCGGATCATCGACGGCGCGGCCAGCGTGCGCGTGTTCAACGAGGAGATCCCGGTGCGCGCGCAGGTGTGGACGATCAACGGCTTCTCCGCGCACGCCGACCAGCCGTCGCTGCTGGCGTGGCTGGGCGACGCGCCGCGGCGCAAGGTGTTCCTGGTGCACGGCGAATACGGCCGCGGCATGCAGGCGATGCAGGAGGTGCTGCAAGCACGCGGCGTCGCCTGCCAGCTGCCCGGCCTGCACGAGCCGATCAAGATCGACTGAGCCGTGCCGGCAGCATCCGCCGCAGGGTGTCGTCCCGCTTCACGTAGTGGTGCACCAGCGCGGCCGCCGCATGCAGGCCGACCAGGTAGTAGCCGACGGTGCCTATGGTTTCGTGGATGTCCTTCAGCGAACCGGCCAGCGCCTTGTCCGTCCCCACCAGCGGCGGCAGCTGCAGGCCGAAGAACGGGATCGGCTTGCCCGAGGCGCTGAGCGTGAGCCAGCCAAGCAGTGGCATCGCGACCAGGAAGACGTACAGCGCCAGGTGCATCAGCACGGCCAGGCGCTGCTGCCAGACCGGCGGCGCCGGCCGGATCGACGGTGCCGGCCCCGCCATCAGGCGGATCGCCAGCCGCAGCGCGACCAGCGCGAGCACGCACAGGCCGAGCATGAAATGCCAGGTCTTGAGGCCTTCGCGCAGGTCGCTGCCGCGCGGGTAGAACTCGCGCAGTTCGATGCAGGCGTACACGGCGGCCAGCAACAGCAGCATCAGCCAGTGCATGCCGATCGACAGCGAGCCGTAACGGTCGGTGGTGTTTTTCCAGTTCATGGGGATCTCTGCAGGCGGAATGTCGGCAACGGCCGGTTCGACGCGATCACGCGTTGCTCCGGCTCGTACGCCAGCCTGCGATGAAAGATCGGCGTGCGACTTGATCCCGATCAAATAGACACGGAATTTGTACCTCGCCATGCTATGGTGCGGCCACACGGCCCGGGCTGCCTGCCGGGTTCATGAGAGCCCCTCTCAAGCCTTGTGAGGACGTTGATGGACCCCGGAACCAACGTCCTTGATCTGAGCCAGCTGCGACGCAGTTGCTCGTCCTGTGCCTTGAGCGAACTGTGCCTGCCTGCCGGCATCGGCAACGACGACCTGGAACGGCTGGACACGGCGGTCCGCGACAAGCGCACGCTGGACCGCGGCGGCATGCTGTACCGCGATGGCGACCCGTTCGAGGCGCTCTACGTGGTGCGCTCCGGTTCGCTCAAGACCTTCGTGCTGGACGATTCCGGCGACGTGCAGATCCTCGGCTTCCACCTGCCCGGCGAAATCATCGGCTTCGACGCGCTGGCTTCGAACCAGCACGTCAGCCAGGCCGAGGCCCTGGAACGCAGCAGCATCTGCGAGCTGCCCTATACGCGGCTGCAGCAGGTCACCAGCGAGGTGCCGGCGCTGCACCGGCAACTGATGCGGGTAATCAGCCGCGAGGTGATCGAGGAACACCGCCACCTGGTGATGATGGGCCGGCAGCAGGCACAGGAGCAGCTGGCGATCTTCCTGAAGAGCCTGGCCGATCGTTACCAGCGCCTGCAGCGCGACAGCACCGCGCTCACCCTGTCGATGTCGCGCTACGACATCGCCAACTACCTCGGCCTGGTGGTCGAGACGGTCAGCCGATTGTTCTCGCGCCTGGAGGAGATGGGCGTGCTCGAGGTCAACCGCAAATCCGTGCGCATCTGCCGCCCCGATCTGCTCGCCGAACTCTGCCGCAGCAGCGGTGTGCCGGCGTCGAAACGGCGCGACGCCGGCTGAGCCTTCCGTGTTCATTCCGGATTGACCGAGGTCAAGTCGAACCGCTATTGGCCGGCGTAGAAATGGACCCTGCAAGGAGCCATGCCGCGATGGCCGCCCGTTTCGGCATGGGAATCGACCGCGATTCATCCGCCACCGGGAACAGATCATGTCCAACGTCCACCATACCGACCACGACCCCACACCCGCCGCGCCCTTCGGCGCCATCGAGGGAACGCACTGGATCGAGACCCTGAATGACGGCAGCCCGGTGCTGATACGCCCGCTGCGCCCGGAGGATCGCCAGCGCGAAACGGACTTCATCAACCGCCTGTCGGAGCAGGCCTGCCGTTTCCGCTTCCTGGGCAACCTGAAGGAAGCTAGCCCGGCCCTGCTCGACCAGCTGATGAACGTCGACTACCAGGATCGCATGGCCTTCGTGGCGCTCGCCCACGACAACGGCGAGTTGCGCGAAGTCGGGGTCAGCCGCTACAGCGCGAGCGGCGACGACAAGCAATGCGAATGCGCGGTGACGGTGGCCGACGACTGGCGCCATCGCGGCCTGGGCGTGCTGCTGATGCGGCGCCTGATCGACATCGCGCGCAAGAACGGTTTCCGCCGGATGTTCTCGATCGACGCCGCCGAAAACGAACCGATGCGCGAGCTGGCCGATTACCTGGGCTTCCGGCGCCGGCTCGATCCGGATGACGCCGCACAAGCCATCCACACCCTCGACCTCTGACCGCCAGCGAACCTCGGACGCTCCACCATGCCAGCCACCGAACAAGCCAGCCCGACGCCGCCCGTGACACGCCCGGGCGATGTCCTCGCACTGGTGACATCAACCAATCCGTGGAGTCCCGCCGCCGAAACCGGCCTCGCGATTGCCGCGCGCTGGGGCAGCAACCTGACGGGCTGCTTCATCGATCCCGCGCTGCGGAAACTCGGCGGTGCCGAAGCCGGCACCGAACCCACCGTGCTCGGCCTGCTGTTTGAGCCGCGAACGGAATTCGCCGACGAGCACGCCGCCTTCGAATCCTTCGCGCGGCAGTCCGGCGTGCGCAACGCCGACTGGATCGTCGCCCGGGTCGGCATCGCCCCCACTTTGCGCTGGCTCGGCGCGCGGCACGATCTCGCGGTGATCGAGCGGGACATGGTGCAGGCACCCGGCCTGCTCGACATCCTCGGCGAGGCGATACTCGGCTGCCGCATGCCCTGCCTGATCCTGCCCCCGCATTGGGGCCACGAGATCCGCTTCGAGCGCATCGTGATCGGCTGCAACGGCAGCATCGAGGCCATCCGCGCGATCCACGCCGCCCTGCCGTTCCTCAAGGCCGCGAAACAAGTGACCCTGGTCGACGGCGACGTGCGCGACGGCGACGAAGGGCATCCGCGCTTCGACCCGTTCGTCTATCTGCTGCGCCACGGCATCACGTCCAAACCCAGCTACGTCCGCGCCTCCTCCGCGATGGCCGGCGAAATCCTGCTGAAGGAAGTCGAAAACATTGGCGCGGACTTGCTGGTGATGGGCGCCTATGGCCGCTCGCGCATGCGCGAACGCGTGTTCGGCGGCGCCACCCGACGCGTGCTGGAAGAAGCCTCCATCCCGGTGCTGATGCAGCATTAGATCCGTATACCCGCACCGGCTGCGGACTCGTCAGCGCCTGACCAACCCAGCCAGCGCGGAAACACGGTGAGCAGGAAGCCAAACATGAGCGGGAACAGGCCGTACTGGATCAGCATCGCGTGCGCCCAGTCCGGCAGGATCGGCGCGGCGGCGAGCAGGTGGGGAAGCCCGGCGAAAGCCGAAGGCACGGGGCCGGCGGATTGCGGTTCGCATGCTGGCACGCCGTCCGCGGCGTCCATGGCAAGCATCAAACGAGCCATCGACGTGGTTTCGTCGCACGAATAATGTGATCGCGTCGGCAGATTCGCGACCGGCCTCGCAGGCGTATGCTCGCGAGGCTTCGCCGGGTCACGAAGCGCCCAGGGGAACCCATGACCCACATCGCTGGGGGCAACCGCCCCGAGGGGAACCATCATGAAACGCATGAGTGTGTGGCTGCTACCGGCAGTCGCCGTAGTGTGCCTGGGCAGTGTCCAGGCAGCGGCGAAGGACCAGGCGAACATCGTCCGCGATTACACCGACATCGTGGCCCCGGCCGACCAGCAAGCCTACGAGGCGGGCATCAAGAGCTACAACCAGTGCCTGGCCCAGCACGGCTTCAAGTACGCATGGACCAGCTGGGTGCACGAAACCGGCGATGTCTACAGCTATTCCTACGTCTCCGATCCGATGACGTGGGCTGGCTTCGACGCCATGCGCGAGGCCGGCAAGGCCTGCGACACCACGTTCAGGACGCAGGTGAACCCGCATCTCAAGAGTGAGACCAGTGTCTTCATGCAGGGCGATGCCGAACTCCGCCACCTGCAGACAGATACATTCGGCACGCCCGCCCTGATCGAGGTCACCTACTTCAAGCTGAAACCAGGCCAGCGCCAGGCATTCATGGATGCCGCCAGGAAGATCTACGCCGCCGCGAAAAAGAGCAAATGGGCGGGCTACTCGATGTTGAACGAAGTCGTCGACGGCGGCGAAGGCGCACCGGATTTCCTGCTGGTGAGCCCGGCCAAGAACTGGGCCGACCTCGGCAAGGAGATGGATCCGACGTTGTGGAAGATGCTCGAGAACGTCTACGGCAAGGCGGACGCGGATGCGCTGCGCAAGACCGTGCGCGAGGCCACCCAGGAAAGCCCGTCGCACGTCGACAGCTACAACGCGGGGTTGAGCTATCGGCCTTCCGGCAAGTAAGGCAGTCACGATCCGCCCGGGCGACCCGCCATGCGGGTCGCCCGATGGCGCGGAGCCGCGGCAACTTCATTCCGGCAGCAGCGCCTGCCCGATCTCTCGCAGCTTCTTCGGGTTCAGCAGTTCCAGTTCGCGCCCTTCGATCTCGATCAGCTTCTGGCTGCGGAAGCGGCTGAGCACGCGGCTGACGGTTTCCGCGGCCAGGCGCAGGTAGTTCGCGATGTCGCCGCGCGACATGCTGAGATGGAAGCGCGTGCCGGAAAAACCGCGCACGGCGTAGCGGCCGGCCAGGTCCAGCAGGAACGCGGCGACGCGCTCGTCGGCGCTGTGGTCGCCGGCGAGCAGGCTGGCGGTGCCCAGCTCCTTGCTCAGCATGCGGAACAGATGCTGCTGCACGGCGGGGATGCGCGAGGCCAGCGCGCTCATTGCGGGGAACGAGAAGCGGCAAAAGTAGGCCGTGTCCAGCGCCACCGCGTCGCAGGGGAAATGCTCCGGGTAGATCGCGTTGAGACCGATCACCTCGCCGGGCAGGTAGAAGCCCAGCACTTGTTCGCGCCCTTCCTTGTCGACCATGCGGGTCTTCACGGTGCCCGCGCGCACGGCGAAGATCGCGCGGAACGGATCGCCGGTGCGGAAGATGTGCTCGCCGGCGCGGAACGGCCCCACGTGCTCGACCAGGCACTGCAGCTCGGCCAGCTCCGGCTTGTCGTAGCCGGCCGCGATGCAGGCGCTGGAGAACGCGCAGGTGCCGCAGAAACGCGTCTCGTCGCCGTCGTCGGCCATCGGACTGCGCGGCTCGGGCAGACGGCCTGCCATGGGCTTGGATTGCATGATGGTGATGGGCTGCCGGGTTGGGGCTGCGTGGATCAGATCACGCGAGAGTAGCGTGGGGCCTGTGCCGCGTCGTCCAGGTAGGCGTCGAAGCACATGGCGATGATACGCAACAGCAACCGCCCCCGCGAGGTCACCCGGATCTCGCGCGGGCTTTCCACGACCAACCCATCCTCGATCAGCGGCACCAGGCGCTGCCGCTCGCGCACGAAGTATTCGTCGAACAGCAGCCGGTGGCGCGCACCGAACGCCCGCTTGTCCAGCGTGCCATGGCACATCAGTTCGTTGATCAGTTCACGCCGGATCAGGTCGTCCTCGTCCAGTTGCAGGCCGCGCATCAGCGGCAGGCGGCCGGCGTCCAGCGCCGCGTAGTAGCCGATCAGGTCGCGTGCGTTCTGGCTGTAGCTGTCGCCGATGCGGCCGATCGCGCTGACGCCGAGGCCGACGATGTCGCAGTCGCCATGCGTCGAGTAACCCTGGAAGTTGCGCTGCAGCGTGCCGGCACGCTGCGCCAGCACCAGTTCGTCGCTGGCCCTGGCGAAATGGTCCATGCCGATGTAGACGTAACCGGCCGCCGACAGGTGCTCCAGCGCGCGGCCGAACAGCGCCAGCCGGGTGGCCGCATCGGGCAGGTCAGTGGCGTCGATCTGCCGCTGCGCCTTGAACATCTCCGGCAGATGCGCGTAGCCGTACACCGCCACGCGATCCGGGTTCAGCGCCACCACCTGGTCCAGCGTGCGGCTGAAGCCTTCCACGCTTTGCAACGGCAGGCCGTAGATCAGGTCGACGCTGGCCGAACGGAAGCCCGAGGCGCGCGCCGCCTCGATCACCTCGCGGGTCTGCTCGAAGCTCTGGATCCGGTTCACCGCTTTCTGCACCAGCGGATCGAAATCCTGGATGCCTACCGAGATACGGTTGAAGCCCAGCTCGCCCAGGTTTCGAATATAGGCGCCGTCGGCGAAGCGCGGGTCGATCTCGATGCCGTACTCGCGATCCGCCGCGTGGCTGAAGCTGAAATGCCGCGCCAGCGATTCCAGCAGCTCACCCATGTGCGCGGCATCGAGGAAGTTCGGCGTGCCGCCGCCGAAGTGCAGCTGGCGCACCGGCCGGTCGCGGTCGAACAGCGGCGCGATCAGCTCGACCTCGCGGTACAGCCGTTCCAGGTAGCGGTCGGCCTGGGTCACGTCGCGGGTGATCACCCGGTTGCAGCCGCAGTAGAAGCATGGGCTCATGCAGAACGGCACGTGCACGTACAGCGACAGCGGCCGCGGGATCGGCTCCTCGTTGGAGGCGCGGATCACCTCGCGCAAGGCTGCCTCGTCGAACTCGGCCTTGAACTGCGGCGCCGTCGGGTAACTGGTGTAGCGCGGCCCGGCCACGTCGTAGCGGGCGATCAGCGCTGGGTCGAATTCGGGAGGTGTGATGGGAATGGCCATGGCAGCGAGTCTGTCGATGCCCTCGCCTGCCCGCATTGATCCGGATCAAGTCGCGCAGTTGTTGCGGCGACCTGCCGCAGCCCCGGTTCCCGCGGGGCTCCGACGCGTTTCAGCGGCTGTACGGTTCGATCCGCTGCTCGATCGCGCCGAAGATCGAGGCGCCGGCAGCATCGGTGACGTCGATCTTCAGGCGGTCGCCGAACTTCAGGAACGGCGTGGTGGGATGGCCGTCGCGCAGGGTTTCCACCGTGCGCTGCTCGGCCAGGCAGGAGGCGCCCTTGCCGGTGTCCTCGTTGGCGATGGTGCCGGAACCGACAATGGTGCCGGCGGTGAGCGGGCGCGTCTTCGCCACGTGGGCGACCAGCTCGGCGAAGCTGAACTGCATGTCGACGCCGCACTCGGCCTCGCCGAACCAGGCGCCGTTCAACCAGGTGCGCATCGGCAGGTGCAGCTTGTCGCCCTGCCAGGCATCGCCCAGTTCGTCCGGCGTCACCAGCACCGGCGACAGCGCCGAACGCGGCTTGGACTGCAGGAAGCCGAAGCCCTTGGCCAGCTCGCCCGGAATCAGCCCGCGCAGGCTGACGTCGTTGACCAGGCCGACCAACTGGATGTGTTCGGACGCCTGCGCCGGCGTCGCCGCCATCGGCACGTCGTCGGTGACCACCACCACCTCGGCTTCCAGGTCGATGCCGTAGTCCTCGCTGGGTACCACGACCGGATCGCGCGGCCCGAGGAAACCGGCGCTGGTGGCCTGGTACATCAACGGATCGGTGTAGAACGACTTCGGCACCTCGGCGCCGCGGGCGCGGCGCACGCGCTCGACGTGCGGCAGGTAGGCCGAGCCGTCGACGAATTCATAGGCGCGCGGCAAGGGCGAGGCCAGCGCGGCCATGTCCAGCGCGAACGCGCCCGCCGCCGAGCCGGTGTTCAATTCATCGGACAGCGCATTGAGCCGCGGCGCCGTATTCGACCAGTCGTCCAGCGCCGCCTGCAGTGTCGCCGCGATCGCGCTCGCCTTCACTGCACGGGAAAGATCGCGGCTGACCACGACCAGCGTGCCGTCGCGGCCGCCTTCCTTGAGACTTGCGAGTTTCATTGGATACTCCGGATTGGCAGATCTACAGGCTTTTCTGAAAAGTCCGCCATGGATGGCGGTTTTATTCTTCGCCGTCAGGGAGGACGGCATCAATCAACCGCAACCTTCCACGTAATCGACCTGCGGCGGCACACCCACGCGCCACCGCGTTATCTTGCCCTGCGCATCGGTTTCGAACAGCAGCACGCCGTTATTCCCAGGCGCAGTGATGCGCAGGTATTTTGCGCCAGCGACGTACTTGTGCGGCTGCGCTTCGACGCGTGCGCCGTATAGCGCGCGGATCTGCGCCTCGTCCATGCCGACCTTGCCGCCACCGGGCGCGGCTTCCTTGGTGGTGCCGACGTCGTAGCGCACGAAGCGGCCGCCTTCGAACATGAAGGCGAAATCCGCCGACCGCTTCACCCACTTCGGTGTCTTGTAAAAACACGTCGAACCCTGCCCCGGCGCACCTTTCAGTTCACCGCCCCAGGCCTGCTCGAATGCCGCCTCGTCGATGCCGAAACGCATGTCGCCGTAGCCGTCGTAGCGAGCCATCGTATCGGAGTCGACCGTTGTCGGTGTGCTCGCGGCGGCTACCGGCACGGCCACCGCAGCCGTGGAGGCGGGTGGTGGGATCGATGGCGCCGACGGGTCGCTCTGGCTGCATGCGGCCAGCACCAGCGCTGCCGCCACGATCAACAGCTGGCGCTTCACGCCTTGCTGTCCGCATCGAAATGCTTCGCGATGCCCTGCCAGCATTCGTAGTAATTGCCCTGCAGTTGCGGCGCGTCCAGTGCCTGCTGCGTGGGACGGATCACCTTGCGCGTCTCGAACATGAAAGCCATGGTGCCGCCGATCACGTCCGGCTTCGCCAGGTCGGCGTTCGAGGCTTTCTCGAACGTGGCCGCGTCCGGGCCGTGCCCGCTCATGCAGTTGTGCAGCGAGGCGCCGCCGGGCACGAAGCCCTCGGCCTTGGCGTCGTACACGCCGGCGATCAGGCCCATGAACTCGCTGGCCACGTTGCGGTGGAACCACGGCGGCCGGAACGTGTGCTGCGCCACCAGCCAGCGCGGCGGGAAGATCGCGAAATCCACGTTGGCCGTGCCGACGGTGTCGCTGGGCGAAGTCAGCACGGTGAAGATCGACGGATCGGGATGGTCGTAGCTGATCGAGCCGATCGTGTTGAAACGGCGCAGGTCGTACTTGTACGGCGCGTAGTTGCCGTGCCAGCCGACCACGTCCAGCGGCGAGTGGCCGATCTTCGCGGACCACAGCGCGCCCTGGAACTTCGCGACCAGCTCGAACGCGCCTTCGACGTCCTCGTACGCCGCCACGGGAGTCAGGAAGTCGCGCGCGTTGGCCAGGCAGTTCGAGCCGATCGGGCCGAGATCCGGCAGGCGCAGCAGCGCACCGAAGTTCTCACAGACGTAACCGCGTGCCGTCTCATCCGGCAGGTCGACGCGAAAGCGCACGCCGCGCGGAATCACCGCGATCTCCTGCGGTTCGACGTCGATCACGCCAAGCTCGGTGGCCAGCCGCAGCCGGCCCTGCTGCGGCACGATCAGCAGCTCGCCGTCGGCGTCGTAGAAGAACCGCCCCTGCATCGAGCGATTGGCCGCATACACGTGGATGCCGACGCCGGCCTGCTCGGCCGGCCCGCCGTTGCCGGCCAGGGTGACCAGGCCGTCGACGAAGTCGGTCGGCGCGGACGGCAGCGGCAGCGGGTCCCAGCGCAGCTGGTTCGGCGTGGCCGGGGCTTCGTCGAAACGGTTGTGGAACGCGGCATGCCCCAGCGGCTGGAACGGCTGGTGCACCGCCGCCGGACGGATCCGGTACAACCAGCTGCGCCGATTCGCGTGCCGCGGCGCGGTGAACGCGGTGCCGGACAACTGCTCCGCATACAGGCCGTGCGCTACCCGCTGCGGCGAGTTCTGCCCCCGTGGCAAGGTGCCTGGAATGGCCTCGCTGGCGAACTCGTTGCCGAAACCGGATTGGTAACCGTCGCTGATCATCGCCATGGAGACTGCTCCTTACAGGAACCCGCGCTTCATCTGGTCGCGCTCGATCGACTCGAACAGCGCCTGGAAGTTGCCCTCGCCGAAGCCTTCGTTGCCCTTGCGCTGGATGATCTCGAAGAAGATCGGGCCGATCGCGTTCTGGGTGAAGATCTGCAGCAGCTTGCGCTGCTTGGTCTCCGGGTCGGCGTCGATCAGGATCTTGTTCTTCGCCAGCCGCGCCACGTCTTCGCCGTGGTTCGGCACGCGCACGTCGATCACCTCGAAATACGCGTCGGGCGTGTCGAGGAATTCCACGCCGGCTTCGCGCATCTTCTCGACCGTGGCGTAGATGTCGTCGGTGAAGCAGGCGATGTGCTGGATGCCTTCGCCGTGATACGCGTCGAGGTACTCGTTGATCTGGCTCTTCGGGTCGTTCGACTCGTTCAGCGGGATGCGCACGATGCCGTCCGGCGCGGTCATCGCCTTCGACACCAGGCCGGTCTTGACGCCCTTGATGTCGAAGTAGCGGATCTCGCGGAAGTTGAACAGCTTCTCGTAGTAGTCCGACCACTTCTGCATGTTGCCGAAGTACAGGTTGTGGGTCAGGTGGTCGATGAAGGTCAGGCCGAAGCCCGCCGGGTTCTGCTCGGCGCCCGGGATGGCCTCGTAATCGGCGTCGTAGATGCTGCCCGCGCCGCCGTAGCGGTCGACCAGGTACAGCATGCAGTCGCCGATGCCCTTGATCACCGGCGCATTCACCGCCTTGCTCGCCTCCTTGTGGCCGATCGCTTCGCCGCCGTTGCCGAGCACGGCCGCAAACACGTCCCCGGCCGGCTTCTTGAAGCGGATCGCGAAGCCGCAGGCGCTGGGGCCGTGCTGCGCGGCGAAGTCGGCGGCGAACGAATCCGGATCCTCGTTGAGCAGGAAGTTCACGCCGTTCTGCCGGTATACGGTGATCGGCCGCGTCCTGTGCCTGAGCACGGCGCTGAAGCCCATGCGCTTGAACAGGTCGTGCAGCTCGTTGGCGCGGCCGGCCGGGGCGGCGAACTCGACGAATTCGAAGCCGTCGATGCCCATCGGGTTCTCGAACGTGGTGACCTGCATGCCAAGATTCGGCTGGGCGTTCATGGCGCTCTCCTGTCTGTCGGTGCACGATGGCAGCGCGTGAGCGTGCCACCATCGGGGTAATCCCCACGTTATAGTTTCAGATGAAACCATTTGCAAGGAACACCGCCGCAATGCCCGCCAAGCGCAAGCACGCCCCCGCCACTGCCGAGCACGCCCCGCTGCAGCTGGAGCACTTCCTGCCGTACCGCCTGTCGATCCTGTCCAACACGATCAGCCAGGCCATCGCCGACGACTACCAGAGCCGCCACGACATCTCGATGACCGAATGGCGGGTGATGGCCGTATTGGCGCGCTACGCCGGCCTGTCCGCGCGCGAGGTGGCCGAGCGCACTGCGATGGACAAGGTGGCGGTGAGCCGGGCGTTGGCGCGGCTGGTCGAGGCCGGCCGGGTCGACCGCGCGGTGCACGACAACGACAAGCGCCGCTCGGTGCTCAACCTCAGCGACGCCGGCTGGGCGATCCACGACGAAGTCGCGCCAATGGCCCGGGCGCGCGAGCGCGAGGTGCTGGCGAAGCTCGATGCGGAAGAACGGGTATGGCTCACGCGCATCCTGGACAAGCTGCTGGAGCAGAAGTGAGTCAAGAGAAGCGAGTGGCCTCCTCCTCGTTTCTCACTCCTCGCTCCACTTGCTACTGCCCTCAACGCACCCCGTGCATCAGCTTGTTGATCAGCGGCGAGACCGCCAGCAGCAGCACACCGGCACCGGCCAGCAGCCAGAAGCTGAAGGTGAAACCATCCAGCGCCGAGGCGGCGGTCATGCCGCTTTCCCCGCTGATGCGGCCCGCCAGCAGGCCGGACAGGTTGCCGCCCACCGCCAGCGACAGGAACCAGCCGCCCATCGCCAGGCCGACCAGCCGCGGCGGCGCCAGCTTGGTCACCATCGACAGGCCGATCGGCGACAGGCACAACTCGCCCACGGTCTGCAGCACGTAGCACAGCACCAGCGGCCAGAACGGGATCAGCCCGTGGCCGTCGAGCAGGCGCGACAAGGCGTACATCAGCACCGCGAAGCCCAGCCCGTTGAAGACCAGCCCCAGGCCGAACTTGCGCGGGATCGACGGCTCGCGGCGGCGCGCCGCCAGCAGGCCCCAGACCACGGTGACGAGCGGCGCGAGCAACAGGATCGCCAGCGGGCTCACCGACTGGAACCAGCCCACCGGGAACACCCAGCCGCCGAACATCTCGCGGTCGACCAGGTTCGCTGCGAGAAAATTGAACGACGTGCCCAACTGGAAGTAGAACATCCAGAACAGGATGTTGAAGGCGAAGATCACCAGCATCGCCACCACGCGATCCACCTGCACCCGGCCGTGCTTCAGCGCCTCGACCAGCAGCATCGCGGCGACACCGGCGAACAGCACGCCCAGCATCCACGACAATCCCGTGGTGACGAACGCCAGCAGCAGATACACCAGCGGCACCGCCACCACCACGCCGAGCAGCACCCACACCACGCGCATCCGGCTGGCGGCTTCCGGTGCAGGACGGCCCACGCCCTGCAGGCCGCGCCGACCGAACCAGAACCACAGCAGGCTGAGCAGCATGCCGACACCGGCGGCACCGAACACGATACGGTAATTCTGCTGCATCGGCGTGTCGGTGAAATAACCGGCCATCCAGCCGGTCAGCAGCGGCGCCAGCAGTGCACCGCCGTTGATGCCCATGTAGAACAGGGTGAAGCCGCGATCGCGGCGCGGGTCGTCGCGTCCGTACAGCTGCCCGACCATGGTGGAGATGTTCGGCTTGAACAGCCCGTTGCCGACGATCACCATCGCCAGGCCGGCCAGGAAGATCCCGCGGCTGGGCAGCATCACCACGAACAGGCCCAGCGCCATCACCAGCGCACCGATCAGGATCGAACGCTGGTAGCCGATGACCTTGTCCGCCACGTAGCCGCCGAAGATGCTGGAGGCGTAGATCAGCGCGGTATACGCGCCGAAGATGCTGCTGGCCCAGGCCTGGCCGGACGGATCGCCGTTGTAGAAGTGCGCCACGATGTACAGCGCCAGCGCCCAGCTCACGCTGTAGAACGCGAAGCGCTCCCAGAACTCGGTCATGAACAGCATCCACAACGGCCGCGGATGGCCGAGCAGTTGCGGGTAATCGGGCGTCGATACGGTGTCGCCGGTGGCGCTGGTCTGGCTCATGCAATCCTCTCGTCGGCATGCGTCAGGCAGCCGCAAGCGCCCAGATGTAACCGGGCGCCGGCATCCGCGTCAATCATGGAACGGGATTCGGGATTCGGGAATGGGGATTCGTGAAGAGCAAGAAGCTCGCACCTCCGCCGCTTTTCCGAATCCCGAATCCCGAATCACAAATCCCGGTTATCTGACCCCGTGCATCAGCTTGTTGATCAGCGGCGCGATCAGGAACAGCACGATGCCGCCGCCGAGCAGGATCCAGAAGCCCATGGTGTAGCCGGACAGCGCCGAGTCCACGGTCATGCCGGTTTCGCCGCTGACGTGGCCGGCGAACAGGCCAGCCAGGTTGTTGCCGATCGCGGTGGACAGGAACCAGCCGCCCATGCCCAGGCCGACCAGCCGCACCGGCGCCAGCTTGGTCACCATCGACAGGCCGATCGGCGACAGGCACAACTCACCCGAGGTCTGCAGCACGTAGCACAGCACCAATGTCCACAGCGGAATCATGCCGCTGCTGTCGACCAGGCTGGACAACGCGTACATCAGCACCGCAAAACCCAGCGCGTTGCCGATCAGGCCCAGGCCGAACTTGCGCGGGATCGACGGCTCGATGCGGCGCTTGTCCAGCCACGCCCACACCAGGGTGACCAACGGCGCCAGCAGCACGATGGCCACCGGATTGACCGACTGGAACCAGCCGATCGGGAACTCCCAGCCACCGAACATCTGTCGATCGACGATGTGCTGCGCGAGGAAGTTGAACGAGCTGCCGGCCTGCTCGAAGAACATCCAGAACAGCACGTTGAACACGAAGATGATCAGCATCGCGATCACCCGCTGGATCTGCACCCGGCCGGTGCGGATCGCCTCCACCACCAGCATCACGCCCACACCGAGGAACAATGCGGTCAGCAGCCACTGCAACACCACCGCGCCGGCGCGATCCATCAGCAGGTACACCAGCGGGATCGCCACCAGCACGCCCAGCGCGACATACACCACGCGCATCGGGTTGGCGATTTCCGGCGCCGGCATGCCGATGGAGCCAAGCTGGCGGCGGCCGAACCAGAACCACACCAGGCTGATCAGCATGCCCACGCCGGAGGCGGCGAACACCACGTGGTAATTCTGATGCCCGGGCGTGCCGAACACCTTGGTCGCCAGCATGCTGGTCAGCACCGGTGCGATCAGCGCACCGGCATTGATGCCCATGTAGAACAGGGTGAAGCCGCGGTCGCGGCGCGAATCGCCCGACGCATACAACTGCCCGACCATCGAGGAAATATTCGGCTTGAACAGGCCATTGCCGACAATGACCGTGGCCAGCCCGAGCATGAAAATCTCGTGCTGCGGCACCATCACCATGAACAGGCCGGCCGCCATCACCACCGCGCCGAGCAGGATCGAGCGCTGGTAGCCGAGGATCTTGTCGGCCACGTAGCCGCCGAACACCGCAGTGGCGTAGACCAGCGCCAGGTAGGCGCCGTAGGTGCGGCTGGCATCCGCCTGGCCGGCATCGTTGCCGTCGTAGAACTGGGCCACGATGTACAGCGTGAGCGCCCAACGCATGCCGTAGAACGCAAAGCGCTCCCAGAACTCCGACATGAACAGCATCCACAGCGGGCGCGGATGCCCGAGCAGCTGCGGGTAATCGGGTACCGGCGAGGCGTCGCCGGAGAGTGTGGTGTTGCCCATGCCTGACCCCTGTTTCGTCGGCTGATCGAAAAATCTTGCGAGGGCCAGATGTAACCGCAGGCTGCGCGCCCGTCAAATGCGCTGCAGCACGAGCCGCTGGCGGCTCAGCTGCCCAGCACGGTGCGCACGTCGAGCAACTCGGGGAAGAATTCCAGGTCGAGCGCCTTCTTCAGGAAGCTCACCCCTGACGAACCGCCCGTGCCGCGACGATGGCCGATGATCCGCTCCACCGTCTTCATGTGGCGGAAGCGCCACAGCTGGAAGCTTTCCTCCACATCCACCAGCTGCTCGCACATGTGGTACTCCGGCCAGAACCCCGCGCGCTGTTCGTAGATGCGCTTGAGCACCGGCAGCAGTGCCTCGTTGCGCCGGTAGGCCTGGGTCCAGTCGCGCTGCAGCAGCTCGGCCGGCACCGCATGGCCGCGCCGCGCCAGGTAGCGCAGGAATTCGTCGTACAGGCTGGGCGCTTCCAGCACCGCACGCAGTTCTGACTGTGCGGCTGGATCGTGCGCGAACACCTTGAGCATGCCGGCATTCTTGTTGCCGAGAAGGAATTCGATCTGGCGGTACTGCAGCGACTGGAAGCCCGACGACGGCCCCAGCACGCCGCGAAACTCCAGGTACTCCGACGGCGTCAGCGTCTCCAGCACCGCCCACTGCTCGAACAGCTGGCGCTGCACCTGCTTCACCCGCGCCAGGATCTTCAGGCAGGCATCGATGTCGTCCGCCTGCAGATGCGTCACCGCCGCCTTCAACTCGTGGATCAGCAGCTTCATCCACAGCTCGGACACGTGGTGCTGCACGATGAACAGCATCTCGTCGTGATGCGGCGGCTGGCTCAACGGCTGCTGCGCGGACAGCAACGTATCGAGGTGCAGATAGCCGCCGTACGTCATCTGCCCGTTGAGATCGGTCTGGATGCCCGCTTCGAGATCGCGCTGGTTGTCGCTCATGCTGTTCCGTCACGTAGTCGGAAAAGCCTCATGGTAACGGCTGCGTACGCTTCGACACCTTGATCGAAGACAAGCCGCACCTTTCCCGCTGTCCGCTGTGCTCCCTCACCTGCGACCGAAGGAAGTCCCTTGAGGGACGAGCAGGGGAGGGCCGGGGTGAGGTTGGGCTCCGGATCCCAACAGGCCCGCTCTTTTCCTGGCTGCGCCGTGACCCAGCGAGGAAAGCCAGCTGTGGCGCGGCTTGGCCGCACCCACGACCGGGCAAAAGCCCCTCCCCATACGCCCACGAATGCTGCACCGTACCTTGCAGCGCAACATGCCTGCCTGTTATCAAGCGCGGTCTTGTTCGGTCGTTTGCGTGCCCCGGATCGATGGCGCGCACGTTCTCCCAGCTTTCCCCTTCCTCACTCCGGAGCGAGTCGTGACCATCGCCGCCAAGTTTGAAATCGAATACCTGCAGTACCTCGACGCCGAGGGCAAGCAGGTCCGTGACGATCTGCCCGAGTTCGCCAAAGACCTCGAGCACATGGTCAAGCTGTACAAGCTGATGCTGTCCACGCGCGTGTTCGACGCCAAGTCGATCGCGCTGCAGCGCACCGGCAAGCTCGGCACCTATGCCAGCTGCCTCGGCCACGAGGCCGCGCACGTCGGCATCGGCAGCGCCATGCGCCCGGAAGACGTCTACGCGCCGAGCTACCGCGAATATGGCGCCCAGCTCTATCGCGGCGTGCAGCCGCGCGAGGTCTACATGTACTGGGGTGGCGACGAGCGCGGCAACGACTACCAGAAGGAACCGGCGCGGCACGACTTCGCGTGGTCGGTGCCGATCGCCACGCAGTGCCTGCATGCAGCCGGCTCGGCGCTGGCGTTCAAGATCCGCGGCGAGAAGCGCGTGGCGGTGTGCACGATCGGCGACGGCGGTTCGTCCAAGGGCGACTTCTACGGCGCGATCAACATCGCCGGCGCGCAGAACCTGCCGCTGGTCTGCGTGATCGTCAACAACCAGTGGGCCATCTCGGTGCCGCGCAAGATCCAGTCTGGCGCGCCCACGCTGGCGCAGAAGGGCATCGCCGCCGGCCTGTTCTCGATCCAGGTGGACGGCAACGACATCATCGCCGTGCGCAAGGCGATGGAAGATGCGCTGGAACGCGCGCGCAACGGCGAGGGCGGCAGCGTGATCGAAGCGGTGACCTACCGCCTGGGCGACCACACCACCGCCGACGACGCGCGCCGCTATCGCGGCGAGCAGGAAGTGAAGGACGGCTGGGAAAAGGAGCCGATGAAGCGCCTGCGCAACTGGCTGGTCGCCAAGGGCGTGTGGGACGACGCGAAGGAAGAAGCCTGGAAGGCCGAGTGCGACGAGTGGATGGACAACGAGGTGAACGCCTACCTCGAGACCAAGACGCAACCGGTCTCGGCGATGTTCGACTACATCTTCGCGGAAGTCCCCGCCGATCTCGCCAAGCAGCGCGATTACGTCCTCTCGCTTGAAAACCAGCTCGAATCGAAGAAGGGCCACTGAGTCATGGCACAAATCACTCTCATCGAAGCAGTCACCCAGGCGCTTGCCTATGAAATGGCCCATGACGACAGCGTCGTGGTGCTGGGCGAGGACGTGGGCGTCAACGGCGGCGTGTTCCGCGCCACCCAGGGCCTGCAGGAAAAATTCGGCGAGTTGCGCGTGCTCGACACGCCGCTGGACGAAACCACCATTGCCGGCGTCACCGTCGGCCTCGCCGTGCAGGGCATGAAGCCGGTTGCCGAGGCGCAGTTCGAAGGCTTCATCTACCCGATGATGGAGCAGATCGCCTGCCACGCCGCGCGCATGCGCAACCGTACCCGCGGCCGCCTCACCGTGCCGGCCGTATGGCGTGCGCCGTGGGGCGGCGGCATCCGCGCGCCGGAGCACCATTCCGAGGCAAACGAGCACCTGTTCACCAACATCCCGGGCCTGCGCGTGGTGATGCCATCGTCCCCGGCGCGTGCTTATGGTTTGCTGCTGGCGGCGATCCGCGATCCCGATCCGGTGATGTTCTTCGAGCCCAAGCGCATCTATCGCCAGTACAAGGAAGAGGTGCCGGACGATGGCGAGGCGCTGCCGCTGGACGTGTGCTTCGTGCTGCGCGACGGCACCGACGTGACCCTGGTGAGCTGGGGCGCGCAGGTGAAGGAAGCGCTGGAAGCGGCCGATGAACTGGCCAGCCAGGGCATCAGCGCCGAAGTGATCGACGTCGCCACGCTGACCCCGCTGGACTTCGACACGATCGCCGAATCGGTGCAGAAGACCGGCCGCTGCGTGATCGTGCACGAGGCGCCCAAGACCGCCGGTTTCGGCGCCGAAATCGCCGCCCGCCTGGCCGAGGAATGCATGTACGACTTGCTTGCCCCGGTCGAACGCGTCACCGGCTTCGACACGCACATCCCGCTGTTCCGCCTGGAAATGAAATACCTGCCGAGCGTGGAGCGCGTCGTCGACGCGGCCAAGCGCACCCTCGCGGCAAGCTGACGCCCTTTGCTCCTCCCCCTGCTTGCAGGGGGAGGCCGGGAGGGGGTAAAGCTCTTGATCTGAAATTCAAACAAGAGCACCCCCACCCCAACCCTCCCCTGCACGCAGGGGAGGGAGCCAAACCAACACACATTCTGGAAATCCGCTCATGGCTGATATCAAGACGTTCTACCTCCCCGACCTCGGCGAAGGCCTGCCCGACGCGACCGTCGTCGAGTGGCACGTGAAGGTGGGCGACAGCATCAAGCTCGACGCGCCGCTGTGCTCGATGGAAACCGCCAAGGCCGTGGTCGACGTGCCCTCGCCGTACACCGGCAAGGTCGTCAAGCTGCACGGCGCACCCGGCGACATCATCGAGACCGGCGCCGCGCTGGCCGATTTCGAGCCCGACCCCAACGCCAAGCAGCGCGCCGAGTCGCAGGAGACCGGCCACCACCACGGCCCGAAGAAGAGCGTCGGCAGCCCGGCCGCGGACGACAGCCAGAAAGTGGTCGCTTCGGATGAGGGCGGCGAAGTCGAGAAGACGGTTGCGGCGCGCGAAGACGAAGGCACCGTGGTCGGCGCGATGGTCAGCGGCAGTCACGTGCACGTCGAACAGGCCGCCAGCATCGGCGGCGTCAAGGCCGTGCCGGCCGTGCGTGCGCTGGCGAAGAAGCTCAAGGTCGACCTCGGCCGCGTGCGTCCCACCGGCGCCGACGGCGTGGTCACCATGAAGGACGTCAAGGATGCCGCCGCGAACGGTTCGGCCGCACTCGGCGCCGCTCCGGCGCGCGCTGTCCCGGCTTCGGCCGGTCGCCACCTGGCGCCGGAGCTGCCGCAGCCGGAGGCACAGCGCGGCCCCGTCTCGCTCGCCGGCAAGCCAGTACGCACCGCGCCGCCCTCGCAGCAGGCCAGCGGCCAGCCGGAACAGCTCAAGGGCGTACGCCGCAACATGGCCCGCGTGATGGCCGATGCACACGCGCAGGTCGTGCCCACCACGCTCGTCGATGACGCCGACCTGCACGCCTGGATCGGCAAGCAGGACATCACCGCCCGCCTGATCCGCGCGATCGTGTCCGCCTGCAAGGCGGTGCCGGCGCTGAACGCCTGGTTCGACGGCAAGAACCTCAGCCGCACCCTGCATCCACATGTGGACATCGGCATCGCGGTCGACACCGACGACGGCCTGTTCGTGCCGGCGCTGCGCAACGCCGACGTGCTCGACGCCGCCGGCGTGCGCGCCGCGATCAAGCGCCTGCGCACGCAGGTCGAGGACCGCACGATCCCGGCCTCGGAGCTGTCCGGCTACACCATCAGCCTGTCCAACTTCGGCATGTTCGCCGGCCGCTACGCGACGCCCGTCGTCGTGCCGCCGACCGTCGCCATCGTCGGCGCCGGCAAGCTCAGCCACGACGTGGTCGCGGTGATCGGCGGCATCGAAGTGCACCGCCGCATGCCGCTGTCGCTGACCTTCGACCACCGCGCCGCCACCGGCGGCGAAGCCGCAAGGTTCCTCAAGGCGATGCTGGACGACCTGGCCCTGCCGAACTGATCGGGCTGCAACCGCAGAAACAGATAGGGCGCCCTCGGGCGCCCTATCTGTTTCTGCCACTCGTCAATAGTCGCGCACGTCCAGCAGCATGAAACAGCGGGCGCTGTAGTCGCCGCTGTGCGGCCACGGGGCGGCGGTCAATGCCAGCGTCCCCGCCGTCCACAGCTCGTTGTCGAGCAGCGCCTCGCAGCGCGAATCGCCCTTGGCGCCATGGCTGTGCACCAGCCGCAGCCAGTGCAGCTCGGGGCTGAGCGCCTCGCGTTTCAACGCGGCCTCGATCGACGCCAGCGCCTCGGCCGGCATGCTTGCAGCGTCCGCACCACGCGCGCTGAACGGGCCGATGAACACGTCCCACGTGCGCACGCCGATATCCCACGCGGCGATCCGCATCTTGCGGTCGTCGGTGACGTACCAGCAGGCGGCCAGCAGCGGCGGGAACACATCCCGCTCGAACGTGTGCAGCGCATCGCGGCAGCCGGCGTCGCCGCCGCCGATGCCGGCGAAGCTCTCTTCGATGTAGCGTTCCTCGCTCAGCACCACGTCGACGTCGAGTCGACCGGGTTCGCCGGGCGCACCCTCATGCCAGGCGGCGCGGATCGCTGGGAAGTCGCCGTCGGTGACCAGCCAGCCGTCCTCGTCCGCCTCCAGTTCGACATCGTGCCGCTCGAACAGCCGCAGCAGGTATTTCTGTAGCGCCGCACTGTCCATGGTCATTCCCGGTGGTTCACGTTGATCGTCGAGGGCAATTCGCGCCAGGTCAGGTACACGCGCAGATCGAACTCCCGCTGATGGTAGTCCGGCAGCATGTACTGGCACAGCTGGTAGAACGCCTTGTTGTGATCGATTTCCTTCAGGTGCGCCAGTTCGTGCACCACGATCATCTGCAGGAACTCCGGCGCGGCGGCCTTGAACAGGCTGGCCACGCGGATTTCCTTCTTCGCCTTGAGCTTGCCGCCCTGCACGCGCGAGATCGCGGTGTGCAGGCCCAGCGCATTGCGCAATACGTCAAGCTTGCTGTCGTACAGTACCTTGTCGATGGCCGGTGCGTTCTTCAGGTGCTGCTGCTTCAGCGACGCCACATAGGCGTACAGCGCCCTGTCGCTCTGCACCTCATGGCGACCCGGATAACGCTTCGCCAGGTGCTCGCCCAGGCGCTCCTGCGCGATCAGTTCGCGCACCTTGTCCTGCAAGGTGGCGGGGTAGGCCTGGAGATATTTGAGCGCGATCATGCAGCGTATTCTCGCACTGTGCCGCTTCACGCGTTTCGACAACCCGACGGAGGCATCCCATGCATCACAGCCGACTCTGCGCCATCGTCATCGACTGCCACGTCGACGAGCTCGCACCCGTCGCCGATTTCTGGAGCCAGGCGCTGGGCAAGCCGATCGCCAGCGTCGACCAGGACGGCGACGGCAAGTACGCGGAACTGCAGACCACTGCGGACGAACCGATCATCCTGCTGCAGAAGGTGGACCATGCCAGCCGCGTGCATCTGGACATCGAGACCGACGACCTCGACGCCGAGGTGGCGCGGCTGGAGCAGTTGGGGGCACGTCGCATCGCGTTCGTGCGCGGGCGCTGGTGGGTGCTGGAGGCGCCCAGCGGGCATCGTTTCTGCGTGGTGCAGCCGCAGCGCAAGGCATTCGGGCCGCACCTCAACATCTGGGACTGAAAAGCCGGGCGTCGAACCAGGAGCGTGGGCGGTAGAAACGATCGAGGGGAAACCTCGCAGACGACTTTGCAGCCCGGTCGGCTTCTACCGCCCACGCTCCTAGATGTCGAAGCGATAGCTCAGCTTCACCAACAGCTGCTCGTCGTCGCGCAGCGCCAGGCTGCGGCCGAACACGTCGCCGGTGTCGCGCGCCTGGTCGTCCATCGCGTAGCCGCCACGGCCGTAGACCACGTACAGGTACGACAGCGGCGCCAGCTCGTAGCGGTAGCGGATCTGCAGGCCGAGATTGCGCACGCTGAAGTCGTCGACCGGCTCGTTGCTGGCCACCGCGCGACCATTGCCGCCCACGCGGTAGGCGCCACGCAGGCGCGCATCCAGGCCGATCGCTTGCAGCTTCACGCGCAGCTCCTGGCGGTTGCCGATGCTCCAGTCGAAACCGGCGTCCAGCTGGAGCGTATGCTCGTCGTAGCGGCCGATCAGGTTGTCGTGCTGCCACACCAGCCAGTCCGGCGTGTGCTCGTAGTACGGCCCCGCGTATACGCTGAACGCGTCGCTGACGAAATAGGTCGGGATGAATTTGACGTTGTAGCCGAGCTGCCGATTGCCGCCCAGTCCACCACTGAGGACTTCCGCATCCAGCTTGAACGCCCAGTCGCCGTGGCGCGGGCTGATGCGTTCGTAGGCCAGGTCCACCGATGGCGGCAGGAACAGCGCGCCGTTGCCGCGGGTGAGCAGATCGTCCCAGCCCGCGCTGTTGACGTTGAGCTGCACGATTTCGTTGGCGCCGTTGCGCAGGTCGCTGTTGCGGCTGATGCGCAGCTGGCGGCGCAGTCGCAGGCCATGGTCGTTGTCCAGCCCGTCGATGCGGAAGCGCCACTCATGCGAGCTGTAGGCGGAGTCGGCCGACAGCGCGGTGTTGCGCTTGCGTACCTCCCAGTGACCGTAGTTGAAATTGTTGCGCTCCAGGTAGCCGAAGTCGTTGACCTGCAGCTGGTCGCCGAAATGCATGCCCAGCCACTGCTGGCGCCAGCCATCGCCCATCTCGAGATCGGCGATGAAGGTGCCGCCGGTGTCGCGCGTGTGCGTGCCCGACTGCAGGATGTCGCTGCCGACCACGTTGGTGGCGATGGTCAGCTGCGGCGTGGGCCGCCAGTGATGGTCCACGCCAAGCACGGTGGCCTCGCGATCCAGCCACGGGCGGTCGACCCGGGTCAGCAGCATGCCCAGGCTCTGGTCGCCGAAATCGTGGGTCACCCGCGCGGCGCCGAAGAAGCGCCCCGCCTCGCCGTCCTCGTCGGCGGCGAGCACGCCGTAGCTGGTGGTGCCGAAGCTGCCGTTGAGCTTCACTGCCGCATTGATGTCGGCGGCGCCGCGGCCGTCGTCGGACGGCCCGCCGACACGCCGCGTATAGACCAGCTGGCTGTAGTCGTCGAGCAGGCTGAAGTCGAAGATGCCCTGGTTCTCGGTGAAGAACGGCCGCTTGTCCCTGACGTAGGTTTCGGTGGCACTGAAGTTGACCACCAGGTCGTCGCTCTCGACCTGGCCGAAGTCCGGATTCAGCGCCGCGGTGAGCTGGAATTGGCCGTTCGGCTTCCACAGCAGGTCGGCGCCTTCCTGGAAGTGGCTGCGGCCGCGCACGTTGTCGTACAGGCCGGACACGTACGGCGTCACCGCCAGCAGCGACTGGCTGTACTGCGGCACCTCGACCCGGCTGAATGCAGACAGGAAGCGCGGCAGCGTGAAGCTGGCCACCGGCCACGAATCGCGCTCGCCGGTCGAACCGGTCACGCGGTCGAGATAGACGCCGATCGTGCGCTTGCCGTCCAGAGCGGTGTGCATCGGCGCGATGTACCACGGGATCAGTATCTCGACCGTCCAGCCCTCGGCATCCTCGCTCACCGCGTGCAGCCAGTTGCCGTCCCAGTCCTTGTTGAACTGGTTCTCGTTGGTGAGCACGGCATCGTTGATGCCGCCGGTCGAGCTGACCACGAAGTCGTAGCCGGTACGCCCGTCGCCGTTGAAGTCGACCATCAAATTGACCCGGTCGACCTGGTCCTCGAAGTCGCGCTGCACGCGTTGCCGCGTGCGCGGCACGCCGGCCGGCTGGTCGCAGCGGAACGCCACGGCCAGGCCCTTCGGCGTGGCCAGGATCCAGGCTTCGGTATGCAGCGAGCCCGGCTTGCCGGTAAGCGGCTGGGTCTGCCGGAAATCGGCGATATGCTGCGCGCCCTTCCACTCGTCCGCGCCGATGTGGCCGTCGATGTCGACGGCCAGTGCGGGCGCCGACAGCGCAGCCAGGGTAACGAACAACAGGCATGCCATGCGCATGTTGAAAAACTTCCACGGGGATGCGGCGCAGGATTGCGCCATGGAGGCGATGGATTCGCCACATCGGATAGATGCGCAGCTTGCCGTTTGCGTTTAGCTGCCTCGACCGCCATAAGTCACACCATGACTTGTGGCAGGTAGCGGCCCGTCCGGTGCGGGCATGGCGCCTTCGCGCCCGATCAGGATCGCCGGCGGCGGCCCCAGAGCGCATGGCGCAGCAGCATCGCCAGCACCAGCACCGCGGTGAACGCGCCGTAGCCGTACAATGCCGGCAGCACCTGCTGCCAGATCGCGCCGCTGGCGCGACCGAAGCCGTCGACCGTGGGCAGTTCGACCATGTCGAAGCCGAGCACCGCGCACTGCACCGCGGCGATCAGCGCCAGCAGCAGGGCGGTGAAATCGAAAACGCGCCGGCCGGACGTGCGCGGCAGGCTCTTCGGGTACGCCCAATAGCCCCAGCACAGGATCAGCAGCCACGGCGCAAGCAGCAGGACGGCGAGGTAACGCATCGGTCGATCACCCGGAAAGTTTGGCGCCGCGCATCATTCCTGTGCGGCAAGTTGATCCAGCGCTTCACGCAGCCGCGCCAGCATGTCGTCACGAGCCTGCTCGTCGCGACAGTCAGGCGTACTGGCGACCGCCGCGCCGTCCAGTTCCAGGCTCACGCCCAGCGGCCGAACGCGCAGTACGGCCGCGGCGGCGCCCAGCGCCTTGAGTTGCTTCTGCAGCGCACCGGCCGCCTTCGGATCGGCGAACGATTTCGACAGCAGCAACTCCTCGCCTTCCGCGGAAAACAGGCGAAAGCGGAAGTTACCATCGGCATCGCGGAAACTGGCGAAGCGCGGCATTTTGCCCTGCTTCGGCGCGACCTTCGGCAGATCGGTACGTGCCGGCGCGGTGGCCATCGCGCGCAGCCCCAGCACTTCGCGCAGCGCGGCGACCTTGGGCGCGGCGATCGCGCGCGCCTTCCGCGCACCCTGCTGCAGGATCGCCTCGATCGCGGCCGGGTCGGCCATCAGCGCTTCGTAGCGCTCGCGCATCGGCGCCACGTCCGCCTCGATCCGCTCGTAGAGCACCTGCTTCGCCTCGCCCCAGCCGATGCCGTCCAGCAAGGCCTGGCGGAACGCCGCGGTCTCGGTCTCGCTGGCGAACGCGCGGAAGATGGTGAACAGCGCGCAATCGTCCGGATCCTTCGGCTCGCCGGGCAGGCGCGAGTCGGTGACGATGCGCATGATCGTCTCGCGCAATTGCTTCTTGCCGCCGGCGAACAGCGGGATCGTGTTGTCGTAGCTCTTCGACATCTTGCGGCCATCCAGGCCCGGCAGCGTGGCCACCTGCTCCTCGATCAACGCCTCCGGCAGCACGAAGAACTCGCGACCGTGCAAGTGGTTGAAGCGCTGGCCGAGATCGCGCGCCATTTCGATGTGCTGGATCTGGTCGCGCCCCACCGGCACCTGGTTCGCGTCGAACGCCAGGATGTCGGCCGCCATCAATACCGGGTACATGTACAGGCCGGCGGTGATGCCGGCGTCGGCGTCCTCGCCCGCCGCGGTGTTCTTGTCCACCGCGGCCTTGTACGCATGCGCGCGGTTGAGCATGCCCTTCGAGGCGATGCAGGTGAGGAACCAGGTCAGCTCGGGGATTTCCGGGATGTCCGACTGGCGGTAGAACGTGACCCGCTGCGGGTCGAGTCCGGCGGCCAGCCACGTCGCGGCGATCTCCAGCCGCGAACGCTCGATGCGCGCCGCGTCATCGCTCTTGATCAGCGCGTGGTAGTCGGCCATGAAATAGAACGCATCCACGTCGTCGCGTCGGCTGGCCTCGACGGCCGGGCGGATCGCGCCCACGTAATTGCCCAGGTGCGGGGTACCGGTGGTGGTGATGCCGGTGAGGACTCGGGTATTCATGCTGCGTCGCGCAAGGAAAACGCCAGTCTACGACATCCGGCAAAACAGCTCGACCGACCGGTCCGCCGTCCATCACGCTCGACGTTGTCCCTTGCCAAAAAAATCACATGGGCCAGTCCAGATTCTGCCGACCCTGACCATGGCAAGGAGATCCAGCTGATGAGCGGCAAGTTCACCGTGTTTGCCGGCAAGAACGGCCAGACCTATTTCAACCTCAAGGCCGGCAACGGCGAGATCATCCTCAAGAGTGAGGGGTACAGGGACAAGGCCAGCGCGCACAACGGCATCGAGTCGGTGCGCAAGAACGCGCCGGATGCGGCGCGCTACGAGAAAAAGACCTCGGCCAGCGGCAAGCTCCACTTCAACCTGAAGGCCGCCAACCACCAGGTCATCGGCAGCAGCGAGATGTACGACAGCGAGAACTCGCGCGACGCCGGCATCGCTTCGGTGATGGCGAACGCGCCGGACGCCAAGCTCGGCGAGGAATGAGCGCTTCGGCGCGATCCCGTCGGGTCGCGCCGAAAATCCGTCGACCCGCCTCAGCGGATCAGCGTGGACTTGCCGAACAGCGACTCGACCAGATCCACCGCCAGCCTGGCCGTCTGGTTGCGCTTGTCGAACGCCGGGTTCAGCTCGACGATGTCCAGCGACGCCACGCGTCCCGTATCGGCGAGCATCTCCATGCACAGCTGCGCCTCGCGGTAATTCGGCCCGCCGCGCACGGTGGTGCCCACGCCAGGCGCGATGCTGGGGTCGAGGAAGTCGACGTCGAAGCTCACGTGCAAGTGCGTGTTCTCGTCGATACCGGCCAGCGCCTCTTCCATCACGCGCTTCATGCCGACCTCGTCGATATGGCGCATGTCGTGCACCTGCATGTTGGCTCCGCGCACCAGCCGCTTCTCGTCCTCGTCGACCGAGCGGATGCCGATGTAACGGAACACGTCCGGCGTGGTCGCCGGCGTGCTGCCACTCAGATCGGTGAGCCCGGCCGGGCCGACGCCGCACAGGCAGGCCACCGGCATGCCGTGGATGTTCCCGGTGGGCGTGGCCTGCGCCGTGTTGAAATCGGTATGCGCATCCAGCCACAGCACGCGCAGCTGCTTGCCTTCATCGTGGCAATGGCGGGCTACCGCCGAAATCGAGCCGATCGCCAGGCAGTGGTCGCCGCCGAGCATGATCGGCAGGCGCCCGGCCTGAAGTTCCTGGTGAACGGCCGTATAGACGGCCGTATTCCACGCCACCACCTCATCCAGATGGCGATAGCCATGCTCGGGCGGCAGCCACGGATTGAGTGGCCCCTGCAGATTGCCGCGATCGATCACTTTCAGCCCGCGGCGCTGCAGCTTTTCCGCCAGGTTGGCCACCCGCAGCGCCTCCGGCCCCATCGCGGCACCGCGGTGGCCCGCACCGATGTCGGTCGGCACGCCGATCAATGAAATGGTCTGTTTGCCCATGATCCGTGTTTACCTGCCATGCGTCGCGGCGGCGCCAGGCCTGGGCCATCGCTCACCGTCGATGTCGGTACGGCGACTGGTGGAGGGTGGCGCCTTGCCACCCTCCTGAGTGCGTCGCGAATGGTATGAAGTTTACCGCAACGGTCCAGCCGACGCCGGTGCGGCGGCCGGCAGCTTCGGCAAACGCCGATCATCGAAGATCGGCGCCAGCGGTTCCCGCTCAGTGCTTCTGGCGGCTCGCGGTGTAGTCGCAGCTGCCCGTGCGCTCGCCCGCATAGGTCATGTCCATGAGGACGCTCTGGCCACCCATGCTGCTGTTCGCGTGAACGCTGCCCTTGATGTTGCCGTTGGGCAGCAACTCGAAGCGCGCGTCGCCGGTCATCTTCGGCGGATCGCCGCCGCAGACCAGGTGGTAACTGACGACATCGCCGACCTGCTGGTAATGGCTGACGGTGCAGTCCTGCTGCTGTTGCAGCATGGCGCGCATGTCATGGCTCTTGGAGGTACACACGTTCTGCGTGGTCGTGCGTGCAGGCATGTCCCCCGCACCCGGTACCTGCATCTTCATGGTGACACTCATCTTCATCATGTTGCCGGAGTCCGACTGCGCCGAGGCCGTCGTGGTCAGCAGCGCGAACGCGCACAGGCAGCAGATGCGCATCAGGGATGGCATGGACATGGGTGTTCTCCGGCTTGATTCGAACGTGATACCACCGGATCGATGCACACGACCACGGCGGGCCGCATCCACTGCAACCACACTACCCGACCGGAACCGGCACGCCGCTGGCTAGTGGAGTCCTGCCTGGCGACTTCGTGCCAACTCGTCCTCGCGCCGCGATCGCGCACCCGGGTTCCAGGACACCAGATCCCCGGCACCACGGGCCAGCGAAGCCCCGGGCTCAGCGTCCCGAACGACTTTTCCGAACAGCATCCCTGCAAACATCGACACTCCACGCCAGAAGGCGGAATGCGCGAGAAGCGTTTGCATGTTGATCACCCTAAGCTGCCCCTGCGCAGCCGTCGGGTTGATCCTAGCAAGCTTTCACGTTACATGCACACCAGCCGTCGGACATCGGCCGATCGCCGCGAATCGGCCAGAGGCCAACCACCGCTGGTCGTCCGTATCGCATGTGGCTGAGACATGCGCAGGGTCAGGTTCGCCCGATGCACCACGCACGACCATTGCCCAAGGATTGCCTCGGACGCGCGGGGTCAGGCGGCGGCACGCTGCGGCGTGACCGGGCTCGTGTAATGCACCAGGGCGATGGTGAATTCCGCACAGACCATCTCGACACTGGCCGTGCAGCCGGAGTTGGCGTGCTTCTCGCGGGCCAGTCCGCGGGCCAGCCGGATCGCATGCGCGAAGCGCAACCCGTCGTACAGCACCGCCTCCCCGCTGCAGATGCACCACAGGCCGTGACTGCTTTCCTTGATCGACAAAACCATGCGCATCGCCGCATCTCCCAGACCGAGAAACCGCCCGGAGCACCTACCCGCGCGCCCCTGATGGCGGATGATCACGTACTTCCGGTGTTTGGCCCAGTCTGCCCAGCGCGACGTCCCACGTATGTCGGCCTGCGCCTACGACTCGCGTGCGTCGCTGCCCCAGGATGACCCCGGTTTACCCCTTGCATTTCCCGCCGTCATGCTCAGCCGGCTTGGCAAAGACTCTGCCGCTCCGGGTGCGGTACGCGGCCGTACCTGGCGAGGATGACCGTCTCCGAGTATTCGCCGCGATCGGCATCCGCGGCCTGCGCGTAAACCAGCACGCCGTCACGTTGTCCGGCCAGCATCTCACCGCGCGTGCGCGCCAGCTGTTCCATGCCGTGAAGAATGGGCTTGTCCGCGACGAAATCGCCGTCCACCTCGTGAAAGCCCTGCACCACGTAAAGCGTACCCATGATGTGTCCTCGCGCGCGCTCGAAGGTCCGAGCGTGGACAAACCGAAGTGGACGGATCGCGATGGTCGCGTTAAGACCGGTGTGAAGCGTTCAGCCAAGGCCGTGCGAGTCCGCCTGAAAGACGACCCCGACGGATGGGGTTCGTGGTGCCGGCAGCAGGAATCGAACCCGCGACCTACTGATTACAAATCAGTTGCTCTACCAACTGAGCTATGCCGGCGAAGGCGGGGGGATTCTAGCAGGCTGCGTCCTGACGCGCGTTCAGAAGCAGCCGGTGCTGTGCGAGTCGATGCCGGCGGTGCGGACGCGGCTGCGCCAGTCGAAGTTGCCGCCGTCGGCGACCACCAGATCCAGCCAGTATTCGGGCACGCTCTCGCTGCGCTCGCTCATGCGGGCGGGAAAGCCGGCCGCGGTGACTTCGTCGCGGCGCTTGCGCGCATTCGCCGGATCCTTGAACAGGCCCAGCGAGATCGTGTTGGGCTGGTCGCCGGAGCTGACCACGAAGTAGTCGTCGATGTTGCGCGCCGCAAGCTGCCGCGCCACCGCCAGCGCCTGCGCACGGCTTCCGGCCGCCGGCAGGTAGACCCACCAGCCGCTGGTCTGGCTGGCCTGTTCCTGGCGCGAACGCATCCGCGTGGCCTGCGCGGAGAGCGCCTGGCGCGCGTTGCGCAGGTCCTGCGGGGTGGCGAACGGGCCCAGCGCGAGGCAGCTGTAACTGAGATTGCGCGATGGCGTCACCATCGCGGGCGCGGGCGGGGCCGCCGTCGTCGTCGCCAGGCCGGGTTCCGGCAATTCCGACAGCAGGCGCAGTTCCGCCACGCCCGGATCGCTGGGCGTGCCGCCGCGGGCATATGGCTGCCCCAGCAGCAGCCAGGCGCCCACTGCGATATTCAGCGCGGTCAACAGTACGAACAGCAGACGCAGGAACATCGAACCCCCATCAACCGGCAACGATCATCATTCTAAACGGGATGGCGCCGACGTCATTGCGCGTTGGCCCACACGGCCAGGCCGCGCAGCACGCCATCCTGGCTCAGCCCGGCCGGCAGCGACAACAGCGGGAGCAGCGGCGCGGCGTCGCCGCCGCCGAGGATCAGCGCGGGCGTCGTGCCGAACCGCGCCGCCGAGCGCGTGGCGAAGCGCTCCACCAGCGCGGCGGCCGCCAGCCAGCAGCCCGAGGCCACCGCATCGGCAGTGTTGTCGGCCAGTTCCACGATCGCACCTGGCCGTTCCGGTCGCACCCGCGCCGTGGCGTCCAGCAGCGACTGCTGCATCAACCGCGGCCCCGGCGCGATCAGGCCGCCAAGGTGCCGACCATCCGCCGCCAGCGCATCCAGCGTGAGTGCGGTGCCGACGCCGGCCAGCACGCACGGCGCGCGGCCATCGGCATGCGCCGCGACCATCGCCAGGAAACGATCCACGCCGAGCCGCTGCGGCTCGGCATACGCGTTGCGCACGCCGCAGGCATCGGCCGGCGTGCGCAGCCAGGTCGGCGCGCGGGCGAACAGGCGTTCCACCACGGCCGTCACCTGGGCTTCGCGCGCGGCATCGACGACCGATGCCGCGATCACCTGTTCCGGTCGCGACAGGCCGGTCCAGGCCGACACCAGCGCGGCTGCAGGATCCTCCTGCCAGTCCACCGCACCGCGCGCCAGCCAGCCATCCGACTGCGCCTGCAGCGCCCATTTCAGCCGCGTATTGCCGAGGTCGAGCAGCAGCCTCATGCGCGGCGTACCGTGACGTCCGCGCTGTCGACCCGGCGCACGCTGCCGTCGGCCATGCGCACCTGCAGCGCACCGTGCGCATCCACCCCGGCGCCCACGCCGTCGAACGTGCCCAGTGCACCGCTCAGTTGCAGCGGCTGGTCGCGCAGCAGGTCGCAGCGCGCATAGTCGGCACCGAACGCGGCGAAGCCGTCGCGCTCGAACTGCCGCAGTCCCTCGACCAGCGCCGCGATCAGTGCCGCCGCGGCGCGGTTGCGATCCGGCGGCGTACCGCCGGCCAAGGTGGCCAGGTCACTCGCTGGCTGGCCGGCCTGTTCGTGCAGCGCCGGCGTCAACCGCAGATTGAGGCCGATGCCGATGATCGCTGCGCACGGCCCCTGGTATTCGCCGCTCAGCTCGACCAGGATGCCGCCCAGCTTGCCGGCCGCCTGCCCGTCGGTGACGGCCAGGACGTCGTTCGGCCACTTCAAGCCGGCCCCGGCGATGCCCAGATTTTCCAGCGCGCGCAGCACGATCACGCCGACGGCCAGCGACAACCCGGTCAATGCAGCAAACCCCGATTCGAAGCGCTTGAGGCAGGACAGATACAGGTTCAGCCCCGGCGGCGACAGCCACTCGCGGCCGCGCCGGCCGCGGCCGGCATGCTGGGTCTCGGCCAGCACGATGCTGAGGTCCGCCGCGCCGGCGCCGCGGCGCTGCAGTTCGCTGGAGGTGGAATCGAGCTCCCAATGCACCTCCAGTGCACCCAGCGAGCGCGCCAGCGGCGCTGGCAGGGCGGCGCGGATCTGCTTCGCGTCCAGCATCTGCAGCGCCCATGGCAGGCGGTACCCGGCCGCGCCGCGTGCCTCGATCGGCACGCCGCGGGCACGCAAGGCCTCGACCTGCTTCCAGATCGCCGCGCGGGTCACCCCGGCCTGCGCGGCAAGGCCGGCGCCGGACAACGCTTCGCCTCCGGCAAGCAGGGCCAGCAACTGCGCCGGCTGCATCAGCGGGTCCCGGACACGGCGGTGGCGACGGGCCGGCGGCGACGGGAAAAAGAATCGTGGGGCGGATTGGACATCGGCGGATTCTAGCCCGGGCGGCCGGCCCTGCGGCATCCGCCACTGGCCCCTGGCGTGACCGCCGCCGGGGTGACAGCACTGGCATGGCACCCATGTTTCTGAGACGATCAGGGTCTTCGCTTGCGGGTCAGGGAGTTCGATCGCCATGCGTGCCACCCATTGGCTTATCGGTTGCGCCTTGTGCATTGCCGGGATCGGCGGCGCCGCGGCGACAAGTCTTGACACCGCCCAGGACCTGGACCCCACGCACGCCGCGCTTGACAGCGCCAGCTCCCATGACGGCAATACCAGCAGCGGCGGCGATGCGCTGGGGCTGACCCGCGATTGTCCGCCGGCCAGCAACAGCGACAACTCCGGCAGCACCTCCGGCAATGGCAGCGGTCGCTCCGGCGGCGCTTCCTCCGCGCCGACGCCAACCCGCCGGCCGCATCTGGGCTGGCAATCGCTGCTGCCTGGGTCGATCCAGTAAGCGCTCGGCGTCATGCCGGGGCATTGGTGGCAATCGCTGCGGGCGCGTTTTGAGCCGGCGCCGATAACCGACCCACTGTGGCGACGCGCGCTGGCCGGCTGCCCGCTGGCACGCCGGCTCGACCCCGAACGGCAACAACACCTGCGCCGGCTGTCCGCCCTGTTCCTGGCGCGCAAACGCTTCCATGCACTGGCCGGCGCCGTGCTGGACGATTACTGGCGCCTGCTGATCGCCATGCAGGCCTGCCTGCCGGCGCTGCAGCAGGGTGCCGCCAGCCTGCGCGGCTGGCGCGAGGTGCTGGTCTACCCGGGCGAGTTCAAGGTACGCCGCAGCCACCACGATGACCGTACCGGCGTAGTCACCGAGGGCGACGAGATCCGCATAGGCGAAGCGTGGGAACGCGGGCCGCTGGTGCTGTCGCTGGCCGACGTGCAACTGGACCTGGAGCAACCTTGGGACGGCTACAACGTGGTCGTGCACGAGATGGCGCACAAGCTGGACATGCTCGATGGCCCGCCCGATGGCGTGCCGCCGCTGGTGAATATCCCGCGGCGACGCTGGATCCAGCAGTTCCAGCTGGCCTACGACCGCCTGGCCGCGATGCCGCAGGACAGCTGCGACAGCCCGATCGATCACTACGCCACCGAAAGTGCCGCCGAGTATTTCGCCGTGGTCAGCGAGCTGCATTACTCGCAGCCGGCGCTGTTGCGCGAGGCCGAGCCGACGATCGCCGAATTGCTGGAGGCGTTCTACGGCCGCTCGCCGGCCGAGGGCCGCGAGCCGGTCGGCTTCTGCCGCGCACGCTGATGGCCTTTCAACAGGTTCCGAGGCTCAGCTCGCCGGCAGGCTCACGCTGAAGCGGGCGCCGCCGAATTCCGGCGAGCGGTCGACCACCAGCTCGCCCTGGTAGGCATGCACGACGTCCTGCACGATCGACAGGCCGATGCCGTGGCCCTGCACCCGCTCGTCGCCGCGCACGCCGCGCTGCAGCACCTTCTCGATCTTGTCCTCGGCGATGCCCGGGCCGTCGTCTTCCACGCTCAGCCACAGGCCGGGCCGCTGCCGGCCGGCCTGGCGCTGCATCTTCATCACCAGCAGTACCCGGTGACCGGCCCACTTGAACGCGTTCTCCAGCAGGTTGCCCATCAGCTCCAGCAGATCGCCCTGCTCGCCGTAGAACACCGCACCTTCCTCGATGTCGAATTCACACAGGACGTTCTTGGCGGCATAGACCTTCTCCAGGCCCTGCACCAAGTCCTCGGCATGACCGGCGATCGGCACCGCGCTGGCGAAGGTCTGGCGGCCGGACGTGGCGGCGCGTGACAGCTGGTAGGCCACCAGTTCGTTCATCCGCCGCACCTGGTCGAGCACGCTGCCGCGCCGCGCCGCCTCGTCGCCGGTCGTCGGCGATTCCAGCTGCGAGCGGATCACCGCCAGCGGCGTCTTCAGGCTGTGCGCCAGGTCGGCCAGGGTATGCCGGTAACGCGTGCGCTGCTCGCGCTCGTTGGTGATGAACGCATTGATGCGCTCGGTCAGGCCGGTCAGTTCCAGCGGGTACTGGCTGTCCAGCTGTTCGCTGTCGCCGCGCTCGACCCGGCTCATGTCACTGGCCACCTTGCGCAACGGGGTCAGGCTCCAGCGCAGCAACAGCAGTTGCAGCACGATCAGCATCACGCCGAGGATCGACAGCCAGACCACCAGGGTGTGGCGGAACACCGCGCTCTCGCCTTCAAGCTGGTCCTCGGTCTGCGCCACCATCACGGTGAGCCGCACCGACTTCTTGTCCACCGTATCCAGCGCCACGCCGTAGCTGTAGTAGTACAGCCGGCCCATGCGGGTGTCGACCGGCCCCACGAACTGGCTCTGGCCCGGCTCCAGCGGCTTCAGGAAGGTGAAGTCGCGGCCGATCGCCGAGGACGACTCCCAGCGATAGCCGTGGTCGCCCAGTGCCACGGCGTACAGGCCGGAACCCGGCCGCGAGAAATTCGGGTTCGGCGACGTTTCCGGCTGCAACAGCTTGCCGTACCGGTTGACGTCGGTATTGGTGATGTACGCAATCGCGAACGTCTCGAGCCGGTCATGCAGCGTGCGCAGCGCGCGCGCCTTGTTGGTCTGCGTCAGGGTGAGCCCGACCAGGCCGAGAAAGCCTGCCAGCACGAAACTGGTGGCGATCGCCGCGCGCGCCGCCAGTGAAAGCGGGCGGCGCGGCGACCTGCGCTCATTCGTCGTCGCCGTCGGTGCGCGGGATGGCAAAGCGGTATCCGCGTCCACGTACCGTCTCGATGGGTTTGAGGGTGCCTTCCGGATCCAGCTTGCGCCGCAACCGGCCGATGAACACTTCGAGCACGTTGGAGTCGCGGTCGAAATCCTGCTGGTAGATATGTTCGGTGAGATCGGCCTTGGAGACCAGCTCGCCGGCGTGCAGCATCAGGTATTCCAGCACCTTGTATTCGTAGCTGGTGAGGTCGACCAGCTTGCCCTCCACTGTCACCGTCTGCGCGGTGGTGTCCAGCTTGATCATGCCGCAGGCCAGGATCGGCTTCGACCAGCCGCTGGCGCGGCGCACCAGCGCGTTGATGCGCGCCAGCAGTTCCTCGACGTGGAACGGCTTCACCAGGTAGTCGTCGGCGCCGTACTTCAGCCCCTCGACCTTGTCCTGCCAGCTGCCGCGCGCGGTCAGGATCAGGATCGGATAGCGCTGGCCATGCTCGCGCAGCGCCTTGACCAGTTCCATGCCGGACATCTTGGGCAGGCCCAGGTCGATGATCGCCAGGTCGAACGGCACTTCGCGGCCGAGGTAGATGCCCTCCTCGCCATCCTGCGCCGCATCGACGGCGAAGCCGTCCCGTTTCAGGCGTGCCGCCAGCGTCTCGCGCAACGGCGCCTCGTCCTCCACCAACAGGATGCGCATCAGCGTTTCTCCTTGCGGCCCGCGCTCTTGGCGGGCAGGTTCTTGGTTGACTGGGTCGATGCCGGATTCTTGCCTGATTCGGAAGAGACCACCATCACCTTGACGTGACCATCGGGAGTGAGCACCTTGATGCGGTACTCCTGCCGATGCCCGACCCCCCGCTGCTCGGCCGACAGTATCTTGCCGCCGGTGTCCTCCTGCACCTTGAGCACTGCCTGGTCCAGGGTCACCGCCGACCCGGCCGCCTGCGCCAAAGCCGCCCCGGACACGCCGGTGCACAGCGATATGAACAGAGCAAGGATGAAGTTTTTGTGCGTTGTCATGCGTGAAGTTCCCGCCTGGCAGCTGCCGAAACGTCCAGCCTAGGCAATCAGGCCTGAATACTGACCGGACGGACGGTAGCTGTCACGCTGCCGCCGCGCAGGGCGCCTGCGCCTGCTCCAGCAAGGCCCAGCCCGCGCCCGGCAGATGCGCGCCCTCGCTGAGCGTGCGGCGGAACGCGCGCGCGCCCGGTTCGCCCTGATACAGGCCGAGCAGGTGCCGGCTGATGTGCTTCAGCGCGGTGCCGCGCGCCAGCTCGGCCTCGACGTACGGCCGCAGACGCTGCAACACGCTTTCACGCGTGGGCAGCGGCTCGCCGTGCAGTGCATGCTCGACCTGCGCCAGCAGGTACGGGTCGTGGTACGCGGCGCGGCCCAGCATCACCCCGTCCAGTTGCGCCAGGTGCGAGCGCACCTGCTCCACCGTGGTGATGCCGCCGTTGATCACCACCACCAGTTCGGGGAATTCGCGCTTGAGCCGGTACACCCGCGCGTAATCCAGCGGCGGCACCTCGCGGTTCTCCTTCGGCGACAAGCCCTTGAGCCAGGCCTTGCGCGCGTGCACCACCAGCACCCCGACGCCGGCCTCCAGCATCAGCTCGGTGAAGTGCTGCAGCCCGGCGTAGTCGTCCTGGTCGTCCACCCCGATACGGCACTTCACCGTCACCGGAATGCTTACCGCATCGCGCATCGCCCTTACGCACTCGGCGACCAGCGCCGGCTCGTACATCAGGCAGGCACCGAAGCGCCCCGACTGCACCCGGTCCGACGGGCAGCCCACGTTGAGGTTGATCTCGTCGTAGCCGGCCTCGGCGCCAAAGCGCGCCGCCTGCGCCAATTCGTGCGGGTCGCTGCCGCCCAGCTGCAAGGCCAGCGGATGTTCCTGCTGGCTGTGCTCGAGCAGGCGCAGCTGTTTGCCGCGCACCAGCGCGGCACTGGTCACCATCTCGGTATACAGCCGCGCCCGCGGCGTCAGCAGCCGGTGGAAGTAGCGGCAATGCCGATCGGTCCAGTCCATCATCGGCGCAACGCAGACACGCCAATCGCTCGAATCTAGCGATTTTTTGCCGTCCAGCTGGCTTTTCTGGACATCTTGAGTAGTTGCGTTTTCGGGCATTTCCGGCAATTTTGGAGTGTTTTGAGTGCTACAGTGCTACGATAATTGCTACACAACCAGCCATGTAGCACCACCATATGGGCACTATCGTGCAGCGCCGTAGAAGCAACGGCTCAATAGGGTACACCGCGCAAATCAGGCTCAAGCGCGATGGCGCCCTGGTGCATACCGAGGCTCAGACCTTCGGAAAGAAAGCGCTCGCTACGGAGTGGCTGCGACGGCGCGAATCAGAACTAGATCAGCAGCGCGCCCGTGGCGAACCACTGGGCGTGCGCCATACGTTGAAAGAACTCATCGACTGGTACATCGCCGAGGTCAAAGCATCCGCGAACTGGGGCAGGACCAAAGAAGCCGATCTCAACCGACTTCGAGGCTATCCCATAGCAGCGAAGAGAGCCGCCAACCTCTCGGTCGCGGACTACCTACAACACGCAGCCGAAAGGCGCGATGAAGGCGCCGGCCCAGCCACCGTAGGAAACGACTTCATCTGGATTGGTCAGATACTGAAGTCCGCACGATCTGCACTCGGCAACCCCGTGGACCTCACGAAGCTCGACGATGCCCGCCATGAGCTTCGCAGCCGCAAGGTGATCCAGAAATCGAAGCAGCGCGATCGACGCGTCAGCATCGCTGAGGAAGAAAAGCTGCTGGAGCATTTCCGATCACGCGATAGGCGAGCCGACATCCCTATGGCCGACATAGTGCAGTTCGCGCTAGCGTCCGCGCGACGGCAAGAGGAGATCACGCGCCTGCGTCGCCACGACCTCGTGCCGGAAAAGGGTATCGCCTGGCTCGACGATGTGAAGCACCCCCGGCAGAAAATCGGTAACCGCCGCAGCTTTCGCATGCCACCTGCAGCCTGGGAAATCATTCGTCGCCAGCCTGCAGATAACGACCTCGTTTTCCCGTACAACCCCAAGTCGATCGGCGCAGCCTTCACGCGCGCCTGCAAGCTGCTCGGGATCAAGGATCTTCGGTTCCACGACCTACGTCACGAGGCAACATCGCGTCTGTTCGAGCGTGGACATAGCATCCAGGAGGTCGCTCAGTTCACGCTGCACGAATCTTGGGCCACGCTCAAGCGCTATACCCATCTGAAACCGGAAGACGTGCCGGACCGGTAACCCGCCAATAGCTCGTCCCTGCTTGCTGTCCCAGCCAGATCGCGCTTGGCACCCTCTCGAACAAGGAACCCGAATGCAATATCAAATCAAGGCCGTCGCATTCGACGCATTCGGCACCCTCGTCGAGATACATGACAAGCGACGCCCCTACGCTCGGTTGGCGAAGGCTGCAACGCAGCCGCTGGCGAGATCACCCATGTGCGAACCGATTGACTTGGACACCATGGCCCACCTCTGCGGCTTGACTCTTGACGCCAGCGAGATGGCCGTCCTCCACGCAGATCTGCAAGCCGAACTCGCGTCTACACAGCCCTATCCAGAGGCGCAAGAGGTTCTGGAAGATCTCAGGAGACTTGGCCTACTAACTGCCGTCGCATCCAACCTCGCCCTGCCCTACGCCCGCCCCATTGAAGAGGAGCTAGGGGCGCTACTGGACATTTCGTGTTTATCTTTCGAGGTCGGGTTCGTCAAGCCAGATGGCGACTTCTACACTGCTCTTTGCCGGCGGTTGAAGCTGCTACCTCAAGAGGTGCTTATGATCGGCGATACGTGGCGTTGCGATTACGAGGGGGCCACCACAGCCGGCTTGCACGCTATACACCTTGATCGACGAGGAAATGCCGTAGAGCACCAGCGTCCCGTCTCGACGACCGACCTCCGCGGCGTCCTTCCCTACATATATGGGCGGTAGGTCCGACATGTATGCTTGTAACCTCATTAGGAAGCAGCCTGAATGGAACTGGCCTCACTGGATGCGACTGCTGATGGCGACACGTATGTCTCGTTCGAGGCATGGACCCGCCAGCGAAAAATAGTCTCCATCGGCAGCAATGCTGGCGCAGAGCCGCTGCCCTTCCAGGAGTGGCACCATTTCAAGGAGGCGTTCGCGCCCGAAGTTGTTGCACGCGCGGTCCGCGAGAGCCATCGGTCCGTTGCCACATGCCTGGATCCATTCGGAGGTTCCGGCACGACGGCCTTGGCGAGCCAGTTCCTTGGGATCTCGCCTACCACCATTGAGGTCAATCCCTACCTGGCCGATCTCATTCAAGCCAAGCTGAGCGAGTACAACGCTGACAGCGTAGCGGAGGCTTTTTGTCGCATTTTGACCATCACGTCCCGCCTGGCTGGCGACGTGCGCAAGCTTGGAAAGCTCCCAGCCACCTTTATCCAGTCGGATGATGCCGATCGCTGGCTCTTCGACCATGGTGTTGCTCGCCGTATCGCCTGCCACCTGGCGGCTATCAATACGTTGTCGAACACGCAACATCGGAGGTTGTTTCGCGTACTACTGGGCGGAATGCTCGTGGCAGTGAGCAATGTTGTCATCAACGGCAAGGGTCGTCGCTACAGGCGCGGCTGGGAGGAGCGTCGCACGGTTCCTGAAATGGTGGACATGCTGTTCAAGCAACGATGCCAGGCTGCCATTACTGAGATACACGAACATCGTTACCGTCGTCACCGTGGCCACACCGTGCTTCGCGGCGACTGTCTGAGCGAGCTGCCAAAGGCACCACCGGCGGATCTCGCGGTCTTCTCGCCCCCGTATCCAAACTCGTTCGACTACACGGACGTCTACAACATTGAGCTATGGATACTGGGCTATTTGAACAGCGCTGACAGTAATCAGAAGCTGCGCAAGTCTACTCTGTGCTCCCACGTGCAGCTAAAGCGACAGTATTTGCCGGCGCCTGCTGGCTCATTGCGGTTGGCGCGGGCGCTGGGCCGACTGCAGAGAGAGCGCAACAAGCTCTGGTCCCCGTGGATCCCAGACATGATCGGCCACTACTTCCACGACATGCGCCAGGTCTTCAGCTTGTTGCATGACCGTCTAACAGCCAAGGGCGAGGTGTGGTCGGTGGTGGGCGACAGTCAGTACGCCGGCATCCAGATTCCCGTTGCGCAGATCCTGGCCGATTACGCGCCCGCGCTGGGCTACCGTGTGCTCAACATCGAACCCTTCCGCTCGATGCGCGCCTCAGCTCAGCAGGGTGGACAGCACCAGCTGGCCGAGTCCTTGCTCGTGCTGCAAAAGGAAAGTTGACCGGCGCTACCTAGCTCTTGCTTGGCACGAGGACTGTCCACTCAGCGTCGGTGGTTCTACTTTGCCGCGGCCGCCTTCTTCGCAGGCTTCTTAGCGGCCTTCTTCGTAATCTTCTTAGACTTGACGCCAATCTGTTTTGCACTACTTTTTGCGGCCTTGGTAGCAGCAACGGCCGCTGAGTTCACTGGTGCTTCCATTAGGTATCGGCGTAGACGAACGTTCTTGTTCGTCGCCAACACATCAAGATCAGGCATCTGATCAGTCTGATCCTTTCTGCCATCGAACACGCAGGTGTAGACGGCCTCGGAATCCCTCCGTCGATAGTCATCGGCCTGCTTGATTCCGGAGGTAACCCAGTCCCTGTGATAGGTGAGACCTCTCCCCTCGGCAAGAACCTTGAGCTCTAGCATGGTGCTTGTTAGAGGTTGGTATGGCGCACCGGGCAGCGAGTTCCATACCACTCTGATATCGGCGCGCCCGCCTTTTCCAACGACCTCTTCGTCGACCGTTCCCTTAAGGTGCTTGTAGGACGCGTTCAAGTAGAGAAAGAGATAGCTCTGAATGCGCTGCTCTGGACTGGGCAGCAGCTTGTAGGGTTGGTCTTTACCCACCCATACCATCTTGGCAATCTGATTCTTTGCGAATTTCAGACTGTTCTCGTGGAACTCAAATACATCAGCTTCGATCCGGTCCGCAGAGAGCGGATCTTCAGACAGACGCGACTCATAACTGACCGGATCAGCGCACCAGTCATCAATGCGGCCTCCGGGCAGGTGGTAAAGCATTCGCCGCTGCGACAGCTGCGCGATGACGAACGCATCGTCATCCTCAAGATGACTAGACACAAGATCGAACGCATCTTCCATCGAGACGAGCGATGTGCGGAGCCTATATGCCTTAACAAAATTCTCGTTACTCAGTATCACCCCCTGAGTGTCCTGGGCATGAGCGCCGGCAAAGAACCTCTTGTACTCTGTTCCCAAGGCGCTGAATCTCGCGGGACGCTCAAGATCAGGCGTTTCCGAAAAGACGAACAGCAGGATCTGCGTGGCAGGGATAGCGTTGGCATCGAGCGGATGTTTGTTCGCTTCAAGCCACTTCTCAAACCACTCCTGACAACGTTGGATGAAGCGGAGAGCCGGCTCTCCAGAGGGCGCGGCCTCAACCGATTGCAGAGTCTGCAACTCGGCCTCTGAGATATTGTTCTCTGTTCCGTCGCTGCTGGTCATCAAGCCACCATGGCGCTACGGCGCAGGAGCAGGGCTTGATAAGCGGCCACCACATCCTTCCGATTGTATGCGCCCTGCATGTCCAAACGCTCTTGAATAGTGCTCAGCCCCTCTACGGTCGGGGTTCGCGCATCGGAGCTGTCCTGCAGTTCCAGCGAGTCGCCAAAGCGCGCTACTGCTCGGCGGTAAGTCAAATCTGCATCGAGAATCCGGTCCAGTTCGCCGGCGGCTTGCTCCCCCACCTCCACGTGTTCTGTCACCGCAGCTGCTGCCAGACACATATCGAGCAAGAAGCGGTAGAGGCGGCCACCAGTGATCGTCTCGCGCATTACCCGTGCAACCTCTACACCCTTCATTGTCGGGCGGAACAGCCCCTCGAACTGAAGGTCTCTCGCTGCTGGGTGCGCCTTGAAGTCCTCAACCGAGACCATGCCACCCAAGACCAGCCCGCCCAGGGCAACATGGGCTTGGCGATAGTACGGCCCCTGCGGTGTACGTCGGGCACGCTGGCGCAACGGCTCGATGGCGTAATAACGACTCGAGGCAAACGACATGAACAGGAGTGCATGAAGGCGTTCACGCGAGACCTTTGGTAGTCCTGAAGCCTCGTTGGCTACGAGCAGGAACAAGACCCAGCGCGTAAAGAAGAGACGGTCATGATCGGCCACGGTAATGAGTTTGCGTTTAGCTGCCAAGGTAGCCCCTTAGCTCATCACTGAGCTTCTGCCTGGCTTCGTCATCCTTCAGTACGCCTGGCTCCTCAGCCAATGCCATCAGGTTTATCAGATGACTCTGCTTGGCTTTGGGAAGCCTCCTAATCGCTCCGTTGCGGCCCACCAATCCTAGCAACGCCGGAATCATCGTGGTGCCGTTAACGTTGGATGTCGCGATCAAAAGGCGCTCGCCGTCCTCTGGGGAGAACTTGCGAATCATCTGCGCCGCGCGGGCCATGAACCAGGAATCCAGGCTCGCTTCCGGAGTTTCCATGACGAGCATGGTCGCGCCGTCATCGGCCACTATATCAAGCAGCGTCATGCGGAAGGCGAGGTCCAGAAACTCCTTCTGTGACTCTGAGACACTGGTGGCCGTGGACCTATCATGAGGCGCAAGGTGAGTGCTGGATGTCATAGCGATGCGGAATGTTGGCAGGTTGACCTGCGCCGCACCGGTAGCCACTTTGAACGGGTGATTGCGCGTGAATTTGACCGACACGCTCTCATGCAAAAACTGCTCCGCATAGGCTTGGAGTCGAGCACCTAGATCGTTCTCCAGCGCACCCATTTCCAAGGTCAGCTTGTCGATCTGGCGCTTGTACTTGACGCCAAGGTCTGCGCGCTTCTCAGCAAGCTTGTCCAGCTCTAATCGTTCCGCCTCAAGATCAGCTAGGAGCGGCGTTTGGGGATCGTCGGTCGCTACCGGGAGCTGCGCGTTGAGCTGTTCAACACGCATCATCAGTTCGTGGCGTTTGGCCACAAGCGTTCTCAGATCAGCCAACGCAGCCGCATAGCCTTCCGCCTGGCCGTGTAGTGACTTCTGATGTGCCTGAATCTCGGTGCGCAGCAGTTCTATCTTCTGTTCGATCTTCTGCAGCGCCCTAGCACTGATGGGGACCACGTTGCTCGATGATGACTGGACAAGGGAGGTATTGCATACGAAGCAGTGCTGCTCCCGGAGTCGCTTGCTAATGGCCGCTACCTCACGCTTTCCGCCCTTTCCGCAGACAAAGCAACCCAAGTTTGACCCCAAACCTTGCATCAGCATCTGGAACTTGTCTTCCAGCGCAGGCAACGCTTGGGCAATGTAAACCGCATCTTGCTGATGGAAGGCGTGGACCTCCTGATCAAGGGAGAGCTGCAGTGATTCGATCTTGCGATCAACATCTTCGCGCTGACCAGCCAGCGTTGCGACCAACTCGTTGACGGTCCGATAGGTTCGACTTACGTCCTGAAGTTCCCTGGTTGCTTCCGCCAACTTGGTGCGAACATCGTCTAGGTCAATGCTCTCCACTCGGTTCTGGGCTCTGGCGAGCTCGTACTTGTCCTTGCGCTGGTTGTACTGATAGGTGCGGTTTCGGTAGTCGGTGTCAACCCCTTGAATCTCCGAGTAGAGCTTGTTTAGCTTCTGGCCGATCTTCTCATCGACAAAGAGCATCTTGAATAGCTCAAGCTGCGCTGTCGGTGACCACAGTAGAGGGAGCCTCTCTTCGGTGAAGAACTGCACATAGCGCACAACCATGTGGAAGTCATAGGCGTTCGCCAAGCCCGCAAGTTCCGCCATGTTGGAAAGAAAGGCTGTATTGTCTGTCGTATCGACGGTCTTTCCGCTAATCAAAACCTTGGTTATCTCCAGGTTCGTCAGACGGCGAGTGACGGCAACTTGCTTACCCGCGATTCGGAAGGTAAGCGTGGCCGTGGCGTTTGGCTGCAACGCCACCCCAGCCCGGTCTTGGAAGAAGCCGAACTTTCTGACTGTTACCAGATTTCGCTTGCTGACCAGGCCCATGTCACGCGTGGCAGCTTTTGATGGGTTTGTAGGCCCGACCAACATGCGCAACAGCAGGTTCAGCAAGGTGGTCTTGCCGATGCCGTTGATGCCGGCGACGACGGCCACGCCTTTGTCAAAGGCCAAATCCAGTCCCTGCTTATTCGAGCCCGGATAAAGCGGGTAATTCAGTACTCGCAGTCGTTCGACGACTGGAAGATGAATGGCAGAGCGCATCAACTTCTCCTTGATTGCTCGCCTCTCCCCTGCGAGCGTCCCATCTCTACATTGCGGGCAACTACCTAGACCAGCCAAATACTAATGAGTTATTGCCTTACAAGCTACGCTGGCATCTGGGGCGGGCTTGCCGCACTTGCACAACAAGGTTGCTGCGCGGCTCCCTTCCGTTCTTCCGCCGCGACGCCCTCCGCTTTCAGTAGTGGGCGGCTTTAGAGTTCGGGGTTGATCGTAGCTAGGTTGTTGCCAGTTCCTTTGCATAGGCAGCGGGCGGCATGCCGCCCAAAGCTTCTCCGCCTTTCCCCATTGTACTCACGCCGCCAGATTGCGATAACGGCCCGAACGTGCAGCAGATGAGTGAACCAACATTCGTTGATGCATTCGTCGCGCAGGCGCCCGTTGAAGGACTCAACGTAGGCGTCTGGTTGGGCTTGCACGGCTCGATCAAGCGTAGCTGCACGCCACGCTCGTGCGCTCAGACCGCCTCGCCCTTGCCGCAAAACTTCTTGCCGTTATGCCCCGAGGGCAGGCTTCGCGCTCGGTGCAAATCACGCTGGACAGGCCACGACCGAGCGCCGGGCGATCGGCACCCGGGTGAGCATGTGGCCTGAGATCGCGCGCTCGACCTTGATCGCTACCGCTCCATGCGCGGCATCGTGGACGCTGAATGTTGTGCTAGCGATCAACGTCGCTCGTCGATCGCGAAAGCCGAGAACGATTGCCGCCGCAACCCAGCGCCGAGAGCCCCGTGAACGTAGCAACTGATGGCATGGAAAAGAGCCGTCAGTGCGCTACGTGCACCGCCTCACTACTGCTCCGCTATCTCACTAGTTGAGCGATACCGGCGAGCACTCCAAATGCGGAACTGCGGGTGCTCGTCCAAAAAGTACAGAACGATACCTTCGACGATGTCGCTCTTGGCTGCTTGCAGCCCCTCCTCTTGTTCTAGATACATGCGATATCGATCCAAGAGTTGGCCGACGTTGGCATCGTTCAAATGCAATTTCATTTCCGCTCCAAGTACACGGCCAGTCGCTGAGCGGGGTCCCTCTGTCCGCACAGCGACTTCCAAGGCAATCGCAGGTAGCCCGTGGGGCTCCATTGGTGGCGAGACCCAGTCCCCCCGAGCACCCATTTTTGCGGGCTCCGCAAAAATGGGGTTACTCCGCAACCGACCAGAGCGCCGCGAGACCTTCGCCATTTTGTAGCGCGGAAGGTATGTCCCGCATGAGCTTGTGGTATCTGTCGCTCGCAGTTGCTGCTTGCGCATCAATGGCTTCCGAAGGAACCGGAGGCGTGTGAACGAGGTAGGACCGCACGAACCTGTCGAAGAATGCCATCAGCACGTGCACGTCGTTGCGCACAAGGCTGATCTCCTTCCTGGTTCGGCTTAGCGACCCAGCGATCCGCGCCTCCAGGTGGTCTTGCTCGTCGCGCCGCCGCTCCTCCTGTAGCCAGTCACGCACGGCTTCGCGCACCGCGGCAGCACGCGTCCCGCCACGTTCCGCCAGCAGGGCTTCTAGCTTCTGCAACATGCCGTCGTCGAGACGAACGCTAATTTGTGAGGTTGCCATAGCGGGATTCACTTGAGATTCGATGGTTGTATTTTTGGGATTCGGTACAGCTGAGCGATACCAACGGCTGCGTGGCTGATCGCGCGAAAGTGAATCCCACTCCTTTATGTTCCACTACCTAAATCGGCTCAGGAGAAATTTGCGGAGTCCGCAAATTTCCCTTGGTCATGGGCGGCGGCCTTGGTCCGGAAACATCAGGTGCAAATCCGCAGCAAGGAGCGGCTGGGAAACGTCTGCGGTCCACAATTGAATCCCCATTCAAGGATGGCCACTAATCGCATTGATACGACGCCAGTCCGCTGCGGCTTGCGCCTTGCGCTCATCGAGGTAAGCCGCAAGGCGAGTTGCATCCACGAGCCAAGGCGACTTTTGGCTCCCGATTCGAAATGCCGGCACCGGGAGAGCCGCACGGCCAGCGCGCTTTGCTGCCTCCTCCGGAGTCATCCCGAAGAGCTGAGCGCAGCGGCCCAAAGGAATCTGTGCCGTTCCGTATTCCGCCATCAAAAGAAAGAGGGTGTTCACGCTACAAAGCCCCGCTTTTTGAGTTCCTCAATCGCTTTTACACGCGCCGCTTCCCTTCGTTCCCAGCTGCCGGGCTCGCGTTCTTTGGCCAAGCGAATCGTTCTTACCTGAGCCCTCCTGCTGTCCTCGAGACGCCTCTTCTCAGCAGCTACACGCTTCGTAGCTATCTCAATGCCAGCATGGGGAGTAAACGTGCCGGCCAATGCTCTGTCTCGCAGGCTTTCAGCAAGCTTGATTGGACTTGCGCGAACCTTCCCTTTCGCAACCAGCCCTTCTATTTCGTCCGCAATGGCCTGCCCGATCACCCGGCCGCAAGGGAGTAAAAGGCTCTTCATCGCGTCAATTAGCAGTGGATCGAGCGACTCGGGCAAGAAAAGCCTGACATCACCTTCGTTCGGTTGTGGTGGTGATTTGAATGATGGTTGTTCTGGTGGTTCTTGGGGTGCCACAGCTCTGACACCCTCCCCCTGACATAGTCTTGTCACCCCCGGAGTGCCATCTATGTCGTGGGCGGGGTGACGACGAACTGGGGTGGGTGACATTCTGTCGGAGTAGGCCTTCAGGCCCAGCTGGTATCCATTTGACGTTTGACGTCCGTCCTCGGGACGGAACCGGCGGATGACTTTAACAGTGCCGAAGTTTCAAAATTCTTCAGTGTCCGCTGCACCGTGCGCTCGGACACTGAACAACGCTCCGCTATCTTCTTTACCCGTGGCCAGCAGTAGCCCGCGTCATCAGCGTTATCAGCGAGAGCCATCAGGATGAGCTTCGGCGCCGGCGGCAGAACCTGGCTCCACGCCCAATGCATGGCGGCGACACTCACGTGCGGCCTCGGTCGACGATCTCTGCTACTTGGTCGGTGCGGAAGTAAACGCGATGACCGAGCTTCACCCGAGCAACCAGAAGCTCCCTGGAAAATTCCGAATCCTGCTTCGACATGGAGTAACGCAGTCCGGTGATGCTTCGCTTCAGTAGCTCCGCAAGCTGGGGATACGTCATCAGGTCGCCAAAGCGAGCGACCAATCTTGCATTCGTGTCCATAGCGCAGCCTTTGCCCAACAAACCCTAAGTTGGACATAGATTGCCTAAACAAAAAGGCGCCTTTCAAGGGGCGCCTTTCTTGACCAATATATATATATCACTCTATTTTCAATATTATATTTGGCGATAGTACTAATTATCAAGTTTTCCATAATTTTTGCTGCAACCGTATGATTTTAAACACACACTATTGAATTAACCCAAGATAAACACATCAATAAACACGCCCTCGAAAGCTGATACAAATCGATGGGAAATGCCGCCCTGTGAGCGCTCTTTAAGAGACGCATACACAATGCGTTGCCTCGCGGATCGAACGATTCCGACACGCACCTCCTTGCCAGGTTTCGATGACCAAACGGCAAACTGCCTCGTGCAGGCAAGCCTCCGGCAGTCCGGCGACCGCTGGACGCTGGCACGGGGTAGCGTAGAACCGTCAGTTCGTACCTCGGACCTCCTCTCCGTGTGCATCCGAGGATAACGGCAGATACGAGAGTGCCGTGCTCCAAGATCGCATTTCCACATCGGATACACGCGGCTTACCGGTCCGGATCGATGACAGCCTGCATCAGCGCAGTCTCGTTCAGAGGTGCACCCAGAGAGCGCGCGCGCTTCTCCCAGCCACGCACCGCCGCGCGCACATGCTCGGCCACTGCGCCTGCGGCCTTCTTGGAGAGGCGGTAGTAGTCGGCGGTGGCCAGCAGCAGGCTCGAATCTGGTGACGGATCCCGGTCGTCGATCGCGAGTACGTGATGATCTTTGTCGGGGTTGGGATTGACGTCGAATGCCGGCGACAGTTGCCAGCCATCGCCCGCCCGCATGAAGCCGTGATTGCGCAAGTGATCGTCGCGATTGCCGATCAGGATGTTGAAGAGGACTCGCCGGAATAGCTGCTCAAGGTCGCGCGCAATCTGCGTGGAGGTGCCGCAGGTCTCGATGACCTGCACGAGCTCCAGGTAGCTGTGGCCCTCGCTCTCGGTGACGTCCAGCTGGGTCATGGCCGACGAGAACATGCGGCGCGATCCCGGGGTGCGATCGAAGCGCTGCACTGCGTAGGTGTGACCACGGTCCGAGAACTGCATCAGCCGTGCCCCGGGCATGTCGATGCCCGCGTCGAGTGAGAGCTGGTAGGTCAGAAACTCCCACAATCCCACGTCAACACGGTCATCGTTGGACGGGAACTTGGCGAGCCACAGCTGTCCAGCTTTGTCACGGAAACTGGCTTTTGGTCGGGCGCCGCCGAGTGATGCGCCGGGCGCCACGATCTGCTTGATCCAGCGGACCATCTCGTCGGATAGGTCGGAATCGCCTCGCTCCACTTGCGCGGCGATGCCTTCGAGTTGGCGCAGCTCGGTGATCGGCGGGGCGCTGAGCGTGCGGTCGTCCACATAGCGCGCGGACTCTGGATCCACCAGACGCAGCGCGCCCATGCGGGACTCGTCATTGACACCTACCAGGTAATCCCACGCGCGCAGGTTGCGCGCTTTGCGCCCCTCTTCGCGCGCCTCGATCGCCTCGCGGCGGTCCATCAAGCGCTTGCCCCAGCGATCAGGCGAGCAGTCCTGAAAAACACCCGACAGTTCGTTGGCGCCAGCCCTCGCATACTGCTGACCAGCGCCGAAGTACAACTCGTGATCCAACGGGAACCCCGCCACCTGCCCCGCGCTGGCCAGCCAGCTGGGGTCGTACTCGAAGCTAATCGTCTCCCCCGTCCTACTTGCTGTCTTCGACAGGTGACCGACAAAAGCTGAGCCTCCAAGAGACTCGTCGTCGATCCAGACTTCCAGACGATTCACAGCTTGGGTTTCCGCGGCCGTGGTCGCACCGGCGGCACTGACGGGGCGGAGAGCGAGGTAGGCGCGGACGGCGGTCGCGGCGTGGGGATGTTCCGTGTGCGGGGCGGGGCATTGGTGCGCCGGAGTGCATTGTCTTGCAGTTCGCGACCGAGGGTGTCCTGCGCGGCAATCAGGTCGATGTCGCCGGACAGACCGAGCACAGTCAACGCTCGCAGAACGGTTGCCAGACTGGTCGACGGGTCGCCGTTCTCAAGCTTGGCGATGGTCGGGACGCTCACCCCCACGCGCTCCGCCATCACCTCCTGGGTCATGGAGCGACGCATCCGGGCGGCGCGTAAGCGCTGGCTCAGCGCCTCGATCTGGCGCTGTACGCGGGGATGGGTTGGGGGGATTCGTTTCGCCATACCAAATTAAGTTACAGTTTCCGGCCGGAAACGCAAGTTAATTTTGGATTTTCACGACTTTACCGGTTCAGGTTGGGGTGCTCTACCACGCCCCGGCCGCTGAGCGACGCACCTCTGCTCGATGCGGATTGGGTGGAGACGGCGTTCCGCACCGGCGCTCCGGACACGAGAATCGACTCGACTTCCGCTATCGGCCAGGAGCGGACAGTCGCCTCCAGGTTGTAATTCCGATCAGAATCGGGCGTCGGCTCCGCAAACTGCTCTACGCCGTGATGAATGCGGGATGCTGCTAGGAGTTCATCGTCGAGGCGAGCGGCAGCAAAGCGGATAGATACATATAGTCCGTGGACTGTTAGTCATCATGGTGATTGCATTCCGCGCATGACTGGGAATCAAGAAGCGCAGATAAAGAAGGCACTAGGAGACAAGCTCAGAGAGCTTCGTCAGAAGCAAGGACTGTCTCAAGAATCGCTCGCTTTAGCTTGCGGGCTAGACCGCACATACATCGGCGGGGTCGAGCGCGGCGAGCGAAACATCAGCCTCATCAACATCTACAAAATAGCTGCGGCACTTCAGATATCGCCAGGATACCTACTCCCGAGCCTGCCAGCAGGGCGGGATAAGAGGTGACTCTTGCCTGCCTGAAGAACGACATTCTAGCCACCTACAAAGAGAGGCTGGCTGGGGCCGTGACGGCTATTGCCGCGGGAACTGAAGGACACCAAGTGAAAGCCAAGGAGGTCAATGCACGCGTAAACCGGGTGCATGAGGAGCTCAGGGCGGGCATTGCAGAGTCTAGAGCAACTGCGCATAACATCCAGCAGCAGCTCTTGGTACTTCAATACTGCACATCGGTGGCAAGTCTCGAGTACAGGCACCAAGTCTGGCCCTATGAATACATGGCGCTATCCCGGCGCGTGGGCGAGCTGTGGGAACGATTCTGCTCGGCGGCGTGGGACTCCCCGTCAAAGCCAGCCGTTGCGCGAATGGAGCCGCCGAACTTCGCTGAAGTCGAGAAAAGCATTCGTGATCGGCTCGCGCACCGCGAGTTGGACGCCGAGGCTCGCAAGGACATTGATGCAGCTTTTGATGTCCTCTTCGAACTGGTGGGGGAAATCAGCATGAAGGAAGACGAAGTCTTTACCGTGTCAGGTATTCCTCACGTCATCGACTTCAAGAGCGGCTTCGGCTCCAACGAAAAGGGAAACACTCTTCGCCTGCTGACCGTCGGCCGAACCTATAGGCTATGGAACCCCAGCACACAGCTTTTCTTTCTCGTGCGGCAAGAAGCCAACAACAATTACCTGAACGTCATTAGGCGCAGTGGGCTTTGGGATGTGCGATGTGGCACAGCCGCCTATCAGACCATTGATGACCTCACGGGAGCCAATATCACATCGATACGCGACGACATCGTCAACTTCGAGCGAGACCTGTCTCCTGAATTTTGGCACTACTTATCTACACACCTGTCAGACTTGAGGGCATACCTACGCTGGTGATCAGAAACTTGGTCGATGAGGGAGGAGATGAACTCGTCTCTCTCGTCAGCTGTTGCAGACCACCCATCTGATTGGGCTCGTACGAAAATCTCTCTTGAGCGCGCGAGTTCTGCCGCCGTAGGAACTATCACTGGAATCCGCTTTACATAGTTTGCGGAGTTGTTCGCCCCAGGGTTTATGACTGCCTTCGCCCGCTCGGAAATCTGTGCGCTATTGAGGTAGATCAGCAGATAAGGCACCAGGGCTGAGTCGTGCGGGAAGACACCAACGACACCCTGATCGAACACCGAGCCCGACATGTAGGAAGCCGAAAGCCGGCCAGAGGTGACCATCGGGATAGCGAGCCCTTCCCGGAAGTAGAAGGTATGGTTCTGTAGACGAGCCTTCTTGTCGGTTCGGTACATTTTGAGGGCTGACTCGCTCCAATCGAGAGCCCATCTAGTGGCTTCAATCGGTCTTCTGTGCCCACCACGCACAAAGGGCACGTATGTCTTGCGCTGCCCGGCAATCCCTTCGCGCTGCTCGTTGGCTCGCAGGGGATCGGTTTGTACAGAAGAGGCCCAATCAATCGGGTGACCGTTCGCGCGTCGTGAGGGTGGCTGCTTGGCGTCAAACCCACAGAACCGGACGTTGTTGCCCGTGTAGATGCCTGTCCTGCACTCAGCGACATTGCCAAGCGAAACGGTAGGTCTATCGAACGCGACCGCCTCTAAGTGGCTCGGATGAACCCAGCCGTTTTCGCAGTGCTCGGCCAGAAATGACCCCGAGAGCTTTGTTGCCTGCTTGAGTGCACGCAACAGCGGAACTTCGCATTCATTGGCTTCCGACCAGATCACGCTAGCGCCCGCTGGCAGTCTGCCCCGGTTGCCAGCAATGATGCATAGGTGACCGTATCCGAAGTTCACCGTACCGAAGAGCTTTGAAGGAAAGCGGACGATGTGAGATGGCCGTCCCTGTTCTAAGATGAACTTCCGCAGCGGCCGATGGTTCCTGCTAGTCAGGAACGTGTCGGGCACGATGAAGACGTAGCGTCCACCTTGACGCAGCGCCTCAATCGCGAAGTACATAAAGAGTCCATAGGACTCCCGCACATAAGCTTGAGGCAGCCGCTTCTTGATGCGTTTTCTATATTCGACGGAAAAACGCAACCCGTAGGGTGGATTGCAGATAACGGCGTCGTAGTGTGCGCTGAGGAAAGCCTCCGCCAATAGCTCGCCCGACACAAAGCGATCGATAAAGTCGGCGTGAATTGGCCGCACGAACTTGGGAAATCGCCTCAACAGAGCGATGTGCCGCTCGTCAATATCAACCGCGTCTACTTGCGCCGGCGTACCCTGAAATCCCTTTAAGAAAGCTCCTTGGCCAGCGCAAGGCTCCAGCACCGCCAAGCCTTCCACATCGCCCAAGAGTTCGAGCATCAGCTCTCGAATTTGATGCGCGTCCGTGTAGAACGGCTGAAATTCAGGCTTCGTGTATATGGCAGACACTGCGGGAACCATCGATCCTCGGCATGGTGGTACTCATAGTCATCAAATGGAGGCTCTTTGTCAACGGGTTCTTTCTGGTGTTTGCGCGTGGTAGCGATTCGTCAGCTGGGTGCAACATGCGAGAGTGCAGTAGCCAAGCGCCGCAGCGGTAGTAGCTCAATGCATCCAGCGGCCCGTCCCGAATTGCCGCGAAAAGAACCATCTTGAGCTTCTGATACTCAGGGACCGCTTTGGGTCGGAAGCCACCGCCGTAGCGGCAAACTGGCGGTACGACGTTTGCCTCATCGTGGCGCAGGTATCTGTCGTGCGATAGCTCCGACGCGCCATTTCCATTCTGAGCACTAGTGCCACACAGGTGCTACACGACTAAAAAGCATCTTCCGCAAAGCCCATTCGGGCTTACACCTTTTAGGCTTTATAGGTCCAGTCCATCATCGGGGCGACGGATAGACGCCAGGGTGACGCGCAGGCGGAGTCGTTCATCCGCGTAGTGTAAAGGCAGCCCGTTGCCCACTGGGGTGGGTTGCCAAGCCGGTCGCAGGCCCGTTCGCGGGGCCTATTGGCGACCGGGGCTGTGAAAACCAAGGCAAAACGGCGCCAGCCATGCGAATGGATGACTCCGGTTACGGTGATCGGTCCCGATGATTCCTTGCCCGCCTTCCTGGCGACTTGCCGGCTCCATCGCTCGCGCAGAGCCAAGAACGTCCAACCTCCGCCAGTGGCTAACGCTTCGAAGGATGCCCTGACTCGGTTGAACTGGAAACGGGCTTTCGGGCCGGTGGGCGAACAAGCGGCAAAGTGCATCTCGGCAAGCCGGGCATGGATGGTTGCTGCGGCCCTGCCCTGGAAGCTCAGCCGCCTGCCGGCACGGGTCGCTGCACCGTCAGCCGCAGCCGTCCCTTGAAGCCTTTCTGCGAAGAAAGTGGAATCAGGTAGCCTTCCGGCCGGGACTCGGCCAGGGTGCCGAGCCCTTCGCTGGATTGCTCGTCGGCGAGCACGTAGCGCACGTTCCAGCCATCGCCGCTGCGCGTCGCCCGGACCACCACGGTGTCGCGAAACAGGTATTCGCCCTCGACGTGCTTGTCCAGCCACAGCTTGTTGTCGATGGTGTAACCGGTGGTCGATACGGTCAGCTCCACGCTGAACACGACGGTATTGCCGGAAGTGATCTTGCTGGTGTCGAGGAACGCCGAGAACAGCACCGGCGAGCGCGGCGCCGCCAGCCCGGCGTTGTCCGGTCGCAGCAGTTCGTCGAAGCCGCGCAGGATCGCACTGAAGGTATCCCGCCGACGCTCGGTCAAGCGGTAGCTGTTGGTGCCGCGCGGGGCCACGGTGGCCTCGAAGTAGTACGAAGCACGCACCTGTTTGCCGTCGTCCTTCGCTTTCTGCACCGAGGCCGGCAGCGGCAGCACGTCCACCTCCAGCACACCGTCCACGCGCATGTCGCCGAACAGGAAGCGCACCAGGTTCTGGTAACCCTCCTCGGAATTGACCACGCCGTATACGCCGCTGTGGCTGCGGTAGGCGAAGGCGCGCGGCGCTTCGCTCACGGTGGCGTTCTCGATCTTCACCAGGCCGTCGCTCATCTCGCCGGCGAGCTTGCGCGAGATGCCGAGCGCCGCCTCGTAGTCGCGATGATTGGTGCCGACGAAGCAGAAGAAGCGTTGCGGATCGAACTTGCCGTCCAGCGTATCCACACGCTCCGGCGTGCCCTTCAGGCCGAGGTAGCCGGCCATGTTCCTGCGGTTGAAGTTATTCATGTCCCACAGGCCGAGCACCGCCGGCACATTGAAGCCGACCATCTCGATGCCGTTGTGCGGTGTGGCGTAGGTGAATACCTTGTCCACCATGGCACGGTCGGCGCCGGTGCTGATCTTGTCGTTCTGCAGGAAGCTGCGGCATACCAGTCCACCCATCGAATGGGCGACCAGGTACACGCGGAACGCCTTTTTCCGCGCCGCATCGGTGCCGCAGACCTGGTCGCGCAGCTTGCGGATCAGGTCGCGCAGGCCGGTGGCGGCTTCGACGATCGACAGCACCTTGCCGTCGCCCAGGTCGGTGTCGGCCGTTTCGTAGTAGCGGTAGATGACCACGCTGCGCGCCGGCAGTTCGCCGCTGATCTCGCTGCCATCGGCGTAGACGTCGCGGTAACCGTAATCCTTCATCAACCGCACCAGCGGGGACTCGAACACATGGCGTCGCACGGTGCCGTCCCAGGCCTGGCGCAGCTTGGTGGAGCCGAGATTGAAGCCCATGTACGGCGTGGCGACGGTGTCGGCAATCTCGTTCGCCGTCATCGCGTAGCCGCGGACGTAGATGATGGGAAAGTACGGAGCAGTCAGCGGATCCATCGGACAGTTTCCTTGGCCATGATTCGGATGCCGGGGCTGAGGCGCGGTGCACTCAGGGATTGCCGGGCTTCGCCGGCTTGGCGCGCGTCCGCTTGCGCCTGGCGCTGCCGGCCGCCGCCGTGGACTTGGCGGCGCCCACCGCGGGCGCGGTGAGCAGGTCGTGGCCGTGCGTCTTGGACGAGGCGCGCAGCAACTCGCACAGGCTGTCGAAGCGGCAGCAGCATTCGTCGTAGGCGGCGTTGTCGCCGGTGACGCCGAGCACCGCGTGGTGATGCAATCCGCGCGGCGGCAGCGCAGCGGGCGCCGTGCCGTTCATCGGCCAGTCGAGCAGGCCGCTGCCGGCCACTCGCGCGGGAATCAGCCAGTAGTCGCCGGTGGCATACAGCCCGCCCGGTTCGAAGCTGACCTGGATGCCATCCTCCAGAGCGATCGGCGCGCCTTCGGCCACGGCCAGCACGCCTTGCGCATTCACCGCCTCGCGCTGGTCCCAGCGGCGCAGCAGCGGATGCCGGCGCGGGTCGTCGTCCAACGGCCACGGCGTGGCGTTCTTCGGCACGTTCAGGGTGACGCTGCAGCTTGCCAGGTCGACCGCGATCACCTGCAGCAGCGGGTACGCGCGCTGCCCCAGCGTGTAGCGGTCGTCGACCAGTTCCACCCAGTCGTTCGCCGCCAGCCCGAGCCGGACATCGCGGCCGAGCCGGGCCAGCATTACCGTCAGCTGCGCGCTGCCGTCGTCCGCCGCTGCGCCGAGGTCGCTGCGCGTGACCGCGAACACCACCGAGCCGTTCTCGCGCGACCACTTGAAGCTGGCCGTGCCGGCCGGCCCGCCCTGGTGGATCTCGACCCGGTACAGCTGGTTCTCGCAGCCGCGGTAGCGCGCATCGGCGGCGATCACGCAGGGATCGTCGTCGGATTCCTGCGGGCCCAGTTCCGCGCGCAGCCGCGGCAGCGCATACGCCGCGCGCGCGCCGAGCAACTGGCGCAGCATCGCGCAGGGTGAAGCGTCGGCCTGGCCGTTCCCGTCGAGGCTCTTGCGCAGCTTGGCCACCTCGGCGATCTGCTGCTTGACCGCAGCGACGTCGGCCGGGTTGTCGGTGGCATCCTGGCGCGTCTTCAGTGCCGCGGCGACGTCGTCGAGCTGCTGTTGCGCCCGCGGCTGGTCGAGCATGCGCAGCTGCCATACCACCTGCGCGCGCGAGGCGGTGTCGACGCCGTCCAGCGCCACATCGGCGATGCGCGGCGCTTCCACCGCGCACAGATGCCGCTCCCACACGTCCAGCCACAGCGCGAAACCCGCCGGCGGGTTCTCGAAGCCGCTCTTGCCGTCGGCTACGCCGTAGTCCGGCGTGGGTGCATTCGGTTGCTGCGCCAGCGTGCACACGGCCTCGTTCACGCACAGGATGCCGTCGACGTAGAAATGCCCCGGCGCCAGCTGCCAGTCGGTCAGCGGCAACGGCTTGCTGCCGTCCGCGTTGGTGGTGCTGCCGGTGATGGCGAAACCGCCGCCTGCCGCCCAGCACGGGCCAACCAGGTCGCGCACCAGGGTGCGCAGCAGATGCAGCTGGATGTGCGCCTGTTCGTTCCAGTCCGCCTCCAGCAGCACGCGTCCCTGCTGCTGGAACACCTGGCTGTAGTGCAGGGTCGGGTCGAAGCTGACGCGTGCGAAGTCGCCTTTCATGGTCGATCTCCTAATTCGCGAAAAAAATGCCGGCGTCCGTGCCCGCCGGAACGTATTCGGTCAGCCGAGCCGCGAGGTTCGCCTCGCGCTGCGGTTCGTACAGGTCGTGATAGACGCCCATCGCCGAACGGTCGGACGCGCCGCTGCGGATTTCCACGCAGCAGCCGTCGGCCAGACGCAGGTAGTGCGGCGTGCCGTAGCGCCGGCTGCGGAACTGCGGCATCACGCGCAGCCGTTCGTGCGCGCGATCGGCCGCGGCGACCGCGGCCAGCGCCAGGTCGGGCTGGCAATGGAAACGACGCGGCGTGCGCGAACCGTCCGCCACGTAGCAGAAGCGCACGCAGCCCTGCTGCCGGCGCAGCACGCGCAGCGGGCTGGCGAAGATCGAATCCTCGGCCAGCGCGATGCCATGCGCCTGCACTTCGC
>Ga0207690_10000123_pt1 | contig 64409 bp, 54 predicted proteins | sample KBSC23metaG_FD_184315 | JGI IMG/M metagenome (GOLD analysis project Ga0207690, IMG submission 184315) | Corn rhizosphere microbial communities from Kellogg Biological Station, Michigan, USA - KBS C2-3 metaG (SPAdes) (version 2) | ecosystem: Host-associated > Plants > Roots > Rhizosphere > Soil ... | reverse complement strand
AGAAATTACTTTTATAATATTGAAAGCCCGCTATAAAAATAGCGGGCTTTTTTTGTGTAATTTCCTGTTATTCGTTGTTAATATTCCCCGCTACGCTCTACTCCCTGGAGCTTCTCCAACAGATCACCCGGCTTAAAGGGCTTCAACAGGCAATCATCAATATAGGGGAAATTGTGTATCTGCTCTACCGCCGTTCCTATTGATGCTGTTACCGCTATTATCGGTATCGTCGCTTTTTTACGATCAGGCAGGGTTTTTATCATCCTCGAGGCTTCAAGCCCATCCATTACAGGCATATTGATATCCATCAGCACAACATCAAAATCTTTTTGCATCACCATATCTACCGCTTCCCGGCCATTAGCGGCTATCTCCGGTACAACACCCCATTTACTGAGGATCTTGCTGATCACCAATACATTTATCGGCTCGTCCTCGGCCACCAGTATTCGTAAATTAAGCACAGGCTCTGCGGCAGGTTCTTTTGCCACAGGCTCTTTTTCCGCAGGTTCTCCCAGCGCATAATTTAGCTCAAAGCCAAAAGTGGTACCTACGCCTTCGGTACTGTTTAGTTCCAGTTGGCTGTTATGTAATTGCAGCAGCCGGTAAGCAATGGCCAACCCCAGTCCCGTTCCGTGAAACTGGCGGTTAGTGCGCGACATCACCTGCACAAATGGTTGAAATATCCGCTCCTGGCGCTCAGGCGGAATACCGATGCCCGTATCTTCTACCCGTAAACGCAGGCTGGCTGTTGTACCGGTTTTGCCAAGCAGCCGTGCTTCTACCCTTACATGGCCGGCATGGGTAAACTTAACCGCGTTGCCTATCAGGTTAAACAGTATACTGGTTAAGCGTTCCGGGTCGCCCAGCACGGTCAGGCCGTTGATCTCCGTGTCTATCTTACACGAAAAACTTATTCCTTTTTCCGCGGCCCTGACCTTAAAGGACCCGCAAACGTTATTAAGCAGTTCTGCCGGTTGAAATGGCCGGTTGTCTAACACCACGGCGCCGCTATCAATTTTATTAAAATCAAGGATGTCGTTTACGGTAACCATCAGGTTATCGGCCGCGAACCGTAAAACCTCCAGGTGTTCAATCTGATCGGGCCGGGGGTCCTCCATATGCAGAATATTGGTCATGCCTATCACCGCGTTCAGTGGTGTGCGCAGCTCATGCGACATCGTCGACAAGAAATTGGTCTTGGCGTTGGCTTGCTCCCGCTCGGCGATGAGTGCTTTCTGCAGATGTTCCCGCAGTTCAGTCTCATTGAGCTGCGATTTTTTAAAGGCCCTGAAAAAAGCGTAATGTATATACAACAGTAACAAAAAGTTAGTTACCATGCCTATCATCCCTGCATGCTGGTTGATGCTGAGCCGCTGGGTTGGCAGGGAAACATACGTATAGTTATCCATGATGACATAGCCGATTATCACGGCGATATTGACCAGTGAATAGATACTGCCCCACTTGCTGCCGAGGATATAATACCCGCCTGAAAGCACCAGCATCACCACTTCGGCCGTCGAGACGTTGAGGCTGTGCTTGAACAGCAACAGGCCCGACCAGATCATCAGCGTAATACAAATGATAAAAAAATGCCCGGCCAGGCTCCAGGGTTGCCGGAACAGGAGCAAGGCAAAGCCAATGATAAAGAGTGCCAGGAGGATGCCCATCCTGATGAGCAGGAAATTCCGTTCCTGGAAGAGGTATAATATAAACAGGGTGCCGGTTAAACCAATAAAAGTGAGCAGGCATACGGCCAGTATCCCTACGCGGGTACGCTCAAGTATTTCCCGTTCTCTATTGAATACACGGTTATAGCGACTGACAATTTGCTCGACAACGGACATAGGGGTAGAAGTATAAGTAATAATATAAAAAGGTGTTGCTGGTCTGAACACAGATACCGGTATATAACCTATCCGTTCGATAAGCACCGCCTACCTTTCAGTCTTAATCAATCGGGGGGACCCTCCCTCGCATAACGGGGCGGGTAATCGAAGATACTGTTAAAATTGCTTTATTCAAACAAGAAAAATATGGCGCGGGTATTAATGTTGTGACTAATTTCCGCCGTTGTGGTGTTGTCACCAACAACCGTAGTCATCCCGAACAGCCCAACACCATCAACTATGAACCATGAACAAAAAGCCTTCCCACCGCTGTAAACTTCCCGAACACCGCATCGGTATGCGGCGCGTCTTTTAACTCGTCCGTTAAATCCTGGCCGGCCCAATGCTCATAATGTTTGCCGTTGCGCCACAGGCGGCTATCGGTAACATCATATATTACCCCCTTCAGGGCAACCCATATTTCGGGCTTGTCCTGCCCGTTGCGTAAAGCAAGCTGGCTTTTGGTATAAATAGGTAAGTTATCTGGTACAGGCATAATCTTAAACTCCAAACAATGACTAATGACTTAATGACTCAATGATTTTTTTATTAGAAAGATATTCAAAAAATGCCGCATTCATCAGCAACAGTACCAGCAGGTAAAAATGATCTTCAATAGGTATGGTGCCTATACGGTTACCCAGGTTTTGAGCATTGTTATATATCACTATCGGGATGGATGTGAGAAAACCGTTCACCAAATAAAACGGCAGCAGGCAAACGCCATAAGCCAGGTAAAACCGGCTGAGCCACGGCGCCCTGAAAACGTATCGTACCAAAATAAGCGCTGCCAGGGCAAGCGCGAAAGTAACCAGAGTATACAGCTTATGGTAATTAAAGCAGCAGTTGAGCAGCGCGTAAACAATAATGGCATTGGTAATAATATCTGAGGCCATTTCGGGCACTTGCCATTTTACATAGCGATTAAGGCAGGCATAAATAAACAGGCAAGCAAAAGGCACCGTTAAAAAAAACAGTATTTCTTCCAGCGGCAGCTCAAAAAACTTGATGCCTATAATGTAATGATCATTAAAGCGCCAAACACCTTTAACGGTAAACAATACATCCCAGGCTAAAAAGAACAGGCCGGTAACAGCCATGCCCGGCCAAATGTATTTCCAGCTCTTATAAAAGGCTACTTTTTTATCAAATGATAACAGCAGCGGGAAAAGGATGGTTAAAAAGTTAATGAGCAGGTATTGATACTTCATTTAATTCCGGCTAAATAATACGCGTCATATCACATTCAGCTTTTGCTGTACCACGGCTTTAACATACAGTGCCATTTTTTGTGTGTCGGTTATCCTTATCCGTTCACGCAGTATGGTAGCTGCCGGGCTGCGCTGTATCTTCTTAAATAAGCGCAGGTAATACACATAAGCAATATAAACACCAAGGCGGGTACCCCCGGGCAATTGTTTTATCCCGCCAAGGGCAGCATTAAAATCAGCCTCGATGTCTTTTTCTATGTTTTTTTTATCGCTTTCGTTGAAGCTCTTAAAATCAACACCGGGAAAATAAGTTCGCCCGCGCTCCTCATAGTCAGACCGGATATCGCGCAAAAAATTGATCTTCTGGAAAGCCGAGCCCAGGCTGCACGCCATAGGCAACAGCTTTTGGTATAAGCCGTCGTCGCTTTCGCAAAATACGCGCAGGCACATCAACCCAACCACCTCTGCCGAGCCGTAAATATATTCCTTAAAGCTCTCCTGGCAATAATCGCGGCTTTGCAGGTCCATTTCCATCGAGCATAAAAAAGCATCGATCAGCTTATGCTCTATATGATATTGATCAACAATATATTGGAACGATTGCAGCACCGGGTTTAAGCTGATGCCCGTGGCAATAGCATTAAAAGTTTCGGCCCTGAAATCAGCTATCAGTTTAGCCTTATCAAAGCCATGAAAGGTATCCACAATTTCATCCGCGTAGCGCACAAAACCGTAAATAGCATAAATGGCGTACCGGTAACGTTTATCAAAAGCCTTAATGCCTTTGCTAAACGATGTACTGTACTCATTGGTGATCACTTTACTGCATTTAAAGCAGGTTTGGGTATACAAGTCCATTTGCTGTTATACAGATTGATAAAGCGAATATATACCTAATTTCATTGATATGGATATTTCCCCCTGCGTCAGCGCTGATCAAAAGTGGTATAAATATTATAAATTAATATTCCTAAATTTATAATATCAATTCCTATCTCTTTATGAACCCCAACGAAGCCCTCCTCACTAAGTTTTACACCGCCTTTCAGCAAAAGGATTATAAAACCATGCAGGATTGTTATGCCGATACCGCAACCTTTAACGATGCCATATTTACCAACCTCAACACCGCGCAGGTAAAGGCCATGTGGGAAATGCTCTGCAAGCGCAGCGCCGCCGATTTCAAACTGGAGTTTAAGAACATAAAAAGCGAGGGCAATACCGCCACCGCGCAATGGACGGCTCACTATACTTTTACCGCCACCGGCCGTAAAGTGGTAAACCGCATTAAGGCTGATTTTGTGATCGGGGATGGTAAGATCATTGAGCATACCGACCGTTTCAGCTTTTATAAATGGGCAAGGCAGGCTTTTGGCTTTACAGCGGTACTGCTGGGCTGGACCATCACTTTCAAAAAGCGTGTACGGCAAACCGCGCTGAATAACCTGAAAAAGTTTATGGAAAAACTGGCTTCCGCATAACGAAAATGACGATAAGCACCTATTGTAACCGTTTTTTTACTAACTTCAATCTTTATTGTGGTATTATACAATGTCGACCAGGTTACCCTTCTATTACTTGAGCACTATAAAGCGGATAATATGCTGTTTTGCATGGTTTTTGGGTATGTACGGAGGGGTATTTGCCGAAGGCAGCCGTGATCTGATCGCCAATGGCGGCTATCGTGCATATTTGTATTCGGGTACAGTAGCAAACCTCTCTTTTCCTTTTCCTACGCAAGGCACCATGAAGGTTTACGCCAAAGCGGGCGAATCTATTTACTTAGGGTCGAGCGCGCAGGGTATCGGCGGCGGCACCATGGTCATCCGCTCGCCCGACGGAAAAACCTATACCAGCGGAACTTCGGCCACCATCGGGCTGATAGCTAACCGCAGCCAGGAGGTTGCCGGCCCGCTGCCTAACGCAGGTGGCTACACACCGTTTATACAGCCCGTTTTAGCCGGTCAGGATGGTGTTTGGGAAGTTGACTTTCTGCCCGTTAATACCACAGGAACAGATGTAACGCCAACCCCGGCGAGTGCTAATTGGATACAACCTACCAGCCAGTATATTGCCGCTTTTGATATTACCGTGCGCGATGCTGCCAATACATTTTTAACCGGCCGGGTATACACCAATATTTTTATGGGCCTATTAAACGCTTATGATATTGGCTTTAACGCCGTGGTAAAAGTGCTAACTAAAGATGGCTACCTGTACAACCTGGATAATAACGGCCAGGCGGGGGATGGTTTTTCTTTCTTCGCCAATAACAAAGGTTTTAAAAATGCTAATAATACACCATCCTACAAAAGCGTTGATAACGTAACCAGCTTTAACGTACAGGATCCGCGCGTGGCGGATACCCAGTCGGACGTAACACATAAAATATTCTTTAACACTCCCGCTGCCGATCTTCCGGCTACGGCCAATACCCCCGGCGGCACAACCTGGCTGGTTAATACACCCTTTGTGCCAAGTATAAGTAATGTAACTTTTACCGGGATGGAAGGCACGGCAAACAAAGCCGGAACCAACCCGTTGGGCGGAAATATAGGCTTTACCTCAACCGGGAACGGCTTGTATACTGTTAGTATAGATATAAATAAGAACGGCGTATTTACCGACGCGATAGACCGTAAGCTAACCGGAACAGTGAACGCCGGCGGCAATACCGTTTATTGGGATGGGTTGGATGGTTTGGGCAACAAAGCAGCGGCATCGGTTAGTGCTTATAATATCTATATCAGCATAAATGTATACGCCGGCGAAGTGCACTTCCCGTTCTTTGATGTGGAGCGTAACGTTAACGGCATTAAGCTTACGCGACTGAACGGCTTTAACTCGCCTGATTATAATGTTTATTGGGATGACTCGCCTATAACAGTGGTAGGCACCCCCTCGCTACCTGTTACCAATACCACGGGCATCAGCAGTTTAATTAACGGCCACAAGTGGGGAACGGCAGGCTCAGCGCCTTTAGAGTTTGGTAACGAAAAGAGTATTGATACCTGGGCCTATGTTTCCGCCGCGCCTTTGCTGGCCTCGCTCAATGTTCAATTACAGGAGGCCGACCTGCAGGTAACCAGCGTTTTGGCCACAACGCCAATTTGTGTAGGCCAGCCCTTTACTGCTACCGTATCTATAAAAAACAATGGCCCAAGCGATGTTACAGGTGCCAGGGTAAACTTAGCCTTTCCACCGGCAATAGGCAATGTAACTGTTGGCAGTTCACCTACGTCGGGCACAAGCAGCTTATCGGCAGCTACTACATCGGCAACAGCCTATAACGCTACACTCAGCATTGCAAACGGGGCGGTGATAACCTTCATTATTAACGGCACCGCGGCAAGTGCAACCACGGCGGGCAGCAATGCAGTGTCGGCAAGTATTTTGCGCCCGGCTGATGTTACCGACCCGGACGCAACCAACCCCGATGCTGCCCCGCCAACCGATGCCAATGCCGAATGTGATGCCGCGCCATCGGGTATAGGTTGTAACAATATTAAAAACATCACGATATCTATCTCGGCAAAGCCGGGCGCGGGTAAAGGGCAGGTGATCATTAAAAATACCACTGCTACATTAAGCGGTACAGGTACGGGTATTTGGTCGCAGGTGGGTAATACGCCCGCCGCTGCAAACATTACCAGCACCGCGAATCCTGTTACAACAGTAACCGGCTTAAACGTTGCAGGCACCTATAAATTTGCATTTACCAACCCGGGCAGCTGCAGCGATACCGTTTCTATCGTCGTGTTAAATGAAATGAACATCCCTAATATCATTACGCCTAACGGCGATGGCAAAAATGATGTATTAGAGATAGCCGGTATAACATCCTACCCCAATACCCAATTGCTTATTTTTAATCGCTGGGGCGCGGAAGTGTACCGGTCGGAAAATTACCTGAATACCTGGGATGGCAGCGGCCTGGCCGAGGGTACTTATTATTATATCCTGAACAGAAAAGAAACGTCGGGCAGTACAACAACATTTAAAGGCTGGGTATATTTAAAACGATGAGAGGGCTGGTTAAATATATGGTGTTACTGTTTGTTATCAGCTTTACAAAAAGCTATAGCCAGCAAACCATACAATTTAGCCAGTACATATTTAACGGCCTCGCGGTTAACCCTGCCTATGCGGGTTATAAAGATGATATTACATTAAACTTAAGCAGCCGCATACAATGGGTGGGTATTAACGGCGCGCCGCAAACCAATACCATATCTATAGACGGCTTAACCAACAGCGAAACAAAAAACGTGGGCCTGGGCCTTTGGGCCTCGACCGATGAACTGGGCCCCCAAAGTACAACGGCCGTATATGCCAACTACTCTTACCGCATCCGCTTTGATGCCAACGATACCAGGCGCCTGTGCTTCGGCATTGGGGCAGGGCTATTACAGTACAATATCGACGCCTCTAAATTTAACGCTACCGATGTGAGCGATGGCCTGCTTCCCACAGGTAATCAAAGCAAACTAACACCCGATTTCCGTGTGGGGATATATTATTATTCATCGGCTATGTACATAGGCGCATCGGTGTTGAGTTTGATACCGGCATCGCCAAATACAAGCAGCAACGCGGCTATTGTTACGCAAATAAGGCATGTATATTTAACGGGCGGGGCAATGGTGCCGTTATCAGCAAGTATGGCGCTAAAACCATCGGTTATGATAAAAGAAGATTTCAGGGGGCCAACCAATATTGACCTGACCGCCTTTTTGCTGATGAATAAGACACTTTGGCTGGGCACGTCATACCGTACCGGCGTGCCTTTACTTAAAACAAGCAACCTGCAAACCGACCTTGACAAAAGCGATGCCTTTGCAGCGATGATAGAGCTGTATGCCGGGGATAACTTCAGGATAGGTTACGCTTACGATTTTAGTACAAGCGCCTTATTAACCAAACAAAGCGGCTCGCACGAGCTGTCATTGAGCTATACTTTCAGAAGCCGTAAACCGAGGATAATTAATCCGAGATATTTTTAAAGATGATATGAAAAGAGCATTGGCATTCATCTTTTTAATAATGGCAACAACGCAGCTTTGGGCCCAGGAGCAGCCTACCAAAAAGCAGCTGGCCGATGACTTTTTTGAGCGTTATGAATATTTTAAAAGTTTAAACCTGTACCTTGACCTTGCCGGGAAGAATAACCCTGATATAAAAATACTGGAGCGCGTTGCCGATTGCTACCGCTTAATGAACAGTTATGAAAATGCTGAAGAATGGTATGCCCGTATTGCCGATGACGAACGCGCAAGCCAGATCAGTGCTTTTTATTATGCCGAGGTATTATTGCGGAACCAAAAATTTGACCAGGCTAAAGAACAGTATAAACGCTATTATGATAAAGTTGGCAAGGCGAATGAATATACAGCCAAATTAGCCGTGTGCGATTCGGCTGTAGAATGGATGGGGGAAGTTCCGCGCTACAATGTACAGAACGCGGAAAAGTTTAATACCAACTCGTCCGACTGGGGGCTGGCTTATTATGGCAAGTCGGGCTTTGTTCTTACATCCGACCGAAATATGGATAAGGTGGATAAGCGTAGCGGAAATGGTTATTTTAACTTATATCAATCTGTCGACGGTAATGTTAGTCCGCTGCCGCTCCGTACCAAAGGAAACCCGTTATTTAATACAGATTACCATACCGGGCCAATGGTTGTTAACGCCTCGGGCGATACGGCATACATCACCATTACCACACGTGCGCCTAAGCGAAAGATAACTATAGATAAAAACTATAACACAAAGCAAAAGTTATATACACGGCGCCTCCAGCTCATTGTGGCTACCAAAATAAACGGACAATGGGATAACTTTAAAAGCTTTCCGTACAATAATGTAAACGAATACTCGGTTGGGCACGCGGCATTATCAGCCAATGGCAATGTGTTGTACTTTACCTCGGATATGCCGGGAAGCGTTGGCGAAACTGATATATGGTATTGCCAGAAACAAGCCGATGGCAGCTGGGGTAAACCGGTAAATTGCGGTACTGCTATTAACACCAGGGATGAAGAAGCATTCCCTACCATCAGCGGCAGCGATACTTTGTATTTTGCCTCGAAAGGATTACCGGGCATGGGCGGCTTTGATATTTATAAGGCGGTAGGGCAAAAAGCCGGCTGGACCAAACCAGTAAATATGCAATATCCCATTAACAGCACCAGCGATGATTTTTCGTTAATTACACACGATGGCACAAGCGGCTATTTATCGTCGGACAGGCAGGTAGGCAAGGGCAGTGATGATATTTACAGCTTTAGCCACCATGAGCCCGAAGTACCGGTACACATCCCGATGGGCGACGGCAGTACGGTAAGCCGTATCCCGGGTAAGCAGTTTAAACCTCCTTTTATTGTGGGTAAAAGTTATGTGTTCAACAATATCTATTACGACCTGGATAAATCGAACATCCGCCCGGATGCCGCTATTGAACTGGATAAACTATATGTGATATTGCGTGATAATCCTACACTCAAAATTGAACTGTCATCGCATACCGATTCACGGGCTTCGGATGATTATAATATGGCACTGTCGCAGCGCAGGGCTGCCGCTGCCGTGGCTTACCTGGTAAAAAAAGGAATAGCTACTGAACGAATGGTGGCGAAAGGCTATGGCGAAACACAGCTGATAAACAAATGCGCCAACGGCGTACCATGCATCGAGGCAGAGCATCAGCTAAACCGAAGAACAGAGGTTAAAGTGCTGAGTTTGTAGGTTATTTTATACGGTATTCCTTTTTTATATAGGCGATGATACCCTCTATGTGTTTCAGACCATCCTGTAACATGCCGGTGTAAGCTCTTAACGCACCGCGGGCCATCCAGCAGCCGTTAAAATAGGCGCCCACCTTTTCTTTGTCGGTGCTGATCATTACCGGGATACCTGCTGTGTATTGCGTTAGCTTCAGTTCGCTATTCAGATCGAGCAGCTCCAGGGAGCGTTCACGCGCCCGTTCAAATATTGCCGTTGTAGCGGCGTACTGTTCTTTTGTTGTTGCAAGGTAAGATTCAAATGCCGCAATACTATCCAATACTTCGGCATTTTTTATAAAACCGAAACCGCCCGCGTTTCTTAACTGGCTTAAGGTAACATCGTTGTTTTTAAATTCAGTGGTATTATAAAGGTATTTCCTTGTTAAAATAAACAGGGAATCCTGAACGATGGGCTGCGAAATTTTATTTTTTGATACCTTGATCAGGCTGTCGAGGCCGCTAACCTGCTGTTTACTATAACTAATAAGAGCTTTTAATTGTGCGGTATCACTTTGAAGGTTCTTCACAAAACTCTCCACATACTCCTGCCCTTTTTCGTTATCCGACAATTGCTCGCGGATATTCTCGGCAATAAAGCCCATAAAAACCGCCAGGAACATCATAAAAAACTCCTTGAAATACGACAGGAATTTTTTCCTGAGGCTGGGTTCTTTTTCGGGTTGGGTGGTTTTTTCTTCCATTTACTTTGTTGGGTATGTAAAGTTAATATTTGAGATGATAAAATCAACAGACAGGCAATCAGCGTAATCACAGAAATCAAAAAACAAATCAGCGGTCATTGTTTGAATATTTGCCTAAAGAACACCAAATTCGCTACCTGAATATTTGATACCAGGTAATGACATCCCACGATAAAAAAATAGCCCTCGAACTTTCCATTTCCGAAAAGCAGGTACAAGCTACCGTAGCCTTGCTTGATGAAGGCGCCACCGTTCCGTTCATATCCCGTTACCGTAAGGAAGCCACAGGCAGTCTTGACGAGGTGCAGGTGGCCGCCATACGCGACCGCGTACAGCAACTGCGCGACCTGGATAAACGCCGCGAAGCTATTTTAAAGTCGTTAACAGAGCTGGGCAAGCTGACGCCCGAGTTGGAGAAAGCAGTGAACGGCGCCGAAAGTATGACGGCGCTTGAAGATATTTACCTGCCTTACCGCCCTAAACGTAAAACACGCGCAAGCGCGGCCCGCGAAAAAGGGCTGCAGCCATTGGCGGATATCATTTTATCTCAAAATAAAATAGACCTGGATGCCGAGGTTCACAAATATATCAGCGAAGAAAAAGGTGTAGCTACTTTAGAAGAAGCTTTAGCCGGTGCCCGCGATATTTTAGCCGAAGAAATGTGCGAGAATGCCGAGGTGCGCACACAGGTACGGACTTTATTTTTAGAGAAAGGGGCTTTCCAGTCGAAAGTAATTGAAGGTAAGGAAGAGGCCGGTATTAAATATAAGGATTATTTTGACTGGAACGAGCCGCTGAAAACAGCGCCATCGCACCGGATACTGGCCATGCGCCGCGGCGAAAAGGAAGAGATATTATACCTGGACGTGCAACCGCCCGAAGATGAAGCAATTGATGTACTGCAAAAGAAATTTTTAAAAGGATATAACACTTGTGCCGACCAGGTGAAGCTGGCTATTGCCGATGGTTACAAACGCCTGCTTAAACCATCGATGGAAACTGAGGTGCGCCTGCTTACCAAAAAGAAAGCCGATGAAGAAGCCATCAGGGTATTTGCCGAAAACGTTAGGCAGTTGTTATTAGGCGCGCCGCTTGGGCAAAAGCGCGTAATGGCTATCGACCCAGGTTTCCGTACCGGTTGCAAACTGGTTTGTTTGGATGAGCAGGGCAAGCTATTGGAAAGCACAGCTATATTTCCGCATACCGGGGCGGGTGGTTTGGCCGAAGCGGAGAAAACCGTTAAGCATTTATGCGATAAATTTAATATAGAAGCTATCGCTATAGGTAACGGAACTGCAGGCCGCGAAACCGAAACCTTTGTGCGAGGGCTGAATATGGCAAATGTTGCCGTAGTTATGGTGAATGAGAGCGGGGCTTCGATCTACTCGGCATCCGAAGTGGCGCGTGAGGAGTTTCCCGACAAGGATATTACCGTGCGTGGCGCGGTATCCATAGGCCGCAGGTTGATGGATCCGCTGGCGGAGCTGGTGAAGATTGATCCAAAATCGATAGGTGTAGGGCAATACCAGCACGATGTTGACCAAACCAAACTGCAAACTTCGCTGGATGATACCGTGATCAGTTGTGTTAACGCGGTTGGCGTGGAGCTCAATACGGCTTCAAAACAAATACTGGCCTATGTATCGGGCCTGGGGCCGCAGCTGGCGCAAAACATTGTAGACTACCGCAATACCAACGGCGCGTTTAAACGGCGGTCGGATTTGCATAAAGTTGCCCGTTTGGGCGATAAGGCTTTTGAACAGGCGGCAGGCTTTTTACGTATACGTAATGCTCAAAACCCGCTTGATGCCAGCGCCGTGCATCCCGAAAGGTATGCCTTGGTGGAGCAGATGGCTAAAGATGCCGGCTGCACCGTTGAGCAACTGATGAAAGACGAGCAATCGCGCAAGCGGATACCCTTACAAAAATATGTAAGCGCAGAGATTGGTTTGCCCACGCTGAACGATATTATGGCCGAACTGGCCAAACCGGGCCGCGACCCGCGCGAACAGTTTGAAGCCTTTAGCTTTACCGAGGGCGTAAACAAGATTGAAGACCTTAAAACCGGCATGCAGCTGCCCGGCATTGTAACCAATATTACCGCTTTTGGCGCTTTTGTTGATATAGGCGTACACCAGGATGGCCTGGTACACCTGAGCCAGATAACCAACCGCTATATTAAAGATCCTAACGAGGTTTTAAAAGTAAGCCAGAAAGTAAAAGTTACCGTTACCGATGTTGATATTAACAGGAAGCGTATTGCTTTGAGCATGAAAGAAAACGAAAGCCCGAAAACTACCGCTCCGAAGCCGCAACCTGTTAAACAATTTCAGAAACGCGAACGCCAGCCTGAGCCCGAAACGGACATGGCCGCAAAACTCGCCGCGCTAAAACACAAATTTAAGTAAGGTTTTAATCGAGTGTTATCTGGCGTTTAATGCTTTCTTCGAGCGATATAAAGGTTTCGGTACGCTGAATGCCTTTAACACTTTGTATCTGCTCGTTCAATACTTCGCGCAGGTGGTTGGTATCATGGCAAACAATTTTCGCGAAGATACTCCAGCCGCCGGTAGTGTAATGCAGTTCAACAATTTCTTTAATTGCTTTTAACTGCTTAACCGCTTCGTTGTATTGCGAACCCTTTTCCAGGTAAATTCCTAAAAAGGCACATATGTCATAGCCCAGCTTCTGCGGATCAACCTCAAGGTTGGCCCCTTTTATCACTCCCATCTCTTCCAGCTTTTTCATACGAACATGGATGGTTCCGCCCGATACAATCAGGTCTTTAGCTATCTCCGTATAGGGAGTGGTAGCGTTTTTCATTAAAATCGATAAAATTTGGATATCTAAATTATCAATTTCTAAATTTTGGGCTTTCTTGTGTGACATAAATTTTTAAATATCTATTTAAATACAAGTTTAATTAAAAATTGTATAAAAATACAAATATTTTGTTAAAATATTTGCAACGAATAGGTATTGCTACTAAATTTGTACTAAGCAATCAACCTAAAGCTAAACCTGTTCTTTAAAAAATATATTGTTGGGTGGTGAAATTTTTGGCAGACACACCTCCTCGTCGCGGTGGCGGAGATCATGGGAAACCCGAAGCGGGCTAACCACTCCTTGAAGGTTCGACTCCTTCCCCAACAGCAATCTGATCGCGATGATCAGATTAAAATGAAACATACTGTAGGATGGTGAAACTTTGGCAGACACACCTCCTCGTCGCGGTGGCGGAGATCATGGGAAACTCTTAGCAATAAGAATAACCACTTCGTGAAGGTTCGACTCCTTCTCCTACAGCTCTTCTCATAATTTAGGTTTATAATTGGTTAGTAAAGGCCTCCTGCCCATCAGGAGGCTTTACTGTTTTATAGGGGTTTGGTAAACAAAATTATATTATAGCAATTTCACAACAGCATATTAATAACAGCAAAGCATGGCTCTTCCGGGTCGGATTTTTCCGGAATGTATGTTTAAACAATAGCAGATGCAGTTAATACCTGCCGCGCCTGGCGCAGCGTTCTTTCCATTCTTCTTTAAATTTGGCCCGTTCTTCTTCGCTCATATTCATCAGCTTTTCACCCATGCGACCCGATGGACCTCCGCGAAAGCGGCCACCTCTGCCAAAAGGTATACCACCGAACAGGATACGGCACAGTAATAATAAACCCGCGGCCTGCCAGTAGCTAATATTGCCTACATGAGTTATAGATGGCAAAATAGCATTCCACAGCAGCATTACAATTGCGCTGAAGGCAAAAAAAGCCGCCACAAACAAAAGCGGAAAAGGTATCGCCATTTTTCGCCTTACCGGAGAGTTACTTTTGTTAAACATATGCTTCAATATTAAGAGTTTAAAAAATCGTTATAAAATGTTTCTAATCGCTGCCGCAGGTATTTTACGGCATAACCTTTACGGGATATGATGGTTTTTAAATTGTCGCCGGTTTCATCGGCAATTTGCTGCAGGGTTTTATCTTCCAGCTCGTTCCAAACAAATACCTGGCGCTGGGCCTCGGGTAATTCATCCAGGGCGATGAAGAGCTCCTGCCAGAAGAGTTCTTTAAGATAAACGCTTTCGGGGTCGTCATCGCCGGCCAGTAAAATGTCGTTAAAATCAAATCCGCCATCTTCGTTTTCATATTCAAGGTCTTCTAAAGCCCCGGGCGACTTTTTACGGTACTTATCGATGATCTTATTTTTCGCCACCCTGAAGAGCCAGCCGCTCATCTGTTCAATATCATCAATATCAACAACGTTGCTGAGCTGGTACCAAACATCCTGCAAAATATCTTCGGCGTCTTCTTCGGTTTTCACCCGCCCACGGATAAAACTGAACAGACCTTTACCATAGTCGGTTATAGTTTTAACAATGTTTTGTTTGGATGGGCCTGCCATGTAATAATTCCGCGTATGCTTTGTTTTATTAAGATGACGGACGGAACCTAAAATTACTTTAAATGGCAAATAAAAAAACAGCGACGGTTTTTGGCCATCGCTGTTTTTGTCATATTAAAGATTGTCATTTCAACCGAAGGGAGAAATCTTTACGGACATTTACAGCCCCGGGAGGTCGCTTTGTAAAGTTCTCTCCTCGTTTCACTCGTTCGAGATGACATGGAGGGGAATTGGTAATTACCCCTGCAGTTTTTTATACCTGATACGTTTTGGTGCGATATCGCCGAGCCGTTTTTTGCGGTTCTCTTCGTAGTCGGAATAGTTACCTTCGAAAAAGTAAACCTGCGAATCGCCTTCGAAGGCAAGGATGTGGGTACAGATACGATCCAAAAACCACCTGTCGTGACTGATCACCACGGCGCAGCCTGCAAAGTTTTCCAGTGCTTCTTCCAATGCTCGGAGGGTGTTTACGTCGATATCGTTGGTAGGCTCATCGAGTAATAAAACGTTCGAACCTTTTTTAAGTGTGATAGCCAGGTGAACGCGGTTACGCTCGCCGCCGGATAGTACACTTACCTTTTTCTGCTGATCGGCACCGTTAAAGTTGAACTTGGATACATAAGCCCGCGAGTTTAACGGGCGGTTGCCCAGCATTACGTTTTCGTTACCACCGGTTATGTTTTCCCAAACTGATTTTTCGGGTTCAAGGTCGTCATGGTTCTGATCTACATAGCCTAAAGCTACGGTTTCGCCTACGCGGAAGGTACCGGCATCGGGCTTATCCTGCCCGGTAATTAAACGGAACAGCGTGGTTTTACCGGCGCCGTTGGGGCCAATAATACCTACGATACCTGCGGGAGGTAATGAAAAGCTCAGGTTATCAAACAATACCTTATCGCCGTAGGCTTTGCTTACGTTGGTAGCCTCTATCACCACATTACCCAAACGCGGGCCCGGGGGAATGAAGAGTTCCAATTTATCTTCGCGTTCCTTACCATCCTCGGCGGCCAGTTTCTCATAGTTTGATAAACGCGCTTTGCCTTTTGCATGGCGGGCCTTTGGCGCCATGCGCACCCATTCCAGCTCACGCTCCAAAGTTTTCTGGCGCTTGCTTTCGGTTTTTTCTTCCTGGGCCAGGCGTTTGGCCTTCTGATCCAGCCATGACGAGTAATTGCCCTTCCACGGGATGCCTTCGCCCCTATCAAGTTCCAGTATCCAACCGGCAACGTTATCCAGGAAATACCTGTCGTGCGTTACCGCGATAACGGTGCCTTTATATTGTTTTAAGTGCTGCTCCAACCAATCTATCGATTCGGCATCAAGGTGGTTGGTTGGCTCATCAAGCAATAACACATCCGGTTCTTTCAGCAGCAGGCGGCATAAAGCCACGCGACGACGCTCACCGCCTGACAGCACCGATATTTTGGTATCGGGCTCGGGGCAACGCAGGGCATCCATAGCGCGCTCCAGTTTGGTATCCAGTTCCCAGGCGTTTACGGCATCTATCTGGTCTTGCAGTTCGCCCTGGCGCGCCATCAGTTTATCCATCGCATCACCGTCTTCATAATATTCGGGCAGGCCGAACTTTTCGTTGATCTCTTCGTATTCTTTCAGGATGGCGGTTACTTCGGATACGCCTTCCTCCACCACTTCGCGTACGGTTTTGTTGGGGTCGAGCTCAGGCTCCTGCGCCAGGTAGCCCACGGTATATCCCGGCGAAAAAACGACCTCGCCCTGGTATGATTTATCGAGCCCGGCGATGATTTTTAACACCGATGATTTACCCGAGCCATTTAAACCGATAACGCCGATTTTTGCGCCGTAAAAAAAGCTGAGGTATATATTTTTTAAAACCTGTTTTTGAGGAGGATAAATTTTATTTACCCCCGCCATTGAGAAGATGATCTTTTCGTCTGCCATGGTAATAATTAAGGTGGCTAATATCGCTAAATAATTGGTATAGGAGCAAGGGGAAATACTCACCGATTGCCTATACTTAAACTCATTTAATTAAGAGTTGCCAGACTAAGACTTATTTGGACGGATAATTCTTTTGTATTGCAATGGATTTTTGAACAGGCTGAGATGGTCCGGTTCTAACTTAATCTTAGCGATTACCCTGCATGATTGCACGCTGTTAACGCATAGTGCATAAATCGCAAAATCTCTTTTTTTGAGGCTTTTGCGATTTATTGGTTAACGTTATAGAATACCATAAATTTTATACAGACCACTAATGAATTGGTTGATTGACACCTATAAATGTTTTATTGAAATGTCAATTTCAGTAAATCCGCTTGCATTCGGAATGTTTATGCTATCAATGGTAAATCTGGAATTAATAACCGGTACAGAGGCAATAAAACTCCCTGCATCAAAAACGGACACTAACTTTCCCTGCAAATAGTTATTTGCTATATTTTCTAATGGAATTTCTCTCAGAATTGGGTAATCAAGGCGTAGTTTATTAACATGGGCCCGCGCACTCACAATTTTGCCATTGCTTAATAGCTCAATGTAAGCGTCCAAATCAATGGTTACACTTACGCTAACCGATGCTAATTTTACCCAACTCCAGGTTATGGTCCAATTTGTGCACCAACGGCTACAATGAAATGAGGGTAAATGTGACCATAGTTCACCGGTTGCTTTAACTGTAATTTTAGCATTTGAAACACTAATTTTAGGTCCATTAAGAGAAAGTCCGGGCCGATTGTTTGCAATCACTTTAAGATCAGAACAAATTGCTTTAATTTCTAATCCTTTAATTGTTTGTAATAGCCCCTCAACCCCGCCATCAACAATTTTTTCTAAATATGTTTTATCAGGGAATGAAAATATTTGCCCGCTCGAGGTTTGTATTTGCGGAGCCTCTAATGCTCTTAAGCAAGCTTTTGCGCTTTCTATAGTTGTAGAAATATTGCTAAGTGCTTCCTGATAAAATTTATTTTCGCCATCATTAATAGAAGGTATTGTTTGAATATGCGTTGTATTTACCTTTGAAAGTGCCGTTAATAACTCTTGTGCCTGTGTGTCGCTTAAAGTTATTTCATTTTCATTTACCAATTCTTTTGTAAACAAATTCCCCGGAGGGGGCGTAACTACGTCAACAATAGTTAATGGGAAATTGACAGACATAAGAAGCTTGTCAACAGCTGATTGTTCGATTTTTGCTGAAAGATCATTCATTTTGTTAATCTTTTTGCCTACTCTAAATCCGTTTTCGGCTTACCCGGTTTTGTTTAAGTCAAACTTCGGGATGCTGATCAAGCTTTATTACCGTAACACAACCCTTATTAATAAGGTGTTTTTACGGTATTAATTGGGTATAAATACGCTGGAAGTGTGAAAGTTTAAAAGCAGAAATTAGCAATAATAAAAAATCATAAATTAATTATTATATTCACACTTAAACCTTAATTGATATGAAAAAGTTAGTATTTGGAATTGCGGTATCTGTAATAATATTTGCTTTTAAGCCCAAAGATGATACGAAGATCATACACAGTCCACCTGAAAAAATGGCTACGCTAAATGGGTACACCAAATCCGAGGCTAATGAATTAGTGAAATATTGTGTGACAACTTCTGATAGAAGCCCAAAACATACACAGGTTTGGTTTAGAAAAGAGATTATAGAGGCATGGTATACCTTATTGTTAGAAGATAAGAATCGTGGTATTAAAGCTGATGGTATTCGTATTTACATCTCCCGTACCAAGCCCTCTAATGCAAACCCAATACATCTTAATAACGGAATTGTTATAACTTCTACTCTTCATTTAAAAGACACTGTTATTAATGGCAAGACCATCAGTATACATAAAGATTACTTTAACCACCTTGAAAGCTCTCCGCTCTTTAGCCTTAATTCAATAAATGGGGAAATCAGTCATGACAAGAACGCAAATAATGGTGCTTTGCTTTTTAATACATGTCATTGTGATTTACCGGATAGTTGCGCTATTACTGAACACGATATTCCAAGAAGCGTAGCTGAAAAAATGGTACATCGTTTCCGTAGAATACCAATCATCCGCCAGGGATCAATAAATTCACGATCTGAATGGTTTAACATGAAGATGATTAAAGACTTGATTAATGAGATGAATATAAGTGGATGTGATGGGATTAGAATATACTTTGCACGCGGAATACAAAATGATTACACAAAACGTAAAGCAAAATTTGTGATCACTGTAACCTCGCCTAAAAATAACAATACAATTCATGAAGATGTTTTTGACTGCAAGCGACATGCATTTATTAATAAATCTGGAGGGTTTGATAACGGAGAGTTATGCCCTGATCATTGTGATGGAGTAACTTTACCGGAGCCTTAAAAATAAAAAGATGTTGAGATATATCACCCCAAGTACGGTTATCGAATTTATTTGTTTTTTCTCTGCCATTATATGCTTAAGAAAAGATAATAGTTTTGTCTGGCGGATTATGATCTTGTACCTTTTTATAACTTTAATAGCAGAATGCGCCGGGTTATATGTTGCAAAACAAACCCATAACAATCATTGGGTTTACAATATTTTTTTGCTGCTCGAGGCCGGATTTAGTAACTTGATGTTTGCTTATTTATTCAATAAATACATCAACTATAAGCCCATTATTACGGGTGGGCTTATAGTATTCATTCTGCTATATATTTATGAGCTTTTAAATCATGGATTTTTCAGATACAACGCTTTGACATATACAGTGATGTCGGTAATATTGGTTTTGTATAGTTTGTATTTTTACTATCTGTTAATCACGGACAACAGTTATATTAATCTTAAATATTCACCCGCGTTTTGGTGGGTTGTTGGGGTTTTGTTTTTTTATTTCGGAAACACCGCCTGTAACGTTTTTGATGATAAGCTGTATTCTGTAATGATATTTAAAAAGCAGCATTTAAGTTATTTTGTTTTTAAAGGCCTCAACATCATATTATACAGTTGCTGGATCTATTCATTTATTTGCAGAAAATGGCAAACGAGGAAGTTAGAAACATTGTTATAGTAACTACGCTCATTTTTTTAATAGCGCCGATTTCTCTTATATTATACATTTTTGCTTACAACCGTCGCAAGAAACGCCACATCGAAGAAAAGGCCCAGATGCAATTAACCTTCGAAGCAGAAATTGCCAAAACCCAGCTCGAGATCCAGGAACAAACCATGCAAACCATTGGCGCCGATCTGCATGATAATATTGGCCAGTTGCTGAGCCTGACCTCGCTTACACTGAACTCGATAGAGATTGAGAACCGGTTGAAAAGTCAGCAGAAAATAGAAGCGGCTATTGATCTGACCTTGCGGTCGATAAAAGAAATGCGTTTGTTGGGCAAGTTGCTGCAGGGCGATCAGCTGGTGGTGCTGGGTTTGCCAGAGGCTATACGGTACCAAATGAGCTGGCTGGAGCGGTCGGGGCAATACCGCATCAGCTATAGCCAGGAGGGCGAGATGCCCGGGCTTAATAACCCGAATAAAGACCTCATCCTGTTCCGCATATTGCAGGAGATACTAAATAACATAATTAAGCATGCCAGGGCAAGTCAAATTGATATAAAGCTGGCCTACCCTGATAATTCGTTGCAATTGCAGATAAACGATAACGGGGTTGGTTTTGATGCCGATAACCTGGCTGCCGATAAAATAGGCATGGGCCTGCAGAACATCCGCAAGCGGGCCACCATTGTTGGTGGCGAGATAAGCATCCGCTCAGCAAATGGCGAGGGAACGGGTATCACTATTTTAATTCCATATCCTTAACCAAATGGAAAACGAACAAATAAATATTGCTATAGTTGACGACCATACCCTCTTTAGGAATGGTGTTGCCGCCCTGATGGCCGAGTTTGATGATCTGAACATCGTTTTCGAGGCCGAAAATGGCGAGCAATTACAGCAACAACTTAAAAAGCACCCTGCGCCCAATGTGATATTGATGGATATTAATATGCCGGTGATGGATGGCTATGAAAGCACCAAATGGCTCAAAGCTAATTACCCGGATGTAAAGGTTTTGGCGCTGAGCATGTTTGAGGATGATAAAGCGGTTATCCAAATGATAAAATGCGGGGCGAGTGGTTACGTACTAAAGGAGTCGAAACCGCGGGAATTGCTGGAGGCAATTAAAACCATTCATGCCAAAGGGGTATATATTAATGAGCTGGTGTCGGGCAAGCTGCTGCGCTCAGTAGCAGATAATGAGGGGCTGGCGGCATTCAGTAAAAAGGAGATCGAGTTTTTAAAGTTGTGCTGCTCTGAACTGACTTATAAAGAAATAGCCGACCAAATGTTTGTGAGCCCCCGCACGGTGGATAATTACCGGGAAGCGCTGTTTGAAAAACTGAATCTGAAATCGAGAACGGGGCTGGTGCTGTACGCCATACAGCATGAGATATTTAAGTTTTAGTCCCCCGGGTGAGAATCAAGAGGCAAGAATCAAGAGACAAGACAAGTTGTTTGTTCGATTTCTTACAATATCCTCTCTATTGATCGAAAAAACCACTTGAGCGGTCTTGATTCCCTAATCTTGCATCTTGGTTCTTGCTTCTAAATCGTAAAAAACAACTTCATCAAAAAGTACCGGCCGGGTATGGCGTAGGTGTTTGAGGTAAAGTTATTGGCCGATAGGTATAGGGCGCTATAGGTTTTGGTGTCGGCAAGGTTTACGGCGCTCAGTTCGATATCGGTTTTGATCTTACTGAATTTGTACTTGGCCGAAAAATCGGCGAAAACATAAGACAGATTGGCTGAGTTTCCATCCTGATGGGTATAATAATGATCGCCCGATAACCTGAAATTGAGGTTGGTGATGGGCAGATAATTGATGGCTCCGGTTTGCTGCAATTGTTGGATCATGCTTTTTGTGCTCGAGCCTTGCAAAGCGCTGGTGGTTGTAGTGTAATAAGCTTTATAGCTGATGTTCACTTTGTCGCTCAGTTTCGATTCGATACCGGCATTGTAAGTTGTTGAAATGGTATTATAGTCTAAAAATTGCGTGTTTTGTAGTTGCGTAGAGCGACTTGACTGCCACGACACACCCGCGCTTACGGTAGTCCGCAAATCGAAAAGGTATTTGCTGATGCTACTGCTGGCCTGCCATGCATCAAAAGCGTTTTCGAAGGGCAATACCACACGCTGTGTAATGCTGCTGCTGATAATGCTCGACGAGATGTTATTGGCAACAGAGTGGGTATAGCCGCCATTCACACCAAAAAAGAACAGCGTAATGGCCTTTCGGTAGTTGAAGCCCAGGTTTGCCGATTGTGTTTGGCGCTCGGTCAGATCGGCATTGTTGGCGTACAGGGTACGGTAGTTTTTGAGTACTTCGCCGCGGTAAACATCCTGAACACTGCCTATGGCATTGGTAAAGTTGTAGCCAAAGCTGATATAGTGTTCGATACCGGTTTGGTACTTACCCGATACACGGGGGTTAAAATACAGGCGGGTAAGCGATTTATCCAAAGCAAAGAGGGTCTCGGAATAGCTGATCTGCTGGAGCACTAACGGCAAGGTAACGGTAAGCTTCAGTATCGAACCGGGGATATCATAAGCGGCCTCGGTGTATAGCTTGCTTTTGGTCCAGTCGAGGTTGTTTTGGCTGTTGAAAGCGCTCAGGTTGATGCTGCCATTATTCTGCACAACGTTGAGCGATGATTGCATGTTTTGCAATTGCAGGCTGCCACCGATCTTATAGCTTTGGGTAATAAAATCAGTAGGTATTTTGTACGAAACGTAATTGTTGGTAAACCAGGTTGGGATGTTAGTGGTCTGTATCAATTGAAAGTAAGGGTTATTGGCATTAAATACAGTCGGGTTAAGGTTTCGCTCAATGGTCAGGGTTTCGGGGTCGGTTATTCTATCTACGTAAGAATATAGCTCATACACCTTATTACTTTTGGTGGTATTGATCATCCTGAACTCGTTCGAAAAATCGAGTGGGTTGTCCTTAAACTTCTGGTCGTAATATGCTGTAGTTGCCAGTGAGGAGTTGTTTGTGTTATGGCTGTAATCGATCAGTAAGGTATTGTTCAAAAAATACTTGTCCTTGTTAATGTTAAGCGTGAACTGGCCATGCAATATGTCGGGGTTGCGTTGGTTATTTTGAAACTCGCTATAGTTAATGGAACTATTGGTACTCAGATCGTAAATACTGCTAACCTTTTGGTACTCTTGTTTTTGAGTGTCGTGCAGGTAATACATATTGGCCTTTACCTGTACCTCCTTTTTGAGGTTATACAGGTTGTTGAGATTTATCATGCCTGATTGATCGAATAAATAACGGCTGCGCGGCAGGTCAGGATCACCGGCAGTACCCAGAGATAGCACAGTGGCGGGCTTGTCGTTATCAAGGCGACTTAAATAGTCGGACAGGTTATGCGATATCACATCATTTTGCAAATCAATGCCTGTATTATTGCCTTTCAGGTAGTTTATAGCCTTGTATTTATCTTTGAACGCCATGGCGTTCAGGTCTTCCTCGTAATTACCTGGTAAGCCACCGCCAACAACTTCCTGGCCAACCCATTTTAGTTTGGCATCGGGTTTAAAGGTGAGGTTTAGGGCAACATCGTCGCTCACTACCTTGTCTTTAAGGGCCTTGATGGGCTGGTTGTTTTCGAGCACCTGTACCTGGTCAACCGAGCCGCTGGGGATACTGCCTGTAGCGATATTGTATTTATCGTCGAGCAGGTTATCGCCGCCTAAATAGAGGTTGGATATACCTTTGCCGTTATAGCTTATTTTGCCGTCGTTGGCAACAGTTATGCCGGGCAGCTTTTTGATGACATCGCCGATTACACGGTCTTGCGGGCTGCTAAAGTCGGACACCTTATAACTGGTGGTATCGCCCATCACCTTTAAACGGGGGCGGCTGTTCTTTATCGTTACTTCGTCGAGTTTTTTGCTGGCAGCCGAAAGCTTGAAATTGACCAGGGCCGAAGGGTCGGTAACGGCTTTGCTTTGCTTTTTAAAGCCAACAAAGCTTACCTCCACCAGTAAATTGCTTTTTGGTGCATCATCGGGTACATCCAATGCGTATGTTCCTTTAAGGCTGGTAGTGGTAAAAGCAAGAATAACGTTGCCGCCGCCCTTTAAAGTCACGTTAGCATAAGGCACCGGTTTGCCCAAGCTATCGGTTACGGTACCCTTAATTGATTGCGCGAAGACTCCTGCCGATACTGCAACCAGCAGCAAGCACAGTACATTTTTTATGGCTGTTCTCATTTCTTTTCGGGTAATTCTACCGGATTGTTAATGGTTGGCGCGGGCGCCGGATTCACCTTAATGTTCATGCTATTGCCACCGGGCCCTGGCTTCATATTCATGCCAGATCCGGCCATCATGGATTGGATAAAAGCGTTCGGATCTTTACGCATAGCTTCCTGCAGGTTTGCAAACTCCTTATCGGTAGTTTTTACACCGTTTGCCGGTAAAGCGATCAGGTTCGGGTCGGCTGATGAATCATCACCGCCGATCATCATTACCCGCATACCGCCGGGTGCCGCCTGCGCCATCGGGTCGGCAGGTTTGGGGCCCTTAACTACGGGGTCGATGCCATCAAATTTGAAAACCACTTCTTTTTTGGTATCGTAAGCTTCAACAATTAAGCCAGGCAAGCCGTTTAGTTTCCATGGTCCGCTGCGGTAAGGCAATTCGGGGCAAAACCAGGCCGTATAATCGCGACCCTTAAAATGAGTGCTTGCTTTTTGGCAATGCAGGTTACGTATGGTTAATGTATCGGCGCTTATTTTCCACTTGATGGCAGGCATTGGCTCTTCTATCAGGTACGAGGAAAGGAGCGACTCTTTTCTTACCAGCTTATTTTCATTAGGGAACTGGTAAAACTCGGTACTGCTGCCGCCACGGGGGCCGCCGCGTTTAATGTTAATATTGCCGCCCATACCACCATTGGCTGCCATTTGCTCAGCTATTTGTTTTCGCACCAGGTCGTTCTGCATTTTGCGGTCATAGCTTTTATAGGCACTGGCATTTTGTCCTACAAATAATATCATGTTTTCGGTATAGGGTGTGTCGCGCCTGGTGGTATCGCGTATCCAGCTATACTTATAATGTATCATGGCCAGGGCCGAATCGGGTTTTTGGGCGCTTGCACTTAGGGTTGTAAGCACAACGGTGAACAGGGCGAGTAGTTGTTTTTTCATTTTATTAAAGTTTAAATCAATACGTTATCATGTTTTTAATGAGGTCTTTTTAATATCTGATATGAAATTAGGGATTGCGTTACAGTTAAACTAATTTTATAGTTGATATTTAACATAATCGGGGGCTGTTTAACAGTAATTTAACAAAGTTTAACAGTTGAGGGAGGGTTCATAGTTGATAGATCATGGTTCATGTGAACATCAATCTTTATTTAACCATCACCAAAGCAATATATAAGCCAATATCTTACCATAAACTATCAACCATGATCCATGAACCCTTTTCATGAATTGACCGGGTGCCATCCTGTCAGTATTAATCCAATTGTAATTTTTTTGGAGATAATCACAACCTTTTTTCAAAAATGTACGTCTAATCAATAATAAAATCTATTATTGCTGATAAACAATGAAGTAAGACAAATTGTTAAAAAAGTACGATTTGTTGACAGGATATGACCGGCAGATGCTTGTTTTAATGAAAACACCTGTTTATATTTACAAAGTCAGGTGCAGGTTTCTACCGCCTAATCTTAATTTAATAATAATGAAATGTTACATCATTATTATGTCTGATTTACTCTTTAAATTAAGCTTGGCAATATTGTTGATAAGTTAGTTAAAACACGTTCGTTTAATAGTAACAAATTATTAGATTAGAGCGTTTAGAAAATATTTGAAAGGTATATTATGGAAGCTAAATTTTCGCCCCGCGTTAAAGATGTGATCTCCTATAGCAGAGAAGAGGCCTTGCGCCTTGGGCATGACTATATAGGCACAGAGCATTTACTGTTAGGGCTGATCCGCGATGGGGACGGAGTAGCTATAAAGCTATTAAGAAGCTTGAGTGTGGATACAGCGCGTTTACGCCGTGCCATTGAAGATGCTGTAAAAGGCACCTCGGGTACCAATGTTAACATAGGGAGCATTCCCTTAACTAAACAAGCCGAAAAGGTATTGAAGATCACTTACCTTGAAGCAAAAATCTTTAAAAGTGATGTAATAGGCACAGAGCATTTGCTGCTGTCGATATTGCGCGATGAAGATAATATCGCATCGCAGATACTGATGCAGTTTAATGTGAACTACGAGGTATTTAAAGCCGAAGTAGAATCGCATAAAAACGATGTGACCGACGAAATGCCGGGTTCATCGACCGGTGGCGACGACGATTTCCGCGAGGAAGAATCATTTACCCAGCCTAAAAAGGTTTCGGACATCAAATCGAAAACCCCGGTACTGGATAACTTTGGCCGTGACCTGACCAAAGCTGCCGAAGAAGGCAGGCTTGACCCAATAGTAGGTCGCGAAAAAGAAATAGAGCGTGTATCACAAATATTGTCACGAAGGAAAAAGAACAATCCGATATTAATAGGTGAACCGGGTGTTGGTAAAAGCGCCATTGCCGAAGGACTGGCATTGCGTATAGTTCAGCGCAAGGTCTCGCGTGTATTGTTTAACAAACGCGTGGTTACTTTGGATCTTGCTTCATTAGTTGCAGGTACCAAATACCGCGGCCAGTTTGAGGAGCGGATGAAAGCCGTGATGAACGAACTGGAGAAATCGCCTGACGTGATCCTGTTCATTGATGAGATCCATACTATTGTTGGTGCAGGTGGCGCATCAGGCTCGCTTGATGCATCGAACATGTTTAAACCGGCTTTGGCCCGTGGCGAAATACAATGTATAGGTGCTACTACTTTAGATGAGTACCGCCAGTATATTGAAAAAGATGGCGCTTTGGACCGTCGATTCCAGAAGGTAATGGTTGAACCAGCCACACCTGATGAAACTATTGAGATTTTGAGCCGCATTAAAGACAAATACGAAGAGCACCATGGCGTAACTTATACTCCGGAAGCTATTTTGGCTTGCGTTAATTTAACCGCACGTTATATTACTGACCGTTTTCTTCCCGATAAGGCTATTGATGCTTTAGACGAATCAGGATCACGCGTTCACTTAACCAATATCCACGTGCCTCAAAACATTTTGGATGTTGAGGCTAAGATAGAGGCGATCAAGATCGAGAAGAACAAAGTGGTTCGCAGCCAGAAATATGAAGAAGCTGCAAAACTTCGCGATACAGAAAAACATTTGTTGGAGGAATTAGAGCAGGCCAAAGCAATTTGGGAAGCCGAAACCAAAACCAAACGTTATACCGTTACCGAAGATAATGTTGCCGAAGTTGTATCCATGATGACCGGTATCCCTGTACAACGTGTTGGCCAGGCCGATAGCGCGAAATTGTTGAACATGGCCGAAAAGGTTGCCGATAAAATTATTGGTCAGGATGACGCCATTAAAAAGCTTACCAAAGCCATACAGCGTACCCGTGCGGGATTGAAAGATCCGAAAAAACCGATAGGTTCGTTTATATTCCTGGGCCCTACAGGTGTTGGTAAAACAGAGCTTGCTAAAGAGCTTGCGCGTTTTATGTTCGATACCGAAGATGCCCTGATACAAATTGACATGAGCGAGTACATGGAGAAATTCGCGGTATCTCGTTTGGTTGGCGCGCCTCCGGGTTATGTAGGTTACGAAGAAGGCGGACAGCTCACTGAAAAAGTACGCCGCAAACCATACTCGGTAGTATTGCTTGATGAGATAGAGAAAGCTCACCCGGACGTATTCAACATATTGTTACAGGTGCTGGATGAAGGGCAGCTGACCGATTCGCTGGGCCGTAAGGTTGATTTTAGGAATACGATCATCATCATGACATCTAATATCGGCGCACGCCAGCTGAAAGATTTTGGCCAGGGTGTTGGTTTCAGCACAAATGCTAAAGTAACACAGGCTGATGAGCACTCACGCGGTGTGATCGAGACTGCTTTGAAACGTGCCTTCGCTCCTGAGTTTTTGAACCGTATTGACGATGTGATCGTGTTCAATTCGCTTGGTAAAGAAGAAATATTCAAGATCATTGATATTGAGTTGGCCTCACTATTCGGCCGGGTGCATGCTTTAGGTTACCAGATCGAGTTGACCCTGGATGCTAAAGAGTTTATTGCCGAGAAAGGTTACGACTCGCAGTTTGGCGCCCGTCCGTTAAAACGTGCCATCCAGAAATACCTGGAAGACCCAATCGCTGAAGAAATACTAAAAGGCGAACTGGTGGAAGGCGATGTGATGGAAGTTGGTTACGACAAGGAAGCCAACGAGATCAAAATAGTTGGGAAACATGCCGGCCCTGCGCCAACTGAAGGTAAATCGAAAACCGAAGAAAAGGAAGAGAAATAAACCGCTCTGATCTTCAGATAAAATGAAAGCCTCCCGACTAAAAATCGGGAGGCTTTTTTTGTTAGTTACTAATTTGATTAATCTTTAGCTGCAGGTTTTTTAGCGGCAGGTTTAGCCGCTTTAGCAGTGGTGGCTGCTTTTGTGGTTTTAGCCGCAGGCTTAGCGCTTTTAGCAGCTGCCTTTGGCGCTGCTGCTGCAGGCTTAGCTTTGGGGTTTGCAACCGAAGCCTTTGGCTTAACGGCTGTTTTGGCGGCCGGCTTTGCTTCGGCTGGCTTTTTAGCCGGAGCCGCTTTTTTTGCCGCGGGCTTTTTAGTTGTTACCTTATCTTTAAGGTCATCAATTTTATCGGCGGCAGCATCTTTAATATCTTCGGCTTTATCTTTTGTTCCGTCCCAAATATTTTCTATACTCTCTATTACCTTCTCGAAAAATCCCTTTTCTTCAGGTTGGGTTGATTCTGTACTCATTGGCTTATTTTTAGTTTGCTGATAAAACCCTCGATTTTCGGAAATTGTTTTAACATAATTTTTTTGCACCCATGCAACCTTTGCCAAACAGATACGTCATAACAATAAACAAGCTTAAAACAATTGGGCGTTTTTTTTAATTACATTATAATATATCTACTACTATGAAACGTTATTTAGCATTACTCATTTTTCCAATTATGTTACTGGCAACATCATGTACCAAAACTACCAATGTGGTACCTAATCAAACGGTGTTTGCCAACATCAGCAGCAGCACCTGGACAACCGGCGACGGCGGCAAAACCTACTCGGCCATAATAAGTGTACCGCAAATTGACAATTATTTTAATCAGCATGGCGGCGTACTGGTTTATGTTACTTTTGGCAATAACACTTACGAGCAATTGAGCGAAACATACAACGGCATTGCGTATAGCTACAGCCACAATGTAGGCCAGGTTGAAATTGATATCCAGTCATCAAACGGTACATCAATTATTACGCCTCCGGGTAGTTTGGGAGTCAAGATCGTACTGGTGGAATCAATTTAAAGAAACAGGAAAGTATAAGCGCCTCCCTCCCCCAATAGCTATAGTGGGCGGGAGGCTTTTTATTGCGCTTTGACGAGGCAGAAAATTTCCGGCTGACAGATTAGCTTTATTGGCCACCATCAAACTTTTTAGGCTGCCAATGGTTTGTAAATAATTGATCCATTAAAACCTGTATTATGAAAAAGCTATTTTTTATTGCCGTTATATTTTTAAGCTGCGGCGTTAAGTTTGCAGGGGCCCAGGTAAGCATCCGGCTGAATATTGGCAGCCAGCCCGAGTGGGGCCCGGTTGGTTATGATTATGCCGGCTACTACTACCTGCCCGATATTGATACCTACTATTCGGTGGCCGACCATCAATACATTTATTACCAAAACAATGGCTGGGTGCGCACCGCATATTTGCCGCCGCGATATCAGAATTATGATGTTTACCATGGCTATAAAGTGGTGATAAACGACCGCGACCCATGGTTGCGCAATAATGTGTACCGAACCAGGTACGCCGTTTATAAGGGCCGCGGCGGGCAGCAGATCATCCGCGACAGCAAAGATGAAAAATACCGCAAGCACTGGGAAAAGCAAATGGAAAAAGAGGATAAAAAACGGTACAAGGAACAGCAAAAGGAAATTAAACGCGAAGACAAAGAATGGAAGAAAGGCCATAACGGGTAAGGCAGCTTAAATCAATTTGTTAATATGTGAATAGCAGGGCGGAGCTTTTAAGAGGTTTCGCCCTGTTTTGCTTTGGGAGAGGCACACGCGACACGCCTGCGCCAGCAATACGAGGCGTTGCAAACGTAAAACCATGTTAAGCACCCATTACAAACGAGCGCGACCGGCATTGAACGGAAGATGGATGTGGCTATAACAAAACAGGGCCTTCTGTTGAAAGCCCTGCTGAGGTGTTTGATAATATTCTTACTTTATCCCCCTGGGGAGAGAGCCAAGAGTTGAGCGTCAGGAATCAAGATTGCCTGTCGCTTTATAACGCTTCGGCAAGCTTATTCTCTCTGCTCTTTGAAATTTATTTCTCCATCTGCTCAATAACGGCCTGGCTAACGCCGGTGAAAGAGAAGCCCCCATCGTGGAAGAGGTTCTGCATGGTCACCATTTTAGTAAGGTCGCTGAAAAGGGTTACGCAATAGTCGGCACATTGCTCGGCGGTGGCATTACCCAGCGGGCTCATTTTTTCGGCATAGCTAACAAAGCCATCAAAACCTTTAACGCCGCTGCCCGCCGTTGTACGCGTTGGCGATTGTGATACAGTATTAATGCGAACGTTCTTTTTAATACCATACTGGTAACCAAAGTTGCGGGCAATGCTTTCGAGGTAAGCCTTGTTATCGGCCATGTCGTTATAATCAGGGAATATACGTTGTGCGGCGATATAGCTTAACGCCACAACAGAACCCCACTCGTTAATGGCATCCAGTTTCATAGCGGTAGCCAGAACGCGGTGCAGGCTCAGGGCCGATATATCTAATCCCTTATGGGTAAACTCGTAATTGTTTTCGGTATAGTGAATACCCTTGCGCACGTTAATGCTCATCCCGATAGAGTGCAGGATGAAATCGACACCACCGCCAAAATGCTCCATGGATTTGGTAAACAGGTTTTCCACATCTTCGTTAGATGTTACGTCGGCAGGTATAACGGGAGCGCCGGTAATTTCGGCCAGTTTGTTAATGGTACCCATACGCAGCGCGATAGGTGCATTGGTTAATACCAGTTCGGCGCCTTGTGCATGGCAAGCCAGCGCTGTTTTCCAGGCGATAGAGTTTTCGTCTAATGCGCCAAAGATGATTCCTTTTTTACCTTTTAATAAGTTGTTTGACATGTTGCGAATTAATTGTGCGGGGTAAAATTAAGTAAAATAATGTAAATGATGCGGGAGAAATATTGAGGAGCGTTAGGAGGTCGGAAAGCAGAGGACAGAAGTAGGAAATGGAGAGCAGGTTGATTGAAAGATATATTGGGAAGTATGGTGTTTGGAACTGATGGAAAGAGCGTGAAATTGATGAATGCTGGCGAATGTAATGTTGGATAAGCTGTTGTTCCTTGAATAGATAGTTTGATGTGAATGAGGAATATGCGATAGGTTTAAATGTTGTTCTTTGAAGAGATAGTTTGGAAGAAGAAATTTGGAAAGGTAGTTGTATGAGGGAACGATTTGGGCGTTCCCCCGATGAAGGATCGGGGGCCGGGCTATTCGCTCCAACTCCTCGTCCCGATGAAGGATCGGGACTGCGGGGTTTCCGCTGCTATCCCTAACGCGGGTTTCGGTTTAGCTTTGGGCTTTTAGCTCTACTTGGCTTTTTGCGCGGTCACATTCCCTGTACGCTTTAATACGCCCCAGCCGCTTAGTTCCCCTTTTACGGCACGGCGGATGGATTTGAACAGCACGTAGTACATTAGCTGGCGCCAAACAAATTTTTGCGGAATGATGTAGAAGAGCTTTTTGTAATCCTCTTTCTCCATCCAGAATGCCAGGGCACCTACCACCACATCTATCAGCACAAAGGCTACATAATATATTAATATCTTTTCGCGGTGATCACCCATGAGGCCGAATATCATCATCAGGTCGGCAAGGGGCGAAAAGAGCGGTAATATGATCTGGAAGATGAGGATATTAGGCATACCCACCATCCCGAAGAACTTGTACTTTTTATTGAACAGGGCATCCTTGTTTTTCCAGAAGCTCTGCATTACCCCAAAGCTCCAGCGGAAACGCTGTTTCAGCAACATCTCTATCGATTCGGGCGCTTCGGTATAGGCAATAGCTTCGGCGCAGTTGCGTACAATATAGCCCTGCTTTAAAATGCGCATGGTGAGGTCGCAATCTTCTGCCAGGGTATCATAAGTAAAGCCGCCCGCTTTGGTAATTGCCGTTTTACGGAAGGCACCGATAGCGCCAGGTACCACGGTAATACTATTGATAAGATCGAATGCGCGACGGTCCATGTTCTGGGCTGTAATATACTCGATAGACTGCCATTTGGTAATGATATTGTTCTCGTTACCTACTTTAACCGTACCTGCAACCGCGCCTATCTCCTCATCGTTAAAATAGGTCATCAGGTGATATACGGCATCGTCTTTCAGTTGGGTATCGGCATCTATACAGATAACAAAATCATAAGTAGCATGGCCGATACCAAAGTTTAGCGCCGATGCTTTACCACCATTAGGCTTGGTAAATATCTTTACTTTAGGATGCCCATCGTAAGCTTTGCTCACCACCTGGAAGGTTTTATCCTTCGATCCGTCGTCCACAAAAATGATCTCGAAGTTATCATATTTGGTATGCAGTAAACTTTCGATGGTTTTTATGGCCGTAACCTCTTCGTTATAAGCGGGCACTATAATACTAACCGGGTACAGCACTGCTTCGGCCAGCCTTTCGGGAGTTTCCTTTTTATTTTCGGTGTATTGGCGCGATGCCAGGATACCGATGAGCACTATCCGGCCCACCGCTAAAAATATAGCCGAAAAGAACAGGTACAGCATAAACCAGTTACCATAAAACACGCTCATGATCATCATGCTGTATAAGGTGCCCACAATGCCACTGTCGGCATCATCGCTGATGGGTGGCATCAGGTCGGCTTTGGTTTTGCCTAATACTTCGGCAATGGTGGTAAACTGGTAGCCATGGCTCTTAAAAAAATGTATAATGCCAGGCAGGGCCTTTACCGTTTCTTCGCGGGTATCGCCCCCTGCATCATGCAGCAAAAGCATCGATCCGTTATCCTTTTGGGCAATTACACGTGCCAGTATGGTATCGGCGGTTACACCGGGTTCCCAGTCGTGCGGGTCGATAGATTCACCGATATTGATATAACGTTCCTCGCGACTTAAAGCTACGGGTAAAACCTCGGCAATGTTTTGCGGCTCGGCATCCGCGTTAAACGGCGGTCTGAACAGGATGGTGCTCCGGCCTGTGATGGATTCGATAAGCTTACGCGTGGCATTCAGTTCAAGCTTTACACGCTGTAAGCTAATAGTAGATACATCCGGATGGAAAAAGGTGTGATTACCTATCTCATAACCGTCTTCAAACTCACGGCGCAATATGGGTATGTTCTTCTCCACCATAACACCCACCACAAAAAACGAAGCGGGTACTTTTTCGCGCTTTAAAATATCGAGTATGCGGGGTGTAAATTCAGGGTCGGGACCATCATCAAACGTGAGTACGATCTTTTTAGGCGCATAGCCATATTTACGGATCTGGTATTTGGTAGGCAGCTGTACGTATACCTGGTCGGTAATGTTGAATGTTTTCGGGTCGAGCGTAATAGCGATCTTGCCGAGCGAAGGGCGCGATACGAGGTCGAGCACCTCGCCATCGCCGGAGTAATCTATACGGTTATTTAAACCAACGGTAGTTAGTTTTTTAGTGTCGATGCCGGTCTTTTTTAGGGAGTCAAGAGATAAGTTCTTATCAAAAAAGCTCCATAAGCGCGGATCTTCCGATCCTACCCGCCAAAGCGCGATACCCGCGGTGGCCCAGTCATCCGCCATGCGGATAATGTTGTAGTTAGTTATCGCGTCAGTAAAATACACCGAGTGGGTAGTACTATCCTGGGCGATATATTTATAGTGCAGGTTGGCCGATTCTTTATTAAAAGCGATCTGGCTTTTATGCTCGTACGCTGTACTGATGGCCTGCTGGTAACTTACAGGGTGGCCAATACTATTCTCGGGCCAATCATAACCATAGGCTCCAACTACCAATATTACTTTGCTGCTGGGTATCTGGTCGCATACATCATCCAGTATTTCTTCTACCCAGTGCTGGTGCGATATATCACCGTCGTTGCTCGATTCGGTATGCTGGTCTATCGCGAAAATAAAAAGGTAATCATTAAACGCCTGTATCGATTCCACATCGTACCCATCATCTGTAGCATTTACATTTTGTGTAACCAATAAGTTTTTTGAATGCAGATGCGCGTATAATTCGGTTTCTAAAGCAATAAAATTGGGGTCTTCCCTATCCTTAATATCTTCAATTTCAAGGTTTACCCCCTGCAGGTTGTTTTTAATGAGCTTATTTGCAATATCCTCGATAAATACAGCGCGCTTTTTTTTGCTTTTGATGATACGGTAAACATCTTTGGTATCCAGGTGGCCGTGTACATTATCCTCGTTAATATAGTTTGAAAGCGATACGATAATTGGTTTATGGTACTTTTTGTTCAGCTTCATCAGGCCGGTATCCAGCCTGGCCGTAATGGTATCTTTCCCGGGCGTCATTACAAAGCCCTCGCTCACTATCATATCCAGTTTGGCGATATGATCAACCAACGAATTATACGCCTGCGACTCCCATGGGCGGTAAAAGCCCGCGTTGATACGGTTTTTATTGCTGGGATGTTTTAGCTGGTGTAGCTTCAAATCGTGCCTCAGCTCTTGTATCTGGGCTTCCTGCAGCTTAAAATCTTTAAACTTTTTGGAGTGCTTTATCGCTTCCAGCTCATCTTTTGATAACCTTTTTGGCGCAGAGTTAAGGTTTGGCAACGAAGGGTATTGTTGCGAGGTAATGGTAATAGCCGCGCCGATAACACCGGCGATCAATAAAATGATAAGTAAACGGCTTAACCACTTAAAACGTGTCCATCGCCCTGGGGTATCGGCCTGAAAAACCTGCTTACCTGACATTAATGCTTTTTAATTGAGGCAAAATCAATGAGTTATAGTAGTTATTTCCCGGTTTTTAACTGATCGATATTGGAAAAATCAACACCGCATTTGCAATTGCTGCCACAGCCTTTTTTTGCAAAAACGCTGTTATATATTACCCGGCCCACATACCAAAGGGCGGCAATAAAAAGTAAAATAACTATGGCCAACTGAAAATTCATGTCACAAATTTAATACTATTCTGAATACTATATACAAAACGTTTTTTATTTGGTTTTATTTTGAATTTAAGCACCCAAAGCCTGGCTTAAAAACTGCGGTATAATAGTATCATACGTGCGCTTAATTTTAGCCGGATCGTCCAGATCGGTAAATATTTCATTGTATTTATCAATGCCATACTCCTCTATCATGTGTTGTTTATCCTCGCTTGTCATCAGCCGGTGTTTCATATCCAGCGGGTCAACTTCGGGGTGGTATTGCGTAGCGAAGAAATAAGGACCGAACCTGATAGCCATCAGTGCGCGGGGGTTTGCAGGGTTGGTACGTTCGCGTTCTATGGTTAGCAGTGTAGCGCCAATCTCATCAAAACGCTTCATATCCGGGTTTACTACCTGCCATTGGCGCGAATCGAACACGTAATAATTATCGGCCAAACCTTTTAATACCGGGTCGGTTTTGCCGGCTTCTGTTTGACTGGCTGGCATAATACCGTACGATTCGCTGGTGCGCTCGTTCACATCACCCAAGCCGTATTTACGGCACATGAGCTGGAAAGAATGGCATACAAACAATACATGTTTTTTATCAGCTGCGCCGGACCGGTTATGCTGATCAATAGCCCCGATAAGGTCCCAATAGTTATTCTCCCATTCGCTGCCCTCGCTGTCAATAGGGCTGCCCGGGCCGCCGCTGGAAATGTAGACGTCAAACTCTGTTCCGGGCACTTCATTCTTCCCGCGAAGGTCGAAAACCGAAGTATTGATATTTAGGCCATGTTTAAGGGCATAGGTATTTAAAATATGCTGAAACGATGATATGGCCCTGTTGGGATAATCGTCATACAAGTCGATAATGGCTGCTTTAATATGGCGCATAATGTGCCTAATATAACGATTATTGCCCGTTTGCTAAAATTTGAAGGAGATGCCGGCATCGAAATAAAATACACTCGGTTTGAAAGGCTGGATCGTTTCAATCGCAGTACTTTGCTTGACCTCGTTTTGTGTGCTTTTTGGCAAACTATCTTTTGCAAAGGCATAGGTAGGTACAAAAATGAACGAAAACTTGCCGGCTATGTAAACTATTGGAGCCGTAATTTCATAGTCTAATAGTTTTGTGTCGCCTAAAGCATTAATATAAGCCGCGTCTGCTCTACGTAGTGCTCTGTCGGTTTTAACAAGATATTCAGAATAGAAATTTTGAGAACCTATATTTAGACCTACCTGTGGACTGATTAAAATCTTATCATTATCGCCAAAAACAGATTCGATCAAAAAATCGTGTGAGAGGCTGGGATTGATTAAAATATCACCCTTATTGCCGTTTTTACCAAAGTTATAGCTAACACTTAGCGCCGGTGTGATAATCTCTGCAATATCATAATCAATATAGGCATTAAGCTCGCTGCTTAACGAGGATGAAACACGTGTACTTGTTGAATTAAAAAAGAGTTTTGTAAATGATATCCCCCACTCAAGGTTGTCATCCTCGGTATAATTATAGCCTATTTCAACACTACCGCCATCTAATTTATTCTTATCCCGATTAGTAACGGCATCTAATGTTCCTGTAAGGTATAAGCCGAATTTAAAATTATAATCAATTTTTGCGGATAGCGTTGGGGTTGGATTTATATCTGTACGGCCCACAAAAACATTGTCATTTAAAAAGCGAATACCAACTTTTAAATAAGCTTTTTTAGGAGGCAGGGAATCGGCTGTGGTATCTTTTAGCGTGCGTATAATATTAGCCGTGGTATCCGTTTGCGCATACAGGCATAATGACGACAGCAGCAAAATGCAGATAACTAATAGTTTAGGTGCAATTTTCATATCAATAGTAAATTGTGTTTTCGGTTTTCAAAACCGGTATGACTGCTTAGACATGTAAAAGTTTAGTTACAAAATATTTATATTTTTTTGTTAAACCATCCGCTTTACCGGGTCGTCATAATGCCAAATACACACAAAAAATATAAACAATTAAAAAAATGAAATTATGAAAAAGTCAGGATTATTAGCCGCCGCGTTAGTTTGCTCGGCGTTTACATTTGCTCAAACAACTACCCCTGTTAACCCGGTGCCTGCACAGATGAAAGATATGCGCCATGATGTGCGCGACATCAGAAAAGATAAAGCAGCCGCAGCCAAAGATGTTAAAGCCGGTGATTACAATGCGGCCAAAACCGAAATAAAGGATATACAAGCCGACCGTAAAGATATTAAAAGCGATGCCGCTACATTAAAATCGGAGGGTGTTGATCACCCGATAGCGAAAGCGGATAAACAAATAAAGAAAGCCGACGAAAAGGACCTGCGCAAAGATTTAAAAGATGTAAATGCCGATAAAAAGGATCTGGCAAAAGATGTTAAAGCCGGAGACAAGGCAGATGCAAAAAAAGACGTTGCTGATATTAGAGCCGACAAAAGGGACATCAAAAAAGATGTACGCCAGGCCCGCCGCGATGGTGTTAAACATCCGATACGCCGCGCAAAATAATTTGGATTAGCTGGTGGTGATTAATGAAGAAAGCTGCTCTCTGAAAGGAGGCAGCTTTTTTTGCTATAAAAAACTATTCCAAGAATATTTTAACTTTTCTAATATGGGTTTATACCTTAGCGCAAACTTTATCATAATTATGAAATATATTTTTACAACATTAATCTTAGCGCTGGGCTTGTGTCCTGTCGCGTTTTCGCAAACAAAAGGTAGTACCGAATTTAACGTTACCGTTGGTTTAAATGGTGCTACGGTAACATCCGGTAATCTTAGTACTGATACACGTGTAGGGCTAAATGCAGGCGTTGGCGCCGAGTACTATTTTTCTGATAGCTGGAGCATTAAGGCGAAAGCCCTTTATGATCAGAAAGGTTGGGCCAATGGATTTTATGGCAACACTACCACAGATTATAAATTAGATTATGTAACAATGCCTGTATTGGCTAACTGGCACTTTGGTCGCACCAAAAACTGGTATTTAAACTTTGGACCGTATATTGCATTTTTAGTAAGCGCTAAAACATCTGTGAACGGTGTAGATGTTAAAAGCTTTTTTAACAGTACTGATGCCGGTTTAGATTTAGGCATAGGTGTTAAAATCCCGGTATCGGAGAATGCTAAGTTCTTTATCGAATTTAACGGTCAGGGTGGGGTAGCTAATATGGCAAGCTCCGGCTCAACTATCAGGAACAGTACTTCGGCGTTAAATATTGGCCTTAACTTTAAATAGTTTGATAAGCGATAACAAAAAAGGAGGGAAATTCCCTCCTTTTTTGTTTTAAGATACACTTGGGTTATTATTTTGTCACAGTTATTTCTCCCCGTTCCACTCCCCATAAAATTGTTCCAAATATTGCAGCATAAAATCATGGCGCTGTTGGGCAATTTGTTTGCCGGTGGCGGTATTCATTTTATCGGTCAGCAATAACAATTTTTCGTAAAAGTGATTGATGGTGGGTGCTGATGTGTTTTTGTATTCTTCCTTGCTCATGTTGAGGTTAGGCAGGATATCGGGGTTATACATCTCCCGGTTTTTGTAGCCGCCATAAGTAAAAGCGCGGGCAATGCCTATAGCGCCAATAGCATCCAAACGGTCGGCATCCTGCACTACGTCCATTTCTTTGGAATGAAATACTTTCTCACCAAAACCTGCCTTGAACGACATGTGGCGGATGATCTGCTGCACGTGCTCGATTAAATCGGCATCAAGGTTGAGCGTTTCCAGGAAATTGCCTGCTGTACGTGGGCCTATCTCCTCATCACCACCATGAAACTTAGCATCGGCAATATCATGCAACAGGGCGGCCAGTTCAACTACCAGCATATCCACATGCTCCGTTTGGCCTATGAGTTTGGCATTGTTCCAAACGCGGTTAATGTGCCACCAATCATGCCCGGCTTCGGCGCCCTGTAGTGTTTCGCGCACATAGTTTGCCGTTGCTTGTACCAATTGCCCCCTATCCATTTAAACCGGTTAGTAGTTTACAATAATGGTTGGCAGCAGCGTAGCGGCGTTTAACGGCACCTGGTCGGCAGCAACAATGGGCCTTTTATTTTTGGCATAATCTAATACCGATTTTACCGTAGCCGGTTTCGGCGCGGCAGTGGGTTTGTAGTTAATAGAAAACGGGATTATAAAATCATAAACCTTATGGTCAACCGGTATTACCCATTTGCCGCTGCTTCTTTTTAAAGCCTCAATTATGGGCTCGGTCAGCATCAGGTCGTCGGCATAATAAACTACCATTTTGCTCAGGTTCCCTTTGGCATCGGCGGTAAATTTAAAGATCACCATGCCCGAAGCCTTCGCGTTCCGGATGGTTGGAGTTACTTCCAAACTATCTCTAAAAAAAGCCTTCATGGCATCGGTACCACCTTTAAAAGGCGCGGGCAGGTCGGTAGCTATGGGTATCATCTGCGCCATAGCACAGCCCGATATCAGTATCGCAGTAAATAAAACAAGCAGTTTTTTCATGTTTACTCAGGTTTAGGTTCCCGCTTGCTGCCATCGTATAATTCATACTCAAAAAGGCGACAATCAAGTTTACCGTTATAAAATTCAATTTTGCGCGAAGCCTTCAACCCTATCTTTTTTGCCAGGTCGGGGTTGCCCGTAAAAACATAGCCCTTATAACCTTTGCAATTAGTTTTCATAAAATCGCCAATGCGTTTGTAGGTCATTTCCAGTTTGGTGTGCACACCCAGGCGCTCGCCGTACTCGGGGTTAAACATTACAATGCCCGGTCCTTCGGGTACTTCGGTCTCCGCAAAATCACAAACAGCAAAATCTATTAAATGTTCTACACCGGCGGTTTTAGCGTTCTTACGCGATATATCAACAGCATCTTCCGACAAGTCGGATGCGATAATTCTGAAGCCTAATTCTTTGATGGATTTGTCTTTCAGCGCTCTTCTCTCGGTAAAGAAAACCTGCTCATCGTAGCCTAAAATATGCATAAAAGCATAGTTCATACGGAAGAGGCCGGGCGTTTTTTCTGTCGCGATCAACGCGGCTTCGATAGCCAGCGTGCCCGAACCACACATAGGGTTTACAAACGGACTTTTTTTATCCCAACCTGTAGCCATAATGGTTGATGCGGCCAGCGCCTCCAGCATTGGCGCTTTGCCGGGGATCTTACGATAGCCGTGTTTGGCCAGGGTTTCGCCCGAGGTATCGAGGAATATTTCGGCCTCGTCGTCCTGCCAGTACAGGTGAACTACGGTTTTATTTTGGTCGGGACCGGAGTTTGGGCGGATGCCTTTTACCTGTTTTATCCTGTCTACAATAGCATCTTTTACCTTCACATTTGCGAAAAGCGGGGTAAGGATGTGTTCGTTATTCACATTGCTGGTTACGGTAAAATAGCCGGCAAAATCGATGAGCTTTTCCCATTCTATCTGGACCAGGTTATCATACAGTTCTTTCGGGTCGGCGGCTTTAAAGCTGCCTATCGAATACAATATCTGGCTGGCGCAGCGTAGGTTAAGGTTTAAGGGGATACAATCGGTAACGGTGCCCAGCAGCTCGACGCCGGTTGGGAAGGTACGTTTGATATCAAAGCCCAGCGCTTCAACTTCATCAGCTAAATAGGATGATAACCTTTTGTTACAGGTTAGGATGATCTTACTCTCGGTGTGGAAAACTTGCATATAATTGTGCGAATTTAAGGATTAAAAACTGCCGATTTTATTTCTGAACTGTTAACTTTACGTTTTAATTTTTTAGACATGGAGATCAAAGGTAAAATACACGAAATTACACCAACCGCGCAGGTTACAGAATCATTGAAAAAGAGAGAGATGATACTGGAATATATAGAGAACCCTCAATACCCTGAGTACCTGAAGTTTGAAGCGATACAAGATCGCTGCGCTTTATTGGATAACGTAAAAGTAGGCGACGATGTGGAAGTTTTCTTTAACCTGAGAGGCCGCCCCTGGACAGACAAAACCGGTAAAAAATCATATTTTAACTCAATGGCATTATGGAAAATTAATGTATTGAGCGGTGGTAGCAGCGCTGCGGCACCTGAGTACGCAGCACCAGCCAACCTGAGCGCAGCGCCGGGCGAGGATGATGATCTGCCGTTTTAAGGCTTAGGCATTACGGTATATGAAAAATGCGATGGGTGTAAAATCCATCGCATTTTTTTATGTTTGTCATTTCGAACGAGGTACGAGGAGAAATCTTTACGAATATGGCATTGGCGCTACACTCGCTTTGTAAAGATCTCTCCCTCCGGTCGAGATGACATGGTTTGTTATAATCTCTATTACTTTAGTTTCTCCAACGCCGCTTTTATCCTCGGCACCATTTCGGCAATCTCTTCAGTAGTACAAGCACCAACTGATGCGCGGAACCAGCTCAGGTCTTCATCGGTACCAAAGGCCGCGAAGGGTACTAAGGCGCAGCCCGCTGCTTTGATGAGGTAGAAGTTCATATCCGCCGGGTTTTTGATCAGGTCGCCGTCGGGTGTGGTTTTGCCGGTATAGTCAATTTTTACGGTGAGATAGATGGCGCCCATTGGCTCAATCGCGTCCACATTAAAGCCTTCGGCTTTCAGGCCGGCAAAGCCCTGGTATAAGGTTTGCAAGCTTGATTGGATACGTTCTTTTAAGCTATCAAGGTATTTGGTTACGCTCGCGCCGTCTTTCAGGAAGGCGGCCATAGCCACCTGCTCTGCCTTTGGCGACCAGGCACCCATGTGGCCGACAATGGCTTTCATGTTATTGATAATGTCTGTCGGGCCAAAGCCCCAGCCTACACGTACGCCGGTAGCGGCAAAGCATTTCGAGCCGCCATCAACAAATACGGTATAGTCTTTCAGTTCGGGGCGCAGGTTAACCGGGTCGACATGTTTGTGGCTACCGAAGGTTAATTGCGAGTATATCTGGTCGTATAATATAAACAGCGGTTTTTCGCCGGCTTTTCGGGTTTTGTTCTCGGCTATTACCAGGTCGCATATTTCCTCGAGGTTCTGTTTCGAGAACATGGTGCCGGTAGGGTTCAGCGGCGAGCACAGGGCCAGTAAGGTAGCGCCTTTTAAATGCGGGCGCAGCTCATCGGCGGTGGGCATAAAGTTGTTTTCGGGCTGGGTAGGTACCGATATCGGGTTAGCTTTCAGCAAATCGCAGTAATGGTTATTGTTCCATGATGGTGCCGGAAAAACAACGGTATCGCCGGGATCAACCAATGCCAGGTAGATAGAATAGATCAACGGACGTGAACCGCCTGATACCAATATTTGGTTGGCTTTATAATCTAAATGGCAACGCTCTTTAATAAATTCCGATACACTTTCGCGCAAAGCAAGCACACCATCAGCAGGCGGGTAATTGGTTTGGTTATGATCGTATGCATCAATAATACCGGCCTTCAGTTCGGCGGGAATAGGGTAAATATTCGAATCAAAATCGCCAATGGTTAAGTTGGCAATGTTTTGTCCCTGGCGTTTAAGCTCGTTTATCTCGCCGGCTATCTTAATAATTTCAGATCCGCGAAGGTTTTGAGCCAGTAATGATGCAGTCATGGTGGTGTTGTATTTTGGACTGCAAATATAGCGGTTTTAGAGGGGATGAGGAGAAGAAATATTGATCAGTTGCTACATCCCCGTATATTAATCATGCAGTAATGTTTCCAATGTAACGGTAATTGTAGCTTCGTTTGAAAGTACCAGGCTGCTATCGCCAATACCAAAATCAAGCCGGTTAATTTTAAAGGAGCCTTTAAAAACACCCGCAGTGCCGGTTTGCAGGTAGCTAAAGGGAAAATCGACAAGTTTGGTTTTCCCTTTAATGGTCAGCTCGAATTTACCGAGATAGTTATCGCCACCTTTTTGCTGAAAGGAAACCGACTTCATTATTATTTTAGGATAATGAGTTACATCAAAAAAGTCTTCTTTACGCAGGTGCTCGTCGCGGGCGTCATCATCAGAGTTAATGGTTTTGGTTTCCACCGAAGCCTCTATACTGCTGGCGGCTAAATGCGCTTTGTCAAATTTAATAGCCCCAACAAAACCGCTAAAAAAGCCTGATGTGGTAAAGCCCATATTTTTTATCTGGTAGGTTATACTCGATTTGGTAACGGTTTGATGCGTTTGAGCAAAGGCCAGGCTGGTTGACAGAAGCAGAATAATGAGGGTAAGTTTTTTCATCGGGGGTAATTAAATAATTTTTAAACCTAACGAATAGACTGAATAATTGGTACAAAGTTTTAAGAATGTTACCTGGTAATGGAAGATGTTAGAGGTAAGATGGAAGATGTGGCTTTGTGAAGGTCAGTGATATTTTATATATTGTAGCTCGGTGAAATCAAAAATCAATCGGTGTAATCTTATCAAAATAATTACTTTTGAAAACCCATGAGCAGCCGCAACAAACTTTACTTCGCATCCGACTTTCATTTGGGCGTGCCCAGTTATGCAGGCAGCCGCGTACGTGAGGATAAACTGGTGCGCTGGCTGGATATTATAAGCAAGGATGCCGCCGAAGTTTTTTTAATGGGCGATGTTTTTGATTTCTGGTTTGAGTACAGTACCGTTGTACCCAAAGGCTATGTAAGATTTTTAGGCAAATTGGCCGAACTTACCGATGCCGGGATCAAGTTATACCTGTTTAAGGGCAACCACGATATGTGGATGTTTGAATACTTTCAGCAGGAGTTTAATGCCACCATTATTACCAATGAGCTGGTTATTGAACGTAACGGAAAAAAGTTTTTTCTTCACCATGGCGATGGCCTTGGCCCGGGCGATGCAAAGTATAAAATGCTGAAAAAGTTTTTCCGCAGTAATATTTGCCAATGGCTGTTTGAGCGCATCCATCCCAATTTAGGCGTTGGCGTAGCTAACCGGTGGTCGCACCGGAGCAAGGTGGTGCAAGGCAAAAACGAAGTGCGTAAAAAGTTAGAACAGGAATGGCTGGTAACCTATTCGCGCGAGGTATTGGAAACCACTTACTATGATTACCTGATATTCGGGCACAGGCACCTGCCGCTTGATATTCAGCTGAACGATAAAAGCCGCTACATTAACCTTGGCGATTGGCTAAATCATTTTAGTTACGCCGTTTTTGATGGTGAGGATTTGAAACTGGAGTATTTTGAAATTGAGGTGGAAGACTGAGGCCGGAAGACTGAGGTCAGAAGTCTGAAAGTAAGAGTTGTGAAAGTTGCAGCCAATTGTTAATCCGCTGCTCTTTACCAGTGAGATCGGCTATGATGGTATAAATGTCCGCAGGCGTTTTCCCTTGCCCGCGAAGGAACTTTACAGAGGTATCTCCGGCAGATTTAGATAACTTTTGCCCCTCTGCGGTCATCAATAACGAGTGATGGTAAAAAGTGATATTGCCAAAGCCTGTTTCACCAAGCTTTGCCGCCAATTGCAACTGTGCCAGGGTTGAGGGCCAAAGATCGAGTCCGCGCACTACCAGGTCGACACCAAAGTAAATATCATCGCAAACCGATGCCAGCTGGTAAGCGGGCAATCCGTCTTTTTTCCAAACCACAAAATCATTCATCTCATCGGGCAAGGTGGTGCTGATGCTTTTACCAGGGTAGGTTTTCATCCACACTTCGTCGTCATCAGTTATCAACCGCAGGTTACTTTCAGGTGTATCGAGCGGCAGGCCTTTATCAAGGCAGGTGCCGGGATACACATTTCTGCTTGCCTGCAATTGCGCCCGCGAACAGGTGCAGGCAAATACATGCCCGTCACGTTCCAGCTTCTCTAAAGCATCGCGGTACAAGGCAAGCCTGTGTATCTGCGACCAGTCTTTTTCATATTCGGCCACATTACGGGGGCCTTCGTGCCAGGGGATCTCTAAAAAATTCAGCGTGTCAAAAATATCCTGAACGTATTCTGGCTTAACGCGTTCGCGGTCGAGGTCGTCAATACGGAGTAATATTTTCGCACCGGTTTGCCGGGCCAAAGCCGCTGTAAGCACAAATGAGAGCACATTACCCAAATGCAAAAAGCCGCTGGGTGTGGGCGCTATGCGTGTTTTGTTGAATTTAAGCATTGGCTCCTGCATAATTATGTATCGCGTTAAGCAAATAAACTTAATGCCTAATTGGCATGCAAAATACGTTTATTACTTAAATTCCGTACTTTTGTATAATATTTGCTATAAAGAACATATACAAAACCCTGGGGTATAAGTAATGCGAAAATACCCACTTTTACCTACCTTTTTTCAATGATCGAATGATTGATTTAGTGAATGATTGAATAGGAAGAGTTGGGGTAGAGGATAATATCGGTGTTGAAATATACCCATTTTTACCCCCCCCACCTGGAGACAGGCAAAGAACGCATGAATTATAAATTTGGCAAAAGAAGACAAAAAAGAATAATAAAAATACCCACAATTACCCACCACCCACCTTATTTTGGCAGGTGTTAATTGTGAAAATGATAAAATATGTTAGATAAGTTAGAAGCGATAAAAGAACGCTGGCAAGATGTTGAACGCGAGTTAAGCAGTCCGGATATTATGAAGGACATGAAGCGTTTCGCGCAAATGAATAAAGAATATAAGGACCTCACCAAGATCGTAGAAGAATACAACATCTACGCGAATGTGATGAGTAATATAGATACCAACCGCCAGATACTGGCCACAGAGAAGGATGAAGATTTCCGTGAGATGGCTAAGGCCGAGCTGGAGGAGCTGCTGCCACAGCAAACCGAGCTGGAAGAAAAGATCCGCCTGATGCTGATACCTAAGGACCCTGAAGATAGCCGCAACGCTATTGTGGAGATACGTGGTGGTACCGGCGGCGATGAGGCTGCCATATTTGCCGGCGACCTGTACCGCATGTACATGCGCTTTTGCGAAAAGCAGGGTTGGAAAACCGAACTGGTTGATTGCACTGAAGGTACCGCGGGCGGCTTTAAAGAAATTATATTTAACGTACTGGCCGAAGATGCTTACGGCACCTTAAAATACGAATCGGGTGTTCACCGTGTACAGCGCGTGCCGGATACCGAAACACAGGGCCGTGTACACACATCGGCCGCATCGGTAGTGGTACTGCCCGAGGTTGATGAGTTTGATGTAGACATCCATGTAAATGATATCCGTAAAGACCTGTTCTGTTCTTCGGGGCCGGGCGGGCAGTCGGTAAATACTACCTATTCGGCGGTGCGGTTAACGCACATCCCTACCGGTATTGTGGCGCAATGCCAGGATCAGAAGTCGCAATTAAAGAATTATGACAAGGCTTTGGCGGTTTTAAGGTCGCGTATTTACGAGATGGAGCTGCAAAAACACCTCGAAGAAATATCTAAGAAAAGAAAAACAATGGTATCCACCGGCGACAGGTCGGCCAAGATACGTACCTACAATTATCCGCAAGGCCGGGTAACCGAGCACCGTATTGGACTCACTATCTACAACTTACCGGAGGTAATGAACGGAAATTTGCTGGAAATAATGGAAGCCTTACAGTTTGCCGAAAACGCTGAAAAGCTGCAGGAAGGCAGCATTGCATAAGTTTTTCAAATTTTATTTGCGGATTGAATTTAAGACCCTATATTTGCAATCCCAAACACGGAGTGGTAGTTCAGCTGGTTAGAATACATGCCTGTCACGCATGGGGTCGCGGGTTCGAGTCCCGTCCATTCCGCTAAAAAGGTATCAAAACCGTTTATAACCGCTTAAATCAATGATTTAAGCGGTTTTTTTATGTCAATCCCGCTCATTTCATACCACCATTTATGACTCATTCGGTGACCTATTCGGTGACCTGTTTGTATTGTCTAATTTAGTCACCGAATTACTGATTTATATAATTGATAATCAATAGATTACAATGTAATTTTTCGTGCTCAAAATACCTCAAATAGGTTGAGAATTTATGATAAAAATAACATTGAATCGACAGGTGAACTGATCGGAAATCAAGTCGTCGCAAAATTCATGAGGCGTAACATAAACCGGTTCAGATATTCAATGAATTTGACGAGAGTCGGTGACCTATCGGTGACCTATTTCAGAGTCAAAAAAAGGTCACCGAATTTGATATATAAAAAGTTGATTTTAAAGCACTTGAGTTGATTTTTTTGAGACCAAAAGACTCATTTAAACTCAAATTTAATTCGATTAAGTAACTTAAAAATTAATGTGTTATGAAAACAACCCAAAGGTTCTCAGTCCTTATCTGGGCTGACAAACGAAAAACAGATGCTGCAGGGCTGGTACCGCTCTTTGCAAGAATCACTTATTTAGGAAAACGCGCGGAAATCTCGCTCAAAAGAAGGGTGCATCCCGCCAAATGGGATTCCCAGACTGGCTTTCTCAAAGGGACAAGCCCTGAAGCCAGGAGGATCAATGCTGATATTAACGATACGTTGGATGAGATTGACAAGGCATTTAAATTCTTAAAGCGCACAGACGAATTTATTACTGCTGAAAAGATCAAATTGCAATACTCAGGTGAAGAGCCCGACAGAAAAATGCTGCTGGAAGTTTTTGACCAGCATAATGCAGACCTGGCGAAGCTGGTTGGTAAAGACTTTGTGAAAGCAACGCTGACGAAGTACAATACCGTTAGAAGCCGTGTTTCCGGCTTTATAAAGCATAAATATCAAAAAGATGACATCTACCTTGATCAGATAGACTACGCATTTGTAGCGGGCTTTGAAATGTATTTGAAGACAGTGTGTTCTATCGAACACAATACCGCAATGCGCTATATTAAAAACCTGAAAAAAATCATTAATCTGGCGGTAAATAACAAATGGTTAATTCATAATCCGTTCAACGCTTTTAAGTGTACTTACAGAAAAGTTAACCGGGTAGAACTGGAATGGGACGAAATCACACTTCTTTCCGAACATGAATTCAAAATAAAACGACTTGAAGAGGTACGGGATACGTTTCTGTTTTGCTGTTATACGGGTTACGCGTTTGTAGACGTTGAAAAACTTACCCCGCAACATATTGTTTCCGGACGCGATCAGGTACTATGGATAAAGACAACCCGTACCAAAACCGAAATAGATTCTAATGTTCCGCTGATACCGCAGGCAATAGCAATTCTTGACAAGTATAAGGATCACGCATGCCGGGAGATTGAAAACCGGTTGTTGCCGGTTAAAAGCAATCAGAAGATGAATGCTTATCTTAAAGAGATAGCTGATCTGGCGGGCGTAACTAAAAATCTCACTACCCACATTGCGCGTCACACGTTTGCAACCACAGTAACCCTCGACAATGATGTTCCACTTGAATCGGTAAGCAAAATGCTTGGCCATACAAAACTTACAACGACTCAGATCTACGCCAAAACCAAAGACAGGAAAGTCAACAGGGACATGCACGCATTAACGAACAGAATGAAGCAGCAGGAATCATTAAAGGAAGGGGAACTCGTATGAAACTGAATGAATCAATTATAAATGATATCCGATCGATCATAAACAGATCAAGAGAATCAGCTGTAAGGGCAGTAGACCGGGAAAGGGTAATTATGTACTGGCATATCGGCAAAAGAATATTCGAAGAGGAACAACATGGAGCAGATCGCGCTGAGTATGGTACTCAACTTATCAAATACTTATCCGAGCAGCTACAATCACAATTTGGCCGGGGTTTTTCGGCGCGGAATCTTAACCTCTTTCGCCAGTTTTATAGGGGATTTCCAATTGTGCAGACAGTGTCTGCACAATTGAGCTGGTCGCATTACTCTTTACTGCTAACAATACCGGAAGCAGAAAAGCGAGAATTTTATAAGAACGAGACAATCAAAAATAATTGGTCCTTCAGGCAAGTGGAACGACAGATCGGAAGCCAGCTTTATGAACGGTTATTGCTCAGTACAGATAAAGAGAGTGTTCTGTCAGTCGCAAAAAACGAAAAACAACCGGCTAATCCAAAAGAGATCATTAAAGACCCGATGGTGCTTGAGTTCTTAGGACTTAAGCCTGAGGCTGCATATTACGAAAAAGATTTAGAAAATGCCCTGATCACACATCTGCAAGAATTTATGCTTGAACTGGGAAATGGTTTTTCGTTTGTTGCCAGACAAAAGCGTATCCACTTAGATGGCGACGATTTTTTTATCGATCTGATATTTTATAATCGGTTATTACAATGTTTTGTTATTGTTGAGCTGAAAACCCATAAGATCACCCATCAGGATTTGGGCCAGCTACAAATGTATGTTAATTATTATGACAGAATTGAAAAACTGAGTCATGAAAGCCCCACTGTAGGTATATTACTATGCTTGGAGAAAAATGACACCGTTGTCAAATTCAGTTTGCCCGAAAAGAGCAACATTTTCGCATCAAAGTACCAATTGTATTTGCCTACGGCCGAACAGCTTTCTAAAGAGATTAAGGACGAAATCATTAAACACCAAACCAAGGGTCACTAAGTAAAAATTAAGAACTTGGAGGTCACAATATGCGACCTCCAAGTTACAAAAATCAACCCTGGATGCCTTAAAAGCGAATGCCCAGACACGTGAGCGAGTACGGGATCTCAAAACACTTTTAAATGAATTACAATGAGTTTTACCTCATAGCGTCGTAGTAAACCTTTCTTATAATTAAAAGAAATTAGACGTAAAATCGAAAAAATGTGCAATCGTTACCGGGAACGTTTGCACGATTAAAAGCACTTTCCAAGGTCAGATTGCGATAAACCCGGCGTCATTGACCATATTCTACTGTGAAACCATGGCTAGCAGGATGCTTGCATGATGGTATTGATTAAAATATTTTATATAGTTGACCTCCAATTAGCTAAATTTAATAAGAAATACCATTTCTTAAAACTATGGTGAGTAACCATTTTGAAAATCTGCATGAAACTGATATGGTGCAACAACTCCATGACGGGGATCAGTACGCATTTGATTTTTTCTATAAGAAATTTTATTCGGCGCTTTGTTTTTTCTCCACTCGTTTTACAGCAAACCGGTTTGTTTCGGAGGAAATTGTTCAGGATTCCCTATTTAAATTGTGGGAAAGGCACAGTGATTTTTATAACCTTAACGCGATTAAAGCGTTTCTTTATATTACCACCCGAAACGCTTCTTTGGATTTCACATTGAAGGAACAAAGAAAAAGTAAACATAATTCAAAAATAGCAGAATTGAACCAACAAGAGGATAATGATCCCTTCCTCGATGAAGTTATTTATGTAGAAGTTTTACGTGAAATTGCATTAGAAGTTGCCAAACTACCTGAGCAATGCGGGAAAATTATTAAAATGATTTACGAGGATGAATTAAAGCCGCAAGAGATTGCTGACAAACTTCATATCACCGTGAGTACGGTTTATAACCAAAAAATGAGGGGGCTCTCGATCCTAAAAAGTCGGCTCTCAGGAAAAGAATTTGATATACTAGTCGCTTGCCTATTGGCTGCACAGCTAAATAAATAACTTTATTTTCTTTGACAGTCATTGCGTTTCAAAGCATGACCATCCCACGATTCGTCAATTGGAACACAGCAACGAGGCATCCAAATTAAATCAATCAATCCTTTCAAAATTTATATTTCAATTTTTTTCTAAAATCTTTAGAGGAATCGGAACTCCTGTCGTTTCTATACCATTAAGCCAATTTAAAAACCATGTTAGACAAAAACCTAAATGATTCATTTCGTATAAGTGCCCTATTATTAAAAAAACTAAATGATAGTTTGACGACCTCGGAAGCAAGTGAATTAGATGAGTGGACTTCACACTATGCGAAAATAGGTATTGCGGCAACAATACTGAACGCGTTCGGCAATCATTTCCTGAGTTTAACCTGATCAAAATGCTGAAAAAAATATCCCCAATAAAGCCATTTGGCAGCAGTACCAAAGCCATCATCATAATCGCATTGCTACTGGCTGCTATTTGGCTCTTTTCGCGTGCCAACATCGCATTACCCGAGGATGTAAAGGCCGAAATGGTGAATTTACCCAACGATATTGACTATAATTTAGATGTGAAGCCCATTTTATCCGACAAATGCTTTGCCTGCCATGGCCCAGATGCAAAAAAGCAAAAGGCAGGCTTACGCCTGGATATCGACTCGGCAGCATACCACAAAGTAACCGGTACCGGGCTCAAAGCCATAACACCGGGCAACCCTGCAAAAAGCGAAATGGTGCGGAGGATATTGTCAAACGTGGCGGACGACGTAATGCCAACCATCACATCACATCTTACCTTAACATCGCGGGAAAAGGCAGTATTGGTAAAATGGGTGGACCAGGGTGCCAAATATAAACCACACTGGGCGTTTGTGCCCCCTGCTATGCCTGATATTCCATCGGTTAATGATGAAAAATGGGTAAAAAACGAGATCGATAATTTCATTTTAGCCAGGCTTGAAAAAGAGCAAATTACGCCATCGGCTGAAACCGATAAGGCAACGTTGATCAGGCGGGTGAGTTTTGATGTTACCGGTCTGCCGCCAACCATTAGCGAGATTGATGCCTTCATCAAAGATCGTTCGGCCAATGCTTATGAAAAAATGGTGGATCATTTTTTAGCGTCGAAACATTATGGCGAGCGCATGGCAGCCTATTGGCTCGATGCTGCACGCTTTGCCGACAGCTATGGATATTTGGATGACAGGCACCGCGATACTTCGCCCTGGCGCGATTGGGTGATCAAAGCCTATAACGAGAATTTACCCTTCGACAAATTCATAACCTGGCAACTGGCCGGCGACTTGCTGCCACATGCCACGCAAGAACAAATATTGGCAACTGGGTTTAATCGCAATCACAAACAAAACTCGGAAGCCGGCATTATTGATGAAGAGTTTAGGGTGGAATATGTGATTGACCGTACCAACACTTTAGGAACCGCTCTTTTAGGTTTAACGGTGGGTTGCGCCAAATGCCATGATCACAAATACGACCCGATCAGTCAGAAGGATTATTATTCCCTGTTTGCCTTTTTTAACAGCACGTTTGAGTTAGGTAGCCCCAACTTTGGCGATAAAAACGTAGTGGCAGGGCCTACGCTGCTATTGACCGACAAACTGACTGACAAGAAGATAGCCGATATTAAAGCCTATATTAACCGGTTAGAGGCTAAAAAACAAGCCATCAAACCGGTAGAAGAAAATGTAGCAGCTTCATTGGCTGACAAAAATATAGCCCATCTCACTTTTGACACGCAGGAAAGCCGCATGGCCGAAGCAAAGAAAGGAGCCCGGCCTCAGCCAATCAGCGTTTTCCCGAATTTGGTTGATAAGAATTTATCGGCGGAAGCCGCAGCCGTAGATTTTGGAAAAGGCGTTTCAGGCAAATCGCTTAAGCTTACCGCTGAGAGCAACGTTCATTTCCCGCCGTATAAGATAGGCTATTTTGAAAGATACGAGCCTTTCAGCATTAGTTTATGGCTTAAACTACCCCAGGCCAACATGCATGGCGTAGTATTCTGTCAAACCGACCCGGTACGCTACGGGGCGCAGGGTTATGACCTGATTGTAAAGGACAATAAACTTAATTTCCGTATCAATCATGCCTATCCGCACGATTGCATCAGTGTGTTAAGTCCAGAGGCGTTAAAGCCTAATCAGTGGTATCACATCGCGTTGAGTTATGATGGATTGAGCAAGGCAAGCGGCGCAAAAATATATCTTGACGGCCAAAAGCTCAATGCCATAGTTGAATATGACCATTTACAGAAAAACATCCGCTCGCACCCGGATATCCAAAAGATCTACCCGTTCACCGGGCTTACATTTGGCTACCGGGCCATTGACCATGCCTTGCCGGGTGCAGAACTGGATGAGTTTATGCTATTTAATAATGAACTTACTGACGCTGAGGCAGCGTATCTTAAAAAAGGACTTCCTATACTATCTACTACAAAAAAGAAACCCGACACTGATACGCTTAGCCAGGCCTTAATGCAGCAACGCATAGCCCTGGCTCAAATACTCGACTCCGCAAAGGAGGTAATGGTGATGGGTGATTTGCCCAAACCGCGGGTTACCCACGTACTTAAACGTGGCGTTTACGATAATTATGGTCCTGTTGTAAACCCCGGAACACCAAAATCAATTTTGCCTTACCCGGCAAACTTCCCTAAAAACCGTTTGGGATTGGCCCAATGGATGTTTTTACCCGACAACCCATTAACTGCACGCGTGGCCGTTAACCGGCTCTGGGGCTTGATCTTTGGTCGCGGTTTGGTTAAAACTACGGATGATTTTGGCAACCAGGGCGAAATGCCCTCGCACCCGGAACTGCTGGACTATTTATCGGCTAAGTTCCGCGAAAGCGGATGGAATATTAAAGCCATCCAGAAAATGATATTGATGAGTGCTACCTATCGGCAGCAATCGAAGATTACGCCCGAAAAATTAGCCATTGATCCTCAGAATATCTTGCTTGCCCACAGCCCACGGTTTAGGTACCCTGCCGAAATGATCCGTGACAATGCCTTGGCTATCAGCAATCTATTAGTTGATAAAATTGGCGGCCCGAGTGTTTACCCTTACCAGCCGCCCGGGCTATGGGAAGCCTTGAGCGATAAAGGCTGGCGGCCAGTTTATACGCAATCTACCGGTGAGGGTTTGTACAGGCGTAGTATTTATACCGTGAGAAAACGGACAAGTCCCCCGCCATCAATGCTGATTTTTGATGCGTCCGACAGGAGTGTTTGTACGGTGAGACAACAACGTTCAAGTTCACCATTGCAAGCGCTGGTGCTGTTAAACGATCCGCAGTTTATTGAAGCAGCCAGACTGATTGCCGTACGGATGCTGAACGAAGGAGGTGGCACGATTGATAAACAGTTAAGTTTTGGCTTTCGCCTGATTACAGGAAGATTACCCGGAATAGCTGAACTAAACATATTGAATAAAATGTATACCGAGCAATTTGGCCAGTACCAAAAACATCCCGACAAGGCAAAAAAGCTCCTGGACATTGGAGCCGATAAAACCTACAACCATCAAAAATGGTGCGAAACAGCATCGTTGGCCGATGTAAGCCTTGCGCTGATGAATACGGACGAGTTTATAACCAGAAAATAAGTTAAAATGGATGACCTGCAGAAAATGTTATTCGCCGAAAAGCGCCGCGAGTTCTTAAAGGGCTCTGTACTGGGTTTGGGTGGCCTGGCATTGGGATCGTTGATGGGTTGCAATGATCCGGCAAGCCGGCTGGTTAAAAAGATAACGGCCATGCCCGATGAAAACCAACCCTTGGGCAAGCCTAACTTTGTACCTACAGCTAAGAGGGTGATCTACCTGTTTCAAAGCGGTGGGCCATCACAAATGGAGCTTTTTGACTATAAGCCCAAGCTGAACCAAATGCATGGGCAAGAAATACCAGCTTCGGTATTAGGCGGCAACCGCCTCTCGGGTATGGTAAGCAACCAGTCAAGTTTTCCCTTGGCGGGATCGGCAGCATCGTTTAAGCAATATGGTGCCAACGGCACCTACCTGAGCGACCTGATACCACATACGGCTGGCATAGTTGATGATATCTGCCTCATCAAATCCATGTACACCGAGCAGATCAACCACGAACCGGCGGTTATCTTTACACAAACCGGCAATCAATTGAGTGGACGCCCAAGTATAGGATCGTGGCTGAGCTACGGTTTAGGAAGTCTCAATCAAAACCTGCCATCCTTCATCGTCATGATATCGAAGGGTGGCGGCGACCAACCGATCAGCAGTGCGGCCTGGAGCAATGGTTTTTTACCATCACATCATCAAGGCGTACAGTTTATGTCGGGCAAGGACCCTGTGCTTTACCTTTCATCGCCCGACGGGGTTGATAAAATGGACCGCAGGCGTGCGCTCGACTATATTAAACAACTTAATATACTGCAAAACGGCCGGTGGCACGACCCGGAAATTGACAGTCGCATAAATCAATATGAGATGGCCTACCGTATGCAAATGGCCGTACCCGAGGTAACCGACCTGAGCAACGAGCCACAACATATATTGGATATGTATGGGCCCGACGTAAAAACGCCCGGCACCTTTGCCTACAATTGCCTGATGGCCCGCCGCCTTGCCGAAAAGGATGTGCGTTTTGTACAATTGTACCACCTTGGGTGGGACCATCATAATAAGTTGGCATCGGGCATCAAAAGAGCATCCCTTCAAACCGACCAAGCCTCGGCAGCTTTGGTGAAAGACCTGAAACAACGCGGCCTACTGGATGATACCCTGGTAGTTTGGGGCGGCGAGTTTGGCCGTACCAGCTTTTGCCAGGGCAAGCTTACACCCGATGATTTTGGCCGCGACCACCACGCCACCTGTTACAGCATGTGGATGGCCGGCGGCGGTGTAAAAAGCGGATTGGTATATGGCGAGACAGACGATTTCTCATATAATATTGTGAAAGACCAGGTACATGTGCACGATTTTCAGGCTACGCTGCTTTACGCATTGGGGATCGATCACGAAAAGTTCACGTTTAAAAGTCAGGGAAGACGTTACCGCTTGACGGATGTTTCGGGCAAGGTTATACATGATATTTTAGCCTGACTATTAGTATGCACAGACGGACTTTTATTAAGAACGCGATCGTAGCCGGAACTTCTGCCGCAGTCATCGGCAAGCCGTTTAATATCATCGCGAAAAGCAAAAACGACTCGCCTATTATTGGGCACGGCGATTTTAAATACCGGGTTAACCGCAACTGGGGCACATTAAACCCATCGCAATACCCGGTTAATAACTGCCACGAGATGGTGATGGACAATAAAAAGCGCCTCATTATGATCACCGATGAGCCAAAAAATAATATTCTGATTTATGACCGTTCAGGAAAATTGCTGGATACCTGGGGGCACCAGTTTCCGGGTGGACATGGCCTTACCTTGCATAACGAGAACGGCACTGAATATTTATACATTACCGATTATATTTTAGGCGAAGTTTATAAGACCACGCTTGACGGTAAAATACTACTCACCATTAAACACCCCAAACTAATTGGCCAGTATGGCGACTGCGATAAGTTTTGCCCGACAGAAACCTGTGTTGCCCCTAACGGCGATATTTATATTGCTGATGGCTATGGATCGCAATTCATTTTGCAATACACAGCCAAAGGCGAGTTTATCCGCAAGTTTGGTGGCGATGGATGGCTTGACGATAAAAAATTTAAACAGGCTCACGGCGTAACTTTGGATAGCCGCGACCCCGCCAACCCCGTTTTGATGTGCACCGAACGGATGAAGAACTGTTTTAAACGCTATACGCTGGATGGCCAATACCTGTCATCAGTTTACCTGCCTGGGGCCTACATGAGCCGTGCTGTTTTTGATGGCGACATGCTGTATTCTGGGGTGTGCTACTCGGCATTAAACCATCACCCGGTACCGGCCCTTAACTCGGGTTTTGTAACCATACTCAACTGCAATAACGAAGTAGTTTCTAACCCCGGAGGAACGAGTCCGATCTATCAAAATGGAGAACTGCAAACCATGATACAGGAAACTCCCATTTTTAAGCATTGTCATGATGTTTGCATTGACGATGACAAGAACCTGTATATATGCCAGTGGAATGCCGGGAAAGTTTACCCATATCAATTAGAAAGAATATAAACCAGGTTCTATATGTATATTTCGACTATCGCGGCCGCCGCAGAATGGAGCAGTTTTTTTGGCCATTTCCATCCCGTTGTTGTACACCTGCCTATTGGTATGTTGGTTATTGCCTTTATGCTCGAGGTTTTGGCAATCAAACAGCATACAACGCAATGGAATAAGGCTATCGCATTTATATTGTTGTGGGGCTGCATCAGCGCCATTGCATCCGCATTATTGGGTTGGTTGTTGTCATTATCAGGCGGATACAATGAGCATACCTTATTTTTGCACCAATGGGCAGGGATCTCATTGGCTGTGATAGCCGGTTTTTCCTGGTACTTAAAAACACGGTCAGGCATTTCGAAAAAGCCAAATACCCTTTACCGCATTACCTTGTGTACGATGATATTGCTGCTTACCATTACAGGGCATTTAGGCGGCAGCATTACCCACGGCGACGGCTACCTTACTGATGATATGCCAGAGCCCTTGCGGGGATGGCTTGGCCTTAAAGCGACCGCACCGGCTGTCCGAAAAAAAATTACGAACCTTAACGAAGCTTTAGTTTACCAGGACATTGTGTCGCCGGTATTACAAACCAAATGCTGGAGCTGCCATAGCGAAGCGAAAAGCAAAGGCGATTTGCGGATGGATACACAGACCCTGTTAATGAAAGGTGGCAAGGATGGCCCCGTAATTGTTAAAAACAATGCTGCAGGCAGCGAACTGATGAAACGTTTACTATTACCGCCTGATGATGAGCACCGCATGCCACCTAAAGGCAAAGAAGCACTAACCAACGATGAAATAGCATTGATTAAATGGTGGATAAACAGCGGTACTGATTTTACGAAAAAGGTGAAAGATATTAAAACTGATGATGCTACCAGGCAATTGCTGGCGAGGATTACAGGCGGTGCACCACCAAAGAGCGAAATCGCCGGCACTACCTCAAATCACTCAACGCAGTCGACATTTTTTAATAAAAAGGTAGCACCGGCTGCCGATGCCGACGTCAATGCCTTAAAAAAACTCTCGGTTTTGGTATCTCCCATTGCGCAAGGGCAAAATTACCTTTCGGTAAGCTGCATTGATGCGCCTGATTTTGGCGATGCACAAACTAAATTACTCACAAAATTGGCGCCCCAAATTACGTGGCTGCAATTAAATAATACTAAAATTACTAATGTTGGTTTGATAGAAATAGCAAAGCTAACGAACCTGACGCGATTGGATCTGGCGAATACCATTATTGATAATTCGGGTCTAAAGGGCATCAGTGGGCTATTTAATTTGGAGTATCTAAATCTAACCGGCACAAAAACAGATGACCAGGGTCTAATGCGGCTTGTGACACTAAGGCATCTGAAACAGGTATATTGTTGGAACACCAAGATTACGGCTCAAGGTGCGAATGTAATGAGAAACTCAAATATTAAAGCTGACTTGGGATATTGATGACATTCTAATCTTCGTTCCATTTGTGTAGATAAACTATATTTTAATCCTGACGGAACTATTCAAATGGTTATTCAAGCAGAGTTAACATTCAAACATTAACTGAAGGCTATAGCTCACTAAAGAGGCCATCGCGAACAGCTCAGATACTTATCAAGCCTATCAGACTATTTTGAAATCTTATAAATCAGTTTTTTTGACGCAAACTCTCGCTATGTATTTGTGACAAGTTTGCGTTTAGTTCAACAAAAAAACTGTAAAATCGGATCACAGTTCACTGCAGACCGCCCGAAAACAATGCCTTTGGAAACAAAAAAGCCGTTTTCCGATACAGAAAGCGGCTTTTTTTGAAGTGCGCCCACATTAGCCAAAGCGAAATTGATAAACAAATCCTGTTTGGTCAGGGCTTCTGCCAAAGAACAGCTTAGCGTTATCAGTTGTTTCCGATGCCCTTAACAATTCACCAAATGCATATGACGGTCGATATTGATATTGACCGTGCCCATGCAAACGCTCCCGTCTTGGGAGAGGTTAAATAAAGGCGCATAATACAATAGCGTATCAGCATTGGGCTTGGCCTTGCCTTTCAGGGCAAAGACCTGTAACCGTTCTTTGGTGGCTTTCCAAAGTATAGCAGGTATTTCGGTTTTGCCTGATGGGATGCCCAAACTTCCCGATTAAAAACAGGTCTGTTTCCTGTAGCGGGGTGTATCAAATCGCATAGCCGTTATTTTGAGCATTGACATAAACTAATTTGGATGGCAAAACTCGGGGATATTAACGTGTAAACTTATCAGCGATGGAACATAAAAAAGAAGAGTGGATAAAGCCGGAAATGAGAGTGAGGGCTATGGGTATAGAAAAGGATTTAAGGTTGGCGGCCCGGTTTGAGCAGGCCCCAGGCGGGCTTGGGCAGAATAACTTTGGAAATATGGACCATCAGGAGCAGGGTATCATCATTCATCCCGAAAACGAGTAAAGGATCAGCCCGGACCCTTCACGCACGGCTGAATGGTTCGCTGCCTTTTACGATATCCCTGACATTTTATAACTGTTCCTGCAGGATAAAAACGGTCATGCTGCGGGGGCCGTGGGCCCCGATCACAAGCGCCTGTTCAATATCTGCAGTTTTTGACGGCCCTGCAATAAAAGTCCCGAAGCCATAGCTAGCGGAACTGATTAGGTCGTATGCTTTGTGCATGGTGGGTACGATAGCATCAGCATTCAGGATAACGGCCAAATGCTGGGTTATAAAAGGCAGGGCCCTAAAATGCATCTCATGTTCTGTGACCCAAACGGCGCCATTTTCGGCAACCCCGAATCGCGCTTTGATTATGGCCACTTCGACATCATGCAGATCGCGGGCACTGGTAACATGCTCTAAAGACTCATGACGGAATTGCTGTAGCTGTTTTACCGGGCTTATTATCCGGACGTTTTCCCCATGGGATTTGAGTATCATTTGAGAAATCTGTTCATATCCCGACACGTGTACGGCCTTACCCCCAATTGCATGCAATACCGAGGTGAATTCTTCCTGCGAACCCCGGCCATCTACGTCGAATATGCTGAGATCGGGCAAACCCATGCTGGCGGGCTGATTTGCCATTACCGCTGCCAATATCTTGTCTCTACTGTCCATCATCAGTGTTTTTGTAATTTATACCATTCGCCAAAAGATAATTCAGGCGGCGTGGGCATATCCCTTTGCTTAAACCAGGGATTTAATTTATTATTTACCGCGAAAGGTACATGTTTAAGTGCCCATCGACCCGCCTTCCCCGCGGCACGGTAAAGTCCGGGTGATGAAAGTGTCTCGGCCATTAACTTCATGCCGGCCTTTTTACCGGCAGGCGCGTAACCTTCTTTTACGATTACCTGACGCCATTTGTACAGCTGATCGTGTATATCTATTTTTATCGGGCAGACATTCGAACATGACCCGCAAAGTGTTGAGGCAAAGGGGAGGTCGGCATATTTCTTCATGTCCAGGTTGGGCGCCAATATGGAACCTATGGGACCTGCTATGGCGGAGTGATAACTGTGGCCACCACTACGCCGGTAAACCGGGCAGGTATTCATGCATGCCGCACACCGGATACATTTTAGCGAATTCCTGAATGCTTGTCGTCCCAGCTGATGGGTGCGACCGTTGTCGACCAGAATGATATGCATTTGCGCACCTTCTCGCGGCTTTTTAAAATGGCTGCTGTAAGTGGTTATCGGCTGCCCGGTCGCGCTGCGTGTCAATAATCTTAGAAAGACAGCCAGATGCCTGCGCTTGGGAATCAGCTTTTCAATACCCATACTGGCAATATGGACATCAGCCAGGTGGGCGCCCATATCGGCATTCCCTTCATTGGTGCACACCACAAATTCACCGGTCTCTGCTATTGCAAAATTCACTCCGGTGAGTGCTACACGACGTGTCAGAAAAACCTGCCGCAGTTCCTTGCGGGCAGTTTCTGTCAGAAACTGAGGATCGGATATATTGGCGTCTATGCCCAAATGTTTATGGAACAATTCCCCGATCTCTTCTTTCTTTTTGTGGATACAAGGCAATACGATATGGCTTGGAGGCTCCTGGGCCAACTGAACAATGCGTTCACCAAGATCGGAATCAATAACTTCAATGCCCTGGCTTGCCAGATATTCATTTAATCCGCATTCCTCAGTAAGCATAGACTTGCTCTTGACCATACGTACCACACGGGCTTCGGTGAGCAATTGATGCACGATGCGGTTATGTTCGGCAGCGTCAGTTGCCCAATGTATTTTTATATTGTTGGCGGTTGCATTCTGTTCAAATTGTAATAAGTAATGATGCAAATTAGAAAGGACATTATCTTTTATTTGAGAGGCTGTCTCACGCAGGTTTTCCCATTCCGGAATGTTATGGGCGGCTTTGTCCCGTTTTGTGCGGATGAACCATAGCGTCTCATCATGCCAGTCCACACGTTGCTCATCACGGTTGAATTCACCGGCCAGTTCTGCATGGTCTTTTGTTGTGCCTTCCATCTTATTTTGCGTTTAGAATCTCAGCGATATGAATGATTTTGACTTTGCTCCCCTGCCTTTTTAATATGCCTTCCATGTGCATCAGGCAGGACATATCAACCCCCGTAATATATTGGACCTCATGCTTTACATGATCTGCGACCCTGTCTTTACCCATTTTAACCGACACCGATTCTTCCGTTACACAAAACGTGCCGCCAAACCCGCAACATTCATCCTTTCTGTCCAATTCAATCAATTCAATGCCTTTAACCAGGTTCAACAGGCTTGCGGGCTTTGAGAATTCAGGCGCAACTAATTCCGTCATTGAGCTGATGTGCAGTCCCCGCTGCCCGTGGCAGCTCTGATGTACACCTACCCGGTAAGGAAATTTCGCATCGAGCTTTTCAACCTTTAATATATCGGTTAAAAAAGAGGTTAATTCGTAAATGCGATGCCTGATGTCATCTGCGACCTGAGGATTCCTGTCATCTGTTAAATGATCCCGGATATGGAGCACACAGCTACCTGAGGGTGCCACTATATAGTCAAATTGCCCGAAATTCTCTATAAACAACTTGTTACATCCCGGGCTGAGGTGCTCGAAACCGGAATTGGCCATTGGCTGTCCGCAACAAGTCTGATCCGGCGGGTAGCTTACATCAGCCCCCAATGCTTCCAATAACTTCAAAGTGGCGATTGCAGCGCCTGGGAAGAACTGATCGACATAACAAGGTATAAATAATCCAACTTTCATTATGCTCATTTGGTCTGGGGATAAGCAGTACCTCCGTAGTAGTTTAACTCGATAAGATTTGCAGGCAGCGGCTGGCTGTTCCAATGATGATGAAGGGCAATTGCTGCCCCCAATGCTGTCGACTGCGCCATGGATGCAGCAAATATTTCCATGTGCGGAAACGCTTTGGCCAGCAGGTTCATGAAAACGCTGTTTTTGCCGAAGCCCCCGTCAACAAATATGCGCTTGACATTGGTGCCCCGGATGACGAGATTGGTAGACCTGCATTGCAAGTGAACGAGGTCCCGGATCAGCATATGATAGGCTTCTATGTCCGAAGTAAAGCCGGAAAGATCCCTTAAGCCGAAAGCCGACGTGCCGGGAGATACCTGTTTCGCGTCACCATCATCAGTCATTTTTAACTTGTTAACGACAGTCAGATCAAAAGCGATGTTACGATATTTGATCACCTCCGTACCAAAGTGCTCAGCGATTCTTTTGACCTGCTGCTCATGCTCAAAACCGGCGAATACCCTGGAGGCTTTAACGGGTTTTCCTTCATATTGCAGGTAACATAAACAATCGCTCATCAATTCATCGGACGTTAGTGGCTGATGATTAAACGGGTTGAAGCTGATGCACCATGTACCCGTAGAAATAAGCACAAAAGGTTCTGTGAAATTCACGAGGTAGGGAACCAAAGCTGCTGAGCTATCATGCAAACCAATACCAATAGCATAGTTATTGCCTTTAAAAAGTGGTTGAAAGATCTTGTCAACATGTTCAATAGGCGCAAGCTTCGTGTCAACCGACTCCTCGTGCACCCAACGATGATAATCATTCTTGCTAAAGTCCCACAAGCCGGTATGGCACCCTATACTGGTGATATCTGAATAAACTTTTCCGGACAGTAAATAGCTCATATATTGCGGGAGGTGCAAGGCGTATTTGACCTTTTTGAATACCTCAGGTCTTTCTTTTTTAAGACGATAGATCTGCAGGCCGGAATTCAGGCTGGCTAATACGGGCGATGCGGTGACCGTACTGAATTGATTTTCCCCGCCATATTTGGCGTAGAATTCCCGGCTTAAACATTCAGGATAAGGCTTAAGATAGTTATACAAAGGACATAAAGGGTTGCCGTCATCACCAATATAAACCAGACTTGCTCCATAGGCTGAAAAATTCACTGCCTTTATACTGAACTCCTTCAGACGGAACACTTCGCTCAGGGAATCGAACACGGAAAGCCTGAGGCTTTCGATATTTTCACAAGGGAAACCATCTTCATCCATGGTTTCAGTAAATCGCGCTGACTTTTCAAATACGATCTTGTAGTTCTCATCAAATAAGAACAGTTTTTTATTGGTCTTGCCTACATCAAAAATAGCTATTACAGGTATCGCGCTCATAAATCTTATAAACCGGTTGCAACAGTTTTCGCCCCGCGTTCTTTGATCAAACTGTCTCTCACCTGTAGCCTGCGGAAGACATCAATAGGATTTAAAGCCCCCCCTGAACGTAAACGGGCTTCAGCTACCAATGGCCTGACATCGGTACGGTAGGCCTGTTGTAGTATCTCTTGCCCCAAAGCAATATCATTAACCGATTGTGCGTGCTTAAGCGTAGCCGTATCAACCAATAACGCTTGTGCATAAGCTATTTTGATGGCCTCTACCGATTGCAACAGGTCCTCAATCGGGTCTTTAACGTTATGTGACGCATCGATCATCCAACCCAGATCATTCGCATGATTCATTCCACGGGCATCCATGCCTTCGACAAGTTCGTTAAAGATCAGGAATAACTGGTACGGGTTAATGCTGCCGACGGTCAGATCGTCGTCACCATATTTTGAGTCATTAAAATGAAAACCGGCCAAACGGCCTTCCATTAATAACAACGATACGATTTGCTCAATATTAGCATTTGGCAGGTGGTGCCCCAGATCGACCAAAGTATGTGCTTTGGGACCTAATTTTGATACATATAATAACGACTGGCCCCAGTCGGCAACAGTCGTTGAATAGAAGTTGGGTTCGCAGCATTTGTATTCCAGGTAAAGTTTCCAATCGTCGGGCAAGGCTGCATAAATCTCCTGTAAGCTCTCCAATGTATTTTGGAAAGCTCCCCTGAAGTTCAATTGTCCGGGAAAGCTCGAGCCATCAGCCAACCATACTGTAAGTGAGTTTGAACCTAACTCGACACCCTGTTTAATGACTTCAATATTATGCTCAATAGCCTGCCTGCGTACGGCTTTATCAACATGCTGCAATGAACCGAATTTGTAGCTCTGCGGCTGACCCGCCTGATCCTGGAAAGTATTTGAGTTCATGGCGTCGAACCGCAGGCCATGTTGTGCCGCTAAAGCCTTAATAGCCTTTGGATCTTTGGTATA
>Ga0207690_10000119_pt1 | contig 65417 bp, 103 predicted proteins | sample KBSC23metaG_FD_184315 | JGI IMG/M metagenome (GOLD analysis project Ga0207690, IMG submission 184315) | Corn rhizosphere microbial communities from Kellogg Biological Station, Michigan, USA - KBS C2-3 metaG (SPAdes) (version 2) | ecosystem: Host-associated > Plants > Roots > Rhizosphere > Soil... | reverse complement strand
TGAGAAGATTAAGGAATTAGCCGCGAGTGTTAAAGCAGTTCGTGAAAAACTACAAACATCTGTTGATAATCAAACAAAGGAGACTTAAACGAAATGCCTGCTGACTTTACGCCATTGGTAACTGAGGTTACCGATCTTACCACTGTTGCTGATTCCGCCGTTGCGTTAATGGATGGCTTTGACCAGCGATTGAAAGACGCTATTGCCGCTGACAATCTCGCAGACGACACGAACGTAGCTAAGCTGTCCGCAGACTTCAGTGCTCAGAAAACCAAGCTGGCTGACGCGGTCACGCGCAACACGCCCGCAGCGCCAACGACCTGAGAAAAGTTCACCTTTCGCCCTTCGGCTATCGGGGGAAACTTGTTTGGTAAGGCGATGGCTGGAGGGCGAATCGTTTATTTTCAACCTATGAAAAGACTAATTACCTTCGCAGTATCCGCATTAATAGTCTTAAGCGTCGTGATCAGCACGCCAAAGAATGCGCGATTCTGCATGACTTGTGAGCAACAATGTATACAGGATTACGCTCAGTTAGTTGTAGACTGCTCGGCAGATGGCACACCTGTTTCCGTCTGTGAGACGCGCAACAAAGACTTCATGCGCACCTGCGGAGTGGTTATGTGCCCGGTGTGCTCGTGGTATGAGAACTATTAAGGCTCTTTATCTGACCGGAGACAACGTGTTTGGCCGAACAGCGCACAGGGATGGGCGTAGACGCGATGGGCGGTCCTGTGATCGACCCGACAAAGAACGTCCTCGATCTAACCAACGCGGCCAACAAGCGGCAAGACGATCTGCGCGAGATGTACAACCGCTACATTGTGGCGGAGATAGGGCGGATAGAAGAAACAGTCAAGCGGGTTGAACAGCTTTCAGATCTAAGGGCCGAACATGCCCGAGAAGTGAATCTGATTCACCAAAGCCATGATAGAGAAATCCACAAGATGGAGCAGGACAAGCTGGCAGCGTTTCGAGCCAGCGATGAAATGGCCCGCATCACAGAGGCAAACAGAAGTCTTGCGGCGATTCAGGTAGTTGAGCGTACTCTGAACTCGACAGCAACCGCACTAGCGAGTCAGAACGCAGAAAACAACGTTGAAGTAAATCGCAGGCTGGCAGCACTTGAAAAATCAAGCTATGAAGGTGCGGGTAAAGGCACGGGCGCAAAGAATACAGTCGCCTATGTAGTGTTGGCAGTTGGTTTACTTGTTTCGCTGATAACAATCGGATCAGTAATAATAGCGATCGCATTCGCAATTCGCACAAAGTAGTTGAAACCACATAGAACAAGGAGCAACCTCCCAAATGAGTAAACAACATGAAAGCAAACCATCGGATAGACCGGATCCGCAGCCGGATGCACCCGATCCTAAGGGGCCACCAGTCAAGCCTAGTGGGGATGTTGACGCGCCGGGTAAGAATCCGCCACCCCCGCCGCCACCGCCATCGGGAGGTTGAAAACGTGCAGCCGATGATTAGTTCTGACTCAATCCGTGAAGTTTGGAAGGTCTCGGAGTGGAAGTGGAACATCGACAAAGGCTCGCCTTGGTGGAAACAGGCATTCTTTCACTACATCTTCCTTCCATTTCTGAACTTTTCTTTTGGGACCATGAAAGTCCCGGCTCCAAAGGAAGTAACCGTTGAAGCGGATGAACAGGGACGCATCAAACGTACCTACTCATGGTTTGAGGATATTGCAATCCTGCCAGATGAGGACATGGCCGATAATGCCTGTTTGACTGAACACCACGGCTATAAACGCATGGTTTACGGTCGCGTTGCGCCCTCAGAATCGGCCCAGTATTCAGGAACGATATTCCCTCGCAAAAACAAGAACTCACATAAATGGGCCAATCCAGCATTGAGTTTGGTCATCAAAGATCGCAAACAGGACGAACTCAAGGATCAAACTCTAGCCTTAGCATTAACCAAACTGAATCAGGTACTTGACCGACGATGAGACGATGCAGCCCGATATACACGCTATTCCTCAAAGCCTCGCACAAGTGTTCTGGCTTGTGCTTGCATCGTCCCTTGGATGGATAGGTGGCTGGCTGACTCGACGCAAGCGAGAGCCTCACGAGATTGCAAAGATCTCTGCGGAAACCCGACAGATTACGGTTAACACAGACGTGTCACTGATTCAGGCTGCTACTGCCGCAATCTCGAAAGCCGAGCGTCTTCAAGACGAGAGGGACCACTGGGAGCGTAAAGCAACTGACCTAATGTTAGACCTCGAAGACTCACGCAATGCCAACGCAGAAAAGGACATCCGCTTAAAACTGCACGAGTACCAGATGAAGCGAATGAAGGGGCTTTTGGACGCTCATAGTATTAGCTATTCCGAGATGGACACGCCGCGGATCTCTGACTCAACGGATACCCACTAAAACACAAAAGCCAGAGAATTTCTCCTCTGGCGTCAATTTCTAAGTTATTATCTGCAACAGAAAAGGCCAGCCGTGAAGCTCATTTTCCCTGAGACCTATCAAGGTAGGTTACCGCGCTGATAAGACTGTCACGCCGATCTTTGAAGCACCCAAGCCCTATGTTGCAGGGAGAACAGAGTAGTCCGCGCACATAGCCGGTGGCGTGATCGTGGTCCACCCCCGCAACTCGCTACAGATAGCACATCTACGTCCTTGCGTTTCGTACCGGCGCTTATAAGAGAAATAGGTCAGCCCGTATTGTCTTAGTCGTTCATCGATGCGAATGCGCCAAGGAGGGGCCGCGGGCGGCGCGTCTTTAATTCCGCGCAAGGTAGCGCACTCCATGCAGAAGGTCTTGCCCCTAAACAGGCAGAGAGGTAGATTCTTAATGCAACCGGGGCACAGTTTTTTGGATTCTATGTTAGATTCAGCCGAAGCCATTTGGTCGCGATCTCCTAACAGATTGCGAAGGATGGTAGAGCGGTCAGATCGTTTCAGGCGTTCTGACCGCTCGCATTGTAGCACACGGGGTAAAAGTCGGGGTATGCCTGTTTCTTGTGTTGGCTGTGGCGGAAAAAAGAAACGAACAGCGCTATTTTGCAAAAAGTGTCGATTTGGCTATTTAGCGGCACGGCGCGCAGAAGCCGAATTGGACGATATGTTTATGAGTGCAGTTGAACGCGATTAACGCTTTTCTCTTTCACCAAAGCAGAGTAATGCCTTATAGTGCGAGAGCATGAGCCTTCCCCTAACCTTCGTTAAGGCAATTTTAGTTTCACTTGCGGTTGTGTTCTTTGTTGTTGCTCCGCGAGTTACGCTATCGCCTTTTGGAAGCACCTATTACGTCTCACCGCAAGGCAGCGATACTAACGACGGCTCTTTTGAGCAGCCGTGGAAGACATTGAATAAAGCCTGTGCGGCCGTCGCTTCAGGATCTACAATCATCATGCGTGGCGGTTCATATCCAGATAACTACTGTCACGGCACAACCCCCAACATCATACTAAAGGCATCAACCGGGGAGATACCTGTTATTACCGGAAATCCTACCTATGGCATGTTTTTGAATTTGAGTTCTGGCTGGATAGTGGATGGGATAACGATCTCTGACACGGCCGTGTCAACTTCAGTTCAGGTAAGTATTCAAGGAGCGGGAACGATATTGAGAAATTCTCGCCTGAAGAACAACGCAGGTGACACGATGGTCCGCGTACTCAGCTCGAGCTCGATCACGATTGAGAACTGTGTTTTTGATACCACCGGCGGCGATCTCGTGCCCACTGATACGACTTCAGGATTTGGCGCGGGAGATCATATTTACGTCTTAGGATCGCATCACGTACTCATCCAGGGAAATCAATTCTCGCGCGCCGGCCACGCCGCAATGGACATTATAAACTCTGGCAGTGGCACGAGTGATCCGGCTTTTGTCGCTAGTCACGACATCGTGATTCGCCGTAATCGAATTGAACAGCATTGGGGTGGCGGAATCTATATTTCTCGAGGCTCTTATCGCACACTGGTCGAAGAGAATGAGATCTACTACGCTGGTGAAGGTGTGACATCCTATCCCAAGACTGGGCTGCAAATTGCCGGCGAGTCAGGCATCTGGCGTCGCAACATCATTGGCTGGCCTAGTGTTTCACCAATGGCGAATACGGGAATAACCGTTGCAGGTTACTACTACGGCGGAATCATTCAGAACGTCAGACTGAATCGCGTATACAACAACGTGGTCTATAAAGCAGGCTGGATGCCTTTCATTTTGATTCAGAAGGATGATTCAGCAGCAACCCAAAACAAGTTCGCCAACAACGTCTTCTACTACTCTCGGCTCGCTGGAATAAAGAATCCGTATTGGCCAGACGGGTCAACCTATCTCGGCTTCGACACCTATCATGCCAATGTGCAGTGGACCGACTTCCCACATGAGAACTACTTCCTTGGCAACGACATCCTGCATGCAGACGCGAGTGGGGATAAGCCTGACAACCCACGCATTATCTATCACCAGTCTCGAGAGGTTGCCGATCTTGCTTATTCCCTTACACAAGCCGAGCAGCAATTCCCTGGATTCTTTGTGAGCAACCGCGCAGTCAACCCACAATTTGTCAACGCCGATGCAAGGGACTTCCGCTTAGCTAGTGGCTCGCCAATGATTGACTCTGGAGTATCGCTTGCACGCACAACGGGAGCTGGAAATAGTAACGTCATTCCGATGGATGATCCGTACTGGTTTTCTGATGGATTTGGCGTAATCACGGGAGACGTGATTCGCATTGGAACTGCAACAGCAACGATTACAAACGTAGACTTAGCAGGAAAGAAATTGACGGTTGATCATGCTGTGACGTTTGAATCAGGAGCGGCGGTTAATTTGGATTATCGGGGGGCAGGACTGGACGTGGGCGCGATTGAGAGCGGAGGCGGAACTACAAGTCCAAGCCCAACACCAACACCGTCTGCAAGTCCGACGCCCTCGCCGATTCCGAGTCCGTCTCCTACTCCTGTACCTACTCCAACACCCTGTACAATGACAGTTGATAATCCAGTTGTGCCTCAGTGGGGTAACGGAAAATTAGTAGTAACGTTTGCTGGTATAACTCAACCGGGAAATGTGAGCGCGAGTGCGACCTCAGGACAGGTCACGGTGAGTCCGAGCTCTAGATTAGTGAGTGGAACATCAATGATCGCAGAGTTTCTACTCCAAGCAAAAAAGAAATCCAGCAGTGTTATAGTTACCGGACCATGTGGATCTAAAACTGTGATGGTGAATGTTCAGTGAACGTTGAGTTTGAAATTAACCGACTCAGTCGTCAAGTTGAAAGCCTTAAACGTGAACTGAGGCAAAAGAGCAAGCTTTGGGACACAGTCTGCTCTGCACCTTGGCAAAGGTTTTTGTGGTTCCTGCAAGGGTTTAGATTGTGGCGTGTTGGTCGGTGGTATGGGAAGACAGACGGTTTGAAGTGAGGTAGTTATGCCAATTACAAGCAACGAAGATTTTGTGCTGACCTACGACGCTGACTCTCAAGTTGCATCGACACGTGTGTTCTCTCATGACGCACCAACCCAACTAGAATTCGGTGGACAATGTCTGATTATTGAGATTGTCCGCGGTGTGTTGGCTGACGGCATCTCGGCAGACGATTGGAATAACACTGGGGAAGGATTCAGGTTCGCAGACCAAGCCGCTTGGGATGAATGGTTTTTAGGTATACGCAACGCCGCTCAGGAGCGGGCCGCACTGAACGTCGCATCGCACGTAAACGAATTAACCGAAGCACAGTTGGGCCAAGCGGCAAATCTGGCCGCAAACTTCTGCGAGCGTGGCTATGTAGGTGTCATGGCGGGAACGCAGCAAGCCGATAAGATCACGTTTACGAGGCTAGGGGGAATCTAGCCATTGCTTCTCTGCTCTATTTAAGGAATTCCCAACTCCACGGTATAAGCGGGACCGGAGACGGAATTCTTTATGACATGCTGAAGGACGCGCCCGGATCTTCAGCCGATACGGTAGTGACCAATACGGTAGCAAGCGGCACTGAGATTCAGGCGACAAAAACTGCCGGTGGATCGTCGGTAGCTTGGATTAGCGGTCGCGTTCCTGCCGGCGGCTTCACGCTCACGGCGGTGGACATTTCGCTATGGCAAGTCGAGTCAAACATGAACGCCAACATCGGAGGGCGGTTTAGATTATTCAAACGCACGGCGGCCGGGACAATTACAGAGTTGGGCGGGGGGCCGTTTGACGATGGAGCCGAAATGGGAACCTCCAACACGGAGGACACATGGACTGGCAATCCTACCGATACAGCATTCTCCGAAGATGATCGGATTATCCTTCGTTACTATCTAACTAACATTCTAACTATGGGCGGGAGCTTTACAGGAACCATGACTTTCAATGCTGCCGCAGGGGCAACTGGCGATTCGTTTCTCAACCTTGCGGAAACCGTAGCGTTCAAATCCGATGGAGGCCTGTTTCCTTTCTTCCAAGATAATTCGCTTACAGGGGGACTGCAATCGGGCGGATTTGGAGATTAAAAACTCGTGTTAGTAGATTATAAGCGCGGTACGACTTCAATCATCCTGCGGGTCAAGATTCGCGATAGTACGGTATCCACTGGCGCCGGAAAAACAGGTCTGACAAGCTCGTCCTCTGGTTTGATCATTTCAACGATAGCGAACAACGAAGCGACACCGACTGTCTACGCACAAGCCTCGTCAAACGTTGAGACGATTACAACGTTGGGTACTTATGCGGCCCCGACTGCTAGTAAGTGTCGTTTCAAAGAAGTTGACGCGACCAATCACAAAGGCATCTACGAAATCCAGATTGCCGATGCGCGGTTCGCCGTTTCAAACGCCCGCACCTTGCTTGTTTCGATTTCTGGCGTCACAGGCATGGCAGAGACAGACTTTCTCATTCCCCTTCGTGACGTTGATCCTTATGATGCGGTGCGCTTCGGCCTCACGGCATTACCTAATGCGGCGGCAGAAGCATCAGGCGGTTTGTACACGAGGGGCACAGGAGCCGGACAAATTAATCAGCCCGCAAATGGAATGGTTGATACAAACGTTGTTCGTAATGCCGGGACCGCGATTACTGCGGCTTCAGGTGTCCAGGAAGTGAAGGTAGCGAGCATCGCCGCAAACGCTATTACAGACGCAGCGGTGTCAACGGACATGGACAGTTACATAGCAAAGGTGTGGGTTACTAAACAGGGAACCACGCAAGATGAATACTCAGTTACGTTTTATAAGAACGGGACACCGATAGAATCAGGTATTACCAGCCCGCTCATTGATTACGTCAAAAAGATGACGGACGGCACAATCCTCGTGAACGACGCAACGTTAACCGAACAGAGCAATGGTGATTACTATTACGTGGAATCCACAAATAAGTTAGTTGCGGGTAAGGCTTACATGTCGCGAGTGACAGCGACTATTGATGGATCAACTCGGGTAATGAAGCAGAACGTTAGCAGAGACTCTACTTAAGGAATTGTTTTAAGGCGCCACCGAAAGAGGGTCGGGGTAAGTGACCCGGCCTTTTTAATTAGCACTATCCATGACATTCCCTACCACTTCAGTCGTATACAACTTCAACGGAGCAGATACAGGCCCGCCTATGCCTAATTGGGCAACGGTTAATGATCTCTTCGGTTCTGTCAGTCGTGGATTCAAGATTGTCAGCAATCAGGCTGAAAACAGTGCTAACTCAGTCAATTGCGATTACTACAGTTTGTCAACATTTGGACCAGACGTTGAAGTCTACGCAACGATGGTAGCCCGAGGGTCAGGGGTAGACTCGAGCGGCGTAAGTTTTTTGAGCGATCCCGCCGGCACTCCACAAGGGTACACCGTTCTCAGTACAGGCAGCGTTATAAGGGTTTATCGGGTAGACGGTGACTCAAATCATTCACAGTTAGGTGCCGATATCTCCCAAGCGTTCACCGCTGGAGACTCGATAGGGTTCGTGCGCAATTCTGCCACGGGAGCGATTGATGTCTATTACAAAGTAGGGGCAGGGGCGTGGACGTTTCTCGACAGCCGTACAGATTTTACCTACACGTCCACCGGGCGGCTGTGCTTGTGGGCTGATGGCGGATCCATAGGTTCGGCCAAGTTTGATGATTTCGGCGGCGGTACGCTTAGCACAGCAACAGCGGCTGGGCCTGCTTTATTCCGTGGACGCAATACTCCGTTCTTTGATGACGATCAGGTAAATAGATTTGAGTTCTGGCCAGCAGCGACCGCAGTTCAAAACTATACCATGCCGACAACGGCTGGAGCGTTCGCTCTAACAGGTAACGCGACAGGACTTAGGACGGATCGACGGCTTACGGCTGCGAGCGGAGCATTTTCAGAAACTGGCACTGCTACCAATCTCAAGCTCGGGCACAAGTTAACTGTCACCACGGGAGTTTTTAACGAAACCGGGAATAGTGCGTCTCTATTATTTGGCCACAAGTTGAGTGCGGTTGTCGGTCCGTTTGTTGAGACAGGAAACGCGACGGGTTTATTAGCCCAACGTAAACTCAGCGCCGCCGCAGGAGCGTTCAACGAGAGCGGGATCGCCGCATCGTTATTGCGCGGATTTCGTGTGTCCGTGACTCCTGGATCTTTTGCGCTCTCAGGGAATGCCGCCTTACTTCGACGCACCGGATTGTTACCTGCCTCTGGCGGAAGTTTTGCGCAGACAGGGCAGAGTGCCGGACTCAGGGCATCACGAACCATTGGTGCCACAGTCGGCACGTTTAACCTTACAGGAAACGCCGCCACACTAACCAAAATATCGTCTCTGACGCTTTTAGCATCAACTGGAGCGTTTAACCTTGCAGGCAATGCGGTCGCGTTTCCGGTCAATCATGTGTTAGCCGTGAACCCCGGCAGCTTTTCGCTCACAGGAAACGCTCTTAATCTGCTTTACGGAAAGAAGATCTCGGGCACGACAGGCATCTTCTCGAACACTGGTAACTCCGCCGGTCTTACGTCTCAGCGAAGGCTAGCGGGCTCTGTGGGTGCTTTTGTGGTGATCGGTAATGCATTAGGTCTATTAGCATCAAGGAAATTAATAGCGAACGCTGGCATATTCAGTCAGTTGGGCCAGAGCGCAAGCCTCAGAACATCGCGATTGCTCACTGTAACGACAGGCACATTTAATCTCACAGGTAATAGTGCCACTCTCACACAGGCGGCAGCCCGGACCATCGTTGCAAGTGTGGGTAATTTTGCTTTGGCCGGGCAGGATGCAGACTTATTCGCGACAAGGCTGTTCGGGGGCAATACCGGATCATTTACATTAGCGGGAAACAGTGTTGCTCTTAAGTCTTCGCGAACCGTAACCGTTACCACAGGAGAGTTTCAACTCGGCGGTCAATCTGCACAATCCGGAATCAGCCGAACACTGACTGTTACATCTGGATTATTCAGCACTACGGGTCAAGATGCAGAATTTCTAAGCGCAAGACTACTCCCAGCAGCAGCGGGATTATTTACACTGACAGGTGGGCTGGTTACATTTGGCTTTAGCGGTCTTGATTTAACCGTTCAGCCCACGGCACTCATTTCTGTGGTCGAAAAACCTACAGCCGTGCTATCTTTAATCGCGAAGCCTTCTGCAACGATTACGATTACAAATAAACCAAGTGCCACAATCACGAAATGGCTGTAGCAGATCAAGATTTGGAAATTGACCGAGGCGATGACGAGCGACTACTTGCTGTGATAACGCCATTCACTGCCGCAACGGAATTACATTTCACTGCAAAGAAGCGACTAAACGATACGGATGCTAGCGCAGTAATCACCAAAACTTTAGGGGCTGGCATCTCAGTCACAGTACCAGGAGACGTGAACACGCCGGCACAAGCACAGATCGCAATCAACAAGGCTGATACACAAGCGCTGCCAAATAAAGTAAGTCCGCCCGTGGTTCTGTTTTATGATTTGACGGACGGAGCAAATCACACTTTGGCTAAAGGAAAGTTAACGATCAAGCCCGAGGTAAGGTTAGCAGGATAGGAGATAAAACATGGCGAGCTTTCAAAAGTTCAACCAGTTCGCAGAAGACGTCTATGAAAAGGTCCATAACATGGGAGCAGACCAATTCACGATCGCTCTGACGAACACAGCCCCGGTCGCCGCTAATTCCGTGATCGCGGACATCACTGAAATCTCCTATACAAACGTGTCCAGCCGAAATGTAACTACGTCCTCATCCGTGCAAACATCCGGAATTTATAAGCTAATTCTTGCCGATCTCGTGTTGACTGCCTCAGGCTCAGTTGGCCCATTCCGTTACGCCGTTCTATTCAACAACACGCCAACATCGCCGCTTGATCCGTTAGTAGGATTTTACGATTACGGATCGTCAATCAGCCTGAACACAGGAGAAACCTTCACCGTTGACTTCGACGGATCTGCCGGAGCAATTACACATCAGTAGGAGTCGCTAATGAGCAGAATCAGAGACATCAAAGAAATCAAAGACGAACTCGAAGCCGCACGCACCGACTATCAAGGCAAAGCGAATACCCTGCCCGCCTCAGAACTGCGCCCGCTCACTGATAAGATCAAAGAGTTACAGGCTGAACTAGCGGCTTGGATATCAGATGGTGCATTGGCTTGCACTGTGTGCGAGATCTCCCCTCACGGTATGGAGCAGCAAGTCGCGATTAAAGGTCAGGCAATGCCTATTTACGAAGTCGGCTGCCTTGTGTGTCCTGATCGGCGTGCACAGGGATTCACTCCAGAGGGCGCAGTTAAAGCATGGAATGAAGAGAAGTTCCTGCCGCCAAAGAAAGAGGTCGCGTGATGGATAGCTCCAAACTTTATGACGCCATTTTTATCTCATTATTCCTACTTGGTGCGGGGGTTTGTTTGAAGGTGATTTACGGCGGCGTAAAGCTCTACTACAAACCAGAAGATTCGCGTAGGTAAAGAAAAATGATTTCAACTCCCTTTTTAGTCTGTCTTATAGGTGCTTTGCTCTGGTTGATCTTCACTAAGTGGCAGAAGATCGCGGATGCCTGGGTAGCAGAGTTTGGTAAGTGCATGTTTGTAGTTGGTCTATTTTGGACTGTAGCGCCTTATGCTGGGAAGGTGGCGTGGTGAGGATAACGTGGGGCGGAACGCGAACAGTGCTGCTGACGAAGCGTTATGCTTTGAAGGTGCCTCGGTTTTATCCGTGGTCGTGGATACTGTTCAAACTAGGATTTCACTGTAATCGGCATGAGCGTAAGCACTCACAATCGGGTCATCCAAAACTCTGTCCTGTGCTGTTCGCGGATCGCTTCGGCTTACTGGTAGTCATGCCGCGATGCACGCCGATTGTGCCGATGGAGCCGTGGAAAGACACAGCGTCGCGGGCAATGTGTCCGGTTGAGTACGCATACTGGCAATCACAAGGGCTTCCGTTTGATAACTATCACTTCAACTTCGGACGGCTTAACGGGCACTTGGTAGCTCTTGACTACGGAACCGACTACCGGATGGAGTTGTGTTAAATGAGCACGGGCGAAGGGATATTGATAGCGATTGGCGTTAGTTTTCTAGTGGGTTTATCGCTGGGGCTGATACTGGCCTTGAAGTAAATGCGCACAATCCGTACATCTGAAGGCCGTGTTTACTTGCTGTGGTGCGAAGGCAGCACCTTGTTCAAGATAGGGTTTACACGCGGCGGCGTTGACGACCGTGCGCGCCAAATCCAAACATCATGCCCACTGCCTATTAGAATCCAAGGAGAGTTGGCGGGCTCCACAAGAGACGAGGATCTGCTACACAAGGAATGCCGCCCTTATCGTACCGTGGGAGAGTGGTTCAATCTTCCCGAAGCGGTTGTCTGGAAGCTGTTGGTATGGTTTGGAAGGGGAACAACTTGTCAAAGTTGACACCTATACGACGCCAAACGTTCCTTGATTACCTCCGAAATGGCTGGAGCATATCAGCAGCAGCGAAGGGGATCGGCGTTACCCGGCAGGCGCTTTACGCTGTAAAACTTTCAGATCCCGGCTTTGCGGAACAATGGGAAGACGCGTACGAATCAGGCACGGATCTATTTGAGGACGAGGTTAAGCGCCGCGCCCTTGAGGGAATCGACAAGCCAGTGTTCTACAAAGGTGAGATAGTCGGCCATATCAAAGAGTATTCAGATACTCTGATGGCCATCGTGCTTAAGGCGAGGCGTCCAGAGAAGTACCGCGAACGCTTTGACGTTGAGATTAAAGACGCTCGCAAGCGTGCTGAGATTGCCATTGAGCAGATGATGAGAAACGCTGGCGTGGGTCGCGCTGAAGCGATCGATCTACTTAAGCCACACATACCACAAATCTCTGAGTTGCTTCATTAGAAAATGAATGCAGGAAGCGGAACACATTGCCCGTCAAGTAGCCGCAGCGTTTCATGCGAGCACTATTCTCGATGAAACTGACGCCGGATTTGTAGATTCCCCCGAAGTTGAACCTCCTCACGCGCCTACTAACGACGCAGAGTTAAAGACATTTCTTGCCGACAGATTTGGAATTCGTATACCGGATACGCAAGTCTGCCCAAACCATTCAACACCATTCAGAGCCTTTGCGGATGCTTACTTCGCGCGTTATGGCGTGACCGTATGGAAAGCCTCACGAGGGCTCGGTGGCAAATCTTATCTGCTCGCGTTGCTTGGACACTTAGAGGCCAACGTGCTTGCGGCAGACGTGACAATTCTGGGCGGTTCAGGCGAACAGGCACTACGAGTCATCGAATACCTTCAAAAACTTTCTGGAGACGAAGAGAACACGCAAAGACGCACACTCTACAGTAGTGGCGGGCGTGTAACCGCACTAATGGCGTCTTCAAAGTCAGCTCGTGGACCCCATCCACAAAGAATGCGTCTTGATGAAGTTGACGAAATGGAATTAGTGATTCTCGATGCCGCAATGGGTCAGCCAATGGGTACTGAGAAGATCGCTAAGCAGACGGTGATGAGTTCGACGCACCACTATGCTGACGCGACGTTTACGGAAGTTCAAAGGCGCGCGGCAGAAAAGGGCTGGCCTGTTTATGAGTGGTGCTACAAAGAAACGAGCGCGGAGCCGGATGGATGGCTAACCACTGAAGAGATTGAATCGAAACGCGGCGAAGTTACGGATTCAATGTGGAAGGCGGAGTATGATCTCCAAGAGCCAAGCCCGGAAGATCGCGCAATCTTACCAGAGAAGGTTGATCTTTGTTTCGACAAGGAGTTAGGTGTATTTCCGGGCGACTTAGGGAAGACAGTCACGATAGAAGAACCGATCTCGGGCGCGACCTACGCGACCGGCTGCGATTGGGCAAAGAAAAAGAACTTTACAATCATCGACACGCTTAGGACCGATGTCCGCCCCATGAGAAGAGTTTGCTGGACGCGCACAGGCCGGCTGCCGTGGCCGATGATGGTTGCGAAGTTCGACACTCAAGTAACAAAGTACAAAGGGAATGCGTGTCATGATGCTACAGGCATTGGAGATGCGCCAGATGATTATAAGTCAGTAACTGCAGAGGGTGTCATACTGACCGGGCAGACACGAGGTGACGTATTCACTCAGTACATTGCTGCGATTGAGGGAGGGCATATCAAATCACCAAAGATCCGCTATTGCGAAGGTGAGCATAGATACTGCACGAATAACGATTTGAGCGGCTCAGGCCATCCTCCAGACAGTTTCGTTGCCGGCGCGCTCGCCTACAGGGCAAGCCAGCAAAAGAGCGGTAAACTTCTCACTTGGTAACTTGAATGATTAGGGAGACGAAATGAATCAGGCGGATAGCGTTATGAGGGACTTCCAACAAGAGATCGCGAATGAGATAGATCGTCAATATCTTGAGGAGTGCAATCTGTTTTGGCCGTCTGATTTGTTCTGGCCTTTAGTGGTCGTTGCACTCGTTTTGACGGTTGTTTGCCTAGGTGCTCGATAAGAATGATAGAAGATCTCAAATGGGCCTTAGGTGAGTTTGCGAGACTGGCGAACGGTTACAAGATTGCTCGCGATTATTACGACGGAGATCATCGTCTCGCATTTGCCACTGAGAAGTTCAAAAGCACGTTCGGTTCCCTGTTTGCGGCCTTCGCGGATAACCTCATGCCTGTAATAGTTGAGACTCCCCGAGACAGACTCAAGCTCGGTTCGTTTAGCCTGGAAAACGAATCCGCTAAAGAACAAGCTACAGAGATTTGGCGGCGCAATCGAATGAAGAAACGGGCGGGTGAAGTGCATCTCGACTCGTTTATTGAGGGCGATGCTTACGTAGTCGTATGGCCCGATGCTGATGGGTTTCCAGTCTTCTATCCAAACCGTGCTTCGAGGATCGTGATTCAGTACGATGACGAGCAGCCGGGATACATAGTTAAAGCAGCAAAAGCGTGGATTACGGTAGATAAACTCGCACGAATAAATCTCTACTACCGTGATCAAATTGAGAAGTACGTCACCCGAAGTAAGGTGCACGGCGGACTCCCGATCAACAATAAGCTATTCATACCATTTGAAACAGAAGGCGAAACATGGCCGCTTGATAATCCTTACGACAAGGTTCCTGTGTTTCACTTTGGGAATCGCACCAGCGTGGGGCAGTTAGGTAAGAGTGAGTTATCAGAACCGATTCCGCTACAAGACGCGCTTAATAAGTCCATTGCCGACATGTTGGTAGGCTCAGAGTTCTACGGTATCCCGCAACGCTGGGCTATTGGACTCGAAGAGATGGACGAGGAAACCGCCAAAAAGAAGTATGGATTGATGGCTGGTGGTGTATGGGGAACTACCAGCGAAAAGGCATCATTTGGCGCTTTCCCGACTGGTGACCTGGATCAGTTTGTGACGGTGATCAATGACTTTCGCAAAGAGATCGCGCGAGTCTCACGCACGCCCTTACATCATTTCACCTTAGAAGGGACTCCTCCGTCAGGCGAGTCGATGAAGACTGCTGACAGTCCATTACTCGCAAAGGTAGAGGACAGGCAGGAGGCTTGGGGAATGGTGTGGTCAGACGTAATGCGATTTGCCTTGGAAATTACCGGGATAAAAGACACTGAGCCAGAACCTGTCTGGATTGATACGACGCCTCGAAATGAGACAGATGAGATCAATAACGCGGTAACGAAAGTCGAGCACTTAGGCGTAGACATGGAGACGGCTCAAAAAGAGATCGGGTACACCGATATTCAAATCCAGAAGTTTGCAGATGAGCGTGTTAACAGCGTGACGAATGGACCGCTCGCCGCTAAGGTTGCAATACAGAATGCACCGCCGGGAATTAAAGGGCTTCTGACCGCCCAAAGTAACGGGCGTGGCCGATGAATCAAGGTGACCGGCTTGCCTGCTTAGAATTGATATGGGAGTGTGCGAGGGCTGCACCTATCAATACTTTAGCTGCACGACCGAGGCGCGAATTTACGTGGTTGGTCGATCCGTTGCTGATCGGTTGCTATCGGCGAGAGCGATGGTCAAAGCGGACTCTGAGAAATCTATGGCTCAAGGAGCATCGCAATTAGCAAGCTGCTCCGAATGGAAGAAAGTAGTGCTTTACAATCCCTTCTAGTCGCATACAATTTAGCTTTCTGAATTGACCGGGATTTACGCTCCCGGTCTTTTCATTGCCCTCTCAATACCTACTTGCATTCCTACAGGGTGTAGGGCGATGTAGCACGAATTGTATTGCGTTGCATGACGCCGCGCATTACAATACCCTACATGAGTGAGGTTAAGACACGATCAATCAGGCTGGATGATGAAAACTGGCAATGGCTGGCCAATTTGCCTGGGCGTACTTCAAACGACGCAGTAACGGCGCTTCGAGCATCCGCAGAGCAAAAAGGCGATACAGTTACAGGTTCGCCAGAAGAGTTGAGCGAGTTAGTTGAGTTGGTCCGCAGTTTGCCAGATTCAACCGACATGCGACAGCTTATGCAAGAAGTATTTAGTGAATTGAGATTTGAGAAAGTAGCCGCTCATGCGGACGCGGAAATCACGGACAATCGCCCAAAGAACGCCTACTGCAAACACTGTGGAAGCCGTTTTGTTGGGGCGAAGTTCGCAACCATTTGTCCTGAATGTAAATCCAGTGGGCATACTTTAACTCCTGCTGATTGTCCTGTATGTGGGGAGGGAAGGGCTATATGAGCGAGAACCTAATGAGAAATGATCTAACAACAAAAGAGGTTGTTGGAACCGCCGACGAGAATTCGCCAGTTGGTCAGGAATGTCTGAAAGACTTTTCTCTTGCGCAAGCTGCATTAGCCCGCAGCGATGCCCAAGAACTATTTGTGTTGTATCAAAAAGCGATCCGCCAACGAAATGAAATCGTCGGTGCTATGGAAACGATCGTGGGCCATTTTATGGGCAAGAACAAAGATCCGCGGCTCAGCAGTGTTGAACTGCCCGATTCAGTAGCCGCCATGCGAGAGGTAGCACTCAGTGCATTAGCTCTTGCTAAATCACTTGTCGAGAACCAAGGCCGAAACGGCTCACAGCGGGAGAGCCTATGAGTGATAACAAATTCCCTTTCAGGAGGTAAACTCGAATGGAAAACGAACTAACCGGGATTGAGGAGATCGACAAAGAGATCCTCGAACTGCTACCACAGACACAGACCATGTCCGCGGTGAGCGGGATGAATGACCGCGTAAGCCAATTGGGCAGCATGGCGGCATCGCAGAGAATTGCTGGATTAAGACAGGCGGCAGAGATTATCAAAACGCGCGAGAGCGACAAATGATTTGGGACAAAGTTCAGCGCAGATTTGAGAACGATGACGGCACGCCCCTGACCTCTGCCGAAGTAAAGAAGCATATTCACGACTTCATCGAATCAGAACAGAAGTTGATTGCAAAGCAAGCGGAGAAACTTGTACGCGATGGGTTGACTGTAGCTGAGTTCTTTCAGTTCATGCGCCACAAGATTACAGCCATGCATCAAGTCACCGGAGCGATTGCTTATGGTGGTCAATCCCAACTCAACAGAGAGCGGCAAAAGAGAATCAATCAAAAGATACTTTCAGAGTTAGCCTATCTGAATGAGTTTGAAGCACAAGTTGAGCAATCGTTTGCGGTAGTTGATAGAATAGCTGATAAGGTTGCGACGGGAGGCAAGTAGCAAGACGGATAAAATAACTGAACCTGTAAATGGAGAGTACATCGCGGGCTGTGTGATTTGCGGCGAGCAAAAGCCAGTAATGCTTTACCCGCATCGACGCGGAACGCTGATTGTGGGCTGGGTGTTCGTCTGCGTTGACGATCAATCGCAAGTAGCAGGAGCCGATATCTCGCTGATACAGCCGTTAAAGCCAATCACGTTGGGCGCAGGAGCGCAAGCGTAGAGCGAGTATTACAGTGGCGCGGAAAGGCTCACGTAAAGACATCCAGGATGAGATCAGGCAGAAGGTAAGAAGAGCAATTCTCACCGCGGCTCCCTCTGAGGCTGAAGATCTCATTGCTGAAGCCCTCGGTGAAGACGTAGAGATTCCTGCTATTGAAAATCTTGCTGAAGATTTAATCGGCGGGCAGATTGTCAACCGAGCGACGATGTACGCTGAGTCCGCGTATGCAACTTACGCAAACAACGTTGTCGAGAGAGAGAAAGACGAAGGCGTAACACTTGGGCGCCGGGTACTTGAGGAAGGCGACAATTGCGAAGATTGCATTGCAGCAGCAACCGAAGAATTCATCCCGCTAGATGAGATACCGGAAATTTCTGACAGCATTTGCGGCGTAAGATGCAGATGCAGCATAGAATTTTCGGTAGGAGGCGTACAGTTTTCAACCTCTGATTTATTCAGTGCAGTTGTTGGTGGTCAAGATCAGTATGGTGGAGACGTGGAGATTCAGTGAGATACCCTGAGATGATCGACGGAGAAGGCGTTGAACTAAAGCCCCGAGGCCGTAAGGGCAGAGCATGGCAGATCCTTCGACTTGCATGTTGCGACTGCGGGTTAATTCATTCGCTGGCATTTGCGATCGAGGATAATGGCAACTTGGGTATCGCTGCCCGGTTAGAGAAACGTCGCACGGCAGCGCATCGACGCGCGGCGAAATTCAAGGGATTGAAACTCCCCTATAGCAAACGTAAGAAGAGATCGTAAACGGCGCACAACAAACACCGATGCGATAGCGAGCGGCTCTGGAGGCTCTGGAGGCGGTGACACGTTTCAGGGCCGCTTTACTTGTCTCAAGATTACCCGTCTACCACGCCTCGGAACAAAACTCTTTGACACACTGACGGTAATTCGTGATACATTCAGCACGGTTAATCCAAAGATGCGTCAAAAAGACTCGCAAGCCAAGTCCGATAGCAAGGTTGATACAAGCAGATTGACTGATGCCAAGGCTAAAGCGCAAACAGTTAAACAGGAACCGCACACTTCGTTTGGGCAGAATGGTTCGTGTCCTGATTGTGAGGCTGACAAAAGTTCGCTCACAGACGAGGAGTGTGACTTCATTATCCGGCGCTTGCTTTGGAGGTTAAGAGACGCAACCAGTCCAATTGATTTCTTTCGTGAGATGAAGCGAGGGGTGGTGTTTGAAGTTTCTGACGCAAGTAAGGCCCGTGATTTAGTACGGCTATTTGCGAAGGCTGAAACACCTACGATCACAAACTAACATGGCAGACGATTCCACTACCGATACAACGTTAAAAACCGGAGACGAACCGGATAAACAAACGGACGTTGCTAAGGACAAGAGCACTCAGCTCGAAAAAACTCCTGAGACGAAGGCGCACACACCTGAAGAGGTCTCACGCATTGTTGCCCGCGAGATAGCCAAGGAAAAAAAGAAGTGGGAAGAGGCTACCAAGAAGGCGCAAGACGATGCGACAAAGACTGAAACAGAACGGTTGTCGGGAACGATTAACGAGCTGAAGGCTGAGATCCTTGAACGCGATACCCGTGATGCGGTTCTAAAGGCGGCACAGGAGAAGAAGTTCCTTGCCCGGAATCCGAACGCGGTGTATCGACTCGTGAAGGATGAGCTTGAGGTTGACGACAAAGGTCAAATCAAGAATCTCAACGAAGTGCTAACTCAGGCCAAAGCCGACTATCCCGAACTGTTCGGACCTAAGCCGTCCGGTACAGCAAACGGTGGAGAAGGTTCACAGCAAGCTCCGAAGTTTGATATGAACACTCAAATACGCCGTCACGCTGGCTACGGATAGAAGGAGTTGGCTAGATGGCCTACGACAACATAATCTCCAGAACTGACGCACAGGCTCTCATCCCTGAAGACGTTGCGGCAGAGATAATCCAAAATACAGTCAAACAGTCCGCAGCCCTTACGCTAATGCGGCGCGCGACAATGGCGACGAATCAGCAACGTATGCCAGTCCTGTCTGCGCTCCCGATTGCCTATTTCGTCAACGGTGATACCGGGCTCAAGCAGACAACCGAAGTAGCGTGGGGCAACAAGTTTCTCAATGCAGAAGAGATCGCGTGCATCGTCCCTATCCCTGAAGCCGTGTTGGAAGACGCGAGCTTTGATGTGTGGGGAGAGATTCGGCCCAAGCTGGAAGAGGCAGTAGGCCGCACGTTGGACGCAGCGATATTCTTTGGCACTAACAAGCCTTCAAGCTGGCCAACTGACATCGCGGCATCGGCTGTCTCTGCCGGCAACGTCATTGCCCGGGGAACAAACAACGCAGCCGCCGGCGGAATTGCTACCGATATATCAGACACGATGGCGACTGTGGAAGCGGATGGTTTTGACGTGAATGGGTTTGTTACTTCCCGATCCTATCGTCGGTTTCTCCGTAATGCCCGTGACACCACAGGCCAAAAGCTTCTCGATATCGCGTTGAACACTATCGAAGGTGAACAGGTGGTCTATGCGCTTAATGGTCTATGGCCTACAGGCGCGAGTGCGGCTGAATTGTTTACCGGAGACTGGATGCAATTTGTCCTTGCTGTTCGACGCGACATGACCTACAAACTGCTCGATCAGGCGGTGATTCAGGACAACACCGGAGCCATCGTCTATAACCTAGCCCAACAGGATATGGTTGCGATGCGGTTGACGTTCCGCGCAGCGTGGCAAGTCGCAAATCCGATCAGTTATGACAATCAAGTCGAAGCCAACAGATATCCAGTTGGCGTACTTCGTTCGCCTGCCTAAAGCTAGCGAGCTAAACTAACGGAGAAAATCATTATGGCTAACGAAGGCGCACCACTTGTCACTTCGCTGAGAAACACTGTTCCTGGCGCTACCATTGCCGCCACAGACTCTTTCTCGCTGGGGAAGGCTCCAGTCGCGGGAACAGTTACGGCAATTAGCTACACGCCCGATGCCGCAGCAACCGGCGACAATACCAACGCACGGACCTTCACGGTTGTGAACAAAGGTCAGTCAGGTGTTGGAACAACTGTAATCGGCACGCTCGCACTAACCACGGGCGTCAACCTCGTGGCCTTTGACGAGAAGGCGTTTACCTTGTCAGTGGTCGCGGGTGCTCTAACTATCGTAGCGGGCGACGTGCTGGCTTTTGTATCGACTGCGACCGGCACTGGTGTTGTCGATCCGGGCGGTACGGTGCAGATCGATATCAGTCGCGTCGCGGGATCATAAAATGGCGCTGACTGTTGAAGACGAGAAGGCGGTTGCGTATCGGCGCCAATGCGAGCGACGACGGGAGTTTCAAGAACTACTCGCTCAAAAACTCAAAGGCGATGATTACGCGCGCCGCCAACTCTGCTTGAAAACAAAGCCAGCTATGAAGGGACCAAAGGGGGATACAAGTCATGACGACTAAGAAGGCGGATGATAATCTCGGGGCTGCCGAGGTTCAAAAGAAAGTAGACAAGGAAGTAGATCAGGGCTTCAGTGGGGAGGTTCCAGATGAAACCGCGAATGAAAACTACACCGTGGGCGGCGTAATCAAGGGCAAGCCAACTCCCGAAACATCAGCACCAGAAAAGACAAAGAAGTAAAATGGCTCTTTCAGCGGCACAGATCGAATCCGTGAGGGAAATGGTAGGGGATAAAACGTTCGCTACCATTGAATCCCTCTGTGCGGAAATGAATGCCGCTCAGGAATCGGCAATGTCTGATGACGTTGATGAATGGGATCGGATCAAAAATAAGCACGTGCGGCTTTCGGGGGGTCATGATGGCATTGATGTTGACAACGAGCGTAGCCGCTCAGCGTTGAAGCGCCGCGCAAGACTCAGGCTTAATTTGCCCGTTACTAGTAGTTCGGGCGGCATCTTTCAAATACCCGTGGGTACGGTTATGGGTAATGCGTGTGATTGGTAGTCAATGGGACTTGACCTTGCAGATGTTATTGACGATGTACGCTTGGAATTGGATCAGGTTGGTCCCGATATCTTTACAGATCTTTGCAATTTGATTATCCCCGGCGCAACGGTTCCTGATGGCTTTGGAGGCGAGACGCAATCAACGCCTGTGGTGCACTCGAACATCCCTTGCAAGGTAGAAGTGCTGAACAGATCAGATGTCCCAATCGGAGGAGCGCAGATAACCACTCAGGGACATAAGTTAACGATGGGGGCAAACGCGGTCACAAAACAGATCAAGCAGCATTATCAAATTGTTGTGTTGGCCCATCACAATCAAGCTGAGCAGACTTTTGAGAACCCGATAACGCTGATGGGTTCGTTTGATATGTTCATGAAGGTCGCTGCGACAAAGATATGAGCGTCGTAATCAAAAAGACTGGCTTCAATCTGTCGGCCCTATCGTTGCGAACGCGAACTAACATCGCGAATGTGCTGAATGAGGGAGCGAGCTCTTGCGTATCGCTGGCCCAACAACTTGCCCCGGTTGACACTGGATTCATGCGAGACAATGTTAAGCAGACAGAGGAGGCAACGCCCGATCACTTGAAAGTCACGATGGAATCACGGGCTGATTACTCTGCGTTCGTAGAATTCGGCACTGTTTCACAAGATCCGCAGCCCTTCATGACTCCAGCTTTTGAATCGGCACGGAGACAAGTCAATAACGGTTTATTGAGGGTGTTGAAATAATGGCTAACAAGTATGCGAGCGACGAAGAATGGCTGACTGAGGAGGAGATAGCACGTGTACGTGGGCGTGTGGTGCCATACTTTCCTGACGCGACTATAGATCGTGATGGAACGTTTACTGAGCACGTCATCACTATTGCCGAAATGCTAGATCGTCTTAATGCGCCCCTGTTGCCGCTTGATGAAACCGCACGGTATGACGAACTCAAAGCGCATTGGGACGCCGGGAACGGCACAGCAAAAGGCTTCCGTTGTGAGATAGTAAAATGAAACGGTATTGAGATGAAAGCGAGTGAGTGGCGCGAATTGATTATCTCGGCTGTTCAGCAGTCCGTCGCTGGGGATGATAGTACGCTCCAGTTGTTATCAGAGGCGCTTGAGGAAACGGACACTGCCAAGCAGGAGTTGCGCTCGCGTGGTTACGGCGTGACCGGACAATCTTTACTTGCGACTGTTCAAATGATCGAAGCGAGGACAGCATGAAGTGGAAGATCGTATACATCGAACTAACAGCGAACGATTTAGAACACCTAGAAGCTTTCTGGCTTGGCGGCTTCAGCAATGCCATCGGCTTTCGCTGCGAGATAGCAAAATGAAATGGGCGATATTTCAGAGATCCAGCAAGCAAAGAAGTGGATCTACGATTCACTCCACGCTGACACATACATTGCAAGCCAAGTCGGCACTCGCATCAAAGACAGCTACGTTTCTGAGCCTCCTGCTGATCGGGTTTATCCTTACATTGTTTATAACTTCATGGGCGGGCTTGATGTTGATGCGCTTGGCACTAGCCGCCTTCTCTCCCGACCTCTCTTCCAAGTCCGCGTTGTGTGCGAAGGACGACCAGACGACGCTATCAGAAAGATCGATAAACGGATTGACGAAGTTTTGCAGCACGCGGTCTACCAACTCTCGGGTGATTGGTACTTTAGCGCACGGCGTGAGCAGCCAATTGATCGGCCCGAGTTCGATGCGTCTACAGGAAAACATTACGCCAACATCGGAGGCTTGTATCGTCTTTATATCGGGAGAACAGTATGAGAATTGAGAACTGCACTTTCAGAGTGAACAAACATTCATCGGCAACGGAAGTCTTTATCACGAGCAAGACAGGAGTCAACACCGTTCTGTATTTACCACCTGATGCGGAAGTTGATCCGACAAAACCACTAGAGTTTATTCCCGCGCCTCCTCCACCTACTGAGGAAGCAAAGAAGACTGAGACACCGAGCAAGTAGCTCGCAGGAGGGCTAGGTTATGGGCCGTGGAACCGTTAATAGGCAAGTCCAGGTTGGCGTAGAAACGACGCCGGGAACTGCCGTGGCCGCAAGTAAGGTCCTTCCGTCGATGTCGATGGTGATAACTCCTCTCACACGAACAAAGGAGATTAGAACTCAGGGATTCAAACCCGCTACAGACGTTCAGAATCTTGGCGGTCTAAGTCAAATCGCTTTGACGGGACCTCTCAACTACACAGAAATTATTTACCCGCTGAATATGATTGTTCTCGGGGTGATTACCACTCCAGCAGGGGGCACACTCTCACGCCAACATTTATTCAGCCCAACAGCGCAGGGTACAGACACGTCAAAGACACTCACAGTACAAGAAGGTGATGCGACCGCAGCAACACAAGCAGCAGGCGTGTTTCTCGCTAACTGGGGCTTTGTGGCCGCCGATGCGGGAGTTGATATCACAGGGGAGTTACGCGGGCGTTATCCCACTGCCGTGAGTCTGACGGGTTCGCCTACGTCAGTAGCGCAATTGCCGGTTAACCCGCGAGAGATTGATATATACATCGATCCGACATTTGGTGCGCTTGGTACGACTAAAGTATCGGACGGCCTAAACGTGCAATACGGGCTTACAGACAAGCAACGCGAAAAGTTTGTCCTCAATACGAGTTTTGCTTCGTTCAGTGAGTCGATCGAAGTTGTACCGACTCAAACCTTCTCATTCATTACTGAGCACAACGCGCAGTCGCGAGCGATATTTGCTAGCATTCCTTCAGGGTCTGTTCAGTACATGCGAATGAAAGCAACGGGACCGCTAATCGAGGGCGCAATCAACTATCTATTTCAGTTTGATGTGCCAGTTAAAATCACTGCGACAGCACAAGAAGACGCAGACGGAGTGTGGGGCTATCGATATGACTGTCTGCCGAAATATGACTCAGCCTTTGGTAATAAGATGTGGGAGATTAAGGTGATCAATACCATCACCGCGCTCTAATTATGGAACTCTCTTCGTTCAGTGAAAACATAATCAAGGTTCCCTATACACGCTCGGGCGAAACAGTCAACCTTGAGATCAATATCGACGTGTTCACGCCGGAGTTCTTTCGTCGCGTTGGTAAAAGATTCGAAGAGCGCATGAGAGGATATCAAGCAATCGATGCGCAAACAAAGGCGAAAGGGAAATCAAAGGTAAAACCGAAGGTCGATCAGTTTCAGGGCGCTAAGGACTTCTTCGAAAACGAGGCACGCGGACTGGAAATCAAACGTGAAATTCATGCTGAGCTTTTAGCGGGAGGCGTGTTGAAGGGCTGGGATCTGGTTGAGAACGGTCTGCCGATTCATCCTACTTACGATGTCTTGATAAAACTCCCGCCCTTGCTAGTTGAAGACATTTGGAACCTCTCACTGGAGAAGGCAAAGACGGTAAAAAAAAGGGTGGCAGAGGAAACAGAGGAGACCTTGGAGAACTCGCCCAGTGGTACAAGGGCACTTCACGCAGTCGGCCAGACTGGGTAGATGATGAAGCCTTGTCAATAAGTTTCGGCATTCCACCGTGGGATCTGAAATACGTCGCCATTCACTATCAGGAAAGGCGGCGTGTTTATTTAATGGCCCGTTACGAGGCGCGAATGGAACTAGCAAAGAAGCACGAATGCAGTCCTGAGAAGGTTGTATTACCGGAGTTCTGATGTCGATTGAGATTGGAAGATTAACAGCAGTCTTCGATGCTGACACGCGAAAGTTAGACTCGTCGCTAAAGGCGTCAGAGGAGCGCATTAAATCCCTCCGCGCAAACATAGCATCAATCAAAACGGACGACATCGGGTTTAAGTCACAACGAATAGCTGGCCTAAAGAGCTTGCTCGACAAGGCTCTCAGCGATCATAAGGCTCTTCAGGCCGCACAGAAGGCAACGGCTCAAAGCGCCAAGGCTATGTCAAACGACATGAAGGCGGCGCTTGATGTTATCTCGCCTCGTCTCGGTAGGCTGACAGAACTAGCAGGACCACTGACGGCAGTCGCGGTAGGGCTGGCTGCCATTGCGGGGGTTGCAGTAGGTTTGTTTGAGCTCGCTAAGTCGGCCGCCAAAACAGGCGGTGATTTATTCGACCTTTCGCAAAAAACCGCTTTCACGGTTGAGACTCTCTCAGGTCTGTCGATTGTCGCAAAAACAACCGGATCGGATATCAACGGACTGTCTCCGTCTCTCGTAATCTTTCAAAAGAATATGGAGGCGGCTAGCGACGCCACCAGCAAGCAAGGCCGATTATTCCGCAGTTTGTCAATCGACACCCACGACAACGAGAAGGCTTTAAGACAGGCATTCGCCGCATTGGGAAGGATGCGTGAGGGTTCGCAGCAAACCGCGCTTGCAATGCAGTTGTTTGGGCGGTCTGGTAAGGACGTATTAGCAATCGTCAAAGAGACGAACGGCAACCTTGACGCAGCAATCAAACGATATGGCGACATGGGGCTGATCATCTCAACAGGGGCCGCAGCAGCCAGCGACAAGTTTAACGATCTACTAGAAGAGACAACCTTACAACTTGAAGCGGTGACGCGAAGCATTGGCATGGAACTGCTACCCGTTGTGACCGATGCGTTGCAAAGTATTTCCGCCGGCTTGCGAGCGAATAAAGACGAATGGGCCTCATGGGGAACATCTATCGCCAATGTCATGCGCGGTCTTAGTGTGGCGGTGCATAGCGAACTCGGACAAATGCTTGGTCGCATCTCAGAGTTTAGTATCAAGTGGCTATCTCTAACGGGCTTAATTGTTCAGGGTCTTGGTGCGCTTGGTGCCGGCGCTGACAAGCCCAGCGAGGATTTCTTTGGTCCGGGTGGTGCTGGACGCGGTGGAAGAAAGACCCTGCCCGGCACGCCTGAATTTAAGGCCGCTCAACGAAGATTAGGATCTGATCTTCCAAGCCTAGCAGGCGGCGGAGGCAAGAAAGGCGGAGGTGGTGGCGAAGATCCGGCAAAGACGGCACAGCGAATTGCATCGCTTCAGCTCGAAGCGGTGATTAATGGGTTAAAGGCCGAACAGGAAGCAAATAGACGTGCTCTGGATCTTCGTCGTCGTGACTTCAACGATTACGCGAATCGCTACATGGTAATTGAAAACCGTCGCCATGATGCGGTGATAGCTGGACTTGATAAGGAAAAGGGGGCCGCGGAGAAGTTAAAGAAGGGTCGCGAAGTTGCGTTACAGGAGATCGCAAACAAGCGCACAGAAGAAAACACGACTCACGAGCAAAACCGAAACAAGGTACTGGATGAGCGTGGCAAAATTCTAGATCAGATAAATGACTTCCTCCGCGATCAGGATCGGGAAATCTCAGGGCTGACAACTTCAACCGATCAGTGGGATCAGGCATATCAACAATTAGTTGACACGCTGAAAGAAGAAGGAGTCACGCTTGAGGAGAATACTAAAAGCCGCATTGAATCAAATATCGCGATACTCAAAGAAATCGATCTCGTAAAACAGCAAATTCGTGTACGTCAGGTATTGAAAGACTCAACTCGTGATCGCTTTGAAACCAGAGCAGGAAGAGAAAGACCGCCGTGGATTGATCTTGGTGGAGGCTCTACCGTGGGAGGTGAGCCAGCAACAACCACTAGACCACGTATCGCGACTGCGGACGAACAAGTCATGCGTGACCAGCTAGAAAGAATCCGCGGACGAATGCGCGATCTCGGGTTTGAATTAACTGACATCTTTGCTCAAAGTGTAGGCGATGGATTCAATCGAGGAATCAAATCAGGACTCGAAAGCCTCTCGCTTGGCTTACTGCGCATAGTTGAGGATGTCTTTCTGAGACGGATGGCAAAAGGACTCGGAGATCTACTCGGTAACATCGGAACGGGAAGCGATGGGGGTGGAGGATTCTTTGGCGGACTACTGAAATCTATACTCGGTAGCGTAGCAGGAGTCCGCGGCGGCGGGTCTGCTGGCGGATTAGGAACCGGGATCGCTGGTGCTATCGGTCGTGATTCTGGTGGTCCTCTGTGGCCTAAGCAACTTTATAAAGTTCACAAAGATGAATACATTGTGCCGACAGCTCCGGGGTTTGTGATACCAAAGGGCGGCATGGGCCAGCAAACAGTTGTTAATAAATACTACACAATCCAATTACCGCCTGATTCGCGTGGTAGCTACAACTCGCCCCGATCCAAACGCCAACTCAGTGAGACTTTGATAGCAGCGTTAGAGGCTTCCAAAGCATAAGATGGCTATACTCTTCGATGAGCTATTGTTTGATTCTTCCCTCTTGACCGAGGAGTCGGCAGTTGGTTCGCCTGAGTATGCGAACACAATGATTCGCAACCCCGCAACAGGGGTTTATAAGACTAATGTCAATCGCTACGACTTTCAGAACGTTTGGAATATCAACACGAACCTCTTGAGTCCGGCACAGCTTGACTACTTCATTGAGTTTTGGGCAGGGGGGTTCGGCTCAGCTTATGGGTTTCGCATCCGGATCATCACCGACTTCTATATGATCGATGAAGTGATTGGGACGGGTAATGGCTCACAGACCGTCTTCCCGATCATCCGCACTTACACGCGGCCGGGCGCAAGCCATAACTATCAGCGGAGGATCATCAAGCCAGTCGTAGTTCCCTCGCCTTTAGGTTCTAGTGTGGCTCTGTTTGAAGCGAACGGAACAACGAATCGGATTATTCCCAGCGCACTTGGGGCAGCTTTAGGTGTGCCAGCTTTCACGGTGAAGCTCAATACGACACCAACAACCGCGTACACTATTAACAACACAACAGGCGTGATCACTATGAACTCTGCGCCGGGTGCAGGAGTGAGCGTAAAAGTCTCCTGTGAATATGACACGGCTGTGCAATTCCTGAATAACTCATATCAAATGAAGCCGGGTGTTAGTTCCGACGTAGGCGGTTTGCAGTTGTGCGAGATACTACCCGCGACTCTTGGTATTACTTAAATCCGTTATGACCGTTTCAGTTTCCATGATCAGTCACCTAGCGTCCAATGTTTCGTTTATAGTTCCGATCTGGTCCATGCTTTCTGCCGATGGTACTCGCGCCTCATATTGCGCTCACACCCGAAACTTAACCTACAACTCACTCGCCTACACCGCCGCTCCCGTCGAGCCCTCCCGTTTCTCTCAAACTCTAGGACTCGACGCCAACCACGTAGAACTCTTTGGGGTATTTGATGACATCGTGACGGAAGAAAACCTACAAGGTGGGAAGTGGAAGAACGCAGAGATCGTGTTCGAGTACATTGCATACGATCCTGCAACTGGCGCAGCAAGCACAACTGTTATCGGATCAGTCGGGAAAATGAAGGGGCAAGCGGGAAAGTTTTCAATCAATAACGGATCTTTCAGGATGGAGTTTAGATCGCTGTCGGATTTGTTGAATCAAGAAATAGGAGAGCTCACGAGTCCGATGGCGCGTAATCGGCAACTCTCGGATCTGGTTTCTGACGTTGCGCCCTACACGTTTGCCCGCACAATTACCGCGTTCACCGATCGTCGCAACTTCACAGTCAACGGCACCGCGCAAGTCAACGACTATTTCAAGTACGGCAAGGTGACTTTCACGAGCGGCGCTAACAACGGGCGCTCAATGGAAATTAAAGCCAGCGTTGGAAACGTGATCGAGTTACAGCTTCCAATGTTGGGTGTAATCGCCATCGGCAATACCGTCTCACTTGTTGCCGGGTTTGATGGTAGCAGGGAGCAAGCGAGAGACAAATTCGGCGCAATGGAAAACTTTAATGGTGAACCGGACTTGCCCGGAATTGCGCAAGCGATCCTGAAGTATCCAGAATGAGTGATTTTAAGCAGGAGACAGGTGATCAGCCTGTTTGTCCGCTACCGTGACGGTCTGTTGGGCGCTCCTGCTAAGTCGCCCCGCGGATTTGAACCGCAATCAAGTTAATTATACCGATGTCAACCACACTTGCACAACGAATAGTCAGTGAAGCGGAGACGTGGATCGGCACCAGATATCAAGAACAGGGTCGTCTGAAATTCCAAGGCGTTGACTGCGTTGGCTTCATTTCCGAAGTCGCCAAAGGCGCTGGCATTAAGACCGTCGTTATTCCGAGTAACTATACGTCGAGCGGCGACGGAACAGTGATGCTTGGTTTACTTCGTGAACACATGACGATGGTAGCAACCGAAGACATGCAGGCCGGTGACGTCCTGGCCTTTTGCGATCAGGCGCTACAGGAGCCCGATGTGCCGCGGCATTTGGCATTCGTGCAGGAAGTAACACCAAAGACTGCTTTCATCATTCACAGTTCTGAGCACGGAGTTAGAAGACACCGGATAGATGCGGCGTGGCGTCGGAGAATTCATTCAGTGTGGAGAATCAAAGAAGACACAGATCCGAAGATTCAAATCGCCCCTAACGCATTTATTCCGTTAGACGCGTTTGTTGAGTAATCGAATGAGAAACGAAAAAAGCAGAGCGTTGGCCCTGCTCTTTCCGGCAGGCGTGTTTGCCGATTTCACCAGATCAGCCGCGCGCAGCCGATCACGGGACTTGAACCCGTAGACTCCTGCTCAATGAAATTATAGACGCATGATCGAAGAACTCAAAGAGAAATGCCAAGCCCTCGCGATCCGACAGCGCAAGGATCTCGAAGTGCGCAAGCGCGAAGAACTTGAATCCGCTCTTGAAGAGCACAGGGTTGCCGATCCCTTTAGCAGCACGATCCTGATTGGTCTCTTAGTGTCCTCTGCCGTTTCTGCGGCCTCCTACCTGATTTCAGCCGCTTTTGCTCCTAAGACTCCCCGTCAACAGCAAGGTAAGCTAACAGGCTCCTTACAACTTCAGAATTCCGAGCAGGGCATATTCATACCCGAAATCTACGGAGGAAGCCCTACAACGAGTTTGGTTGCCGGGGCTAACCCTACCTACCAGAATCTTGCAAACGTCACTTCAGGGGCAAATGGGAGCATAACAAAGACCTCTGGAGGCACAACCTGGAACGCGGGCGCAAGTCATAACGTCGCTATTACGGCCGGGCAGGACGCCTTCTTTCAATTCACGGTAGGCACCGGGTACGCAACTGCGGGGTTCACGTTAGATTCAAGCCCGACCAGCGGAAATACTGACTTTCTGTTTGCGATTCAATGGAACCCGGACGGTTCAATCACAATCAAGTACAACTCAACTCAATTACTCGGGGCTGTAACTACCTACGTGGCGGGCGATGTCTTTCGACTAGAATTGCGATCTGGCAGATTCAGACTTTACAAAGGTTCGGCTGAGATCGTGCCACCTAACTTTATCTTCCCTTCTCCAAGCTATCCACTCTACATGGGGATTGCCATGCAGTTTATTGGGGCTGGCATCTCTGCCGGCAAGGTTCAGATCGGATCCATTGGCGCAGCACCGAACTCAGGTCGAGGCGGGATTAAGGTTCCAGCGATCATTATTTGGAGTTCGGGAATACGAAAACTAGTCACGACAACTCAAGTCGCCACAGGTGGAGGTAAAGGATTCGGACATCATACGCAGACCGTTGATAACATTACTTACAACATCGACCTTGGATTAATGTTTGGGCGTGGCCCGAACAGCCTGATCCGTCTCTATGCCAACGCCGACATCCTGATAGATCAATTCTCTCAATCGCCTAATCCCTCGGGCGTTTACGATCCGACTGTTGGCCCTGATCCTGATTACGATCCGAAATTACCGCCTGACCCAACACTGAATCACATGCCGTCATTCTTGCGCATCGATGGAGACATTCCATTCGACGGTGACAATGTAGGCACGGGAACAATTCAGGGCGGTGGGTCTGGCTTTGCAATTTATCCCGGCAATAACACTCAGCAACCCGATCCAACGATTGAAGCCGACATAGATGGAAAATTTGGAGCGGGATCTACGCCTGCCTATCGGAACCATTCTTTAACAGTGCTCTCAACTCTGTCGTTGTCACGCTGGGGTGGCGTCGTTCCTAACATTACTGGAGTTTGGGAACATGAGACCTTCAGAACGCTTGATTTGATCTACGCCTCGTTATGCGATCGCGTGGGACTATCAAGTACCGATTACGACTTCTCGGATATTGAAATCGCATCCCGCGGCTTATTGATTTCCGGCCGTCCCTTTCAGCCAAAAGAGATTATCGGCTCTCCCGATCTGCAACTGGCCTATAACTACTTCGTCACTGAAGCGGATGGTCAGATTGTTGGTTACACCGAAGGCAACGAACCGTCCATCACTATTCCTGATACAGAGATTGGATGGCTTGAAGGCGATGCGGATTTACCAGACATCGCGCCAGAAGTCGAGTCGATGATAGCTTCTGAAATCAGTCTCCCGCGCGAGGTGCATGTCAAGTCACTGGATCCTGACAAAGACTGGGAACCAAATACGGCGAGCGCAATGAGACAGATCACCGATGGCTCGAAAGTCGAATTACTGGAAATTCAGATCTGCCAATTATCGGATGAGCGCAGAGAAACTGCACAGCGAAAACTCTATCGTGACTATGTAGCTGGAACTGCTCACAAATTCACTCTCCCGTGGACCTATCTCTATTTGCATCCCGGTTACAAGATCACAATTACCCGAGCTGAAGGCTTCACGCATGTAATGAGGCTGACTTCTATTTCTGGAGGGATCGGAATTCTTGAGTGTGAAGGGATCGCGTTAGAGCCTGAGACATTTAATCAACCCGCAAATGGAGTCTTTCCGCCCGGTTACATTCCACCACAACCTATCCCTGCAATGATCGTTATGTCGATGATTGACTTGCCTCTATTCCGTGAGGCTGACGCAGGTAAACTAGGCTTTTATGCAGGCGGCACACCGCGCACAGGCGTTAATCAATCGTTTCAAGGATGGACCTTACAGTCCCAACGTAATAGCGTTTGGTCTTTACGAGCATCCTCAAACCTCCCTGCAACCATCGGGGCGGTTGTCAGCGCCACTGCCCTATCAGACGATCCCACTACGTTTGATAATGTCGGTACGATTACGATCGATCTCTACGGCACCGACATGACCCTTTCATCCGTGACTGAGGCGGATGTTTTAGTGGGTATAAACAAGTCCGCGATCAAGGACTTCATATGTGGGTTTAAAACCGCGACTCAGGTTGCGGGCTTTCCGAATCGATGGACACTCAGCGGGCTACTGAACGGACTGCACGAAACGTCCACACAAGTTGCCGGCGATTTAACCGGAGCAAGGTTTGTATTACTCGATCAAGCTGTAGTCTTTGTTCCCACTACCGAAGATGAACTAAACCTACTACTTGATTACCGCGGGGTTGCTAATGGACAATCTTTAGGCGATGCGGCCACGTTTGAATTTGCGTGGACCGGGCAGATCCTGAAACCCGAGCGGCCAACCTCAATCGATGGCCAATTCGATCTAGCCGATGGCTCTCTGTTGGCCGAATGGGAGAATGAGATCTTCCTAACCGCCGATGATACTTACGACTTCATTGTCAGAAGTGCGGCGGATGGTGGCGGCTCAGTACTGTTTGGGCCGATTGAAATTAAGCCTTTGGATTTAGCGAGAGTATCCAACACACCGCCACTGTTAGCGATAGAACCTTCGAGTGATTATCTACCGCTAACCGCATATACATATGTTGTGCCCGGTGGCTTTGACGCGACTTATACCAAAGCACAATGGAATGGCACTATCACTCTTCCTTTGATTTCCGACGTCACGATTGCTGACAACTTCACGGTCCGGGGAGGCGCATTTCTCGAAATGCAAGTTCCCGATGCGTTCGATCCGCTTAACAATACTCTGGTTCCATCGACTTTCGGATTCATTCAGAAAGTGGCTGCTACTGTGTTTGCTTCGTGGTTATTTGATCGGGAGCTGACCGAAGTTGGCTTGCCAGTAACCGCGCGCCCAATTGATGCTGTAGGGAGCGATTTCGATTACACAATCAGTTCGCGCGATCGATTCTCTATTCACATTCAACCAGACGGTACAGTGACCTTTTACATTAACTATCAAGGCGCGATGTCCGAGCCTTGGTACATCTCGCCTAATCGAGTTGATGTAACAGTTCTGCACCGTGCTTACTATCTAAATGAGCCGGGCTATGAAATCGCTGGAAGCACGCTCACAATTGGCGCTCGCAACACACGCTTGCTTCGCAACGTGCCTGAATTCCGATACCCCGGCGATGAGCAAAGGAGTCACAATTCAGGATCGTTACCAGCCGCAGTCCATGTAGGCGTGCGCAGGCGATCATCGCATCCGCTTGGACCACCGAGCGACTGGTTATACGCTACATTTACGAGACCATAAATGCCACTAAGAGACAACGTTCCCGGTCCCGATACTTTTCTACCTAAACAGGTTGTGGCGCTCGCTGACGCAATCGATGTAGATATCGATGCGACTCGGAGCGCACTCAGCTTTACTTTCGATGGTACAGAACTTTGGGATAACGGTTATTGGATCTCACAAACTGGATTCCATCAACATTCTCCACTGGCTCGTGCACTGTTCATTACCAAAGCTACAAGTGTTGATATTGACGTGTACGCCAACTTTACCCCGGATTCAGGGACAGCTATTCAAGTTTATGTCAACGGATTTCTACATGCTTCACCCGGTCTATCGTTTAGTTCGGGGGCTCAAACCATCACGCAATCACTACCATCGGGATCAAAGTTAGTCACGATTGTTGGCGGCGTGCAGGCGATCATTAGCGGCTCGATCATTGGTACTTTTCTGATTGGGTGCGAGTTCAATCAGCCAGCTTTGCAAATCCCTCCCGAGGCCCCATCTCGTTTACTGGTTTATGGTGATTCAACCTCTCAGGGTGGAGGGGGTGGAGGTACAGGGAAGAATGTTGATACGGCATGGCCCACTCAGTTTCGAATGCTTTCTACCCGCTCAATAATCGTGGAAGCAGCATCGGGCCGGGCGCTTCATGACGATGCGAGTTTAAGTACTCCACGCGCAGCCTTTGTTGCCAAACTGGTAGCGATGAATCCGGCGTCTATTCTCTTCCTGATCGGAACTAACGATCACGGAGCCAATGCCTGGAGTGCAGCCAGTTTCGGCACAGCTTATGCGGCGACAATCGATGATCTCCATACGGCACTCCCGAATATAAGAATCTATTGCATGACTCCTTTGTTCAAAGCAAACAGTATTGAAGGCGCAAACGGTTCAGGAAATAATTGCGAGGATTATCGAGAGCAGATTCGGACTATTGCCGCAGCGCGGGCTCCGTGGGCAGTCCTGATCGAAGGCACTGCGATACTCGGAAAAAACGAGATGCTGAGCGAGTCAAGCACGTGGCTGCATCCTAACGATCTTGGAAATCGCAACCTTGCTTTGTACGTTGACCGCTTTCTCAGTGGCTCCGACTCAGTAAGGTTCACTCCCGATCCCTTCAGCACTACCGCAGACGTGGTATGGGCTAACACCGCGAACGTAGCAACTACCGGAAACAGTATTCAAAAGAATGCAGGCACTGACGGGGCGGCAGATGCCGGAGGGTTTTCTACCAAAGCCGTTGGACGGGCGCCTTGGTTCGTTAGCATGAAGATTACCGAGACGAACAAAACTAGAGTCTTTGGTGTCTCAAGTACAAGTACGGGAATAAACATCGCCAATATCTTGTACGGCTTTAACATCTTTTCTACCGGCGCACTGTTGCTGTGGGAGAACGGCACTGGTTACGAATCAGGCGGACAGGCGTATTCAGCAAATGATGTTTACCAAGTAAGATCACCCGATGGAGTAAATGTCTATTTTGTGCGGATTCGCAGCGGAGTAGTAACAGTGTTGCGCAAGGCTTCGATACCGATCACGCCTTCAATGTATCCTCTTTTCGTTCAAGCAAACATCTTAGGATCCACAGGAACGATCACGGACGCTAAGATTCATGGGCTCTTGCAGTGACCTCAAGGGGTGAGACAATGCTCTGCCTCCGCTTCGCCTTCGCCTATAATTTCCCTTATCCCGGCCCAACGGTTGTTACGGCCTTCTATAGCAAGTTCGATGTTCTCAATGCGTCGATGGAGATCCATTGCACATTCGCTAACCGAGATAATTGGCCCTGACATAAATGCACCCTCGCAGCGTATTCCGGCATCGTGCAAGCGCCTACAAATACAAGACGGGCAGAGCAACCCTCCGTCGTCTTTTGTGGGCGAGATTTTCTTCCATGCCCAGTAGGGGATGACAATAACATCGTGCGACGTTCTCCTCGGTCATTGTCATTCTTCTCCATTCGTCTTTGATGAAAACCTCTTTGTCCGAGACCAACGTTATCGAACCAACACCGAACGCGGCTGCCGCACAGATTCTTTACGAGACGACACAGGTTGAGCAGCGTTAACTACTTTGGGCTTCGTTTGCTCAATAGGGACTTGCTGACAGTTACAAGTAGTTGTTCCATCTGCGTACATGAACAGAAAACACATAACAGTAATGGTAAGAAAGTCGATCATCTCCTTTGCTCCTTTGTTTTGTATAAGTGGGAAGTGGGCTGGGTCCACTTCCCCCTTTCGTTGAGTTTCAAAAGACAACGAAGACCGGGCATCCCCACGCCGCCATACAGCCGTTGTAGATCTGGTTGCTCCTATCCATACAACTAGACCAATTTTGATTCCCTTCAATCAGCAAGCAAGACTTCAGGTAAGCGGCCTCTTGCGCCTGGCAGTCCTGGTTGGCCTGTATGTAGCTTGGACATGTGGCGCATTCTCCGGTTGGCGCGATCATCTCAAGCGTCGACTCAATAGGCGTTAAACCCGCATGTTGTTGCGCTGCGCTGTCTTGTAATTCGTTGAGGCCAGCGGTCGTCTGTCTTCCGTGTTGGCGGGCGGGAATAGCTGCTATGGCCAGCAAACCGAGCAAGCCCAGCGACAATAAGATCACACGTAGGTTCCGGGTTGATATAAACTTCATTTCGTGAGTTTCCTTTCTCTGAGTTTAAGGGTTTAGGATTTAAGGAGCCGGACGCAACCGCACTCCCTATGACTTTCCTTCCAAGTGAACTGTGGCTTTGCCTCATAAATGAAAGTTACCGTAATAATCCGCGAGATTTTTCAAAAATCAGATTGACCGCTTCGCGCCGCGAGCGCAAAGGTCTTTTCAAATTAGAATTCTAAAATCAAATCATCGTCAATGATTACCTCTACGCGCACTCCAGCAACGCGGGAGTATGCGAGCAAGATTGCAAGTGGTGGCTCGTTGACACCGTGCTCATACTTGCTGATGTTGTTATATGGGATCATTCCGTCAAAGCGTTTCGCCAGTTGCGGCTGAGAGAGTCCGAGTGTCAATCGGATCTGTAACAGCTTCGCTGCCAAGTGCTTTGGGCGTGGTCTTGCGTGGCCCATTAGAGTCTCACTCCTAACGTCTCGATCAACGCTTCCTGTGCCCTTGTGGCGCGTCCTTCGATAGCAACGCGATACAGTTCATAAGCGCCTTTGTGGAAGTCGCTGTGCGAGTACAGAACCTCTGCCGCTTCATCTATCGCGGAGAGTGCCTGTGGCACGTCCGGAGTCTTACTCTTTAGGCTTTGACTCAGAATCATCAAAAGACGCCCTAGACTAAGGGCCGCTTCGGGATGTCCCGCGTAAGGCTCAAAAGCAATTTGCCAGTCCTCGGTGTCCAGTGACGGATTCTCGGTGTTAGGATTGTCTTGCATGGTCGAACTCCTCTTATCCAGGATTCGGCTGTGAAGGGATTGGCGAGTGTTGATAGCACTTGCCAGTCCCGCCTCTTGCGAGGCTGCCCACTATAGAGACATTGTTTCATCCGTGCAAGCTTTAACTACGGGTAGGCTTCTAATTGCGTGGTGCTAAGTCTATGCTGAAAACCCCGGCTTCTTGCGGATTAGCTTGGATTCGTAGAGTTCGTTGATGAATGCGGAGAAATCGTCCGCTAATTGAACAGCCGAGATCGAAACCGCAGACATGTCGATATTTTCTGTGTCTGTGCGCGCATCCTTTGCCTTGAATTTCAACCTTGAAGGAGCGCCGCTATCAAAGTCTACAAACCACCATGAATGGACAATTCGATTTCGATCAGCATTGATCTTTTGCGCTCTGGAAATCAAATGGTCAAATCTTTTGACTGTCTCGGGAACCTTAACTTCGTAGTGAAAGATAGACGATAGAAGATCAAGCAGTTTGCTAAAGGGGACCATAGCTGTAACGCGCTGGCCGATATTCTCATCAGTAGCGGCCATGATCCAGATCAGTCGGACGATCAGAAATTCGAGATGTTGGAAATTTACGACTACTCGACCTACATCTCTTACGTGATCTTCAGGTAGTAACGATTTGTTTGCCATCATGCCGCTTGCTTCTTGCTCTTTGCAATGTGCTCTTGTTCGGCAACGTCTGGCCCAAAGTCGAGCGGTAACTGTATCGACTCGCCTTTGTTGTAGAACTCGTTAAAGCTATCCACGTCCTGTTTGAGTTGATAACAGTCACCGATGATTTGATTGCGGCGTTGCCTAAAGGCGGTTTCGATAAACGAGTGGGCGGCCTTCCTCATGTCGCCCCACAGCGTTACCAGCTTGCCGCCTCGACGGACTCTGGCCGCATGGTTCATCCGAACACGCCGACCGCTTGGATCGTCCTCAAAGTGCTCGCGCAGCGCCTCAGCGAAATCTTGCGCGCACTGGTTTAATGCCGCTTCATCGTGACGTTGCCACTTCTCATTGATGATTGCCCATCGTGCCATTTCACGTGTGGTCGCGGTTCGCTTACCTGTGGCCTCGCAAAACTCGAAGTACAGGTCTAACATTTGTTGCTTGTAACTCATGTCAAATCCTCATGCTACACGGCGGTTACTATCGTTAAGGCTGGGTTTATAGCCCCAGCCATCGGTTAAGGCTGAATCCGAAATCAGGTGTCTAACCTTAACGAGTAAGTCTCTATACTGAGAGTAGGGGATCTCGCCTCGGTATTGCAGTTGGCCCACAACAATTCCCGCGTTGGCGTTCTTTAGCTCTGCAAAGGCTTTAATCTTGCGCTTGGAGTAAAGCGGCCTAACACGAGCTATAAAGTTTTCTAAGTCCGCTTTCTTTACAGCAAACTCAGCCGCAAAAAGATCGGCTCGCTTTTCCATTTCCGGCTTGTCATTCATGTACTTGGCGTCCTCGCCGACAAGGTTTAAATCCAGGATCGGATTGTCTTGTCCCTCATGGTGCTTAACGTGGTGCATTTCATGTAAGAGCGTGTGCCAAAACCCATCTATCCGATCTAATCGTTGCGAAAGACCGATCACAGGTGAGGTTCTATCTAGCCATGTACAAACGCCATCAATTCGCGTTGTCGGCAAAGCCTCAACTAAAACAAATCGAATACCGCTCTCCGAGAGAATACGCGGCACATGCCTGACTTCTTCAGGATCGCGCATCAACGGACGCAAGTTTTCCAGTGCCTCGTTGCAACGACGATCCGTGTATTTAACAGCAGGAACATATTGAGCCAATTGACGCACGCGAACCATCCACGCGACTTGCGCCGAAGTTGCTTCCATTTCAGACGCCGACTTTCTCGCCGCAAAATTGATCTTTGGCTGCTCTTCCATTGAGGCAATCCCTAAGAACTTGCAGATCCGTTCCTCTAACAAGCCCATGTCGGCGCTCGGCTCAATCCAGCCCCGTTTGATCATGTCTTTGACCGGATAGTTTTCATAAAGCCGAAGCCGTTGGGTTACGCCCCCGTTATCGTGCTCAAGTTTCGTTAGGCGATAAGCGGCCTCTAACGCAAGCCAGTATTCGGCTGTATTACCTAGTGCGGTTGCTAACCCCTGAGCAACCTCAGGATTAATCGGCTTTGTGCCAGCCACTAAGCCGCTGACCTCGGAAGGGTGGCGTCCGAGGATGAACGCTAGATCGCGTTGCTCCCAGCCGCGACGCTCTAGTTCTTCCTTTATTACTGAACCGGGAATAATGATCTCACTCATGAATCCTCCTTTGAGAGAGACTGGTTTGGAACGGACTGGATTGTCTCACCATAAGGCGGGCTTGTCAATTCACTAATTCATGAATTCATGAATTAGTGAATTACACTCTCGACAAAACGAGGACCAAAGAGTATAATTCCGGCATCGAAAAAGCCCTGCCAGTTGCTTGTAACAACCGACAGGGCCATTGAAAATCAAACGCGATTGCTCACGAGTGACTTCCAGCGACTTCATTGTGAGCCATCGCCTAACCAAAAGGCAAGAGGACACAATGACACTGACAGACCGCCAGATCACTGACCGCGAAATCAAAGCACTCCAGATCGCCGCTAAGACTCAACTGAAACGCAAAGGCAAAAGCAACGTGTGGTTGGTTCCATCGCAAGCGGGCCACGGCGAATATGAAGTCCGCCCCGATCCGCAAGCGCCGCGATGCACATGCCCTGACTACGAATTCAGAAACGCTCGCTGCAAACATATCGTTGCGGTCGAATACGTTTTGATGCGCGAACAGAAACCGGATGGCAGCACGGTTGTCACCGAGACAGTGAAGGTCACGCGACAGACTTATTCGCAGAATTGGAAAGCCTACAACTACAGCCAAACGCACGAGAAATCAGAACTGCAAGCGTTGCTGTATGAACTCTGCAAAAACATTCCTGAATCTGAGAAACCAAGAGGCAAGGGCAGACCGTCGCTATCGTTGCCGGACATCATTTTCTCCAGCGTGACGAAAATCTATAGCACGATCTCAGGGCGACGCTTTGACACGGATCTCCGCGACGCAAAGGCGCGTGGCTATCTGATGCGACTGCCGCATTACAATTCAGTGTTTCGTTATCTCGAATCAGAAGCATTGACACCTTACCTCTACGAACTGATTACGCTGAGCGCAGCGCCGCTCAAATCGATTGAATCAGACTTTGCGGTTGATAGTTCAGGATTCAGCACCGGACAGTTTATGCGCTGGCTGGATGTCAAATACGGCACTAAGGAAGATCGTCGCCAGTGGCTCAAGCTACACTTAATGGTGGGCGTCAAAACGAACATCGTCACGAGCGTTGAAGTCAGCGACGGTTATGCACATGATTATCCGTTCTACAAAGGTTTGGTTGATCGCACGGCTGACAGTGGATTCAAGATGAAAGAGGTAAGCGCAGACAAGGGCTATCTCGGTGCAACGAACATGCTGGCGACGCTGCAACGCGGCGCGATCCCTTACATTCCATTCAAATCGAATTCAGTGCCGGACTCACGCGGAAGCTATGGCCCTAAATCAGAACTTTGGACGCGCATGTATCACTTTTACGCGCTCCATCGTGCAGAGTTTCTACAGCACTATCACAAGCGGTCCAACATCGAAACAACCTTCCATATGATCAAGGCGAAGTTCGGTCAACGGCTGCGAAGTCGAACACTCACGGCACAGATTAACGAGGCTCTTTGTAAGGTACTTTGTCATAACCTCTGCGTGGTGATCCAGTCCGTGCATGAACTAGGGATTGAAACAAACTTCGAGGCAGCGTGAGACAAGATGCAAGCGTGGTTGCTACTTTTCGTCATAGCTATCGAGCAGAGCAGGCATTACGTAAACGTGATGAAAGAATTGCTCGACACAAGCAATCATCGCTTGCGCGTCTTTTTCTTCAAACGAATTCAGATCATCGTTGTCGTCACCGTGTAATTTTTCATTCGCGGTGAGCCTTACTCGGTGAGCCATTCTCTTTAACGGTTCGGTAATTTTCCCTTGAGTAAATAGGTCGTCGATCTTCGCGTTAAGATTCTTACCTTTGGCTCCTAACTGCTTACAGCTCGCCTCGACCGATCTCCGGCACATCGCAACGGATGCTTTGTACGACTTAACCCAAAAACAGCGCATGGCCTCCGCAAAATCTTCGGCTATATCTTGGGGGACGCTTGAGTCAACAACATCTTGAGGCTTACCTACAGGATAATGATGCAGATAGCCGAGTTTTGATGGCTCATTAAGGCTGCGCGTTTTTAGGGCTGTCGCTAGAATGTGCTCAAGACATCCTTGACACTGCATCCCAACAGCAAGTCTCTGCGCCCACTGTCCAAGTTCTTCCGCGTGGACCGTCGTTACTTGTATAAAGACGGTTCCTTGTTGACAGTGCGGACACGTGCCTCGCAGAGAAAATTTGCCGGATTCAGCTTCGAGTTCTGTAAGGTCCATGTGCTTAGGCCAGTCTTTCCAGAGAACGGCCAACGAGTCACAAAGAAAAGAAATTAGGGAGCGCCCGTCTTGGTTGAAGTTCTCCGGCGCATTGTCTACTGATTCAACGCTTTTTCCAAGTCCTAACATTTTCATTAAAAGGGCAGGATCGATAGTTTCAGTAATAATCACCATTTATGAGGCAAAGCCCCGTTTGCCCGTTCGCAGCCGGGCTTTCGCCAATCGACGAACCTTCCGATTCCGATGTGCGGTTGATCTCTTGCCCATGACTCAGCCTCTCCAATTCAACGATGCGCTCTCGTGCAGCCTTTAATGCCCCCTTCACGATTCGGTGCGCTTGTAGCGACACGGTTGGCTCCTTGCGGACTAACGGCACGTCGTGGATCTCGCTATCAATTTCTTTGTTGCCGTTCTCTGTGAGTAGGGCCTGAATACCAATCTTCAGACCAGTATCGAACTGCATCCGCATCAATAGGCCGATATACTTGCCGATAATCAACCGTTGGCCTTCTGTCAGCCCGTGCATGATTTCGCCAAATTCTTTCTTTAGCCGCTCGATTGATTTGCGCTGCCTGTCCGTCAACCCGCTCCGGTGCATCCAGTAACGTTTGACGAGCGATGCTATGTGGTCTGTAAATCCTTCGGTCCCGAGCAGTCGGGCGATCACGACGGCGCTGTTAACTCGTGGTTTTGGGTTTCCAGTATCAGGCATCTTGCTCCTAGTCTAAGGGATTTAGGCTACGCTGCTTCCTTAAACTCATGAAAGCCCGGCGTACTTGATAAATGGTGAATGTTGTCATCTGCCGATTTCACGCACTGCACACATGATCCAGACTGAATTTCTTTCGCCTTCTTTACGCCCTCGGCGATGTTGGTTTTCACAGCATCAGGTAGAACTTTCTTAGCCCGAGACTTCCTTAACTGAAACTTGTGTTGATACTCACCGGGGCCATGTATCGGATCATTCTCCGCGGCCCCGCAGACTTCGCTATCTGTGAGCGGGAACTTACAAGGATGACTCTCCATTGCCTTGATGTTTGCCGGCGCAGATTGAGATCCTTCTGCTAGTGGAATAAACTCATCCAAGATTAGATCGAGTACGTCTTTGTTCTTTCGCAACTCTGCGATTATTTCCTTTGCTCGATTTTGGATTAGTGGAATTCTGCTTCTCATAAACGTTCGTCCTCTCAATATCAGATTGCCGGTTGAAACTCGCCCCACTCTGGCTTGTGGTCCGCAAGTAGAGCCGCGTTAAAGTCGGCCATGTTCTTAATTGAATTCCATCGCTCAGCGAGTGTCTTATGGACCGGACATTGAGCACTCGGACGCGCCTGACGAGAGCCAAGCGGAATCAACGCCCCAAAGCAGGTACAAAGCCCACGCTTAGCTGCCAGATCCGCGATACTCAAATGGCAGTCGCATTGTGGATTGTCACACGTCTCATTCATCGTTTTACCCTCTCAGTTAAAAACAATGGGCGATGAAGTTTCCCCCGACACCGCCCATCTCAAATAACGTCTCAATGGTTTGTCACCGCCCCAAGACGCTATCAAGAGGACTATTTCGTCAACTGTCTTTGCACCCATGCCAGCATCCGTTGATAGCGGGCTTCTGGAGTGATCGGCACCCAAGCCTTAGGTATTTCGCCATACCATCGGTACGGGCCTTCCAATGTAACGAGATCCGAACCGTCTAACTGGATGTCGTTAATTTCGACCACTTTCCACGCAACCAGACGCGGCATTCCTAACTCCATGCCGATCTCTTCCATCTCGCCACCGCCATCGATCTCATCGTCAAAGTGATCAATACCGATGTCCGCAAGTTGCTCACGAGTCTCGGCAATCAGATCCCTGCCCTTGTGTTTCGCAAGCGCCCCGATGGCGCAAACGTCGCCTTCGCGATCAATCATCTTGTGGGCTATGAGTCTCTTATCGGGGAGCGCAAGCAAAGCGGCCTCCAACTCGTGCAACGCAGCCTGCCGGGCTTTACCCTTAAGCGAGCGCTGGCAGTTACCCTGCCACAGCGCAAACTGACCGGGATACTCTTCGTCTTCTGAGTAGCCAATTCTCATTTTCAGACCTCCTCGACCTCGGAACTAATCTCGTATTGCATTTAGGTGTCCTTTCGGGAAGTGGATTTCTTGTTGCCGTTCCGTTTGGCTGGTTTCTTTTTACCGTTATTGGCGGCAGTCTGTTTTGCCCGAGGTCGCACGTAACAAGCATCTACGTCATCGGGATTGAGCACGTAGACGTTGCCGACCTGGATCGCGTTCAAACGCTTCTGTCTAATCAGGTAATAGATCCATTGCCGACTACAACCACGGCGTTTCGCTGCTTGTGTAAGTGTTATTAATTCGGCCACGGCGCTTAATATACTTTATAAGCATCAAGAAAGTCTAGACTAATTTGTTGATATTTATCTATAATGGATTTATGGAAACAATCATCATCGAAGAAAACATAGAAATGCCGCGCCGGGGAAAGTCACATACTGAATTCTCCAAAGCCGTGGAGTCGGCTCTAAAACAAATGAAGGCTGGAGATAGTTTTAAGTTTGGCGATGAATCGGAACATCTGAATCGTCACCGAGCGGTGCGGTATCTAGCCAAGCGGTTATCGATCAAGGTCACGGTTCATAAGATCGCAGAAGGGGAATACCGTGTATGGCGGATGACGTAATCATAGAAATCGAGACGGGTATTCCGTTGCCCACATTCCGCTCGCCTAGGTTCGAAGGTTCTTGCAATCAGTGCCACAGGATTCCAAGACCGGGCTATTCAACCTGTAACTTCCATTTAGGTAAGGTTAAACAGGCCAGAATTAAACGTGTCGCAGCCAATCTCTGCACTTGGGGAAGTTGTAAAGAAGAGCCCGGCGAGGGACATTCTGTCTGTGCCGCTCACCGCCGGGCGATGGTTCAAAACAATACATCCATGCGGGCGAAGCGCAAGGCGAGGGGTATGTGTGTTTATTGTAATCAACGGCCGGGATGGTTCGGGCTTTACTGCGCCATTTGTCGGATCACGCAGCATCGTGCGGCTCCGAATTCGTTACCCGCTGGGGCGAGAAGGGCGCTCAAACAATACCGTCGATTTGAGTCCATCAATGATCGCCGCGCCAAAGCCGAGGAATTGCTCAGCTTTGTTGATGATGAGCGAGCGCATCAGATTATCGCTCTCCGTCAAGGCCTGCCAGATGGCATAGATCACACACTGGAGGAAATCGGAGCCGAACTCGACATCACCAGAGAGAGAGTCCGTCAAATAGAAGACAGAGCATTAAAGCTTTTGGAGTATCAAGGCCATGATGTCTCGCTTATTCGTCCGCCATTCAAGGCTGTTCAGCGACCGCGTAAGAAGCCTCCGATTAGCGAGGAGCAAAGAAAGAAAAACCGGGCTCATCACATGGTTACACAAGCTGTTAAGGCCGGAGATCTCGTAAAACAACCGTGCCAAGAGTGTGGGGATATCAACGCTATTGCCCACCATCATGATTACGATAAGCCTCTCGACGTGGAATGGCTTTGCCGCCGACACCATATGGCTGCACACGGACGAGGAAAAGGCACACAGCCGCATCCGAAGATGAACGCTAAGGGAAAGCACAAGGGCACGTGGCTGAATAAAATCGTCCCTGTAAATGAGCATTACGACGCAACTAAGATCGTTAGAGTTCTCCGCGCTCACAAAGCAAACCAGCAACATATCTGTGCGGCGACCGGACTGAAGCGCACCGCCTTGATTGATATTGCTCACGGTAGGCCGGTCTCAGACCATGAGTTATTGATAATGCTGCGATTTATCGAACGACTTCAACCTTCTGAGAAAAATCTCAACAGACCTATTGACAGATTTCTTGATAACTGACAATATATCTCCGTGGGGGAGCTTCCCGAGGGTAGGGCGAAAGCAGCACATAGGGGGCAAGCTGCCAAGTAGCGGATCCAGATTCGCCGCGCTGCCCTTGGGGAGGCTGAAAAGACTTTGAGCGAACAGGAGAATGAAATGAAAAACTTACGTTATCAGGTGTGGTATTCAGGCGGCCCAGGCGCTTCCCCGGAACGTTATCTATGCTCTGAATGGCAGACACTCGACGCCGCGCAGGGATATATCGAGCATTATGATCACTTTGGCGCAGGATGGGAAATTGTTGACACTGAGGCTGAATGAACAGGAGAGATTGAGATGGGGACCAAAACATACGACCAAAAGTGCGCTGATCTAGCGGAAGAGTTTCTGTCAGACGAGGGGTGGTATCGGCAGGCTCCGTTACATGATCGCCTGCGTTTTATTGAGGAGTTGGCGGGCAATATCCAAGAAACAATTGAGAGCGAGATTAAGCATTATCGCGACTCGCTCCATGTGGATTACTGACAGGTGAAGGGAGTTGAAACGATGGAAGCGCGAATTGGTCTATACGACGAAAACAAGCAACTCATTGGCTACAAGTGCGATACGTTCTGGAGTTTGACAAAGAAGCCTGAGCGAGCAAAGACACACTCGCTTGAGCACGGCCAGATCCCCGTGCATCTGATCTCCAATCTGCACAAGATACTAACCAAAGATGTGCCGACGGGATTAAACGGACTGCTGTCGGGCATCGCGGAAATCAATCGACAGGTCTTCTTCGGACAGTTCGAGACGATGCTGATTGGTTATGACTACCCCGGCGTGCCGCCTGTGTTTACGCATCGGGTATTCCCTGAAGGCGTTGAGCCATTAGACGAGTTCAGCAGCCATGAGCAGTAAATCACCAATAGCCATCCGCATCGGGCTCGCGGTCTTGTTCTTTGCTCTGTGGATCTTTGTGTTTCTATTTGGGTTGATGGGAAAGGATTAGTTGAAATGGCGAACTCTAAGTTATCGAACACTGACACAGCCAAGCTAGAACTTTGGGAGCGAATGGCACGAGCTATCATCCGGGCCTACGTGAAACTCCCCATGTCGCAGCATAACGTAAAGCTTAATCAGGAGTTAAGCGAACTGCGCGAGCGATGCCAAGAACTTGAGCCAGCCTTAACGACTTATTACCCGATGGATTAAGTGCCGGGCTGACCGATTGGAGTAAATGAAAATGGCAGAAGAGCGATTCATTCCGCATAACCTTCCGTGGAAAGAAGTAGGCCGCGTGAAGCATTGTGTTATCGAGAACTTGCCCGTGATTGGCACCGAAGACGATGCACCCGAGGCTTATATAGGCGGTTGTCATGTTGACTACGTCTTGAGGGCTGTCAATAGCCATGAGGCGTTACTTGCCGCTGTTCGACATGCGCTGGCTATTGAAAATAGCGTCACGATGGGCCAAGAGAAAGAGTTGAAGGGCAAAGCGAAAGAGGTCTACGAATCTGCTATCGCACTTGCCGGGGAAAGGATCTGAATAATGAGATCTAAAGCAGCTGAGAAAATTCAGGAGGATGTGATGACTTGTTGTGAAATGTCTGGACATTTAGATCAGATTCGGGATTACCCGGTCGGAACGATAGTTGAAAACACCGTGGCACTAGCCGCTGCATCTGGAGCCGTTCCTATTGGATCAAAAGGTCGCGTCACCTTGCACTGTGCGGATGGTCGCGCTTGGATAGTTTTTGATGGATACCCCGTAGGCCACACTTTCCACGATCCTGCTAAGTATGTGCGCATCGTCTCAGCACCGATAGAACGCAAAGCGGCTGAGATTAACTTAGATGAGACGATTTCGTTTGCGCGTGCATGGGCCGAAGCACCTGCAAGATGTAAACGGGTTACTGAAATGGATGCGGCTGAGTTCTTCTATTGGCTTGGGGTGCGAGACGGCAAAACGGAAGGCGTTAAAGCTACAAACGAAGACTTGAAAGAAATGATACGCATAGTGCGGGCACGGATTACCTAGTGTCTGTGCCGAAAGGAGCATGGGGAAGTGAAACCGGAGTTGGCTTTCATACGCATAGAGTCGATCAGTGGTAGACCTGTGGCGGTGTTTGACCGTGGCGTTCCGATGTATTCCTTCGATGCCTCGGGGAGCCCACTGTCTGATGGCGGCATATTTCGTCTGAACGAAGAAAGCTTATCGCTCGAATCGCAAACGTTGAACGCGATGGCAGGGACGCCAGCGTAGAACGCCATGCGCTCGCGTGCTTACGGATCAAGGAGCAATCATGAGTGAACGAATCAACCAACAGAATAGCCGAGACTACACGATCAACTTATCCATCAAAAGAGTGAGTAAGTTTGGGATCAAGTGGGAGCGCTTGGGCGAGTTCCGGTTCTGTGCGCTCGCTAACTCACATGAAGCCTCATGTATTGCCGCTGGTAATGCAAAGGTTAAAAGTTCAGAAGAGCTCTATACGCAGGTGGTTAATGTGCTGCCGTGCTAATTGGAAGGGATAGATGGCTGATAAATCAACAACAGTATCAACAGGGATTGGCTTTGGCTCCGCATTGGCCATAACGATTTCGTGGTCGCTTTATCACAGCATCTTGTGGACGATCTTTCATGGTGCATTCGGATGGCTCTACGTGATCTATTTTGCTTGGACACGCAAATAAGGATGCTGAACTCAATCCCGGTCAAAGACTTTGTAGATCCGCCACGCGGTAGCCGCGCATTCAATGCTATCTGTCGTGCAATCAAACTGAAACCCAAGGTAGTTTTGATTGGCACCTATGAGGGCGAGAAATGGTTCCGAGTTCAGAGTGAAGATCGAGATCCTCACTGTGTACGAATCTGGATAGATGATCTAAGTCAGGAACAAATGGGAAAGTGCGACTGCCCGGCAGCAACGATTCCGCACGAGACAGGGCATTGTCTCCATTTAGCAGCCGCACTGATTTACGATGCAGCGCCGCACTAAGCGGGAAAGGTGAAGGTGGAAATGGCGACTGAGATACAAGTTCAAGCAAAAGGTATAACTGGCTATTGGATCAATGACAGGTGCTCGGTATGTTTTCACCCGTTACGGGTTTTGCGCCTCTCTTTTGGCTATGACGTTATTCGCCTCTGCGAAGCGTGCGGCACCGCAATGCGCGAACTGCTTATCGACGCACTGGAAGACGAAGATTGATTGCTCGCTATCAGACAGGAGAGCATAGATGGCAGTGCTTGAACTACAGCTAGAAGACGCACTACCAGACAAGGGGCTGAGCCTTGAGTATCAATCCGAGTGGTCACGCTTGCGTAGTGGTCGTGCTGAACGTGAAGTGTTTGCGTATGCGGTCATTAGCGATAGCGGCAATTTCTACGAGAGTGAAATCTTTCTGAGCGACAAAGGAGCAATCTGCTCGTTTTGTAACTGTGTAGGTTCAGAACTCGGAAAAAAGAAGTGTCGCCATGTTCGTGCTGTACTTGCAGACGTTCTAGATCGTGATCCTGAGTTTGGAAAGAAGGAGAAATCATGAATCAAACGTTTACCTGTGACCGGTGCCAAACGAAGGGCTCAGTCAAGATTCGTCTTTATGAAGGTGTGTATTCCGTTGCGCAGAAGATTGCGCAAAGACATAGCGAGTTGAAACCGGAGTGCTCGGCTGGCCTAAGTGAAATACAGGCGCATTCTCAGTTGGGAATTATCAAGACACAGAAGGCGGCAGCGAAATGACTGAGATTGTAGATCGTGCGACTGATCACGACTTGCGACGCTGCGAACGGTGGAATTCTTTTGACGGGGATCGTCAGACTTACGACAACTCGCGCTCCTGCACGTGTACTCCCGATCCGCGATTTGCGCCTCCGCCCGCAACAGACACAGAGAAGTCTCCAAGAGAGAAAACCGCGGTCGTTGACGAGTGCCAACGTCGCATGGACGTCGTTGTCGAAGCTGCGGTTGAATGGCATCAGAGTGGGCAAGAGGGCGACGGTTCGTGGTTCGATAAAGCAGAGACTTTAAGCCGTGCGGTTGAGTCGCTATTGGAACTGCGGTCAGTCGAATGCTTCTGCGGAACCGAACTGGAAGCGGGCCTTTGTCCAAACGGTCATGATCCTGTCACTCCAAAAACTATCGCCGGGGGAGAATGGTGCTATACACGCTTAGAAGCAAAGACACCCAACCTTCCCGCCCGATGGCTAATAACATCCGAAGATCACTGGCCCATAGCAGAAGTCTACTCCGAACAAGATGCGGCGCAGATAGTAGCGAATCGCGCATCGGCTATTAGAGGTAAATCAAATGGCGACTGACAAAGACCAATTCAAGCATATGTTCGAGTGGCACCAACGGGCCGCAAATGAGTATGCGGTGCGTTCTCATGAACTATGGAATTACAGTGAGATCAGTGACGGCTATTCAGCCCTGTCTACGGCGCATCATCAATTCGCGATGGCTTGCGGCAGACTGGCTGGCGTTGATCTATCTCAATACGAAGGTGAGATGTAATGTCAACTAATTCAGAAACACTAGCTATTGACCGCCCACAAGAGCAGGATAAGTTTCTCGCTCTGATTGAGAAGGTGATCGTCAACAAAGAGGTGGACGCGGATAAGTTGCGCGTGCTGGTTGACCTCCAAATTCAACTAGAAGATCGTCAGGCAGAAAAGGCCTTTGATGCCGATATGATTGAAGCGCAAAGCGAAGTGCGAGCACTGGCTTGGGATAAAGTGAATTCAGAGCGCAATAGCCGAAACGTTAGCTATCCAAAGATTGATGAAATGCTGCGTCCGATTCGCCGGAAGTATGGTTTTACTCAAACGTGGGATAGTGAGCCAAGTCCGATGGCGGACATGATGGTTGTTTGCTGTGACGTGATCCATCGGAGTGGTCATCGGCGCCGCTATCGTCTCCCTATGCCAATTGACAACATGGGACCAAAAGGCGGCTCTGGGGTAATGACGAAACAGCAAGCGGTTGTGAGCGGCTCTTCATATGGCATCCGTAAACTCGCGTCAATGATTTGGGATATCCCGCTACTTGTCGATAAGGATGATCACGACGGCAACGCTATTAGACCAACAGTCAGTGAGCCCCAGGCGAAGATACTCCGCGATCTCTTCGACCGATTGAGCGAAGCCACGCAAAACAAAGCCTTGGAGTACATGAGCAATACCTACAAACAAGAGATAAAGTCAGTTGAGGACATTCCTTCTGGAAGATACAAACACGCTGAAACTACTCTTGCTAGAGCACTCAATAGTCAAGGCCAAGAGAAATCAAACGCATTTACTCGCGTCAGCGACGTTCAGGTGTCAACGCTCCAAGGCGTAATCGAGGGCGTCGGCAAGAACTGTAAAGCGGATTTCCTCAAAAACTACGACATAAGAAAAATTGGAGACTTGCCGGCTGAAAAGTACACCGACGCGCTGGCGTGGCTTGACAAGAAGCGACGCGGAGATGATGAGAAGACGTTGAAAGATGCGCATCCTTGGATGAAATAAGGAGAGTGGTCGTGAGAACTAGTCGCGCTATCAGGCAATGTGCGGAGTGGTTGGGCTACTGCCTTGAAATCGGCTGGCCCAAGTCTGCGCTTGATCAGTTAGAAGACCTATGGTGGCAGTACCACGATGATTACGGGCGGTTGCGAGCGCGAAGGGAAAGGCAACGATAAGTGAACAACTGCGGCTGCAAAGAAAACGAAGACGGACTCATAGTTGAGTTCTGCCGTGAGTGCGCCATGAATCTTGAACAAGGATCGGAAGACTGGAAACGCGCTCGGCTTGGCAGGTTTACCTCTAGTCGCGCCTCAGACGCTTTTGCTAGGACGAAGGCAGGATGGGGCGCGTCCCGATCCAATTACCGCGCAGAACTGATTTGTGAGCGATTGAGTGGCATTCCTTACGATGGTTACAACAATTGGTACATGCAACGAGGTAATCAGGTTGAGCCTGAAGCTGTCGTTGCTTATGAGCTCATGACGGGCAACGAAGCTCAGCCCTGCGGTTTCTTTCACCATCCGAGCATTCCAATGGCAGGAGCCAGTCCTGATCGCTTAGTGGGCACAGATGGGTTAGTCGAAGCAAAGGCCCGAACAACTGCTATCCACTTCGAACTTTTGTTGACGCACTCAATTCCAGGGAAGTTCATTGACCAAATTCAGTTCAGCTTGGCATGCACCGGAAGGCTTTGGTGTGACTTTGTAAGTTACGATCCACGCGCGCCGGCAGGAATGGATCTGTTTGTGAAACGTATCTACCGAGACATTATTCGCATTGCTGAGCTCGAGCGTATGGGGATTGAGTTTCTCGCGGAAGTTGATAGTCACGTGCGGGCGCTTCAGGAGCGGGCCGAAGGGGGATTTATCTTTACAAGTGCGCCTGAAGAACTAGCAAAGCAACTTGAGGAATCAATCGCACTCGCTAAGAAGTCTGATGTAGTTCATGCACGAAAAGGGAAGATTCAGTTAGTCAAATGAAGCTCCACATTGCCAAAGATCGAACCATCTACGGACAGAACGTTCCCACGGATACGCTCTGTGGTCAATTCTTGCGCCGCGCTATTGGATCGGCGTTGTGGGGATTCGTCGGAAGAAACCGCAAGGATAAGTGCAAACACTGTGTCCGAATCTATCGCGCTATTCCGCGGATCTACAGGTAGTTCAGGGCTATGCGACGGTAACACACGCTCAGAAACGGCATTACAGCTAGGAGCATCAACTCATGGTTAGCAACCTTATTATTGACGAAGCAAGACCGATTACGAGCCTCGTGATCGACTACAACCAAAGGTTTGCGATCTACGTTTTCGGTCAGTCCGTTCAATCTGACCTTCTCAGACAACGCTTGGTATTAAAACACCTACGTTAGCGTCTGAAGGCTCACCGCGAGCCCTTAACAGTATCACTTGAGCACTGACATGATCACGATCCGCAGACAATCCGCAGTTAAGACACAGATGCCAACGATCATTCAGCGTCTTGCGGACTTCCGCGCCGCATATACATGTTTGACTAGTGCCGCGAGGATCAACTTTCACGAACACGCGCCCGGCGCTTTCAGCCTTGTACGCGAGCATGGAAAGAAAGTTAGACCATCCGGCATCATTAACACTCTTAGCGAGCATTCCGCTCGCGAGTCCTTTGATATTGAGATCTTCGACAGCAATAAGGCCGTTCTGATTGACGATCTTGCGCGATTCTTTGTGGTGAAAATCACGGCGCTGATCGCGCACATGGTTGTGAAACCGTTGAAGAAGCAAGATTGCCTTACGTCTACGGTTAGATTCTCTCTTCCGACGTGCGACACGTCTTTGCAATCGTCGCAACTTGGCTTGTGCGGTTTGGAACCATCGGGGATTTTCGATTACGGATCCATCGCTGAGCGTAGCGAACAACGAAAGGCCAACGTCGATGCCAACAGTGTTAATGTTACGGAGCAACGGTTGGGACTCACGTTGGACTATGAAGAGAGCAAACCATCGTCCCGCTTCGCGTTTAACCGTCAGAGTTCTCACCGATCCCTCAAGTGGACAGTGCATTCGAATCTTAACCTTGCCGATTTTAGACAGTCTCAGTTTATTGCCGATCAGTGCCTTCCCGATCTGTCTGAATGTCATGCTGTCATAACGCCGGGCGGCTCGAAAACGTGGATAACCGGGATTCCGAGCGTTTGATTCTTGCTGAACTTCAGCGTGGGTGGAGTACGCATAATGACGCTCAAGATGATATTGGAAATGAAGACCACGCAGGAGACGTTCACGAGCGAGCGTCAGTGGAAAGAGTCTGTCTTCATGGTACGAATGGGGCCGATACAGCGACGGTTTCATTTGGTCAGCCCCGATCATAATGCTACAGGGCCATACGGGCGAGTCTTTCACTCCTTATGCGGTACAGATTCCGGCGATTGGCGAAGCATTCAAGTCGGAGACTTACCGTTCGGTACATGGTTGTGCGGCACATGCGCCCGAGTAGGAGTGCGGCGTGGGATAATTGAGAAACAACCCGAGAAACAAAAATGAGATACGACTGGATAACCTACATCCCTCCTCCGAAGCGCCGTCCTTTATGGCGGAGGCTCCTGCGAGCGATTCAGAGGCTTGTTTGGTGGTAGAAACACGAAAGTCCTTTGATTGATTTTGCAGATGGTTTATAATCCTTTCGTTTGATAAATACCGCTTGCCCCGGTCATTAAACAATCCCTTTGGAGCGATTTGATAGTCGCGTTACGCCATAAAAGTCTCTAACTGTTTCCAAAGGGCAGAAAGGGCGGGCAAGCGCGGGCGCGACTATCAAATCGCTTTTTCTTTTCCCTTAGACCGCCAAATGTATCGTATTCGCGATTGGAACTTACACTTTGAAAACAACCGCACTCGCGAGTTGAAAGAGTTGCGATTTGTGATCATTCCAAATAAGCAAGACGGAGACGGCTACACCGAACTAATGGATCACCCCAACGGACCGTCACACTACGCTGCATGGATCGGAATCCTCCAAGTCGCGTCGAAGGGTTCTCATCCCGCAGGGGGGTGCGGGATTCCCGCAGGGTGCTGCGAGTGTCGCGGCACTCTCCTGCGGGACGGTGCGAGATCGCATGATCCAGCCTCCCTCGCAAGATTGACGCGAATCCCTGCTTCCGTATTCGAAGAGGCGTTACCGCGGCTTGTGGTCATCGGATGGCTTGACGTGGAAACTATTGAGGAACCGGGAGTTACAGATATCCCGCAGGAAGTCGCACAAATCCCGCAGGGGGGTGCGGAAAAGCGCGAGATTAGTGCGGCCCTCACGCGCGCGCGCGGAACAGAACAGAATGGAATAGAACAGAATAGAAAACAAGAAGAAGAAACAACACCGTCTCGCGCAAAGCGCTCGACTGAGCAACGCGGTTCACGTCTACCCGATGATTTTGAGCTTTCAGAAAGCCTTAAAGCGTTTGCGGTATCGGATGCCCCGCATGTAAGGCTAGAAATCGCTCTTGCGGAGTTTAAGGACTATTGGCGCAGTATTCCCGGCGCACGTGGGAGAAAGATAGACTGGGAAGCAACTTTCCGTAATCGATTAAGGGAACTGGAGGGAAGAAGAAATGGCAATGGAACGAGTCAACCCCAGCCAAATCAAACGGCTGCTGAACGAAGGAACGCCGCAATCATTAGGAACCAGCAACGTGCAGCCGAGCTACGCAGCCTCGGTGATGAGCGAGTTGGATCGATACTTCGCAGGGAACCCGGCTCGTCCAGTGGATGACGAATTCGACTTGATGGTTGAGGCGTGGACGCTCGCGTTGCAGGACATAGTGCCGGAGCGCCGGCTTGGTGAAGCGGTGACGCACGCACGGCAATCTCGAAACTCGAACTTCGTACTTGATGTTTCCGAGGTTTGCTCCGCATGGCAGAGAATCAAAGGGGCCGAGCGCAGTGTGCCTCCCGTGGGAACATATGACTGGCGATCCAAAAACGTTTGCCCGCAATGTCACAACACTGGAACGCGACTGGTAGTGAGGCGCGATCCACTCTTACAGCGTGACTACACGTATGGCGAACCGTGCGGAACATTGCGCGATTAACAATGCAGCATTGAAAGGATATCAACTGTGAGAACCTTACAACGAGATAGTTTGATGAACTTTCTCAAAGGCTTCATCGCCTCCAATGGCTACGGTCCAACCATCAAAGAAATCGGCGATTACTTCGGCTGGAGTTCAAGCGCTTCTGTTCATGATAAGTTACGAGCACTTGAAAACCTAGGACTGATTAGGCGCTCACGAAGGTGGCGCGGGATTGAAATTGTCAACGGATGAAGGGAGAAAACTATGCAAATAGAGCGCACGTACAAAAAAACATCATTAAAGTTTGGTCAGACCGTTGTTTGCGATGAAGAAACATTCAGCACCGTGGCTAGACAGACGCAAATGGGCCAACACCAGAAAGGCGAATGCGGCAAGGATTCCTGCACGCACTGTCCTGAGGTTGCTCTCGGTAGACTAATGAAGGGCGCGACGGTCGAAAGTTTCTTTAGTAAGTTCAAGCTGATTGAGACATGAAATGGAAACTCATTTAGTCTGTAACACTCAACCTCTTTGTCTCTGTCTCGGTGAGGACACGGACAAGTATTCAAAGTACGAATGCGAATGCACTGGCAACATCGTAGGCTTCAGCAAAGAGAAGTGTGAGAACTGCGGAGCGCCAATGGAGGAGACTGTAGATGCATGAGCACACAGCCAAGTTTGTTTGATTCAGTTATCCCAGACTACGTTGATCGATGTCTTGAGTTGGGCGCAAAGATTGTCAAACGCGGCAAGGGCACGGTGGGCACGGTGTTGTGTCCGTCCTGCAAGTCAGAAAAATATCTCAGGCCAGAGTTTCAAGATGGAACAATCATCGCAGATCATTGCGGCTGCGGACACTCATTCAAACCTGAAGAGGCCATGATCCTGACGTTTCAAGGCGTGGATAGAGCATGAGGAAGGCACGGAGGACAGGATGAGGCTTGTTTCCTTGTTCAGCGGTATAGGCGGATTTGACTTAGGATTTGAACAGGCCGGGATGGAGTGTGTTCAGCAAGTAGAGATTGATAGAGATTGTCAGAAGGTTTTAGCGGCAAGGTTTCCTAACACAAAGAGGTTTGAGGATGTCACAAAGATCGGAAAGCTTGAGCCAGCCGATGTTATTTGCGGAGGTTTCCCCTGCCAAGACTTGTCTGTGGCCGGCAAGCGCGCGGGCTTGGCTGGAGAGCGGTCAGGGTTATGGTTCGAGTTTTTACGAATTATTGAATCAAATCTCCCGCGATGGATTGTCATCGAGAATGTGCCCGGCCTTCTTAGTTCCGATGGGGGACGAGACTTTGCCGCAATCCTTCGAGGGTTGGTCCAATGCGGGTATGTGCTCGCGTGGCGGATCTTTGATGCTCAATATGACGGAGTGGCACAGCGCCGCCGCCGTGTGTTCATTGTCGGAAGTCTTGGAGACGGAAGTTGCGCCGAAATACTTTTTGAGTCCGAAAGCGTGTCGTGGAATCCTCCGACGCGCAGAGAAGAGGGGCCGGGAGTTGCCGCCACAATTAGAGGCGGCACTAGTGGCGGTAGCACACACGGAAAACCCAACGGAAGTGATGAACGAGAAATGATCGTTGCGGCAACCTTAGACCAACGAGGACGCGGACCAACGGATGCCGTGATGATGAACCTACAAGTTGCCGGATCACTTGCTGCGCACTCACTGGCTCACGGTCACGCAATGACTACGCAGCAGGCCGCCGAGTCAAATCATCTTGTGTCAATGCCTCTTAAGGCAAAGGCGAATAGTAGCCACGATGAATCCCACGAGACTTACATCTATCACGAAAACATAGATGGCAAGGTTTATGAATCAGCGGAGTGTCCAGCATTGCGCGACTTCCAGAAGGATACGCCGTTAGTAGCGATAGCATTCGCAGAAAATCAGCGAGCAGAGATCCGCACTAGTGACATCGCGCCTCAGTTGTCGTGTTCAGGCGGCAAGCCGGGAAGTGGTTATCCTGCAATAGCGTTCGGATGGAACAAGAGCGCTTCGCAAACGATGCGAGTTGATGACGAAACAACCGACGCTTTGCAGTCAAGCCCACAGAGCAACCCCGCGATAGCGTTCAGCGCCGGTCAGGGGTCAAAAGCGCGAAGCCTTGCGGAGAGCTACGAGCACACGCCGCCCTTGAAAGCGGCAGACAGCGGACTCAACCGAGTGCCCGCAATTAGCAACGGCTTCGGAGTCCGGAGATTAACGCCGCGAGAGTGCATGAGACTTCAGGGCTTCCCTGACAGTTGGTTTGATGGAACAGGGCTTAGTGATTCAGCGATGTACCGATGTTTGGGGAACGCCGTCGCTGTGCCCGTTGCCAAGTGGATTGGCGAGCGCATAATGAAAGTCGCGGCAAAAGGATGAAACGCTCTCGCATAGGACCAAAGACCTACGAGGCCGCACTTGCTTTGAGGATCGCTCAGGACGCACGAAGGCGGGAGAAGGTGTCTCAGAAGCCTCATAAGTCTCAAATCGCCTCAGGGAAGCCGCTAGAACGTAAGCAGGGACTATTACAGCGCCGTAGCAAGCCGATGAAAAGAGTCTCGGGAGCAGCCAGTCTGAAGAATAGGGCTTGGAGAGAGTTCTCAGTCTTCATTCGGCGTCGCGGCACAGATGAGCGCGGTTATGTAAAGTGTGTTACCTGTTCAGTCGTAAAGCACTGGACGGTGATGCATGCCGGACACTTTGTCTCAGGCCGTGGTAATTCAATTCTATTTGATGAGCGGGGATGCTGGGCACAGTGCTTCAATTGCAACGTGACCTTCTGCGGAAATCTGTCGGCGTATGAAAAGGTCATGCAGGAAAAGTTCGGACAGAAGGTCGTTGATGAGTTGAAGTCCCAGCGAGACAAGACGGTGAAGTGGCTACCTGATGAGCTAAAGAGCATTGAGGGGCACTATCGTCGGATTAATCGGAGCAAAAAATAATCCCGCTGGCTATAGACACGTCTACATAGTTATGCTATCTTGTCTTCCTTGAAAGGGAGGATAGGATAATGCTACATAATGAACCATGCAGACTTGATAAAACGCTTAGCCCTGAACGACCGTTTGCAAGCGTGTTAAAGCAGACGTATACGCGACTAGACGGGATAGATGCCAAGTTGCGCGAGTCTATTACGGACTCTGTTTCTCGAATTGCCGCCGATCCGACTGACGGGATCGCATGGCGAGGTGAGGGGCTTATTGAAGATCAGACAACGTTGTCCGTTCTTATTGAGGCCAGCCACGCGCTAGCGAAAGCAGCAACACTGGAAGATGTCTTACCCGCATTTGAGCAATTCTGTGAGCGCTATAAGGGCTATGTCATTTCATGGGCGCATCAAGGCGAAACATCTTCGTCTTCTATGTCTAATATCGCCAGCCGGACAACGCTGGCGGCGACGGCGAAGATGTTCGGATCGTGGGGCTTTGCGCAGGAGATCGAGCGGGAGATAAAAAGCGATATTGAGGAAAGCAAAAAGCGGTTCGTGGTCGCCGAGTTTGTGGATTTAAAGGTTGACGAATGGTTTAGAGCGGAGCCGGATCTGACTTCTATGGCCTATCGCAAACACTCGCCCCGCAAGGCAATTGAAGGCGTCTGGCCCGTCGAGAAAGCGCAGAAGCGGACGTTCAGTCCGCGCGATCGTGTGTACATCTTCCGCGTTCCCCTGGAATCCGATGTGCTTTATACGGAGGAAGCGGCAGCATGAGACCGTCGCTTAAGCAACTTCACTGCCTTCGCTGTGATGCCTATTGGTGGCCCAAATCGCTCAAGAAGCCGGAACGCTGCGCAAAGTGCAACTCTCCATACTGGCAGACCGAACGCGGTGCGAAGCAAGGCAGACCAAAGAAACGAGCAACGAATAACGAGAGTGCCTGAATAATGGCTCAACGTTGGACAGAGGACGATCTCTACAACTACCTAGCCAAGAAGGCTATGCAGCAAGATCGTGTTCAGAAAGTTGCGCAACCAATTGAGCATATTCCAGAAGTCTCCACAGGGAAGAGTTATAGCTTTACTGTGTTTGGTGAGCCACAGCCCGCAGGATCGAAACAGGCATTCCCTTTACTCGACAAGAAAAGGATTTGCAAGTGCGGACCCGTTGTCGGACCACTCCCGCTCAGGCGACAGAACGGCAGCATCATTGTCAACGTCACTGATGACAACAAGGATACAAAAGCATGGCGAAACCGCGTTTCCCAAACAGCACGAGAGGAATACTCAGGACCACTATTGACTGGCTTTGTATCGCTGGAGTGTGTGTTTTATTTGCCGCGGCCAAAAGGTCATTTTGGAACTGGAGCGAATGAGCATCGGATTAAGCCATCAGCACCAGCGTTGCCGGGAGTGAAGCCAGACGTTGATAAGCTTCTAAGAGCCGTCTCGGACGGTCTTACGCAGGCGAAAAACGTGTACGCTGATGACGCGCTCATTGTCGATAGTATCGGGCGCAAGCGTTACGGCTCCCCACCAAGAGTAGAAATAGTCATTCAAGAGATCGTATGTGAGCCAAACGAGAATCAGCCGGAATTGTTCCAATCGGAGGGCAGATCCCCGTGGGAAGTTTAGAATCAGTATGAATGATTTTCAGCGTGTGCCGGAGTAGTTTAAGCGGAAAAACAATCGTGCGGGTGGTGCACACATGCACGAATGAGTTGCCAGACTCGGCTGCTGGCCTCGGGCCATTCCAATACAGGAGTTGAACGAATGACGTATCCAGCAGAAGCAGTAGAGCAATACGAAGCGCAATACGCAGTCCCTTCCGCATCTCAGATCATTGCCGATGCAAACGCCGCGATTGACGAAGCTGTAAAGCTATTCCCGGGCGCTGAGATATATGCTCGCGCCATAGCGGATCGAGAATCAGTTTTGTCTTACTTGCTGCGATCGGTCTATCGCGCGGGAATGATGGCAGAGGCACTTCGGCAGCACGAGAAGCGCGTGGCGAATGCGCCGGAGCAGTAACCACTAAGGAGCAATGCTTGAAACCGTGAATTCACTTGTTCGAATAATCTCCGATGACGATGGCCGTGAGACAAAGGATCGCACATGGCATCTTGTCGATCCTGGCAACGGACAAGGGCCCGCGGCGTTGTGTACGCAGGAGTTCTTTGGTGAGGGCGAGTCGCAATGCGAGTACGAAACGAAGACTGCGGCGCGGGGCGGCATTACGTGTACGGACTGTTTGCGAATCCTGAAACAGTACAAGGCCGTGAAGCTGTAGCCGCTATCAGGCAAGGAAACGCGTATGACCAAACATTCAGACCAACGCTTCTATCGTGAAGGCCGCAAGGTAATGGATCGTGAGCCAGTATCACGCAGTCCGGTCTACTGTACCGCCCGATCCAATCATGCCGCCGAAATGATCCAGCACGCGCTCAACAACTGGATCGCACTGGGACCATCAAAGACTCCGAAGATGACGGGCAAGGATTACGCGCAGTTGCGGAGAACGAACAAGGCAGTTCACATCGAGCGCGAACGCTGTGCGAAGATTGCCGAGATAATTCCTGAGAGCGAATTCGATCTCGACCACGAACCGGCGCTCACTGAAACGCAAATCCGTAGAGGCATCGCCGCCGCTATCAAACAGGAGAGCACCGATGTCACGAAGTCGGACTAAGAAAAATCTCGGTGCTGAATTATTCAGGCTGGTCGAGCAAGATCAGGGCTGGGCGTTCATCTCTGATGCTATCGATGAATTGCCCGACGAGCGCGTGTTCGACATCGCGCGGGGCGCGTTGAAACACACTGAGATTGTCGCCGCTAAGATTCGACGATTTCTCAAGAAGTACGAAGGAAGCACCGATGCCACTAAATGAGAGTGAACTGAAGACACTGCTTGAAGTAGCGGAGAGAGCTGCGAGATTGCGACCGGGACCGTGGGCGGTTCACGATTCGTGCTCGTGGCGTCGTATTGGAAGCACCGCTCCTTATGGGGACGGCGACGTGATTTCCCCGACGACGCAGCGAGACGGGCATCCCGATCTACTGGCCGAGCGTGAGGTGCTGGACCACGTTGCAAAGTTCGACGCCACCACCTGTGCAGCACTGGCGCGAGAAGTGCTGCGGCTGCGAGATCTGGCTTCCCAGTTCGCGTTTGAGGAGAGTGGCGGATCTGAAGAACGAACTGAGACACTACGCACATTTCACGGAAAGGATCAGTATGAGTAATTATCCACCGGGAGTCACCGATATGGATGACCACTTTGATCTTCCGAGCGCGGGCGACGCCGAAGGTGACGGCGAGTTATGCGAGCACGGTAATCTTATTGATGACGAGTTTTGCGATGAATGCGCTGAGGAGCACTGGAAGTTGTCAGAGTCATTTGGACCACTGGAGCAGCCATGAAGAATGATTCACCACAGGCGCAACAGGAGTGTACCGAGTGCAGCTCGACTAAGGGCCATCGGATGTCGTGCGTCAGAGGCAATGAACTAGCCGCTAAGTATCAAGGTTCATTAGAGCGAAAACACGCCATCAAGCAACTTGAAGAAATCCGCAACTGCGACAAGTGCGATTTATGCGAGGACCATCATGGCTGAATCTACTGAACCACAGGCGCAACCACCGGAAAGAGTCTGGCTATGGCCGAACGCAAAAGGGCAAACAGCTTACGAGTGGCATGAGACAGGAAGCACGGAAGAAGGGGATATCGAATATGTTCGCGCCTCTCTTCCCCGCGCAGCAGCGGACAGCGATAACTACGTCTCAACTGTCGAAAGCATTATTAGGCGCTTAGAAGACTTACGGACGAATCCCCTCTGGAACGCCAACGGGTATGACACCGCATTATGCAATCTGATTACCAATCTAAGAGCGTATCCCGCTGACGCCAGAGAGTTCGAGAGGCGCTCCGCAGCCTTTGTCGCGGCGGTTGAGAACGCCGCCACTCCCCGCGTTGAGACAGGATTAACAGTGGAAGCGGCGCTGAAAGAGCTTCGAGAAATGTTTCCTGATCACGCTCGGCGGATTCAGGTAACTGAGACGCTCTTGACGACCAATAGTACGACGGTTGTTGTTGGCGGTCAGAGCGCAACTTATCAAATAGGTTCGGCACGGGAGAACTTAGATAGCTGTATGGCAATGGCGCGACGTTGGGCCAAGTCCCGCGCAGAGAGGGAAGGAGAGAAATCATGAATCAAACATTTACCTGTGGACGATGTAAAACAAATGGCGCAGTCAGGATTCGCCTTTATGAAGACATATGGTCGGTAGCCCAGAAGATTGCGCTTAGGCACCGGCAACTGAAACCGGAATGCGCTGCTAACTTGAATGAAATACAGGCGCATTCTCAGTTGGGAATTATCAAGACACAGAAGGCGGCAGCGAAATGACTGAGATTGTAGATCGTGCGACTGATCACGACTTGCGACGCTGCGAACGGTGGAATAACTTGTTTGATGACCGCCAGCAGGCGTACAACCCGTCACGGCCCTGTACGTGTATGCCCGATCCACGGTTCGCGCCTCGGTCTGAGCGCGAAGTAAAAGACGGTGAATCATCGTGAGAACTAATCGCGCAGTGCTTCGAATGGCTGTCATTCTGTCTGTCGATTGGCTGGAGCAAGTCAGATCTGGATCGACTTGGAGAACTTTGGTGGGAATACCACGATGATTACGGGAACCTGAAAGGCTCAACAACATGAGAGTTAAGCTTCTCCTCGCAATCGTCCTCTCGGTAATCGTCTCCGCGCTATTGACGATCATCATCGTGTCACACTCTCTCCCCGATCCCTGTATGGAGAGCAAACCGGAGGCCCCAGACAGATCAGTCGGCAGCTATCCGATTAGACCGAGAGAAGAAAGGATCAAGCGGTGAATAAACCTAATCTCACGCACTCGCTACCCTTACTGTTGAGTGTAGTTTTAATAATCCTAGTGCTGTTCATTGTAGCTAGTGGCCCCAAGCCGCAAACAGTTTTGAGGATCAACATCACAGAACAGGTGAAGTGCAAAGGCGTGAAGTGTCCAAATGAGTAGGGAGTTTCAAATGAGACGGATTAATGAGATTCGAGAGCAAGCGACGCTGACAAATCATTCTCTTGTGGCGCTGGTGCGTAGCGGCAACGTGCAGGAGTTGGAGTTGCGCATTGTCGCAGCGCTCTCCCAGCTTAAAGACGGTGGAGCGGCGGCGATGTATGCACCGTCGTCTTTGCGCGAGCTAAGCAGACTACTGGACGCGATTGAGCAAAGTATTCGCAGTCTGTCTCAACCGCTTGGACCAAACGAAACCGCAACGCGAGTGACACTGGCTGCTGACCACGGCTTGGCTTACGTGGCCGCGTTACGAGAACGATTATCGGCAGACTTCGCCACCGCCCCAACCGAGACGAGCGCGCGATGTCCTGACTGTGGACATGAATCGCTGTTTAGCGATGAAGGGACAGTACCCTGCCAGAAACCTGTCCGCAGACCTGAAAGCAAAGACAAGTCAACCACCGAGACACATGCCGATGACTTTATAGCCTGCGGTTGCAAGTACGTATTCCCTGCATCAACTGAACAGGCGGGGGAGAGCGTTGTGCTGGTGCGCCGTGAAGACGCGGCAAGAGCGGCTGAGTTAGTCAACGACTCCGTCAAAGCGAAGGGCAAGTTTGCGGCAGCGATACTGATGATGCCGCCTTATCCTGCGCCGGACTGTCCGATCTGCGGATACTCGATCGACAATCAAGGGCTTTGTGTTTTGGATGCTGCGCACACCGCCCCTGCTCCAGTAGCGCAACCAGAAGCCGATCCGTGTCCGCTGCATTCGCCTTGTGGTCAAGCTTGGCACGATTGGTTTGAGCGTGTAGGCGAACACGCGACCATTGATGTTGTGAACGCCACCGCCAACCTCGTTATTATCGAGCGCGAAATCCACGCAAGCACTACCACACCATCCACTACAGCAGTAGAAGCAGCAAGGGAGATCGCTGCGCTCCTGTTTGCCCATATCTTTCATCCGTCTGGCATGGGCGGTATCAGCGAAGAGCGCGAGGCCGAGATCGCCGCCATTATCTCTCGCTACTTACCAGTACAGCAACCAGAAGCCGATCCGTGTCCGCCGCACTCTCCCTGCGGTAAAGCATGGCATGAGTGGTTTGGACGCGTCGGCCAACATGCAACCATTGATGTTGTCAACGCTACCGCTACTCTCGTTATAAAAGAACGCGAAATTCACGAAAGCGCCACCACTGTTGGAAGCGCAACAAGAGAAATAAATCATGAGTGAACCAAAGAGCTTATACGATTCGATAGGTGCACTGATTGATGCGTGGGCGTTGCTTCCCAATGACCTGAAAAGCGATCTGCGAGAGGCGTCACCTGCGTTTACTGGAGCGATAGAGGGCATCTCTGGCGCAATGGAATTCTACGGTAGTTTTGGCCCCGCTGCGAAAGATGCCGATGCCTCAAATGGTCGCGCAACGTAAATCTATACGCCACAAGCCTAACTGTGATAATGTGCAGGCCCAAGAGTAGGCCTTTTCACCCTGAGGACACTGTATGAATCGCAGAACACTATTAAAAACAGGCAGCGTAGGAGCACTTGGCTTTCTAACGCTTGGCGCGAAGGGCTGTGGTAAGAACCTCTCGACTTATGTGAACGTGGTTATTAGTACGCTGCAAGAGTTAAGCCCTCTTTTGCCCGGTCAGGCCCAGTTTATCTCCAAGGCAGTCGGCATAGCAAAAACATTTGACGATGCTTATCGTGCCGGCAAGTTCATGGATGCGACTGCGTTGTTTGAGAATCTCGCTGGAGTGATTAGCCAGATTGCGGACTCAGCCGGACTATCCAGCCCTTCGGTGAAAGTAGCGATCGCGGTTGTTAGTATTGCAATGAGAGGGATTGCAGTGTTGCTGAAAGACCAGACATCAGATCCGACTATCGCGGCGATTGTGAGTGAAAGCGCGAGCAAGAATCCGGCCGTCAGGCGTCAGAAGTCGCTGGTTGAGAAACTCGCAGACGAGAAAGAGATCGATGCTCTGTTTGCGGAGGCTGTACCGCGATGACCGCATTTCTTCTCTTCTTCATTTTCTCAGTTCCACAGGAGCCGAAGATCATCAGTTGTGTAGTGACGGTACCGCGGCAAGCGATTACCTGTGATGGTCATAGACTTCTGGATGTAACTGTTCTCTCTGCGGAACAGTTAGACGAATGGGAGTTAGTCGCCCCGATGCAGGGGGAATCTCCAAACTCTGACGCGCCGTTATCAAAGCACTCTCTCAAGAAAGGCGACAAGGTTAAGCTGTTAGTCGAAGCGGATGGTATGACACCCATTGCGAACTGCAAGGTAAGAGTGTGGCGCAAGCTAAAGGATTACACCTTAAGTCATCCCGGCGATCGCGTACCGTTTACGCTACGAACTGAGCCCGATGATTGTCAGCCTTGGTATGGGAAGAATTGAAAATGATGTCAAACCCATTCCGCAAGCCGCAAGTCCAACACTTTGAGTTCGGACCCGAGTCCGCAAAGCAGATCGAACGGCTCATCAAGGCCGTTAGTGATAACCCACCAATAGGCGAAACCTCCGTCGCGCAGAAGTTGGACGCGATCATTGAAATGCTTCGCTCACAAGCGAACGTGGCGGCGGATCTTGCGCTCGTCAAAGAGGAACTGAGCATCGTTCACGGTCTGCTAGACGACTTGGTTAATGCCGATCCTGAGAAGATTAAGGAATTAGCCGCGAGTGTTAAAGCAGTTCGTGAAAAACTACAAACATCTGTTGATAATCAAACAAAGGAGACTTAAACGAAATGCCTGCTGACTTTACGCCATTGGTAACTGAGG
>Ga0207690_10000117_pt1 | contig 65570 bp, 62 predicted proteins | sample KBSC23metaG_FD_184315 | JGI IMG/M metagenome (GOLD analysis project Ga0207690, IMG submission 184315) | Corn rhizosphere microbial communities from Kellogg Biological Station, Michigan, USA - KBS C2-3 metaG (SPAdes) (version 2) | ecosystem: Host-associated > Plants > Roots > Rhizosphere > Soil ... | reverse complement strand
GCATGAGCACGCGCGGCTGCGCTACGTGCGCCAGAACCTGCGCTTCGAGCGCGATCTCGTCGAGACGTTCCGCGAGGAATGCGACGCCGTCGTATTCCTCCAGACGATCGAGCACGTGCAGAACCCGGGTGAGATCCTCGAGCACTTCAAGTCGATGCTCGCGCCCGGTGGAGCGGCCTACATCTCGACGCCGAACCTGCTGACGCTCGCACCGCCCGGCGCAGAGAAGTCCGAGAACCCGTGGCACGTGAAGGAGTACCGCGCGCACGAGTTCCGGGAGCTGTGCGAGGCGCACTTCGACCAGGTCGAGCTGTGGGGCCTCTTCCACGCGCGCAAGCTCGCGCTGCACGCTGCGGCGCTGAAGCTCGGCTGGGACCGGGTGCACAGATCGCTTGGCCTCACGAGAGCGTTCTACGACCGCTTCACGCCCGCGATCGCCGCGAGCGACTTCACGCTGCGCTCCGGCCGGCTCGACCGCGCGCTGGACTTCGTGGCAGTCTGCCGGGCGTGACCGCCGCGGGACGATCGCAGCGTGGCGAGCTCGCGCTCGTCCTGCATACGCACATGCCGTACGTCGAGGGTTACGGCACGTGGCCGTTCGGCGAGGAGTGGCTGTGGGAGGCGGTCGCGACGTGCTACCTGCCGCTGCTCGACGCGTTCGCTCAGCACGGCGCCCCGCTCACGCTCTCGCTCACGCCAGTCCTCTGCGACCAGCTCGCCGCGCCGGGCGTGCCGGAGCGCCTCACGCGCTTCCTGCGCGAAGTGCGCCGCGACACGCACGCGCTCGACATCGACGGCTGCCGCCGAGCGGGGCACGAGCGCTGGGCGCGGGAGCTGGAGCGCGCCGCCGAGGACTACGAGCGCGCGCTGGCGCGTTGCGCGCAACTCGGCGACGACCTGCTTGCCGCGTTCGCCCCATACGTCAGCTGGACGTCCTCAGCCACACACGCCGTCCTGCCGCTGCTGGCCACGGACGCCGGCGTGCGGCTGCAGCTGGAGCGGGGGATCGCTTCCCACCGCGCACGATTCGACGCCGCGCGCGCGTGGGCCGGCGGCTTCTGGCTGCCGGAGTGCGCACACGATCCCTGGCTCGATCCGCTGTTGGAGGAGGCGGGCATCCACGCCACGTGCGTCGACCTCACCGACGTGCTCGGCCGCGGCGCGCCCGCTCACCTCGCACCGATCGCGACCGACGACGGTCCGCTGCTCGTGCCGATCGACCGCGCGACGATCGAGCTGGTGTGGAGCGACGAGGGCTACCCCTGTCACGACGCGTACCGCGACTACCACGCCTTCACCGTCCACCACCACCGTGTGTGGCGCAACGACGGCACGACGTACGACCACGCGGCGGCGCTCGCGCAGGCGCGCGACGACGCGGCCGACTTCGTCACGCGCACGATCGCGCGTCTCGACGCGGGCTCGCACGCGCTCGGTCGTCCCGCGCTCGCCGTCTGCGCGCTCGACACCGAGCTGCTCGGTCACTGGTGGTACGAGGGAATCGCATGGCTTGGCGCCGTGATCGAGGAGGCCGAGCGCCAAGGGCTCGCGCTCGCACCGCTCGACGAGGCACTCGCGCGGCACGAGCCGGTGCCGCTTGCGACGGCGCTCCGCGACGCCGCGCCCGCGCCGCGCGCCGTTGCCGACGTGCGTGCTGGACGGCTGCCCACTACGACCTGGGGAACCCCGCGCGACCTCTCCACCTGGGACGGGCCGCAGGCCGCGGAGCTGGCCTGGCAGGCCCGCGCCGCCGAACTGCGCGCGCTCGCCGGAGGACACGCCCCGGATCCGAGCGCCGAGCGCGAGCTGCTGCTGCTCCAGTCGAGCGACTGGGCGTTCCAGGTCACGCGCGAGCTCGCCGGCTCCTACCCGCGCGAGCGTGCCGCCGGGCACCGTGCCGCGCTCGACGCGGCGCTGGCGGCCGGCGCATAGTGATGGTCCCGATCGGGAAGATCCCCGGTTCCATCCGCAGGATCCGCTGAGATCTTCCCGAAGAGGAAGATCAATGCGCCACCCCATCGCGACACCTGCAGACCTCGGGCATGCCGTGCGCCACGCCCGGCGCGGGCGCGGCCTGCGCCAGGAGGATCTCGCGCTCAGCGCCGGCACCGGGATGCGCTTCATCGGCGAGCTGGAGCGCGGCAAGGCCACTGTGCAGCTCGCTCCGACGCTGCGGGTGCTGCATGCGCTCGGCGCCTCGCTCGCGCTCGACGACGGAGCGGACGATGACCGCGACGCTTGAGGTCCTGTGCTTCGGCGAGCGCGCCGGCGTCCTCGCGGACGAGCGAGACGGCCTGCGCTTCACGTACGACCCGGCGTGGATCGCCGCCGCCCGCCCGCCCCTGTCGGAGTCGCTGCCGCTCGACGGCGACCCGGCGCCGGACGTCGTGCACGCGTACTTCGGCGGGCTGTTGCCCGAGGGTGAGCCACGCCGCTTGCTTGCGCGCCGGCTCGGCGTCAGCGAGCGCAATGACTTCGCGCTGCTCGGCGCGATCGGCGGCGACTGCGCCGGCGCCATCACGCTCGCGCCGCCGGGCTCGGCTTCCGGCGACGGCGAGGCGGACATCGCCTGGCTTGACGACGCGAGCCTCGCGGAGCTGATCGCGACGCTTCCGGACCATCCGATGCTCGCCGACGAGGACGGCGAGATCCGCTTGTCCCTCGCCGGCGCACAGGACAAGCTGCCGGTGGTCGTGGACGCCGCGACCGGTCGCGTCGGCCTCACCTCGGGCCGCACGCCGTCGACCCACATCCTCAAGATGCCGATCGCGCGCTTCCCCGGCACGGTGGTCAACGAGGCCTTCTGCCTCGCGTTCGGCTACCGCCTGGGCGTGCCGACGGTCGAGGCGTGGCCGCGCCGCGCCGGCGAGCACGCATACCTGCTCGTCGAGCGCTACGACCGCGTCCTGCTCCCCGACGGCAGCTACGAGCGGCTGCACCAGGAGGACTTCTGCCAGGCGCTCGGCATCCCGTCCGAGCGCAAGTACGAGGTCGAGGGAGGCCCCTCACTCGCGGACTGCTTCGCACTCGTGCGGCGCGCGACGTCGGTGCCGGCGAAGCACACGCTCGTGCTGCTCGACGCGGTCGCGCTCAACCTCCTCGTCGGCAACCACGACGCGCACGGCAAGAACTTCTCGCTCAGACGCTCGCGAGATCGCACCGAGATCGCGCTGTTCTACGACATCCTCAGCACCGTCGCCTACCCCGGACTCGCACGCAAGGCGGCGATGGCGATCGGCGGCGAGCGCCGGCCCGACTACGTGTACCGACGCCATCTCGACCGCCTCTGCGAGGCTGCCGGGCTGGGCGGCGCCGCCGTGCGCAGACGCTTGCTGGCGATGGCGCGCGAGGCGCCGGCGGCCGCGCGCGAGGTTCGCGCGACGCTCGCGGCGGACGGCTGGGACCATCCGATCCTCGACACGGTGCTGGAGATCATCGACCGCCGCGCGCGGCAGCTGACCGAGATCGCCGGGCCGCGACCGGCGAAGCGACGCCCGACGCGGACTAGACTGCGGCCGGTCGCCTTGGCCGCTGAGCCAGCCCCCCGATGGCATCCACCCGCATCCTCATCCTCTCCTGGGAGTACCCGCCGCTGATCGAGGGCGGCCTCGCGCGCCACGTGCGCAAGCTGTCGGAGCAGCTCGTCCAGCAGGACGTCGAGGTGCACGTCCTGACCCGCGGGGACGGGGCGATGCCGGCCGAGCAGGAGCAGTGCGGCGTGCAGGTCCACCGCGTGCCGGAGCCTCGCAAGCCGCGCGACCTGGAGGAGTTCGTCGCCTGGATCGAGCACATGAACGCGGACATGCTGGCCGCCGGGATCGAGCTCGGCGAGCGCCTCGACTTCGACCTCATCCACGGCCACGACTGGCTCGTCGCGACCGCCGGCGACCAGCTCGCCAAGCGGCTCGACTGCCCGTGGGTCGTGACGATCCACGCGACCGAGTACGGCCGTCATCAGGGCTGGGTCGACAAGCACCCGCAGTCGCACATCCATGCCGTCGAGACGTGGATGGCCAACACCGCCGACGCCGTCATCACCTGCTCGCACTACATGCGCGACCACGTCGCCGACATCTATGGGCTCGACGAGGCGCGCATCGCGGTGATCCCCAACGGCATCGACCCGCTCGACCTGCAGCCGGTCGAGAACCTCGAGGCGCTGCGGGCGCGTTTTGCCGCACCGGCAGAGCAGCTCGTCCTGCTCGTCGGGCGCCTCGTCTACGAGAAGGGCTTCCAGATCGCGCTCGAAGCGCTGCCGGGCGTGATCGAGCGGCTCGGCGACGTGCGCTTCCTGGTGGCGGGCTCGGGCACCGCCGAGGCCGAGCTGCGCGCACAGGCCGACGCGCTCGGGCTCGCCGAGCACGGCACGTTCCTCGGCTGGATCGGCGACGACGTGCTGCACTCGCTCTACCGCATCGCCGACCTGACGGTGGTGCCGTCGATCTACGAGCCGTTCGGGCTCGTCGCGCTCGAGGCGATGGCGTCCGGCTGCCCGTGCATCGTCGCCGACACCGGCGGCCTGCGCGAGGTGGTGCCGAACGAGCAGGTCGGTCTGCGCTTCGAGTCGCGCGATCCCGTCTCGCTTGCGGGAATGATGGAGCGGGTCCTCTCCGACGACGCACTGCGCGATCGCCTCGTCGCGGAGGCGAGCGAGCACGTGCTGCGCTTCGATTGGGCCGACATCGCGCGCCAGACGGCTGAGATCTACGGCGACCTGCGCCGGCTCACGGTCTGAGCACCGCCATCGCGCGCATGCGCGCCCGCCGGCGGGGAAGGCTGCGCGCAGGAGGTGATCGCATGGCAAAGGACCACGGTCCCAGCGTCAAGAACGACAAGCAGTACGAAGGCCTGCGCAGAAAGGGCATGAGCAAGTCCCGCGCAGCCCGCATCGCCAACTCGCCCGGCGCGTCGAGACGGGGCGGGCAGCACTCCAGAGGTGGTGGCAGACGCAGACGGGGGAGCAGCAGATAGCCGGTTCGCCCGAGCACTGCGGGTTTGACCGCGCTATCCGCGGTCAGATCCGCAGTGATCTCGCCGCGTCCTCCAGGCGGTCGTCGCCCCAGTACGACTCGGACCCGACGACCACCGTCGGGACGCCGCGCACGCCGAGGGCGATCGCGGCGTCGGTGCGCTCCTTGAGCGCCGCCTTCACCGCTGGCGTCGAAGCGGCGGCCAGCAGCGCGTCCCCCTCGAGGCCGGCGGCGGACGCCGCGTCAGTCACGGCGGCCGGGGCGGACAAGTCACGGCCCTCCACGAAGCCGGCCCGCAGCGCCGCGAGCAGGAAGTCTCGCGCGCGGCCGACTTGCGCGGCGGCCGTGGCCGCCCGCATCGCCAGCAGGTAGTTCCCCGGCCACGGCTCGGGCCACCGCACCGGGCCCAGCCCGTACGCCGAGGCGCGCCGCTCCACCTCCTCGATGCCCTCGGCCCGGGCCTGCGTCAGCGACCACGAGCCGAACCCGCGCGCCGCAAAGATCGCACCCAGCAGCACGGGCTCCCACACGACGTCCGCACCGAGCTCACCGCGGGCCACGCGCTCCGCCGCCAGCCACGCATACGGCGAGCCGACGTCGACGAAGAAGCGGGGCTGAGCGCCGGAAGTCACCGGATCAGTCGATCAGCCGCTTGCGCATCCGCCAGATCGCCACGCGCCACAACCCCAGCCCGAAGGCCAGCAGGAACGCGAAGTGGCCGAGGTCGGCGAGCGGCTCGACCCCGAGCACGACGACGTCGCGCACCAGCTGCACGCAGTGATAGAGCGGGTTCAGCCGTGCGATCGCCTCGATGCCGGCCGGGAACGACGAGATCGGGAAGAACGTCCCCGCCGTCAGGAACATCGGCGTCAGGATGCCGCTCGTGACGTACGAGAAGTTGTCGATCGACTCGGCCATCGCCGCGAGCGTGATGCCGAACGCGACGAACGCGCAGCCGGTCACGAAGCAGATGAACGGCACGAGCACGGCCGTCGGTCTCGGGTCGAGCCCGAACGCGATCGCCACCAGCAGCGGCACGTTGCCGTACACGCCGGCGCGCAGCCCGATCCACAGCACCTCGGCGGAGACGATCTCGTCGGTGTCGACCGGCGCCGCCAGGAACGCGTCGTAGGTGCGCTGGAAGCGGTACTTGAGGAACGTCCCGTACATGCCGGGGAACGCGGAGGAGAACAGCACGGCGGTCGCGACGATGCCGGTGCCGACGTACTGCTTGTAGTCCAGGCCGCCGATCGAGCTGATCAGCGCGCCGAAGCCGAAGCCGAACGCCAGCAGGTAGATCGTCGGCTCGACGATCGAGGAGAAGGTGGTCGTCTTCCAGTTGCGCGTGAAGACCGTCGCGTCGCGGCTCATCACGCCGACGACGGCGGCCGGCTCCAAGCGGTGCAGGCGGCGCGTGCGGAGCCGCAGCGCGGTGGCGCTCACTCGATCTCCTCCCCGGTCAGCACGACGAACGCGTCCTCCAGCGTCGCGGCGCGCCGCACGCCCTCCGGCAGCGTTCCGTCGTGACGCTCGGCGTGCAAGATCGCCAGCGCCGGCCCGGAGCGCCGCATCGCCCAGCCGGCCCGCTCGCCCTGGGCGCGCAGCTCTTGCAGTCGTGCGGGCGGCCCGTACACCTCATGCGTCTGCGTGCCGGCGTACCGATGCACGAGGTCGGTCGGCTTGCCGCGCGCGACGATCGACCCTCTCGCCATCACGGCGACCGTGTCGGCCAGCCGCTCGGCCTCCTCGATGTAGTGCGTCGACATCAGCACCGTCGTGCCCCGCGCGCGCAGCGCGTCGATCAGCGACCACAGCTCCTGGCGCACCTGTGGGTCGAGGCCGACCGTCGGCTCATCGAGCAGCACGAGCCGCGGCTGGTGCACGAGGCCGCGCGCGATCAGCAGTCGGCGGCGCATGCCGCCGCTGAGGAGGTCGACGCGCGTGTCGGCGCGCTCGGTCAGGTTCGCGATCTCCAGCGCGCGCTGCACGGCGTCCGCGCGTGCGCCCTTCGGCACGCGGTAGAGGCGGGCGAACACCGTCAGGATCTGGCGGCATGTCAGCTCGACGTCGAGGTTGTCGAGCTGCGGCACGACGCCCATCTCCGCGCGCGCCTGCTTCGACTCGCCGGGCAGTCTCCAGCCGAGCACCGAGATCTCGCCCTCGTCCGGGATCGCCTGCGCGGTCAGCATCCGCATGGTGGTGGACTTGCCGGCGCCGTTCGGGCCGAGCAGGCCGAGGCAGACGCCTGGCGGGACCTCCAGATCGAGCCCGGCGACGGCGGTGATCGGGCCGAAGCGCTTGACGACGCCTCGCAGCGAGACGGCTGACTCCTCGCTCACGCCCATCTCATCACCTGCGGCGCCTCGCGCATCCGCAGGACGCGCGCAGGCGCGCCAGCCGCAACCGCGTTCTCCGGCAGGTCCTTCGTGACGACGCTGTTCGTGCCGATCACGCTGTTGTCGCCGACGCTCACCCCGCGCAGGATGCAGGCGCCGTAGCCGATCCACACGTTGTGGCCCACGTTCACGTCGCGCTTGTAGATCCCCTGCAGGCGGATCGGCCGTTCGACCTCGACGACGCCGTGGTCGAAGTCGATCAGCATCACGCGGTCAGCGACGATGCACTCGCGCCCGATCGACACGTGCTGGTAGGCGGAGATCGTGCACTCTTGGCCGAGCACCGACTTCGCGCCGATCAGCACCTCGCCCTCGTGCGCGCGCACCTTCGTGCCGTGCCCGAGCCATGACCAGCGGCCGAGCACGACCCGCGCGTGCTTGCCGATCTCGAGCTGCACGCCGGGGCAGACGAATGCGATTCCGTCGGTCTGCAGGCGGCCGCGGAAGCGCAGCTTCAGCCACGCGAGCCGCAGCAGCAGCATGGCGTAGCGGCGGTTGAGCATGCGGTTGCGGCGCATGAAGCGCAGCAGCGTGAACGGGCCACCGTGCAGCGGCGCCGGAGCGGCGCGGACCTCGTGGGCAAGGTCGACAGAGGGCGGCGCGAGCGTCGAGTCCATCGTCCGGGATGGTATGCCCGGGACACCGCGAGAGCGCCGCGTCCCATGCCATCATGCGCGGCCCATGACGCCCGACCCGTCCCTCGCCGAGCGCCTGCTGAGCGGCGACAAGCGCGCCCTCGCACGCGCGATCACGCTCGTCGAGGACGATCGCCCGGAGGGCTGGGAGCTCGTGCGCGAGGTCTATCCGCACACCGGCAGAGCTGCCGTCGTCGGCTTCACCGGCCCGCCCGGCGTCGGCAAGTCGACGCTGCTCGGCGCGCTCACGAAGGCCGAGCGCGCGCGAGAGCGCACAGTGGGTGTGCTGTCGATCGATCCCTCTTCGCCCTTCACCCAGGGCGCGCTGCTCGGCGACCGCATCCGCCTTTCCGAGCATTTCCTCGACAGCGGCGTCTTCATCCGCTCGATGGCGAACCGCGGCGCGCTCGGCGGCCTCTCGGAGGCGGCGCTGCAGGCGGCGCTGCTGATGGACGCCGCCGGTCGCGACGTCGTGATGGTCGAGACGGTCGGCGTCGGCCAGGCAGAGGTCGACGTGATGGACCACGCTGACACGATCGTGCTCGTGCTGATGCCCGGCTCGGGCGACTCGATCCAGGCGCTCAAGGCCGGTGTGATGGAGATTCCGGACGTGATCGTCGTGAACAAGGCCGACCACCCGCTCACCGACACGATGGTGCGCGAGATCCGCGGCGTGCTGAGCCTCGGCGAGCAGAAGGGCTGGCGGGTGCCGATCGTCAAGACGCAGGCCGCACACGACATCGGGATCGAGGAGTTGCTCGAGCAGCTTGAGGCGCACCGCGCCTACATCCAGCAGGAGGGCACGCTGCTGGAGCGCCGCCGCCGCAACCTCATGAACGAGGTCGTCGCGATCGCGACCTCGCGCATGCGCCGCGAGCTCGAGGCCTCGATCCGCGAGGATCCGGATGTGCAGCGGCTGCTGGACGAGGTCTGCGAGCGCAGACTCGACCCCGCCTCCGCCGCGACGCAGATCCTCGGCCGCGGCCTCGCGCGCGCCGCCGAGTAGACGTTCGTCCAATCCCGTCGACACGCCGGGGACGCGTGCCTAGCGTCGCGCGTCATGTCCACGCGCGCTCTGCTTCTCGCACTCGTGCTCACAATGCTCTGCGCCGCGCCGAGCCAGGCGTACAAGGCGCTGAGCGTCGGCGGCTCGCAGGCCTGCGCGCTGCGAGCCGACGACACGGTCGTGTGCTGGGGGGCAAGCTACGCCGGTGCCACGAGTGCGCCGGCCGACCGCTTCGCGGCGATCTTCTCCGGCGGGTTCAACAGCTGCGGGCTGCGGCTCGCGAACCGCACGATCGCCTGCTGGGGGCTGTACGCGCCATTCTGGATGCGGCAGCTTCCGAGCGGCCCGATCGCATCGGTCGGCATCGGCACGTTCCACATGTGCGTCGTCGTCGCGAGCGACGGGCACGTCGCATGCGTGGGCGGCCACACCGGACCGCCGGGGTACGAGGATCCCGGCGAGGCGAACTCGCCGCCCGGCACGTTCAAGGCGGTGACGAGCGGCTGGAGTCACACGTGCGGGATCCGGCTCGACGACACGGTCGCCTGCTGGGGCGAGCAGACGCTCTACGGCAAGACGGATCCGCCCACTGGCGCGTTCGCGCAGATCGCCGCCGGCCAGGAGCACACCTGCGGCGTGCGCGTCACCGGCGCGCTCGCCTGCTGGGGCTTCGACCGCGAGGGACAGATCGACGCCCCGCCGGGCGCCTTCACGCAGGTCGCCGCCGGCACGAACCACTCGTGCGCGCTGCGCACGGACGCCGCGATCGTCTGCTGGGGCGACGATCGCTACGGCGAGAGCGACCCGCCGGCGGGCCCGTTCACAGCCGTCGGCGCCGGCCACCTGTTCGGCTGCGGCCTGCGCCCCGGCGGCGCGATCGCCTGCTGGGGCGCGAACGACCTCGGGCAGTCGACGCCGCCGCCGGAGATCCCGCCCGACACGACCCCGCCGACCGTCGCCTGCTCGGCCGAGCGCGCGACGTTGTGGCCGCCCAACCACAAGCTCGTGCCGGTGTCCGTTCGCGTCGTGGTCGAGGACACGGGCTCCGGCCCCGCCGGCTTCGAGCTGCGCTCAGTGACGCACGCCGACGACGCGCAAGCCTGGACGATCGGCACGCCCGACACCGCCGGGCTGTTGCGCGCAGAGCGCGACGGCGGCATCGCGCGCCGCTACACGCTCATCTACCGCGGCTTCGACAGAGCGGGCAACGCCGCCGACTGCATGGCGACCGTCACCGTTCCGGCGAACCGGTCGAGCCGGTAGCTATCTCAGCCGCCGCGCCAGCGCGACGAGCGTGTGAACGCCCCAGCCGGCGCCGCCTCTGCCGGCGTAGGGCTTGCCGTTGTCCCATGCCGTCCCGGCGATGTCGAGGTGCGCCCACGGCACGTCGCCGACGAAGCGGTGGAGGAACTCGGCGGCGGTGATCGAGCCGGCCTTGCGGCTCTCCACCGCGTTGAGGATGTCGGCATAGCGGCTCTTGATCAACTCGGCGTAGGACGCGTGCAGCGGCAGTCGCCAGACCGGCTCGCCCGCCGCCTCGGCCGCCTCGGCCACCGCGGTCGCCCATGCGTCGTCGTTCGACATCAGCCCAGCGTGCGAGTCGCCGAGCGCGATCACGATCGCGCCGGTCAGCGTCGCGAGGTCGACGATTCGCTCGGCGCCGAGCCCGACCGCGTAGGCAAGGCAGTCGGCCAACACGAGGCGACCCTCAGCATCGGTGTTGACGATCTCGATCGTCGTCCCGTTCGAGGCGCGCACGATGTCGCCTGGCTTCACCGCCGTGCCGCTCGGCATGTTCTCGGTCGCGCCGACGATCCCGAGCACGCGGATCGGCAGCTTCAGCCGCGCGATCGCGCCGACCGCCTCCAGCACCGCGGCGCCGCCCGACATGTCGAACTTCATCTCCGACATTCTCGCCCCGGGCTTGAGCGAGATCCCGCCGCTGTCGAACGTGACCGCCTTGCCGACGAGCGCCAGCAGCGGACCGTCGGCATCCTGCCCGTCGTATCTGAGGCAGATCAGCTTCGCCTCCTGTGCCGAGCCCTGCGCGACGGCGGCGAACGCGCCCATTCCGCGCTCGCGGATCTCCGCCTCGCTCAGCACGTCGACGGAGATCCCTTCGGCCTCCCCGGCGATCTCCTGCGCGCGATGTGCGAGGAACGTCGGCGTCGCCTCGTTGCCCGGCAGGTTCTGCAGGTCGCGCGCGCGGTTCTGCGCTTCCGCGACAACGGTCCCGATCGTCACGGGCTCACTGACGTCGTCGTGTGCGCTGACCAGCAGCGCGTCGAGCGCGCCGTCCTCCTCGGGGTGGTTGCGGAAGCGGTCGAAGCGGTAGCCCGCGAGCACCGTCCCCTCGACGATGCCGGCGACGATCGCGTCGTCGACGTGATGGGGGACCTCCCAGCAGAGCGTCGTCGTCCCCAGCTCGCGGACGCGCGCGTGGACAACGGCCGCGGCGTCGCGCGCCCGCTCGGCGTCGAACTCCTCTCGCGGGCCGAGCCCGACGATCACGAAGCGGCGTTCATCCGCGTGCGCAACGGCGAGGTGCTTGAAAGCGCGGCGCGCCTCGCCGCGGTCGAGCAATCGCTGGAGCGTTCCGTCGGCGACGTCGTGCGCGACATCGTCGCCGTCGAACACGCCCACGGCGATGGTGTCGGCGTTCGTCTCGAGCGGACTGTCGGTCGTCGCCGCGATGCGCATCGCGGGGCAGCCTACCCACCTCCCGTCGCTGCGGCACTTGCGAGGAGGGTCACCTGGGAGGGTTTGGCGAACCCCACGGTGGCTGGCGGCGCCAGCCACTCGCGCGGATTTCGCCGAACCCTCCTAGCATTCAAAGCCAGGCGCTCGCCCGCGCCGCCTCCCAACCCGCCAAACACGGAGATCCCGATGCCCAAGACCGTCATCCTCGGTGCCGCGCGCACCCCGATCGGCAAGCTCGGCGGGGGTCTGTCCACGCTCGACGCGACCGAGCTGGGCGGCACCGCCATCAAGGCTGCGCTCGAGCGCGCGGGCGTCGAGCCCGAGCAGGTCCAGCACGTCGTGATGGGCCAGGTGATCCAGGCCGGCCAGGGACAGATCCCGTCGCGTCAGGCGCAGATCAAAGCGGGGATCCCGAAGGAGGTCTCCTCCGAGACGATCAACAAGGTGTGCGCCTCGGGCATCCGCGCGGCCGGCATCCTCGATGCGGCGATCCGCGCGGGCGACCTCGAGGTCGCCGTCGGCGGCGGGATGGAGTCGATGTCCAACGCGCCGTACCTGCTCAAGGGCGCGCGCTTCGGCTTCCGCATGGGCGACGCGAAGGCGATCGACGCGATGATCAACGACGGGCTCACGAACCCGTTCTCCGGCAAGCACATGGCGCACGAGGCCTCCGAGGTCGCGGCCGAGCTGGAGCTGACGCGCGCGGACATGGACCGCTGGTCGGTCCGTTCGCACGAGCTGGCGATCAAGGCGACCGACGAGGGCCGCCTGCCGGAGGAGATCGTCCCCGTCACGGTCAAGGGCAAGAAGGGCGACACGGTGGTCGAGGTCGACGAGGCGCCGCGTCGCGACACGACGCTGGAGACGCTCTCGAAGCTGCCGCCGATCTTCATGAAGGACGGCTCGCACACCGCCGGCAACGCGCCGGGCGTCAACGACGGCGGCGGCGCGCTCGTGCTCGCCTCCGACGAGTGGGCCAAGGCCAACGGCAAGACCGCGCTCGCGACGATCGTCGCGCAGGCGCAGGTCGCCGACGACTTCCCGTACCTCGCGAGAACGCCCGCGCTCGCCGCGCAGAAGGCGCTGCAGATGGCCGGCCTCTCGGCCGACGACATCGACGTGTGGGAGATCAACGAGGCGTTCGCCTCGGTCACGCTCAACTCGATCCGCATGCTCGGAATCGACGAGGACAAGGTCAACGTCAACGGCGGCGCGGTCGCGCTCGGCCACCCGATCGGCGCCTCCGGCGCCCGCATCCTCGGCTCGCTCGTGCTGGAGCTGCAGCGCCGCGGCGGCGGCCGCGGCTGCGCGGCGATCTGCTCGGGCGGCGGCCAGGGCGACGCCGTGATCGTCGAGGTGTCCGCGTCCTGAGCGGCGCCGGCCCCAACCCGGACCCCTCCGCACCCGCGCGCGGCGCCGACGCGCCGCGCGCCGCCGCCTTCTTCGACCTCGACCGCACGCTGATGGCGGGCTCGTCGGCGTACGAGTTCGCACGCGCCTCCTATCGCAACGGCTTGATCTCCCGCCGGCAGCTGGCGGCGGGGGCGTGGGCCAACGTCCAGTTCCGCTTGAAGGGCTCGACCGATGCCGCCACCGACGAGCTGCGCGAACGGATCGCCGCTGCGATCGAGGGGGTGCGCGTGCGCGACCTCCAGCGGCTCGGGCCGGCCGTGCTGGCCGGCGTCCTGCCGCGCATCTACCCGCAGATGTTGCAGGTCGCCTGGCAGCACCAGGACGAGGGCCGGCAGGTCTACATCTGCACGGCCGCGGCGCACGAGCTGGCCGAGGTGCTTGCGACGGTGCTGGGCTTCGACGGCGGCATCGGCGCGCGCTCAGAGGTCGTCGACGGCGTCTACACCGGCAGACCGCACGGCCCGTTCACCTATCGCGAGGGCAAGGCGCAGGCGATGCGCGAGCTCGCCGCCGAGCGCGGGATCGACCTCGCCGCCTCGTGGGCGTACTCCGACTCGGAGTCCGACCTGCCGATGCTGCGCGCCGTCGGCAACCCGGTCGCCGTCAACCCGGACGCGACGCTCGCGCGCATCGCACGCGAGGAGGGTTGGGAGGTCCTGCGCTTCGAGCGACTCGGCCGGCGCCTCGTCGTCGCCGGCTCGCTCGCGGCTGCGGCGACGCTCGGCGGCCTCGGCTCGCTCGCGCTCGGCCGGCGCAAGCCGGTCCCGCCGCCGCGCCGCATCCCGCCCCGGCGCCCGCTGCGCCGGGCGCGATGAGCATGTGCGAGGAGATTCACCTAACATCCGCCCGCAATGAGCACGACTGAGCGCAAGATCCGCGTCGTCGTCGCGAAGCCGGGCCTCGACGGCCACGATCGCGGCGCCAAGATCATCGCTCGCGCCCTGCGCGATGCGGGCATGGAGGTCATCTACACCGGCCTGCACCAGACACCGGAGCAGATCGTCGAGACGGTGATCCAGGAGGACGCGGACGCGGTTGGGCTCTCGATCCTCTCCGGCGCGCACATGACGCTCGTCCCGCGCGTGGTCGAGTTGCTGCGCGCACAGGACGTCGACGACGTGATCGTCACGGTCGGGGGGACGATCCCCGCGGACGACATCCCCGAGCTGAAGGAGCTCGGCGTCGCCGAGGTCTTCACGCCGGGCACGCCGACGCAGGACATTGTCGCGTTCGTGCGCGGTGCCGTCCGAACCTCCGCCTGAGCGCAGGCGAGGCCTGTTTATCCCGCATCGGCGCCCGGCCGGGGCAGTCCCGCCGGCTAGTGCGATTGACTGGTCAGTCAACGCGGTATCATCCGCCGCCGAACCACCACGAACACGCGTTTGCCTGTTTCTGAGGAGGCACCCGAGTTGAAGATTTGCGTCCTGGTCAAAGAGGTGCCGGACGCCGCCGTCGAGAAGCGCATTGACGCTTCGACGGGGCGAATGGACCGCAGCGGGGAGAAGAACCTCAACCCGTATGACACGCACGCCATCGAGGCGGCGATGCAGATCAAGGAGGGCGGGGCGATCCCCGTCGAGGAGATCGTCGCCGTGACGATGGGCCCGGAGTCCGCCGTGCGCGCGCTCCACAAGGCCGTCTCGCTCGGGGCTGACCGCTCCGTGCATCTGACCGACCCGAGCCTCGCCGGCTCCGACGTGGCCGCAACCGGCTACGCGCTCGCCAAGGCGCTCGAGTCCGAGTCGCCCGACCTGGTGCTGCTCGGCCAGCAGTCGGACGACGGCGAGTGCTACACGATCGGCGCGGTCGTCGCCGACCACCTGCAGATGCCCTCGCTGACGCAGGTCATCAAGATGGACGTCGACAGCGGCGCGCTGCGCTGCGAGCGTCAGGCCGAGTACGGCTACGACACCGTCCAGGTCCAGCTGCCGGCCGTCATCTCCGTCGGCGACGCGATCAACGAGCCGCGCTATCCGTCGCTCAAGGCGATCATGGGCGCGAAGAAGAAGCCGCTCGACACGAAGGCCGCCGGCGACGTCGGCATCGACGGCTCGCTCGTCGGCGCCGACGGCTCGCGCGTCGACTGCGGCGAGTTCAAGGCTCCGCCGCAGAAGGCCGCCGGCAAGATCATCGAGGACGAGGACACGAACGAGACGGTCGAGCAGATCGTCGCGTGGCTCGACGAAAGGAAGCTGATCTAGATGGGCGGGATTCTCGTCTACGTCCTCCACTACGAGGGCGCTTTCAACAAGAACTCGCTCGGAGCGGTGTCCGAGGGCGCGAAGCTCGCGGGCGAGCTCGGCACCACCTGCGACGCCGTCGTCGTCGGCGGCTCCGACCTCACGAACGACCTCTGCGCCACGCTCGGCAGCTACGGTGCCAAGCGCGTCTTCAAGGCCGAGGGCGCCGAGGGCCTCGCGCAGCCGGTCATCGACGTGATGGCGAAGGTGATCGACGACAACGGCCATTCGTACGCGCTGTTCGGCGGCGGCCTGCTCGGCTTCGAGATCGGCGCCGGCCTCGCCGCCCGCAAGCGCGCGGGCGTGACGATGGAGGTCACGGGCGTCGTGGTCGAGGGCGGCGCGCTCGTCGCCGAGCGCCCGATCCTCGGCGACTCGCAGATCTCGCGCTCGAAGTACAAGGGCGACCTCGGGATCATCATCGGCCGCATCAACGCGTTCGAGCTCAAGGAGACCGGCGGCGGAGCTGCTGAGGTCGTCGACGTCGCGGTCGACTACTCGCCGTGGTCGAACCAGGCGACGATGGTCCAGCGCGGCGAGCAGCGCGGCGCCGACGTGAACATCGAGGACGCCGACATTCTCGTCGCAGGCGGCCGCGGCCTCGGCAAGGCCGAGGGCTTCCAGATGTGCGAGGAGCTCGCGGGCGCGTTCGGCGGCGCCGTCGCCGCCACGCGCGCGGTCGTCGACGCTGGCTGGTATCCGTACGCGGCGCAGATCGGTCAGACGGGCAAGACCGTCTCGCCGAAGCTGTACCTCGCGGCGGGCATCTCCGGCGCGATCCAGCACAAGGTCGGCATGCAGGCCTCGGAGAACATCGTGGCGATCAACAAGGACGCCAACGCCCCGATCTTCGAGTTCTCCGACCTCGGCATCGTCGGCGATCTCAACAAGATCCTGCCGAAGCTCACCGAGGCCGTGAAGGCCAAGAAGGGAGCGTAGTTCTCATGTCCGCCACAGCGAACGGCATCGGCAAGTCCGACGGCAAGGTCGTCCCGGCGGCGTACCCGCCGCCGGTCGACTCGCCGAAGGAGTTCATCAAGCGCGGCCTCGACGCTGAGGACGAGCTGATCGAGGTGGGCGTCGCGATCGTGGGCGGCGGCACCGCCGGCCTCGCGTGCGCCAACCGGCTGCTCCAGCTGCTGGCGGACGACCCCGACCTGATGGAGCGCCTCGGCGAGGTGCCCGTGGCGGTCATCGAGAAGGCCAAGACCTGCGGCGGCCACAACCTGTCCGGGGCGGTCATGCGCCCCGGGCCGCTGCAGGAGCTGTTCCCCGAGCTGACGCGCGAGGACTGGCGCAAGGAGGGCTTCGCCTTCGGCGAGGTCACGAAGGAGGCCGTCTACATGACGCCGACCTCCAAGCTCGCGCTTCGCGTCCCGACGCCGCCGCCGTTCAAGAACCACGGCAACGAGATCGTCTCCGTCTCCGCGCTGGCGCGCTACCAGCAGCGCCAGGCGGAGGAGGGCGGCGCCTACGTGCTGACCGAGACCTCGGCGACGCAGCTGATCGTCGAGGAGGGCCGCGTCGTCGGCGTGCGCTCGGGCGACAAGGGTCGCGGCAAGGAGGGCGAGCCGCTCGGCAACTTCGAGCCCGGCACCGACATCAAGGCGAAGTGCGTCGTGCTGGCCGAGGGTTGCTGGGGTCACCTCACGGGCGCCGCGATCCGCGAGTTCGACCTCTCCGACGGCCGTGAGCCGCAGGTGTGGGAGCTCGGCGTCAAGGAGGTCTGGAAGGTCCCCAAGCCGCTCGACCGCCTGATCCACACGGTCGGTCCGTGGCCGGCGAAGATCCCCGGCAAGTACGGCCAGGTCGGCGGCACGTGGCTCTACCCGATGAAGGACGAGAGAACGGGCGATCACCTCGTCTCGCTCGGCTTCGTGATCGGGCTCGAGTACGCCGACGCGACCACCTCCCCGCATGACCTGCTGCAGACGTTCAAGCTGCACCCGCTCGTGAGAAAGATCCTCGAGGGCGGCGAGCGCGTCGCGTGGGGCGCCAAGGCCCTCCCGGGCGGCGGCTACTGGTCGATGCCGAAGCTCTCGATGCCGGGTGCCGTGATCGTCGGCGACGCCGGCGGCATGGTCGACACGGCGGCGCTGAAGGGCGTCCACCACTGCATCAACTCCGGCAAGCTCGCGGCGGAGGCGATCTTCAGAGGGCTGAAGAACGGCGAGACGTCGTTCGAGTCCTACGAGTACATGATCGAGGACTCGGTCACGGGCAGAGAGCTCTACCAGGTGCGCAACCTGCGCCAGCCGTTCCAGAAGGGCTTCCTCAAGGGCGGTCCGCTCGTCAACCTCGCGATCGCGACGAGAGGCAAGCTGCCGCCGGGCCGCCTCGCGTGGCACCGCAACGACGAGAAGCCGATGTTCATCGGCAACACCTGGAAGCGCTATCCGAGACCGGACGGCAGATACACGTTCGACAAGCTGTCGTCGGTCTTCATCACGGGCAACGCGACGCGCGACGACGCGCCGAACCACATCCGTGTGCAGAAGCACGTGCCGCGCGAGGTCGCGGAGACGTGGAAGTGGATGTGCCCGGCGGGGGTCTACGAGATCCCCGACGACGCGCCGGAGACCGGGCCCGTCGACGTGATCGTCAACTACACGAACTGCGTGCAGTGCGGCGCGATCACGGCGAAGGGCGGGCGCCTGACGACGCCCGAGGGCGGCGACGGGCCGCTCTACCAGATCACCTGAGCAACTTCTCCGCGGCGGGGCGGTTAATGCGACACGAAATGGTCGCCCGCCTCGCCGTCCTGCTCTCCGTCGCACTTGCGCTCACGCCCGCCTTCGCGCGCGGCGCCGACGCCTCGTCCCGCGCGTCCGCCGGCGCGCGTCTGGTCAGCTGTCAGCGGTCGCCTGTGCTCGATCAGCGCACCGCCGCCGTCAGCACCTGGATGCGGCCGATCCCGAACGGCAGACGTCTCGCGGTGAGAGTCGATCTGTGGGAGCGCAGACCTGGCCAGCGCTGGGCGCTGCGCACCGACGTGCCGGGGCTCGGCGTCTGGGTCACGCCGAGCGACGCCGGCGTCGGCTCTCGCCCTGGCGACGTCTTCAAGTACCGCCAGGCGGTCGGGCGGCTCGAAGTCCCGGCGGGGTACCGCTTCCGCGTGACGTTCCACTGGCTCGACGCCGACGGCAACGTGGTGCGCTCGGGCCAGCGCATCACGTCGGTCTGTCGTCAGCCGGATCTGCGGCCGGACCTGGTGCTGCGGTCCGTCGAGGCGCGCCCTGCCGCGGGTGGCTTGGTGCGGTACGTGGTCCGAGTGGGCAACGAGGGGGAGAGCGCGGTCGCGCGGGTGGTTGTGGCGGCCACGCTGCCCGGCGATGCCGCTCCCGGCGGGCACACGCGGGTTGTGCGTGCGCTCGTCCCCGGCGCCACGGCGGTCGTGCGCTTCACCGGCCCCGGCTGCGCCGCCGGCGAGCAGCCCGCCTCGTTCGTCGCCGACCCGTCGAACCTCGTCGAGGAGTCGGATGAGGCGAACAACGGCGTGGCCGCGGTCTGCCCGGCGCCCTAGCGTCGCTACACTGGACCGACGATGAAGACTGAAATCCACCCCACGTACCGCGAGGCGCACGTTCGCTGCACCTGCGGCAACGAGTTCACGACGCGCTCTGTTGAAAAAGAGATCCACGTCGAGATCTGCTCGAACTGCCATCCCTTCTACACGGGCCGTCAGAAGCTCGTCGACACCGGTGGTCGCGTCGAACGCTTCCAGCGCCGCGCGGCCAAGCGCCGGGCGGGCGCCGGCGCGTAACGCGCGACGCCGCCTTCGGGGGAAGCGGTGAGCGTCGCCGACAAGCCGACTGAGCCGGTCGAGGCCTCGGCCCCGGCCGGCCAGCTTCGTGCTGGCCGTGACGCGCCTGTCGGCGGCCAGGCCGTGCTCGAGGGCGTGATGATGCGCGGCATCAGAACGTGGGCCGTCGCGGTCCGCAAGCCCTCCGCCGAGCAGCTCGCGACGCACAGCGAGGGGCTCGACCCCGAGGAGGCCGCGGAGGGCGAGATCGAAGTCGTCGTCGAGCCGCTCGACTCGTGGCTCAGACGGCACCGTGCATTGCGCTTCCCAATCATCCGCGGCGTCGTCGCGCTCGGCGAGTCGCTCAAGATCGGCTTCAGAGCGCTCGGCATCTCCGCCAACGCCCAGCTGCCGGAGGACGAGCAGGAGATATCCGGCGGCATGTGGGCCGGCACGATCGTCGTCTCGATCCTGCTGGCGATCGGTCTCTTCTTCCTGATCCCCGTCGGCGTCACGTCGCTGATCAAGGACCAGCTCAACTCGTCGTTCCTGTTCTGGCTCGTCGAGGGCCTGCTGCGCACGGCGATCTTCCTCGGCTACCTGCTGGCTCTGTCCCGCCTCCGGGACCTCCGCCGCGTGTTCGAGTACCACGGCGCCGAGCACAAGACGATCTCGTGCTTCGAGTCCGGCATGCCGCTTACGCCGGCGAACGCCGAGAAGTTCTCCCGGCTGCATCCGCGCTGCGGGACGACCTTCTTGCTGCTCGTCATGGTGGTGGCGATCTTCGTCTTCGCCCCGATCGGCCTGCCGGCGTGGTACTGGCTGTTGCTCACGCGGATCGTCGGCGTTCCTTTGATCGCCGGCATCTCCTTCGAGCTCATCAAGCTGAGCGGCAGACAGCGCCACCGCCGCTGGGTGCGGGCGATCATGTGGCCCGGCATCCAGCTCCAATACCTCACCACCCGCGAACCCGACCGCGCCCAGCTCGCCGTCGCGATCGCCTCGCTCGAGGCCGTCCTGAGAGCCGAGCCCGACCTCCTCACCACCGACGCCAGAAGCCTCATCGGGGTGGAGGTCGTGGCCTAGGGGGCGAGTGACGAGACCTGTGTCGCTCTGTGTCGGTTATGCCGACACAGAACGACACAGATCAGGTCATTGGGGCGTTGGCGGCGAGACAGTGGGGTGTGGTCGCCCGCCGGCAGCTGCTCGATGCTCGGCTGACCACCGCGATGATCGGCGAGCGGGTACGCAGCGGGCGCTTGATCCGCTTGCATCGAGGGGTGTACGCGGTCGGGCACGCGCGGCTGCGGCGGGAGGGGCGGTGGCTCGCGGCGGTGCTGGCGGTGGGCCCGGGCGCCGTACTGAGTCATCGCGACGCCGCCGGGCTCCATGACCTGCGGCCGGCGAACCATGCGCAGACCGACGTGACGACCACGGCGAACCGGCCGGGCGAGCCGGGGATCCGCGTCCACCGCACGCGCGTCCTCCATGCCGAGGACATCACGACCGTGAGCGGCATCCCGGTCACCACCGTGGCCCGCACGCTCGTCGACCTTGCTGGCATCGTGGCGCACGACCACCTGACGAAAGCCGTCAAAGAGGCCGAGCGACAGCGAACCTTCGACCTCAGACAGATCCATGCCGCCATGGCCCGCACCCGAGGTCGCACCGGCCGAGGCCACCGAGCGCTCAGAGCAGCCATCGAGGAGTACGCGGCGCTCGGGCTCTCCGCCACCGATTCCCTCCTCGAGGATGCCTTTCACCGGCTGGTGCGCGACAACGGCCTGCCGAGTCCGGCGATCAATGCGTACGTGGAGGGGTTCAGAGTCGACGCGGCGTGGCGAGCCGAGCGCGTGGCAGTCGAGCTCGATGGATGGGCGTGGCACTACACCCGCCACTCGTTCGAAGCGGATCGCGAGCGGGATGCGGTGCTCACCACGGCGGGGTGGCGGGTGATCCGGGTGACGCATCGCCAGCTGACCACCCGACCCGACCACGTGCTGAGCACCCTGCGTAGACTCGGCATCGCATGATCGAGCAGCTCGTCGAACAGATCGAAGCCCGCTTCGCGGAGCTGGAGCGCCAGATGGCGGATCCCGAGGTGATCGGGGACCGCGAGCGCTACGCCGCGGTCGGCCGCGAGTACGCGAGCCTGGAGAGCGCCGCGAAGCTCGCGCAGGAGTGGCGCCGCGCGGTCGACGACGAGGCCGGCGCGCGCGAGCTGTTGGACGAGGGCGGCGACGATGCCGAGGTGCGCGAGATGGCGGCGCAGGCGCGCGAGCGGATCGAGGCGCTCGACGAGGAGATCCGCCTCGCGATGGTCGAGCCCGACCCGAACGACGAGAAGAACGTGATCGTCGAGATCCGCCCCGGCGCCGGCGGCGACGAGGCCGGCCTGTTCGCCGGCGACCTCTACCGGATGTTCAACCGCTACGCCGAGCGCAAGGGCTTCCAGACCGAGGCGCTCTCCGAGGGCGACGGGCAGTACGCGTTCGCGATCAAGGGCTCCGGCGCCTACAGCGTCTTCAAGTACGAGGGCGGCACGCACCGCGTCCAGCGCGTCCCGGAGACCGAGACGCAGGGGCGGATCCACACCTCCACGGCAACCGTCGCGGTGCTGCCGGAGGCCGAAGACGTCGACGTCGAGATCAACGAGTCCGACCTCCAGATCGACGTCTACAGGAGCAGCGGCCCCGGCGGCCAGTCGGTCAACACGACCGACTCGGCGGTGCGCATCACGCACAGGCCGAGCGGGATCGTCGTCTCGATGCAGGACGAGAAGTCGCAGCTGCAGAACCGCGAGAAGGCGATGCGCGTCCTGCGCGCGCGCCTCTACGAGAGGGCCTTGGCCGAGCAGCAGGCCGCGCTCGCGGCGGACCGCCTCGCGCAGGTCGGATCTGGTGAACGCGCCGAGAAGATCCGCACGTACAACTTCCCCCAGGGTCGCGTGACGGACCACCGCATCAAGCTCACCGTCCACAACATCGACGCCGTGCTCGGCGGCGAGCTGGACGAGCTGACCGCGGCGCTGCAGGACGACGACAAGCGCCGCCGGCTGGAGGCCCAGGCGGTTGCCTGATGACCGAGGGGGACGGATGCCGGAGTTGGGGGAGAGGGCACCGCAGTTCGCCGATGGGCCGGCGGTGCGGATGGCGCTCGCGATTGCGACGGCCGAGCTGCGCGACGCCGGCTGCGACACGCCGCGGCTCGACGCCGAGCTGCTGCTCGCCGACGCGATGGGCACGACGCGCACCCAGCTGCACCTCGCGCCCGAGCGCGAGCTGACGCTCGCGGAGTCGGACCGCTTCGCCGAGCTGCTGCGCCGCCGCAGGGCACGCGAGCCGGTCGCCTACGTGCTCGGCAAGCGCGCGTTCCGCTACATCGAGCTGACGATCGACGAGCGGGTCCTGGTGCCGCGCCCGGAGAGCGAAGGGCTCGTGGAGGCCGGGCTGAGACTGCCGACGGGCGCGCGCGTGGTGGACGTGGGCACCGGCAGCGGGGCGATCGCGCTCGCGTTGAAGCACGAGCGGCCTGACCTGGAGGTGCTCGCCACCGACGTGAGCGCCGACGCGCTCGCCGTCGCGCGTGCCAACGCGCAGGCGCTCGGACTTGCCGTGACGTTCGTGCAGGGCGACCTGCTCGACGCCGTCCCCGGGGAGCTTGACGCGGTCCTGTCGAACCCGCCGTACGTCGCCAAGCGCGATCTGCCGACGCTCCAGCCGGAGGTCACCGCAGAGCCCGATGTGGCGGTCTTCGGCGGTTTCGACGGCTTCGAGATCGTGCGCCGGCTCGTGCCAGCGGCGGTGCAGCGCGCGCCGCTCGTCGCGATCGAGGTCGGCATGGGGATGGCGGAGACCGTCGGCGGGATGCTGCGCGAGGCCGGCGCGGCATCGATCGAAGTGCACAGAGATCTCGCCGGGATCGAACGCGTCGTGGTGGGGCGGCGGTGAGCGACGCAGCCGCGTTCCAATCCTGCATCGAGCAAGGGGGAGTCGCCGTCTTCCCGGCCGACACGGTCTACGGGCTGGCGTGCGATCCCGAGAACCCGGATGCCGTGCGCCGGTTGTACGAGCTGAAGGGCCGGCCGTCCGACAAGCCGGCGGCGGTGATGTGGTTTGACCGCGACGCGGCGCTCGCCGCGCTGCCCGAACTGGGTTTGCGGACCCGCGACGCCGTCGAGGCGCTCACCCCAGGCGGCGTCACGCTGCTCGTTCCGAACCCACGCCGCCGGTATCCGCTTGCAGCCGGGCCGGCTGGGGAGGGGGCGGCGCTGGGCGTTCGCATTCCGATGGCGCCCCAGCTCCAGGCCGTCCCCCTCGTGGTCCTCCAATCGAGCGCCAACCACGCCGGTGGCGCGGATGCGCGAACGCTCGAGCAGGTTCCGCCGGACATCCGCGCGGGCGCCGACCTCGTCCTCGACGCCGGCGCGCTCCCCGGTACGCCATCAACCGTGATCGACTTGCATCGCTACGAGGAGACCGGCGAGTGGACGATCCTCCGCGAGGGCGCCGTCGCCGCCGAGGAAGTCGCCAGGGTGCTTGGTATCGTCGGCCGCCGATGAGGATCGCGCTCGCCTCCGACCACGCCGGCTTCCCGCTGAAGGACCACCTCGCCGCCTCCCTCGCCGCCGCCGGGCACGAGGTGCTCGACCTGGGCACCGACAGCGCCGAGTCGGTCGACTACCCGCAATACGCCGAGCCGGCCGCCCGCGCTGTGGCCAACGGCGACGCCGAGCGCGGCGTGCTCGTGTGCGGCTCCGGCAACGGCGTCGCGATCGTCGCGAACAAGGTCGCCGGGGTCCGTGCGGTCAACGCGCACGACGCCGACGAGGCCGAGATGGCGCGCCGTCACAACGACGCGAACGTCGTGACGCTGTCCGGCGCGCGCCTCGCGCCCGACCAGGCCGACGCGATCGTCGAGACCTTCCTCGCCACGGGCTTCGACGGCGGTCGGCATGCACGCCGCGTGGACCAGATCGCCGCCCTCGAGACAGCGACCGCATAGGCCAGCCGCGCCGCGGCGCGTGTCAGGATTCGCACGTGGACGAGCTCGACGCTCTCTACGCCTTCCTTGCCGCGCTCGCCGTGGCCGCACTGCTGACGCCGCCCGTCGCGCGGCTCGCTGTGCGGCTGAGAGCGGTGGACGAGCCGCGCGAGCGCGGGCTCGCGGCGCGCAGCACGCCGCTGCTCGGCGGCCTTGCGATTCTCGCCGGCGTGCTCGTCGCCGCGCTGATCTGGCTGCCGCTGGACCAGCAGACGACCGGCATCCTGCTCGGCGCCGTCACGATCGCCGCGGTCGGCGCTGCCGACGACGTGCACGAGCTCTCGCCGGGGGTGAAGCTTGCCGGGCAGATCGTCGCCGCGCTGATCCCGGTGCTCGCCGGCGTGCGCGTCGAGCACGTCACGCTGCCGTTCCTCGGCGCGCTCAACTTCGGCGCGGGCCTCGGCGGAGCGCTGACCGTGCTGGGCCTCGTCGCGCTGATGAACGTCGTGAACTTCTCCGACGGCGTCGACGGCCTCGCGGCGGGCGTGTGCGCGATCAGCGCGGTCGCGTTCTCGGTGATCGCGTTCGACCTCGGGCGCACGAGCGCCGGCGTGCTGGCGGCGATCGTCGCGGGCGCGGCGCTTGGCTTCCTGATCCACAACTTCCACCCGGCGTCGGTCTTCATGGGCGACTGCGGCGCGTTGCTGCTGGGCTACCTGCTCGGCTGCGCGGCGGTGCAGGGCTCGCTCAAGACGAACGCCTTGATCGCGCTCGTCGGACCGCTCGCGATCCTCGCGGTGCCGTTCCTCGACACGAGCTTCGTGATCGCGCGGCGGCTCAAGTACAGACGCGCGCCGTGGTCGGCCGACGCGCACCACTTCCACCACCGCATGGCGCGGATCGGCTTCAGCCAGCGGCGCACCGTGCTCTACCTGTACGCGTGGACGTTCCTGCTCGCCGGCCTTGCCGTGGCGATGCGCTTCATCCCGTACTCGGACAATCACGGACACTTCGACCTCGGGTGGTCGCTGGTGATGGCGGGTCTGTTCGCGCTCGTGCTGGCCGCGAGCGTGTATCTCGTCGTGGTGCTCGAGATCCTCAAGCTCAAGCGCCTGCGTGCGTGGCAGCTGCGCCGCGCCGATCCCGACACGACCGAGCACGAGATCGTTGAGCAGGTCGAGCGCGAGTTGGAGACCGGGGAGTTCCCGGCGCTGGAGCCGCAGCGCGACCGCTGACCGTGTCAGCGCATGCGCGCACGGTGCGTGCCGGGTGTCACAATGTTGTTACAAGCGCGCGCGATTCTGTAGACTAAAAGCGCCCGCGAACTCATGGAGGACATCTTCAGGTTCGCGGCATACCCGCGCCGCCCGGTGCGGGCTTTTTGCATCCGGCGGCAACGCCCTACATGTTTCCCCCAAACGAGCCCGAACGGCAGCCATATGACTGCGTCGCACGCATTGAGGAGTGCTGAGCCGATGGCGTTCCTGCGCTGGTTCGACTTGCTGCTCGGAGCGCTCGCGCTGCCGGTCTTCATCCTCGCCGACCTGCCGATCGCCGGCTGGATCACCGGTGCGGGGACCTACGCGGCCCAGCGCCTGATCGGGGAGTACACGGCCCGCCGCGCGGCTGCCAGCGACGACGCCCGCACGACCGTCGGATTGATGGCCGGCTCGATGATCGGACGCGGATGGCTCGTAGCCCTTACGATCTTCGCCGTCGGAGCAGCCACCGACAGCGAAACCGGGCTCTCCGCCGCCGTCCTCTTCATCACCCTCTTCACCGTCTACTTCACCATGCAGATGATCGTGCGCCCGTTCGAGAAGGAGAACCCGCGTCCATGAAGGCTCGTCTGGTCACCGCCGCGTTGACGTCGCTCGGCCTGCTGCTCGCCAGCCCGGCCGGCGCGCTCGCGATCGAGGTCAACGAGGACTTCAAGCCGCAGAACGAGTTCAAGCTCGATCCGTGGATCGAGATCAGACTCGGCGGGCTCGACCTCTCGATCAACAAGGCGGTCATGTACGTCTTCATCGCCGCGGCGCTCACCTGCCTCACGATGGTGTGGATCGCGAGACGCATGCAGGCGCGTCCGAACCGCGTGCAGACCGCCGTCGAGGCCGCGTTCACGCTCATGCGCGACAACATCACGCGCGGCAACATGAGCGACGCGATGGCGAAGAAGTGGTTCCCCTTCATCGGCGCGCTGTTCCTCTTCATCTGGTTCTCGAACATGATCGGGTACCTGCCGCTGCCGACGAACACCGAGCACAAGGTGGACATCTTCGGCGCGCAGATCCCGTCGCTGTCGCTGTATGCGGCGACGGCGAACCTGTCGGTGCCGCTCGCGCTGACGCTGATCGTGTGGGTCAGCTACCACGTCGAGGGCGTCCGCGCGAAGGGCCCGGTCAAGTACCTCAAGGGCTGGGTTCCCGCCGGCGTCGAGGGCGCCGCCGCCGGTCCGATCTTCGTGATCGAGGTGATCTCGCACTTCGTGCGGCTCGTCTCGCTCTCCGTTCGTCTGTTCGCGAACATCCTCGCCGGCCACCTGCTGATCCTCTTCATGGGCGGCGGGCTCGTCGTGCTGCTGAACCTGGCGGTCGCCGGCTCGGTCGTGCTCGGCCTCATCACCGGCACGATGGCCATTGCCTTCTTCCTCTTCGAGGTGGGCCTGGTCGCAACCCTTCAGGCATTCATCTTCGCCACGCTTACTGCCATCTACCTCGGCGGCGCGGTCGCCGAGCATCACTAAACGACACAGGAGACTGCTGTGGACCTCTCCGTCATCAACACGCTGGCGGCCACGGTCGCCGAGAACGAGGCGATCGGCCGCAAGGCCGGCAAGGCGATCGCGCTCGGCGTCGGCGCCGGTCTCGGCACCGTCGGCCCGGGCATCGGCGTCGGCTACATCTTCGGCAAGGTGATCGAGTCGGTGACGCGCCAGCCCGAGATGCGTGACGAGATCACGAGCATCCAGTGGCTCGGCTTCGCGCTGACCGAGGCGATCGTCTTCTACGCCTTCATCTTCGGCCTGATCGCATTCTTCCTCTCGTAAGCGCCATGACCCCTGTCATCGCAGCCGCGGAGGAGAGCGGCAACTTCCTCGTCTCGCCCTCCGTGGGCCTGATGATCTGGTTGTTGCTCGCGTTCTTCGTGACGCTCTTCATCCTGCGCAAGTACGCGTTCCCGGCGATCGGGGATGCGCTCGACAAGCGCCAGCGCGCGATCGAGGAGTCGATCGACGCGGCCGAGCGCACCCGCGAGGAGGCCGACCAGTTGCTGGCCGAGTACCGCCAGCGGCTGACGGACGCCCGCGCGCAGGCCGACGAGATCGTCGCCAGAGCCGAGCGCGCCGGCGAGGTCGCCAAGGAGGAGTCGCTCGCGGCCGCGAAGACCCAGCGCGAGGAGCTGCTCGAGCAGACCAAGCGCGATGTCGAGGCGGAGACCCGTCGCGCGATCCAGGAGATCCGCCGCGAGGTCGCTGACCTGACCGTTCTCGCGACGGAGAAGGTCACGCGCAAGACGCTCAACGCAGACGATCAGAAGCGGCTCGTCGACGACGCGCTCGCCGAGCTCGATTTCAGCGCCCTTTCGGGTGGCGAGGGGAGCCGGAACTAGACCATGGAGGAGATCGCCCAGGTCTACGCGCGCGCCCTCTTCGAGGTCGCGAAGGAGCACGACAAGCTCGACCTCGTGCGCGAGCAGCTCGGGCAGTTCGCCGACGCGCTCAACGAGAACGGCGACCTGCGCGTGTTCTTCTTCTCCCCGTACTTCTCGACGGAGGAGAAGAAGGACGGCCTGCACCGATCGCTGGAGGGCGCCGACCCGACGATCGTGAACTTCCTCGAGACACTGCTCGAGCGTCACCGCATGCCGGTCATCTTCCGCATCCGCGACGCCTACGAGCGGCTGTGGGACCAGGAGAACCAGACGTTGCCCGTCGAGGTCACCAGCGCGGTCGATCTCGACGACGCTACGGTGAAGTCGATCGGCGAGCGGATCGGGGAGCAGACCGGCCAGCGCGTCGAGCTGACCAGCACGGTCGATCCCTCGATCCTCGGGGGCATCGTCCTGCGGGTGGGCAACTCCATCCTCGACGCCTCGATCAAGCACCGCCTCGACCAACTTCGCAAGCACGTCGCGCAGGCCTAGCTGCCGCTGCGCCTGTCACGTCAAGGAGCCAACGAACCTCTCATGCAGATCAAGCCCGACGAGATCACCTCAATCCTGAAGTCGCGCATCGAGGGCCTCGACACCGGCGGGGCGGACCTGACCGAGGTCGGCACCGTGCTGTCGGTGGGCGACGGCATCGCGCGCATCCACGGCCTCGAGAACTGCATGTCGTTCGAGATGCTCGAGCTGCCGCACGACGTGACCGGTCTCGCGCTGAACCTCGAGTCCGACAACGTCGGCGTCGTGCTGTTCGGCGACTGGCAGAGAATCGCCGAGGGCGACACCGTCAAGCGCACCGGCCGCCTGCTCGAGATCCCGGTCGGCGAGGCGCTGCTCGGCCGCATCGTCGACCCGCTCGGCAACCCGCTCGACGGCAAGGGCGACATCAACACGACGGCGTTCCGCCCGGCCGAGTTCAAGGCCCCCGGCGTCGTCCAGCGCCAGCCGGTCACCGAGCCCCTGCAGACCGGCATCAAGGCGATCGACGCGATGATCCCGATCGGCCGCGGCCAGCGCGAGCTGATCATCGGCGACCGCCAGACCGGCAAGACGGCGATCGCGATCGACACGATCATCAACAACAAGGACACGGGCGTCGTGTCCGTCTACGTGGCGATCGGCCAGCGCATGGCGACGGTCGTGCAGCTCGCCGAGACGCTCGCCGAGAACGGCGCGCTCGACAACACGATCATCGTCGCCGCTCCGGCTGATGAGGCGGCGCCGATCAAGTTCATGGCGCCGTACGCGGGCGCCGCGATGGCGGAGCACTTCCTGTACGCAGGCAGACACGCTCTCTGCGTCTACGACGACCTCACCAAGCACGCGTACGCGTACCGGCAGATGTCGCTGCTCCTCCGCCGCCCGCCGGGTCGCGAGGCCTACCCCGGCGACGTCTTCTACCTGCACTCCCGCCTGCTGGAGCGCTCCGTGAAGCTCAACGACGACCTCGGCGGCGGCTCGATGACGGCTCTGCCGATCATCGAGACCCAAGCGGGCGACGTGTCGGCCTACATCCCGACGAACGTCATCTCGATCACCGACGGCCAGATCTTCCTCGAGCCCAAGCTCTTCTACTCGGGCGTGCGCCCGGCCATCAACGTGGGCATCTCCGTCTCCCGCGTCGGCGGCAACGCGCAGATCTCGCCGATGAAGAAGGTCGCCGGCAAGATCAAGATCGAGCTCTCGCAGTACCGCGAGCTGGAGGCGTTCGCGCAGTTCGGCTCCGATCTCGACGCCGACACGCAGCGCACGCTCGCGCGCGGCGAGCGGCTCGTGAAGACGCTCAACCAGGGCGAGCGCGCGCCGCTGCCGGTCGAGGATCAGGTGGTGCAGATCTTCGCCGCGACGAATGGCTACCTCGATCGCATCGACGCCGACAAGGTCGAGAGATTCCTCGACGGCCTCACGCGCCGCGCGCACGCGGAGGGCGGCGAGGTCCGCGGCAAGATCGCCGGCGGCGACTGGAGCGAGGAGACCCAGCAGGCGGTCGACGCGCTCGTCAAGCGCTACGCCGAGGACTTCGGCTACGACCTCGACGAGGAGGGCCAGCCGCTCACCGACGAGGACGCGCCCGAGGTGCGCCCGACGCGCGCAGAGCCGGCCGCGGCTGAGGTCGACGAGACCCCGGAGCAGGAGCCCGCAGCGGTCTAACCATGGCCCAGCGAGACGTCAAGAACCGCATCGCGTCGGTCAAGAACATCCAGAAGATCACGCGCGCGATGGAGATGGTCGCCGCCGCGCGCCTGCGCCGCGCCGAGCAGCGCATCGAGGCGTTGCGCCCGTACGCGGGCGCGATCCGGCGCATGACGCGGCAGGCGGCGGAGGCGGCCGGCAACGTGCCGGCGCTGCCGATCCTCTCCGAGCACGAGACCGAGACCCGCGTCGCGCTGCTGCTCGTGACGGCCGACCGCGGCCTGGCGGGCGCCTTCAACTCGCAGATCATCCGCGCCGGCGTGCGCACCGCGCAGGAGCACAGAGACGGCGGCAAGGAGATCGTCTACTACGCGACCGGCCGCCGCGGCGTCTCGTCGCTGACGTTCCGCGGCACCGAGCCCGAGCAGGGCTTCACCGGCTTCACCGAGCGCCCGACGTACGCGAACGCGCGCGAGATCGCGCAGTGCCTGATGGCAGCGTACGTCGACGGCAAGGTCGACCGCGTCGAGATCCTCTACAACGGCTACATCTCGCCGATCTCGCAGGAGGTGCGGCGCGAGACGCTGCTGCCGCTCCAGCAGGCGACGATCCTCGAGGCGGAGACGCCGGAGGAGGCCGAGAGACCGACGGGGCATCACGCGCTCGTCGAGTACGAGCCCGAGCCGGAGGAGATCCTCCAGCGGCTCGTGCCGGACTACGTCGAGATCTCGATCTACCGGGCGCTGCTGGAGTCGACCGCGTCGGAGCTGGGCGCGCGCATGACCGCGATGCGCAGCGCCTCCGACAACGCCGGCGACATCATCACCGACCTCACGTTGGAGATGAACCGCGCCCGCCAGGCGGAGATCACGCAGGAGATCATGGAGGTCGTCGGCGGCGCCGAGGCGCTGTCGTAACGACGACTGGAATTCCCGAGGAGACCCAACACTCATGTCAGCAACAGCAACGAAGAACGTCGGGCGCATCGAGGAGATCCAGGGCGTCGTGATCGAGGCCGTCTTCCCCGAGACGCTCCCCGAGATCAACTCCGCGATCACGATCGACCGCGGCGAGGACGGCCTGCTCGTCTGCGAGGTGCAGCAGCACCTCGGCGACGACCGCGTGCGCGCGGTCGCGATGGACTCGACCGACGGCCTCGCGCGCGGAACCGAGGTCGTCGACACCGGCGGCCCGATCACCGTGCCGGTCGGCCGCGCGACGCTCGGCCGCATCTTCAACCTGCTCGGCGAGCCGATCGACCTCGCCGGCGACGTGGACGCCGAGGAGCGCTGGCCGATCCACCGTCCCGCCCCGACGGTCGAGAACCTCACGCCGACGACCGAGATGTTCGAGACGGGCATCAAGGTCATCGACCTGCTGGCGCCCTACGCGAAGGGCGGCAAGGTCGGCCTGTTCGGCGGCGCCGGCGTCGGCAAGACCGTCCTGATCCAGGAGCTGATCCACAACCTCGCCAAGGAGCACGGCGGCCTGTCCGCCTTCTGCGGCGTCGGCGAGCGCTCGCGCGAGGGCAACGACCTGTGGCTGGAGATGAAGGAGTCGGGCGTCATCGACAAGACGATGCTCGTCTTCGGCCAGATGAACGAGCCGCCCGGCGCGCGCATGCGCGTCGCGCTGTCCGGCCTGACGATGGCGGAGTACTTCCGCGAGCAGGGCCAGGACGTGCTGCTGTTCGTCGACAACATCTTCCGGTTCGTGCAGGCCGGCTCCGAGGTCTCGGCGCTGCTCGGCCGCATGCCCTCGCAGGTCGGCTACCAGCCGACGCTGGAGTCGGAGATGGGTCAGCTGCAGGAGCGCATCACCTCGACGCGCCAGGGCTCGGTCACGTCGGTGCAGGCGATCTACGTGCCCGCGGACGACCTCACCGACCCGGCGCCGGCCTCGGTGTTCGCCCACCTCAACGCGACGACGGTGCTCAGCCGCTCGATCTCCGAGAAGGGCATCTACCCGGCCGTCGATCCGCTCGACTCGACCTCGACGATCCTCAAGCCGGACATCCTCGGCGAGGAGCACTACACGGTCGCCAACGAGGTCAAGCAGATCCTCCAGCGCTACAAGGAGCTGCAGGACATCATCGCGATCCTCGGCATCGACGAGCTCTCCGACGAGGACAAGCTCGTCGTGCAGCGCGCGCGCAAGGTCGAGCGCTTCCTCTCGCAGCCGTTCCACGTCGCCGAGCAGTTCACCGGCACGCCGGGCGCGTACGTCCCGATCGCCGAGACGATCCGCGGCTTCAAGGAGATCATCGAGGGCAAGCACGACGAGCTGCCCGAGCGCGTGTTCCTGCTCAAGGGCACGATCGACGACGTCGTCGCGGCGGCGAAGGGCTAGGCGAGCGCTCCGATGGCCCGCACGAAGTTCCCGGTCGAGGTCCTCACCCCCGAGGGGGAGGTCTTCAACGACGAGGTCGAGATGGTCTCGACGCGCACCGCGACGGGCTCGATCGGCATCCTCGCCAACCACACGCCGCTGCTGGCGATGCTCGACCCGACGGAGCTGAGACTGTACGTCTCCGAGAGCGAGATCGTCAGCTACGCGCAGGGCGAGGGCTACCTGCAGGTGGCCGACGGGCGCGCGCTGATCCTCGTCGAGGACGCCGTGCGCCCGCAGCAGCTCGACCAGGCCGACCTGACCGAGAAGCTGCGCGCCGCCGAGGAGGCCTACGCGAGAGCGCAGGAGGGCTCGGAGGAGCAGCGCCTCGCTGCGCGCGACAGACGCCGCTGGGAGGCGTTCCAGCGGATCGCGTCCGCCGCGTAGGCGGGCGCGTCCAGGGACACCCGCCCGGCCGGGGACGGCTGGGCGGGGCCGTATCCTCTCCCGTCGTGGTCGACGAACGCGCGCTCGCCGAGCGGCTCATCTCCTATGACACGTCCCGTCCCGAGGAGCTCGCGGCGGCGGCGGCGTTCGTGAAGGGCTGGCTGGAGGCGCGGGAGATCGAGGTGCGCGAGCACGTTCACAACGGCCTGCCGGTGCTCATCGCCGACGTTGGCGCTGAGGGAGAGGGCTGTCCGACCGTGCTGCTGCACGGCCACCTCGACGTGGTGCCCGGCCATGAGGAGCAGTACGAGCCGCGCGTCGAGGGCGACCGCCTGATCGGCCGCGGCGCCTACGACATGAAGGGCGGCCTCGCGGCGATGATGTGCGCCGTCAAGGACTGCGCCGAGCAGGACCATGTGCGCGTGCGCTTCCTGTGCGTGCCCGACGAGGAGGCCGAGGACGTCGACGAACGCTCGACCGACGAGCTCGTGCGGGCCGGCATGCGCGCCGACTTTGCGATCACCGGCGAGCCGACGAACCTGCACATCGGGATCGAGGCGAAGGGCGTCCTGGCGATGCGGATCGAGGTCAGCGGCCGCGCCGCGCACGGCTCGACGCCGTGGCTCGGCGACAGCGCCGTGCTGAAGGCCTTCGACGTCTTCCGCCGCATCGAGGCGATGGACTTCGCGCGCGAGTCCAGCGAGCTGTTCGACCGCCCGTCGATCAACCTCGGGCGGATCGAGGGCGGCGATGTCTTCAACAAGGTGCCCGACCGCTGCACGATGGTCGTCGACGTCCGCTACCTGCCCGGCCAGGACCCCGGAGAGATCCTCGCGCAGATCCGCGCGCTGCCGGACGTGACGGTCGCAAAGACCCTGATGCGCGCACCGGCGCACGTCGAGCGCACCAACCCGTACGTGCGCGCGCTGCGCGAGGCGGCATCCCGCACGACCGACGGCGAGGCGCTCAGCGTCGGGCGCGACGGTGCCTCGGATGCGATCTCGTTCCTGGAGGCGGGCATACCGGCGGTCGAGTTCGGCCCGACCGGCGCTGGCCACCACGGGCCGGAGGAGTGGGTCTCGATCGCCTCGATGCGGCGCTACCGCGAGGCGCTGACGGCGTTCGTGGGCACGCTCCCGGAGTGGCTCGCGCGCGACCAGGCCAGCGGCGCGAGCGGCCTGACGGCCATCGAGGGAGGACTGGCGTGAGCGTGGGCGGGCCTGCGCCGGAGTTCCCCCGCCGCGGCGGCATGTGGCTGAAGTTCCTGCTCGCGGCGCTCGCGATCGTCGTGCTGAGCGCCGGCGTGACGGCGACCGTCGGCCTCAACACGGTGCAGAACTTCGTCGACGACCTCAAGCAGGGCGGGACGATCGCGAACGCGGGCAGCGTGATCACGCGCGTGCAGGCGGGCGATCCGCAGACGCTCCTGTTGATCGGCTCCGACCACCGCTACGGGCACGACACCAGAGACGCGCGCTCGGACACGATGATGCTCGTGCGGCTCGACCCGGACGCGAACGCGACGACGGTGCTCTCGATCCCGCGCGACCTCAAGGTCACGTTCCAGCTCCCGGACGGCGGCTACCGCACCGGCGCGAAGATCAACGAGACCTACACCGACGGCGGCGAGGTCCTGACGGCCAAGGTCATCAGACATCTCCTGCACGTCCCGATCAACCACATCATCAACATCGACTTCGGCGGCTTCCGGGCCGCGGTGGACGCGGTCGGCTGCGTCTACGTGGACGTCGACCGCTGGTACTACCACTCGAATCTTGGCTCGGTGGAGCAGTACGCCGAGATCGACGTGCCGGCGGGCTATCAGAGACTGTGCGGCCAGCAGGCGCTCGACTACGTGCGCTTCCGCCACAACGACAACGACTTCGTGCGGGCCGCGCGCCAGCAGGACTTCCTGCGCCAGGCGAAGTCGCAGTACGGCATCGACAGGTTCATCTCAAATCCGCACAAGCTGACGAGCAGGATCGGCAAGCACATGCGCACCGACGCCGCATTGCAGTCGAAGGAGGAGTTCCTCAAGCTGGCGCTGCTGGCGGGCTACTCGATCAGCCATCCGGTGCGCCAGGTGGAGTTCCCGATCGCCTACGACAACAGCGCGGCGGGCTCGTTCGTGACGGCTTCGCCGGAGGTGCTCGCGCAGGTGCGCCACGAGTTCCTCTCGCCGCCGCCGAAGGAGCCGACCGGAGCACAGCCCTCCGGCGGCGGTCGCGGGCACGGCAGGAAGCGCCACGGCTCAGGCGGTCCCAGCCTGGACGGGCTCATCGACGCCCAGACGGAGGGCGAGGACTACGCGATCCAGCTCGGGGCGATGAAGTTCCCGGTCTACTACCCGAAGCTGATGGTCGCGGGCCGCCACTACATGGAGCCGGCGCGCGACGCGAGCGGCCAGCTGATGTACCCGCGCGCATACCGCATCAAGGCGCCCGACGGCAAGATGAAGGCCGCCTACCGGCTCGTCGTCTCGTACAACTCGGTCGAGGGCGACTACTACGGGATCCAGGGCACGACTTGGACGGATCCGCCCATCCTGCGCAATCCGTCCAGCGACACGCGCACGGTCAACGGCAAGAAGCTGCTGCTGTTCTATGACGGCAAGAGACTCCGGACCGTCGGCTGGAAGACCTCGAAGGCCGCCTACTGGGTGCAGAACACGCTCGAGGAGAAGCTCACGAACGACCAGATGCTCGCGATCGCCGGATCGCTCACGCGGCTCGGCGGGCGCTGAGCCGGCGTTCTTCTGGGCCAGTTCGCTAGTAGTCTTCGCCGCCCCATGAGCTCCGCGCGCGAACCGATTGCGGTCATCGGCACCGGCTACGTGGGCCTCGTCACGGCCGCCGGCTTCGCCGAGCTGGGCAACGAGGTCTGGTGCGTCGACATCGACGCCGACAAGATCGCCCGGCTCGAGGGCGGCGAGGTGCCGATCTACGAGCCGGGGCTCGCCGAGTCGCTCGCGGCCCACCGCGAGCGCCTGCATTTCTCGACCGAGCTGGCGCCGGCGCTCGAGCACGCGCGCCTGCTGTTCGTCGCCGTCGGCACGCCGCCGACGTACTCCGGCGACGCCGATCTGTCCGCCGTCCACGCGGTCGTCGACGCGATGCCGCCGTCGGACCGGCACGCGCTCGTGATGAAGTCGACCGTGCCCGTCGGCACGGGCGCCGCGATCAAGCGCGAGTTCGCCGCGCGCGGCAAGGACGGCTTCCGCTACGTCTCCTGCCCGGAGTTCCTCAAGGAGGGAACCGCGCTGGCGGACTTCCGCAGACCGGACCGCGTCGTCGTCGGCGACGACGGCGACTGGGCGGGCGACGCGGTCTGCGAGCTGTACGCGCCGCTCGGCGCGCCGCTCGTGCGCACCGACATCGCGAGCGCTGAGATGGTCAAGCTCGCCTCAAACGCCTTCCTGGCGACGAAGATCTCGTTCATCAACGAGATCGCGAACGTCTGCGAGGAGACCGGCGCGGACGTGGGCGAGGTCGCGAAGGGGATGGGGCTCGACCGCCGCATCGGCGAGCACTTCCTGCGCCCCGGCATCGGCTACGGCGGCTCGTGCTTCCCGAAGGACGTCAGCGCGCTCAAGCAGCTGGCCGGCAACTCGGGCTACCACTTCCAGCTGCTGACGGCTGTGATCGAGGTCAACGAGCTGCAGAAGCGGCGCGTGATCTCGAAGCTGCAGAAGCACCTCGGCTCGCTCGTCGGCAAGACCGTCGCGCTGCTCGGCGTCGCGTTCAAGCCCGACACCGACGACATGCGCGAGGCCTCCTCGCTCGTGCTCGCCGCGCGGCTTCAGGCTGACGGCGCGACGGTGCGCGCCTACGACCCGATCGCCGAAGAGGAGGGGCGGCGGCTGATGCCGGGCGTGCACTTCGCGCCGAGCGCGATGGAGGCGCTCGACGGCGCCGACGCGGTCGTGCTCGTGACCGAGTGGCCCGAGTTCAGAGCGCTCGACTGGGACACCGCGGCGCGGCGCATGACCGGCAGGCTGGTGATCGACGGCCGCAACGCGCTCGACGTGCAGGCGGTCCGCGCCGCCGGCTTCACGTTTGAGGGGATCGGCCGCGGCGGCAACCGCCAGGCGGCGCGCGACGCGGCTCCCCGCGAGCCGGAGAGCGCGGGGACCCCCTCCTAGATGCAGGCGCTGATCCTCGCCGGCGGGGAGGGCACACGGCTGCGACCGCTCACCTCGACGGTCCCCAAGCCGGTCGTGCCGCTCGTCGATCGGCCCTTCATCGCCTTCATGCTCGAATGGCTGCGGGGCCACGGCGTCGACGACGTCGTGATCTCGTGCGGCTTCCTCGCCTCCGGCGTCCACAACGTGCTCGGCGACGGATCCGCCTACGGGATGCGGCTGCGCTACGTCGAAGAGCCGAGACCGCTCGGCACCGGCGGCGCGGTGAAGTTCGCCGAGGAGCTGCTCGACGAGCGCTTCCTGATGCTCAACGGCGACGTGCTGACCGACATCGACCTCACCGCGCAGCTGGAGCAGCACGAGCGCACCGGCGCTCGCGCGACGCTCGCGCTGGTGCCGGTCGAGGATCCGTCGGCCTACGGCCTCGTGCGGCGCAACGGCGACCTGAGCGTGAGCGAGTTCCTCGAGAAGCCGAGCCCGGACCAGATCGACACGAACCTGATCAACGCCGGCGCGTACGTGCTCGATCGCGACGTCCTCGCGGGTGTGCCCAGCGGCCAGCAGGTCTCGATCGAGCGCGAGCTGTTCCCGACGCTCGTCGGCGACGGCCTCTACGGCTACGAGGCGTCCGGCTACTGGCTCGACATCGGCACCCCCGACCGCTACCTGCAGGCGACGTACGACATCCTCGACGGTGCGGTGAGGACGAGCGTCACCGACGCCTACGACGCCGCTCACCTCGCCGTCGCCGACGATGCCCGGCTGGACGGTCGCGTCGTCGGGCCGGCGCTCGTCGGCGAAGGCGCGCATGTAGCCGACGGCGCACTCGTGAGCGGGCGCAGCGTGCTCGGACGCGGCGTCGAGGTCGCCGAGGGCGCGCACGTCGACGGCTCGGTCGTGCTCGACGGCGCCGTCATCGGTCCCCATGCTCAGCTGACGCACTGCATCGTCGGCCCCGGCGCCCGCGTCGGCGCGCACACGCGCCTCGGCGAAGGCGTCGTGCTCGGCGAGTGCGTGACGCTCGGCGCCGACAACCATCTTGCCGCCGGTGTGCGGCTGTCCCCGAACGTGTCCCTTCCCGACGGAGCGATCAAGTCTTGACCCAACCGGCCACCCTCACTCGCGACGCCGTCGACGCGGTCGACGCCGCCAAGCAGGTCGACGACATCCTCGCGCTCCCGGAGCACCTGCGCGACGCGCTCTGGCGCGTGGAGTCGGCGAAGCTGGAGCCGCACGACGCAGCCGGCGGCCTGATCGTCGCCGGCATGGGCGGCTCCGCGATCGGCGGGGCGCTCGCGCGCGCGGCGCTCGGCGACCGCGCCTCCCGCCCGCTGATCGTGATGCGCGACTACGGCGTCCCGTCGTGGACGACCCCGGACGCGACGGTGCTGTGCGCGAGCTACTCCGGCAACACGGAGGAGACGCTCGCCGCCTTCGAGGCCGCCGGCGCGCTCGGCGCCCGTCGCATCGTCGCCACGACCGGCGGCAAGCTCGCCGCCGCCGCCCGCGAGGAGGGGGTCCCCGTGATCCCGCTGCCGGGGGCGTTCCAGCCGCGCGCGGCGGTCGGCTACATGCTCGTCATCGCGCTTGAGGTGGCGGCCGCATGCGGCGTCTCCGAGGCGCTGCACTCGGAGATCGACGTCGCCGCCGCCCACACGGAGGAGCTGGTCGCCGAGTGGGGCCCGGACGGTGCCGAGGACTCGCTTCCGAAGCAGCTCGCCCGCGGGCTGCTCGGGACGATTCCGCAGATCGCCGGCGCTGGCCTCACCGCGCCGATCGCCTACCGCTGGAAGACACAGCTGAACGAGAACGCGAAGATCCTCGCGCACTCCTCCGAGCTGCCGGAGCTCGACCACAACGAGGTGGCCGGGTGGGTCGGGGCGCCGGAGCACGGGCAGTTCAGCGCGGTCTTCCTCGACGACTCCGATCTGCATCCGCGCATCCGTCAGCGGATCGAGCTCACGCGCGGGCTGATCGGCGCGAGCGCGGCAGCATCGTTTCGCGTCGAAAGCCGCGGCGAGACGCGCCTTGAGCGGCTCGTGTCGCTGCTGCTGCTCGGTGACCTCGTGTCGGTGTATCTCGCCGTGCTGCGGGGCATCGACCCGACGCCGGTCGACGCGATCGAGCGGCTCAAGGGCGCGCTGATCGGCGGTTAGCCGGAGGCGTGCCTCGCGAGCCTCTTGAAGCCTATGAGCGCGATCGCCCTCCATTCCACATACGGCCTGTAGCCGCGGGCGGCCAGCCACCTGACGTGTTCGTCGAACAGGGTTTCCTGTTGGACGAACAGCTGGGTGCCGCCCGCGCGGCGCAGCGCGCGGATCGCCTCGGCCCATTGCTGCTCGGTCATCATCGAGTCGATGTTCGCGTAGGGCGTGATGTCGCGGATCCCGATCTCCTCCGAGATCTGGTGGCCGGGTCTCACGAGCATCGCCACCGGCTCGCCCGGCCGCGTCTTTTCCTTGATCGCGGTGCCGATCGCCGTCACGACGCGCACGTCGTGCGGCTGCGAGCGCCGTATGCGGTCGAGCTGCGACCACGGGGTGGGGATCTGGGCGAGCGAGCAGGCCATCACGCCGATGCCGGCGAGCACCAGCAGCTCCGCGAGCTGCGGCCGGCGGCCCGGCCGGCGCGCGATCGCGCGGACCGCGACGATCGCCAGCAGCGCGAGCGCATACGACCAGACGGAGAAGAGGTCCTCGAGCACCTGCGGGTGCGAGCGGCCGGTGAAGTAGGCGCCGACGCCGAGGCCGAAGATGCCGATCCAGGCGAGCGCCGCGCTCAGCACGCGCTCCTCGCCCGCGACCCCGCGGGTCGCCGCCACTGCGATCGCTGCGACGAACGTGACATAGACGACGAGGTGGAAGCCGATCGACGGCATCGGCAGCAGCCCGAAGCCTTCGCTGCCGAAGATGCGCGGGAACAGCAGCAGCATGCCGAGGTGCGGCAGCCCCCCGCCGACCGCCAGCGTCAGGATCGACACGAGCACGAGCGCGATCGCGGCGCCGCCGAGCGCTTCGAGGCCCAGCCGCGCCAGCCCGCGCAGCGAGCGGTCGGTCAGCGTCCAGGCGAGCACGAGCAGCGTCGCGCCGACGGCCGGCACGCCGAACTCCGGGTTGTTGATCACGACGAGGCCGGCGAACGCGAGCAGCGGCAGCGTGCGGCGCGTCGAGCCGGTGTCGAGGCGCCGGACGAGCAGCCACAGCAGGACGTAGGGGCCGGCGTAGCGGATCGGGAAGAGGCTGAAGAGGCCCGCCGGGCTGTAGCGGTTCTCCGGCGGGCCGGCTTTCAGGAAGAAGCTGGTCGCCACGAACGGCAGGAACAGGGCGAGCGCCAGCAGCGAGCTGCCGCCGAGGAGGCGGCGCAGGGTGGCAAAGACCGTCGCCATCGTCGCCGCGGTGCCGGCCAGCATGATCGCCGCGAACACACCGAGCGAAGCGCCGAGCAGCGTGAGGCCGCCGGCAGCGACGTACGCCCACAGGTGGCCGTACTGGGCGTGGAAGTCGACGAGCGGCGCCTGTCCGTTGAGGATCGCGAAGGCTTCGTCGACGTAGAACGCCGTGTGGTCCCAGAGGGCGACGTTGGCGACGTTGATCGTGCCGTCGGTGTTGAACGCCGACAGCAGGTAGGCGAGCGTCACGAGCCCCGCGACGACGAGCGCGAGCGCGTGGCGCAGCGGCGTCTCGCGCACGACCCGCGCGATCTGCTCCGTCGCCGCCTGGCGCGAGAGCACGAGCGCAACCGCGCCGGCCAGCGCGACCGCGACCGCGAGCGTCGGCAGCGTGAAGTAGATCGTCGCCCTGAAGCCTCTGGCGCCGGTGAATTCGTCCCCGTAGAGGTGCTCGCGCTGGGCGACGACGCACGCGATCACGAACGCGGCAAGCACCAGCTGCGCCAGCGGCGTGGCGATCGCCGGCACGATCGCACGCAGCCTGCGGCCACGCAGCAGCCAGGCGCCGCCGACGACGAGCAGCGGTCCGAGCAGGGCCAGCACGTAGCGCGCATGCTCGGTCGGCTCCGGTCGAACGCCGCCCAGGCTGTAGAAGCGCGGCCATATGTGCTCGGCTCCGGTCGGCTCGAACAGCGCCCGGCCGAGCGGCGGGCCGAGCAGCACGACGAGCGCGAGCAGGAGCAGGGCGCACGGCAGCGCTGCGAGCCATGCGGACTCGCCGGCGCTGAGTGCGCGCGTCGACGGCACTGAACGGATGCGTCCCCCGGCGCCCCCGATGCGTGATCCCCCGACGGCCTCAGCCCGATCAGGGGCCTTTGCCGACACCAGGCCACTTTACCGGAAGCAGGTTGTTCAGCCTGCGGGCCCCGGCGTCCGGCGCACGAACTCCACGATGCCGAGGAGGTCGGCTTCCTGCGCGGCGACGTAGCCGGCGCTGCGCAGGTATGCGATCCGTTCCGGGAGCAGCCAGTGGCGCGGCACGATCACCGTCCGACCGCCGGCGCGGCGCAGATCTCGCAGCGTCTCGGCCCACTGCTGCTCGGTCATCATCGAGTCCATGTTGGCGTAGGGGGTGACGTCGTCGAGGCCGAGCTCGGAGGCGATGCGCCGGCCTAGGAACAGCATCAGCGCCACCGGCTCGCCGCGGACGGTCATCCTGTCGACGACCTGTGCGGTGATCGCGGCAACCCGCTCCCTGGCCGGGCGGCTGTCGCCCAGGCGCTGGAGCTGCGACCACGGGGTCGGCGTCTGCGCGAGCGAGCACAGCATCACGCCAAAGCCGGCCAGCACGAGCAGCTCGGCGAGCTGCGGGCGGCGTACGCCGCGCCGCACCACGGCCTGCACGACGACGACCGTCAACAGGCTGAGCGCGAGCGCCCACGCGGAGAAGAGGTCGATCAGCACGTGGGGGTGCGAGCGGCCGACGAAGTAGCTGCCCGCCCCGAGCCCGAAGATCCCCGACCACGCGAGCGCCGTCGTCAGCGGCGCCTCGTCGCCCACCGCCGGCGCGGCCAGCCGGACGACCGCCACGACGATTGCGGCCGCGAACGTGAGGTAGACGACGAGGTGGAAGCCGATCGACGGCATCGGCAGCAGGCCGAAGCCTTCGCTGCCGTAGATGGCGGGGAAGGTTGTGAGCATTCCGAGGTGCGGAAGCGAGCCGGCGACGACGAGCGTCAGCGCCGAGACGAGCGCGAGCGCGATTGCGGTGCCGGCGAGCGCCGCCCCGCCGAGTCGCGCAAGCGCACCCGGCGAGCGATCGCGCGCCGCGGCCGCGAGCGCGAGCAGCGAGGCGCCGAACGCCGGCAGCCCGAACTCGAGGTTGTTGATCGCCACGAGGCCGGCCAGCGCGAACAGCGCGACCGGCGGCCGCGCCGCGCCCCGCTGCACGCGACGCACGACGAGCCACAGCAGCACGTAGGGGCCGGCATAGCGGATCGGGAAGAGGCTGAAGAGGTTCGCCGGGCCATAGCGGTTCTCGAGCGGCCCGACCTCCATGTAGAAGCTCGTGGCCGTGAACGGCAGGAACAGCACGAGGGCCGCGGGCCAGCCGCCCGCCACGCGGCGGAAGGTTGCGAGCACCGCCGCCAGCGTGCACGCAGTGCCGAGGAGCATGACGGCGGCGTAGACGGCGAGCGTGGCGCCGAACAGCGACAGCGCGCCGGCGGCGACGTACGCCCACAGGTGCCCGTACTGGGCGTGGAAGTCCACCAGCGGTGCGTGGCCGCCCAGCAGCGAGAACGCCTCGTCGGTCCAGAAGGCGATGTTTTCGCTCACCGACGGGTTCGCCAGCTCGATCGTGCCGTCGGTGTTGAACGCGCTCAGCAGCCACAGGAAGCCGAACAGTGCTGCCAGCGCGATGACCGCGATGCGTCGCCGCGGACTTTCGCGCAGCGTTTCCGACAGGCGTACGACGATGGGAGGTCGCTGGAGCGCCCAAGCCGTCGCGCCTGCCAGCGCGACGGCGACGAGAAGCGTTGGAAGGGCGATGACGGTCATTCGATGCGAGGCCGGCTCGCCCGTGAAGGTGCGGTCATAGACGTGGCGCTGCTGCGCGAGGACGCACGCGGCGACGAACAGCAGCAGCCCCGCCTGACTGGCGGCGACGAGGGCGGGCGCGGGCGCGGAGAGGAGGCTGGTCCTTCGCCGCCCCAGTGCCAGTGCGGCGCCGGCGACGAGCAGCGGGCCGAGCAAGGCAATTGCATAGCCCGCGTGCTCGGTTGGCTCTGCGTGGACGAACTGCGCGCCGACGAACTGCGGCCATATCGTCCAGTCGCCGCGCGGCGCGAACAGCGCATGGCCGAGCGGCGGACCGAGCGCGACGATCGCGGCCACCAGCAGCAGCGCGCACGCCGGGGCGACGAGCCACGCGGACTCGCCGACGGTCAGGGCATGCGGCGCCCGAGCAGATGAAGCGTGATTCCCCCGAGCGACCGGCCCCCGCGCGGAGGTGCTGGTCGACACATGCTCAATCTACTGGAATCAGGGTCGTGAGAACCTTGACACGCCTCTGGTAAGGTTGGGCGGCAGATGGCGGGCGACGACGCACTGACGATCCACGAGGCGGCCGAGACGACCGGCTGGTCGCCGCGCATGCTGCGCTACGTCGAGCGCAGCGGACTCGTCATGCCGGAGCGCTCGCAGTCCGGCTACCGGCTTTACGGGCCGGCGGAGCTGCAGCGCCTGCGGACCCTGCGGGAGCTGCTCGAACGCTTCGCGGTCGGCCTCTCGGAGATCGGCTTCGCGCTGCGGATGCGGCGCGACCCCGATCTGCGCGCGGCGATCGAGGAGTGGTTCGAGGCCGAGCCGCACCGTCCGGAGCACGTCGACGCCGCCGATTGGCTGCGTTGGGAGCAGGAGAAGCACCAGAGGCTGCTCAACACACGACCGATGGAGACCGCGCCACGATGACCGCCCTGTCCAGCACAACCGACTTCAAGGTCGCCGACCTGTCGCTCGCCGACTTCGGCCGCAAGGAAATCCGCCTCGCCGAGCACGAGATGCCCGGCCTGATGTCGATCCGCGAGGAGTTCGCGGCCAGCCAGCCGCTCAAGGGCGCGAGGATCATGGGCTCGCTGCACATGACGATCCAGACGGCCGTGCTGATCGAGACGCTCGTCGCGCTCGGCGCCGAGGTGCGCTGGGTCTCCTGCAACATCTTCTCGACGCAGGATCACGCGGCCGCGGCGGTCGCCGTCGGTCCGGACGGCACGCCCGAGGATCCGCGCGGCATCCCCGTCTTCGCCTGGAAGGGCGAGACGCTCGAGGAGTACTGGTGGTGCACCGAGCAGGCGCTCACCTGGCCGGGTGAGGACGGACCGAACATGATCCTCGACGACGGCGGCGACGCGACGCTGCTCGTCCACAAGGGGACCGAGTTCGAGGCAGCCGGCGCCGTGCCGGACGACGCGCCCGGCGACTCGGAGGAGTACGGCGTGATCCTCGCGCTGCTGCGCAAGACGCTCGCCGAGGACCCGCAGAAGTGGACGCGGATCGGCCAGGGCATCAAGGGCGTCACGGAGGAGACGACGACGGGCGTCCACCGCCTCTACGAGATGATGGAGGCCGGCACGCTGCTGTTCCCGGCGATCAACGTCAACGACTCCGTCACGAAGTCGAAGTTCGACAACCTCTACGGCTGCCGCCACTCGCTCGTCGACGGCATCAACCGCGCGACCGACGTGATGATCGGCGGCAAGGTCGCCGTCATCTGCGGCTTCGGCGACGTCGGCAAGGGCTGCGCCGAGTCGCTGCGCGGCCAGGGCGCGCGCGTGATCGTCACCGAGATCGACCCGATCTGCGCGCTGCAGGCGGCGATGCAGGGCTACGAGGTCAAGACGCTCGAGGACGTGATCGACGAGGGCGACATCTTCGTCACCACGACCGGCAACAGAGACATCATCACCGCCGACCACATGGCGCGCATGAAGCACCAGGCGATCGTCGGCAACATCGGCCACTTCGACAACGAGATCGACATCGCCGGCCTCGCGAAGTTCCCCGGGATCGAGAAGATCAACATCAAGCCGCAGGTCGACGAGTGGAAGTTCCCCGACGGCCACACGATCATCATGCTCTCCGAGGGGCGCCTCCTGAATCTCGGCAACGCGACCGGCCACCCGTCGTTCGTGATGAGCAACTCGTTCTCGAACCAGACGATCGCCCAGATCGAGCTCTTCACGAAGAACGACGAGTACGAGAGAAAGGTCTACGTGCTGCCGAAGCACCTCGACGAGAAGGTCGCGCGGCTGCACCTCGACGCGCTCGGCGTGAGACTCACGAAGCTCACCCCCGAGCAGGCCGCCTACATCGGGGTTCCGGTCGAGGGCCCCTATAAGCCTGACCACTATCGCTACTGATTCGGGCCGACCGCGTCCCCGCTTGCGCCTGGCGGCGTCCTCGCCGGTTCGCGTACGAAGTACGCCACACCGGCTGCGTCCTTGCCAGGCACAACCGGTGATCGCGCTCGCCTCCGAATCAGGGCCGTGCTGAAGGGATGTCCCCCAGAACCCGCCTGCACGACGTCGCCGACCTCGGCCTGGCCGAGGCCGGCGACGCGCGCATCGCGTGGGCGGAGGAGCGGATGCCGGTGCTGCGCTCGATCCGCGAGCGGTTCGCGCGCGAGCGGCCGTTCGACGGCCTGCGCGTCGGCGTCTGCCTGCACGTCACCACCGAGACGGCGAGCCTCGTGCGCACGCTGATCGCGGGCGGGGCCCAGGTCGCGCTGTGCGCCGCCAATCCGCTCGACACGCAGGACGACGTCGCGGCCGCCCTCGTGGAGCGGGACGGCGCGGCCGTCCATGCGATCCACGGCGAGGACATGGCGACCTACTACCGCCACATCGAGGCGGTGCTCGACAGCAAGCCCCAGCTGACGATGGACGACGGGGCGGACCTCGTCTCGACGTTGCACGGCCAGCGTCCGGATGAGCTCGGCGGCATCATCGGCGGCACCGAGGAGACGACGAGCGGCGTCGTGCGGCTGCGTGCGCTGGAGAGCGCCGGCCAGCTCGGCTTCCCGGTCGTGGCGGTCAACGACGCGCGCACGAAGCGGCTGTTCGACAACCGCTACGGCACCGGCCAGTCCGCCCTCGACGGCATCCTGCGCGCGACGAACATGCTGCTCGCCGGGCGCGTCGTGGTCGTGTTCGGCTACGGCTGGTGCGGGCAGGGAATCGCGCTGCGGGCGAAGGGGGCCGGCGCGCAGGTGGTCGTCTGCGAGGTCGACCCGGTGCGCGCGCTGGAGGCGAAGCTGGAGGGCTTCGAGGTGCTGCCAGGCGTCGCCGCCGCCGCCAAGGGCGACGTGCTGATCACCGCGACCGGCAACCGCGACGTCGTGGGGCGCGAGCACTTCGCAGCGATGCGCGACGGCGCCGTCCTGTGCAACGCCGGCCACTTCGACGTCGAGTGCGACCTCGCCGCGCTGCGCGAGCTGGCGGTCGAGCGCAGGCAGGTGCGCCCGCACGTCGAGCAGCACGCGCTCGCCGACGGCCGGCGCATCAACCTGCTGGCCGAGGGCCGCGTCGTCAACCTCGCGGCGGCGGAGGGCAATCCGGCCGCCGTGATGGACATGTCGTTCGCCAACCAGGCGCTCGCCGCCGAGCACCTCGTCCGGCACGCCGGGACGCTGGAGCCCCGCGTCCACGGCGTCCCGCCCGCGATCGACGACGAGGTCGCGCGGCTCACGCTCGCCGCGCTCGCCGTCGAGATCGACGCGCTCACGGATGCGCAGCGGGAGTATCTGACGGCCTGGGAGCAGGGAACCTAACGCCGAGTCGCACGGACCCGCGCTCGGCCGAACCGTTCGCTAGGGTCCGCGGCCTCATGAAGGCAATGGTCCTCGCCGCGGGTCTCGGGACCCGCCTCCGCCCGCTCACGTTCGAGCTGCCGAAGCCGATGGTCCCGGTCCTCGACCGGCCCGTGATGGCGCACATCGTCGACCTGCTCGACCGCCACGGCTACACCGACGTGATCGCGAACCTGCACTACTTCCCGGAGACGATCCGGGAGTACTTCGGCGACCGACTCGTCTACCGCGAGGAGCCCGAGTTGCTCGGCACCGCCGGTGGTGTGCGCAACTGCGCCGACTTCCTCGATGGCGACACGTTCCTGATCATCTCCGGCGACGCGCTGACGGACATCGACCTCGACGCGTTCGTCGCGCGCCACAAGCAGGCCGGGGGAATCGGTACGCTCGCCGTCAAGCGGGTCGAGAACACGCGCGAGTTCGGGGTCGTGCTGCACGACGCCGACGGCCGCATCACCGGCTTCCAGGAGAAGCCGGACCCGGCCGAGGCGCTGTCCGATCTGGGCAACTGCGGCATGTACCTGTTCGAGCCGGAGATCTTTGACTACTTCCCCAGAACGGAGTTCGTCGACTGGGCGAACGACGTCTTTCCGGCGCTGCTCGCCAACGACGTGCCATTCCATATCCATGAGATCGACGAGTACTGGAACGACGTCGGCTCGCTCTCGGAGCTCAAGGAGGGCACGTTCGACGCGATGCAGGGCGCGCTGAGAGTGGAGCTGCGCGGCGAGGAGATCGCGGAGGGCGTGCGCATCTGCGAGGGCACCGAGCTGACCGACGCGACGCTGATCGAGCCGCCGGTGTGGATCGGGCGCGACGTAACGATCGCCCCGGGCGTGCGCCTGCAAGGACCGCTGGCGATCGGCGACGGCGTCACGATCGGCGAGGGCGCCGCGCTCAAGGACTCCGTCGTGCTGCCCGGCACGGAGATCGCGCCGCAGACGATCCTGATCGGCGCGATCGTCGGTTCGACCGGGATCGTCGAACGGCTCAAGCCGCGCGGCTAAGCAGCCTCGTAGCGCTCCTTGCGCTGCTCCTCGCGCTCAGACTGCGCGAGCATGCGCGTGAACAGCACCACCAGCGCGATCCCCATCACGATCGACTGCTCGATCGCCATGATCACGCCCGCCAGCGCCTGGTCGGCGTCGGGGTCGAGCCCCCAGTAGTGGGGCTGGTTCGTGTAGTAGCTGAAGAGCGCGTTCGGGGCGAACGTCAGCAGGATGCCGAGGAAGCCGACCGTCGCCTTCGTGCTGACCATGTAGACGATCGGCGTGGTGCCCTCGCGGCGCAGCCGCGTGCTCACGGGCGAGAGCAGGTGCCACCAGTAGAGGAAGCCGGCGAGCGTGAACGACAGGTGCTCGAGCACGTGGATCCCGGTGTGCTCGGCGGCGGCGTCGTAGAGCGCGGGGACGTGCCAGAGCCACATCGCGCCGGTGTAGAGGAAGACCGCGAACAGCGGGGCGGCCAGGAAGCCGACGCGCTGCTCGATGCGGTGGATGCGGCGCGTGGCCGGACGCAGCAGCACCTTCGTGAGGCCGAGGATCAGCAGGATCGGCGCGACGTCGAGCAGCAGCACGTGCTGGACCATGTGCATCGCGAGGATCTGCTCGCCGAGCCGGTCGATCGGTGAGCACAGCGCCGCGACCAGCACGAGGATGCCCGTCAGGAACACGAGCAGGCGCCCGACGCTCGGCGGGTGCGGCTCGGTCGGCGTGCGCGCGCGGCGCCAACGCCACACATAGATGCCGGTGTAGAGCGCCAGCGCGATCACGACGCCCGGGTCGAACGTCCACGATGCGTCCGGAGACATGCCGGCGAATTGTGGCACTCGCGTGCTGCGCCGTCGCAGCGCCTCGCGCAAGCTGACTCGCATGCCGCTCGATCGCCTGCTCGCCGAGCTGGTCGCTGTGCTCGCGCCCCCGTCCTGCCTCGCCTGTCGCACACCGCTCGCCGGCGCGCGTGCCGAGCTGTGCGTCGCCTGTCGCCATGCGCTGCCGTGGCTGGCTGAGCCGCGCTGCTCGCGCTGCGGCTTGCCGTCGCCGTGTGGGGTGCGCTGTCCGGCGGCCGCGGCCGCGTTCGAGTACGCGTGGGCGCCGCTCGCCCACGACGGGCCTGCCCGCCAGCTCGTCGCCGCGCTGAAGTTTCATGGCGCGCTGCCGGTCGCACGCCTGATGGCCGCCCAGATCGCGGCCTGTGCGCCGCGCGAGCTGCTGGCCGGCGCGGCGCTCGTGCCGGTGCCGCTGCATCCGGCGCGGCGGCGCGCTCGCGGCTTCGACCAGGCGGCGCTGATCGCTCGAGCGCTCTCGACGCGCACAGGCCTGCCGCTGAGCCCTTGCCTGCATCGCGGCGGTCGCGCGACTCGCCAGCTCGGCGCCGATCGTGCCGCGCGTCGCGCCGCCGCCGAGCGTCAACGGCTGTCGGTGCGCGGACCGGTGCCGCCGTATGTGCTCCTCGTCGACGACGTCCACACGACCGGCGCCACGCTGGACGCCTGCGCCCGTGCGGTCAGGGCTGCCGGGGCCTGGCGCGTCGGCGCGCTCGCCTACGCACGTACGCTGCCTCGCTGACATGCGGACAAGCACGGTTGGAGAACGACCGTTGGCGCGTCTACGATCGGGGAAAGATCCACCCCACACGACGCAAAGGGGGCGCATCATGCGCATCGCGGTCAAGGGACGGAACACCCACGTCGGCGACGGCCTCAAGGCTCACGTCGAGAAGCGCTTCCGGGCGATCGGACGCCAGGTGTCCGAGCTGGCCGAGCTCGAGCTGGAGCTCAGCGAGGAGCGCAACCCGGCGATCGCCGACCGCGAGATCGCAGAGGCGACGCTCTATCTGAAGGGCGTCACGCTGCGCGCCCGAGCCGCGTCCACCGACCTGATGCACTCGATCAACGAGTGCGAGGACCAGCTGGCGCGCCAGGTCAAGCGCCACCGCGAGCAGCGCCGCAAGCGGCGCGCCACGCGGGCCGCCCAGCAAGCTGTGAACGGCTTCGCCGGGGGCGGCGCGAGCCCCGCCTGAGCGGCGCGCGACGTCCCACTCTAGACCGTCACGGGAAGGTTCCATCGCGGCATGCGGCCGCTGCTACGCTAGGCCGCATGTCGCTGATCGATCGTGCGCTGCGCTTGGGGGAGGGCAAGAAGTTCAGGTCCTACGAGCAGCGTGTAGCGCGAATCAACGAGCTCGAGCCGGAGATGCAGGAGCTCACCGATGCACAGCTGCGCGCAGCCGCCGACTCGCTGCGTGCCCGCGCCCGCGGGGAGGGCGCCGAGCCGCTTGACGACCTTCTGTACGAATGCTTCGCGCTCGTGCGCGAGGCGGGCCGGCGCACGATGGGGATGCGCCACTTCGACGTCCAGCTGATCGGCGGGATGGTCCTGCACGACGGCGCGATCGCAGAGATGCGCACCGGCGAGGGCAAGACGCTCACCGCGACGCTTCCGGCGGTGCTCAACTCGCTCGCCGGCAAGGGCGTCCACGTCGTGACCGTGAACGACTACCTCGCCCGCCGCGACGCCGAATGGATGGGCCCGATCTACGAGATGCTCGGCGTGAGCGTCGGCGTCCTGCAGTCGCTGCAGCCGCTCGAAGAGAAGCATCACGCGTACTCGTGCGACCTCACCTACGGCACGAACTCCGAGTTCGGCTTCGACTACTTGCGCGACAACATGGCACCGACGCTGGAGGACAAGGTCCAGCACGGCGGCCGCGACCTCGGCGAAGTGCGCTCGGCGAAGGATCGCCTCGAGCGGCGTTCGGCGGCACACACGTACGCGATCGTGGACGAGGTCGACAACATCCTGATCGACGAGGCGCGTACGCCGCTGATCATCTCCGGCGCGCCCGAGGACTCGTCCGAGATCTACGCGAAGTTCGCGCGCCTGGCGCCGATGCTGACGCCGGGCGAGATGCCGAGGGGCCTCGATCCAAAGGCGAAGAAGGAATTCGTGGCCGACTATGACTACGAATTCGACGAGAAGCACAAGACCGTGTCGGTCACCGAGCGGGGCGTCGAGAAGGCCGAGCGCTTCCTCGGCATAGACCACCTCTACCGCGCTGAGAACGGCTACCTCGTCAACCACCTGATCCAGTCGCTCAAGGCCGAGTCGCTCTACAGACGCGACGTCGACTACGCGGTGATCGACGACGAGGTTCAGATCATCGACGAGTTCACCGGCCGCATCCTCGAGGGGCGGCGTTGGGGTGAGGGTCTCCACCAGGCGATCGAGGCGAAGGAGGGGTGTCGTCTGACGGAGGAGAACCAGACGATGGCCTCGATCACCTACCAGAACTACTTCCGCCTCTACGACAAGCTCGCCGGCATGACCGGCACCGCGCTCACCGAGGCGACCGAGTTCATGAAGATCTACGACCTCAGCGTCGTCCAGGTGCCGACGAACCGCCCGATGGTCCGCAAGGACCGCAACGACCAGGTCTACAAGACCAAGGAGGGCAAGTGGTCGGCGGTCGTGGAAGAGATCGCCGAGCGCAACGCGAAAGGCCAGCCGGTGCTCGTCGGGACGATCTCGGTCGAGGTCTCGGAGCTGCTCGGCGAACGCCTGCGCGAACGCGGCATCCAGCACACGATCCTCAACGCGAAGCCCGAGCACGCCGAGCGAGAGGGCGAGACGGTCGCCGGCGCCGGCCGGCCGGGCGCGGTCACGATCGCCACGAACATGGCCGGCCGTGGTGTCGACATCAAGCTCGGCGGCAGCCCGGAGCACCTGATCCGGCACGAGCTGGCGAAACTCGGCCTGCAACCGGGGGATCCGGACTACGAGGAGCACGAGGCGCGCCTGCTGCCAGAGCTCGAAGCCCGCTGCGAGGAGGATCGCAAGCGCGTGATGGAGGCCGGCGGCCTGTACATCGTCGGCACCGAGCGTCACGAGTCGCGCCGCATCGACAACCAGCTGCGCGGCCGTGCCGGCCGCCAGGGCGATCCCGGCGAATCGCGCTTCTTCCTGTCGGCCGAGGACGACCTCGTGCGCCTGTTCGCAGGCGAGCGCATCTACCGCATCCTCGACCGCTTCGGCACGACCGACGACCAGGGCAGGGAGGAGCCGATCGAGGCGGGTCTCCTGACGAGACAGATCGAGAAGGCGCAGAAGAAGGTCGAGGAGCAGAACTTCCTCATCCGCAAGCGCGTGCTCGACTACGACGACGTCATGAACGAGCAGCGGCGCATCATCTACGCCTACCGCGACGAGGTGCTCGAGGGGCGCGACATGGGCGATCAGGCGCGCGAGGAGATCGCCAACATGCTCACCCGCATCGTCGACGAGTTCACCGCCGGCGACTACTCCGAAGACTGGGATCTCGAGGGTCTGTTCGCCCGCATAGCCGAGATATTCCCGGTCAGCTTCGGGCTCGAAGACGTCGATCCGCAGAGCACGAACCGCGAAGAACTCGTCGAGAGACTCGTGGAGGACGCGCTGAGGCTCTACGACGAGCGCGAGAGGGAGCTCGGCGAGGAGCTGATGCGCGTGCTCGAGCGCTACCTGCTGCTCCAGACGATAGATCAGCGCTGGCGCGAGCACCTCTATGACATGGACTACCTGCGCGAGGGCATCGGGCTGCGCGGGCTCGCCCAGGTCGATCCGCTGATCGCCTACAAGAACGAGGGCTTCGAGCTCTTCCAGGACTTGATGAACACGATCTGGTCCGACTTCGCGCGCATGATCTTCAACGTCGAGATCTCGATGGAAGTCGACGGCGAGCCGGAGGAGACCATCCCCGACCCTGCGGAGGCGAGCGCCTCGAACTGGGTCGGCGGCGGCGGGCTCACCTACTCGGCCGGCTCCACGACGGCGACCGCGCTCGGCGCGCTCGCCGGCAACGATGCGGCGCCGTCGGCGCTCGGCGTCGCGGAAGCGCCTCAGACGAGCGAAGAGCCGGCGTCGAATGTGGCGCAGCGGCGCGTCGACGCGATCGACCAGATCGGCCGCAACGATCCGTGCTGGTGCGGGTCGGGCAAGAAATTTAAGAAGTGTCACGGCACCTAGGTGCCATGACACGCCGGGTCACCTTCAATGTGCCACGGCACCTGAACGCCGCGTGACCGCGCCTCGGAGGCGCTTGCCGATAGCCTCCGGGGCGTGTCCACCGCCGCAAACGCCTCGTCGGAGCCGACGCCGCAGCGCCTTGCGGCGATCCGCGACCAGCTGAAGCTGCTCGCGGACTATCTTTGACCCGGCTGGGCTGAAGGCGCGCGCCGACGAGCTCGAGCGCGAGATGGGCGCGCCCGGCTTCTGGGACGACCAGGAGCGGGCGGCCAAGACGAGCGCCGAGCATGCGCGCGCCACGAAGAAGGCTGAGCTGTACGCCACGCTGGAGCGCGACGTCGACGACCTCGAACCGCTCGCCGAGATGGCGGTCGAGGACCCCGAGCTGGCATCTGAGCTGGAGGAGCAGATCGCGTCCGTCGAGGCGCGCCTGGAGGCGCTCGAGCTGGAGCGCCTGTTCTCCGGCAGATACGACGCCGGCGACGCGCTCGTGACGATCAACGCCGGCGCTGGCGGCACCGACGCGCAGGACTGGGCGGAGATGGTCCTGCGGATGGAGATGCGCTGGGCAGAGAAGCGCGGCTTCGACGTCGAGCTGCTGGAGGCGAGCCCGGGTGAGGAGGCCGGCATCAAGTCGGCGACGTTCCGGGTCAGAGGCGAGAACGCCTACGGCCTCTACGGCGCCGAGAAGGGGGTGCACCGGCTTGTGCGCCTCTCCCCGTTCGACTCCGCCAACCGGCGCCAGACGAGCTTCGCCGGCGTCGAGGTCTCGCCCGTCGTCGAGGACGTCGGCGAGGTCGAGATCGACGAGGACGATCTGCAGGTCGACACCTACCGCGCCAGCGGCGCCGGTGGCCAGCACGTCAACAAGACCGACTCGGCGGTGCGCATCACCCACAAGCCGACGGGGATCGTCGTGCAGTGCCAGAACGAGCGCTCGCAGACGCAGAACCGCCTCACCGCGATGGGAATGCTGCGCTCGAAGCTGGCCGAGCGCGCCGAGCGCGAGCGCCAGGAGGAGATCGCGAAGGAGCGCGGCGAGGCGCAGGACGTCAACTTCGGCTCGCAGATCCGCTCCTACGTCCTGCACCCGTACACGATGGTCAAGGACCACCGCACGAACTTCGAGATGGGCGACGCGAACCGCGTGCTCGACGGGGACCTCGACGGCTTCGTGCGCGCCGAGCTGCTGCGGGCGGCGGGGAGATGAGCGACGCGGGCCCGCCCGCCAGCCCGCCTCCGCCGGTCACATGACCGGCTTCGGCACCCCTCGGGGCGCGCCGCGCGCCCGCCAGCCGACCGCGCCCTACCTCGACGCGCTCGTCGCGTACGGCTTCCGCGGGCCGACGCGCTTCCACGTCCCCGGCCACAAGGGCGGGTCCGGCGCCGACCCCGGTCTGCGCTGGGCGCTCGGCGAGCGCGCCCTGCTGCTCGACGTGCCGCAGGACACCGAGGGGATCGACATGGGCCCCGAGCCGACGCCGTACAGACAGGCGGAGGAGCTGGCGGCCGCCGCCTACGGCGCAGCGCGCTCGTGGTTCCTGACGAACGGCGCGACGCAGGGCAATCACGCGCTGTGCCTCGCACTCGCGCCGCCGGGCATGACCGTCGTACTCCAGCGCAACGCCCATGCAAGTCTCATCGACGGGCTCGTGCTGAGCGGCGGGACGCCTGCGTTCGTCGCCCCAGAGACGGACGACGAGCTGGGGATGGCGCACGGGGTCACCCCAGATGCCCTGCGGGTGGTGCTGGAGCGCTGCGGCGACGCCCGCGCGGTCTTCGTCGTCTCGCCGACCTATTACGGCATGACCGCGGATGTGAAGGGCCTCGCAGACGTCGCCCACGCCGCCGGCGCCGCGCTCGTCGTCGACCAGGCATGGGGGCCGCACTTCGGCTTCCACCCAGGCGTGCCGCAGTCCGCGCTCGCGCTCGGCGCCGACGCGGTCATCACCTCGACGCACAAGATCGTGGGCGCGCTCACGCAGGCGGCGATGCTGCACGTCGCCGGGGGCGACCGCGTCGATCCCGATGCCGTCGCCCGCGCGGTGCGGCTCGTGCGCTCGACCAGCCCCAGCTCGCTGCTGCTCGCCTCGCTCGACGCCGCGCGCCGACAGCTGGCGATCCACGGCCAGGCGCTGCTTGCCGGCACGCTCGCGGGCGCCGCGCACGCGCGCGTCGCGATCGACGCGGTGCCGGGCTGCTCCGTCGTGGGCGAGCGGCTCGTCGGTCGGCCCGGCGTACACGGTTGGGACCCGCTGCGGCTCACGATCGACGTGCGCGGCACCGGGCGCAGCGGCTACGAGGTCGCCGCTGCGCTGCGCGCCGGCTCGGACATCCACGTCGAGCTGGCGACGCACGCGACGCTCGTGCTCGTGATCGGCGTGCACGAGCAGGAGGAGGCGCTGGAGCGCCTCGTGCACGACCTGGCTGCGACCGTCGCCGAGATCGCCCGGCCGATCGAGGCGGAGCAGGTACCGCTCGTGCGCCCGCCGGAGTTGAGCGATGCGCTGGCGGTGCCGCCGCGCGACGCGTTCCTGGGCGCGACGGAGGTCGTCTCGATCGGCTCGGCGGTCGGCCGCATCTCCTGCGAGGCGATCGCCGGCTACCCGCCCGGCATCCCGGCGCTGCTGCCAGGCGAGCGGATCCGCGCCGAGGTCGTCGCCTACCTGCGCGAGCTGGCGGCCGCGGGCGCCCGCCTGCACGGAGCGAGCGATCCGACGTTCGAGACCGTTACGGTCCTGCGCGATGCGTGAGCTGCCACCCGAAGCCGACCGCGTCCGTCGCGCTCCGACGCTCGACCTCGCACACCTCGGCGAGCTGGTCGCACGCGCGCTCGCGGAGGACCTCGGCGACGGCGACGCGACCGCCGCCGCGACCGTGCCCGCCGACGCGCAGGCGCTCGCGCGCATCCGCCAGAAGGCGCCCGGCGTCGTCTTCGGACTCGACCTCGCCGAGCGGGCGTTCCTGGCGCTCGACCCGCGGGCCGCGATCGAGCGGCACGTCGAGGAGGGAGTGTGGCGCGAGGACGGGCCGGTGCTGGAGGTCCGTGGCAACGCCCGCGCGCTGCTCGCCGCCGAGCGCACCGCGCTCAACTTTCTCGCCCGCCTGTCCGGGATCGCGACGCTGACGGCCCGCTGCGTCAGAGAGGTCGAGGGCACCGGCGCGCGGATCCTCGACACGCGCAAGACGACGCCGGGCCTGCGGATGGCCGAGAAGGCGGCCGTCTGGTTCGGCGGCGGCACGAACCACCGCATCGGCCTGTTCGACGAGGTCCTCATCAAGGAGAACCACGCGGCCGCCGCCGGCGGGGTGGGGGAGGCGGTGCGCAGAGCGCGCGCGGCGCGTCCGGACCTCCCGCTGGAGGTCGAGGTGGGGACCCTCGACGAGCTGGACGAGGCGCTCGAGGCGGGCGCCCCGCGCATCCTCCTCGACAACATGGACCTCGCGACGATGCGCGAGGCGGCGGCGCGCACGGCCGGTCGAGCCTCGCTGGAGGCGAGCGGCGGCGTGACGCTGGAGCGGCTCCGGGAGATCGCGGAGACCGGGATAGACTTCATATCGATCGGGGCGTTGACGCACTCGGCCCCCGCACTCGACCTGTCCCTCATATTGGAGCCCCTCTCATGAGCCTCCCCATGGTGCAAACACCAAGTGCGAATGCCGGTCCTCTCATGCTCGAGAACATCCCCGCCCTGCAGGCGGAGGTGCGCGAGCTGGCCGCTCAGCGCGGCGCCGTCATCCTCGCGCACAACTACCAGCTGCCCGAGATCCAGGACGTGGCCGACTACGTCGGCGACTCGCTCGGGCTCTCGCAGCAGGCGGCCAAATCCGAGCAGGACCTGATCGTCTTCTGCGGCGTCCATTTCATGGCTGAGACCGCCTCGGTCCTGTGTCCCGAGAAGCGCGTCCTGATCCCGGACCTCGACGCCGGCTGCTCGCTCGCCGACTCGATCACGGCCGAGCAGCTGCGCGACTGGAAGACCAAGCATCCCGGCGCGATCGTCGTGATGTACGTCAACACGACGGCCGAGGTGAAGGCCGAGACCGACTACTGCGTGACGTCCTCGAACGCGGTCGCCGTCGTGGAGCACATCTACCGCGAGCACGGGCCGGACACCGAGATCCTGTTCGGACCGGACATGTTCCTCGGTGCCTACGTCGAGAAGCGCACGGGCCGCAAGATGCACGTGTGGGACGGCGAGTGCCACGTGCATGCCGGGATCCGCCCGAACGACATCAGCACGATTCGCGCGGCGCATCCGGGCGCGGAGTTCCTGATCCACCCCGAGTGCGGCTGCTCGACGAGCGTCATGGAGTACGTCGCCGCCGGCGATGTGGCTGCTGAGGGCGTGCATATGCTCTCGACCGGCGGGATGCTGAGATTCGCGCAGGAGCGTGCCGGGTCGCACGAGGAGGTCATCGTCGCGACCGAGACCGGGATGCTCTACCCGTTGCGCGAAGCGGCGCCCGACGTCGACTTCATCGCCGCCAACGAGCGCGCGAGCTGCAAGTACATGAAGATGATCACGCTGCCGAAGCTGCGTGAGGCGCTGCTGCGGGATGAGTTCGAGGTCAAGGTGGATCCGGCGGTGGCTGCGCGCGCGCGGGTGCCGATCGAGCGGATGGTCGCGATCTCCTGAGCTTCGCCGCGCTGTCGGTACGCCGGAGCGCGGCCTTGCTCCCTCGCGAGAGGCCATTCGTGTGACGTGCCCACGCTGCGCCGCGTCCGTGGGTTCCGCGGAAGCCTCTCGCGAGGGACAAGCGCTCGGCTACTTCGGCGGGCCTGCCACCCGCCTCGGCGTCGCTCAGGGCTGGCTTACGCTGGCTGGGCGAGGACGTCGATGCCTTTGTCGGCGGCCTCTCTGACGGATCTGAGCTGTTCGCGCTTGCGGGCGAACTCGGGGGCGGTGTAGCAGTGGACGTCGGCGGGGGCGCCCATCTCGGAGCGGTCCCAGAGGGAGCCGGCCTGGTAGACGCGCTCGAGCCAGGGGACGCCGTCGAAGAAGTCGGAGACGAGCACGACGATCCACTCCGGACCGCGCTCGCGCTGCGGCGGCGCGCCGTTTGCGTCGTCGACGCGCGCGCCGCCGACGAGCGCCTGCGAGATCGGCCAGCGATCGCTCACGCGCTCCACGTAGCGACGCAGCTCGCGCAGGTTCAGCTCCTCAAGCTTGTCGGGGTCGAGCGGCACAGCGCCGGATTCTCCCCGAGCGGGCGGCGCCATGGCAATCCCGCTGAAGGCGGGGATTTCGGCGCAGCCGGCGAGAACGGCGCTGCGCCGGCGAAGTTGCGCGCGGGCTACGCGAAGTCCTCGGCCGTGTGGGGGCCGACGCAGGCGATCGCGAGCTCGTCGGCGACGTCGCGGGCGATCGCGCGGACGTCGTCGTAGGTGACCGCGTCGAGGGCGGCGATCGCGAGGTCGGGGTCGATCTCCTCGCCGAACAGGATCGTCTGCTGCGCGGCGTGGCGGGCGACGGCGTTCGTGTTCTCGAACGCGAGCACGCGCGCGCCGGCGGCGTATGCCCGCGCCCGCTCGACCTCCTCCTCGCGCGGGCCCTCGTCGCGCAGCTCGGTGACGATCTCGCGCATGCGCCGGTAGGCCTCGACGCACTTGGTCGAGTCGAGTCCCGCCGAGAGCTGCAGGATCGGCACGTCGGCGCTGTTGTGCGACACCGCGTAGACGGAGTAGGCGAGGCCGCGCTGCTCGCGGATCTCGTCGAACAGGCGCGAGCCCATCGAGCCGCCGAGCAGCGTCGCGTAGATCGTCAGCGCCGCCCGCTGGGCGCGCGAGCGCGTGTCGATCGCCGGGCGGTAGGACATCCGCAGGTGCGACTGGTTCGAGTCGCGCTCCTCGACGAGCGTGCGCGCGTGCAGCGGCGGCGCGGCCTCGTACGGCTCCGGCTCGGGCAGCGCCGGGAAGCGGTTGAACAGCTCGTCCAGTGCCCCGTTCGCGGGGAGGTGCTCCAAGTTCCCGACGACGAACGCGCCGCCGCGCGCGCCGCTCCAGCGCCGCTCGCGGAACGCGACGATCGCGTCGCGCGTGAACGTGTCGCGCAGGTGCTCGACCGGCCCGAGGACCGTGCGGCCCAGCGGGTGGTCGCCGAAGGCGGCGTGGTCGATCAGGTGCTCCGCGACGGTCGCCGGCTGGTCGTTCGCGCGCGCGATCTCCTGGATCACGACGCCGCGCTCGCGCTCCAGCTCGTCCGCGTCCAGCCGCGGGCGACCGACGAAGTCGGTGAGCAGGTCGATCGCCTCCAGCGCGCGCTCGGCGCGCACCGTGATGTGGAACGCCACGAGGTCGTGGCTCGTGTAGGCGTTGAGCTGGCCGCCGATCCGCTCGGCCGTCTCGTTGACCGCTCTGTAGTCGGCGAACTTCTCGCCGCCCTTGAAGACGAGGTGCTCGAGGAAGTGCGCCATCCCGTTCTCCTCCGGGCGCTCGGTGCGCGCCCCGGCGTCGAAGGCGACGAGCGCGGTGACGGCGCGCGTGCCGTCGAGCTGCAGGCGGTGGATCGGAAGCCCGTTGGGGGCGACGGAGGTGGAGATCGCGGTCATGCGCTGAAAGGTAGCGCCGGCGTCCCGACTGCCGCGACGCCGCGTTCCTTGTCCCATGCCACCGGGGGTTCTATCGTTGGTCGGCCGGCGTCTCGCGACAGCGGCAGCGACGGGAGAGGGGGGGCGGACGAGCGAAGCGGGCGCTCGGCTTCGGTTGCATCCATCAACAGGGGGAAACGATGAAGCAAGCGATGCGACGCATCGCCGCGGCCTGGACACTGATCCTGGTCGCGGTCGCGACCTGCGCCTCACTCGCAGGCGCTGAAACGCTGACGTTCGAACCCGGCGGCTCCATAGCGTTCACCGGGAGATTGATTTGGACGGAAGCGTTTGGACTCAGAGGGACGTGCAACATGACGATTGCGGGCACGCTTGAAAGAAGAGTGAACACGGCCGCGGGGTCGAGCATGGGAACGATCTCCTCCGTAACGACCGAATCGTGCAGCCCTTGGAGAGTCATGACGCTAAGACCGGCAGCCTGGGCCCTCACCAGAATACTAGGTCAGCCTGAAACAATAACCGGGATACTAACTCTTCTCAGAACGTTCGGTGCCCTAATTGAAAACGGCGCAAGCAACTGCCTATATTTCATAGAATACGGCATCCTAATCGGCGTTGACGCGAGAAGGATGACTGCCGAAGTGACGGTCCTAGAAGTGCAGGCAAGACTCTCGAGAACGCTATCGGGGACCTGCCTGCTCGGAACGCTCGGCGGCACGTTGACGTTCGAACCGAGACAGAGAGTGGGGATCATCTAGAGGCGCGTGGCCATGCGGGTGAGGTCGCCTCCCGCGTGGCCGGCACCCGGGGTTTCGCGCGCGCGCCGCCGAAATCCCTGCAAAACTGCTTGCAACACGCGCCGGAGCCTAGTTGCCTTCCCCCGGCGCACGCTACTGTCCCGGAGCCTGATGCCCGTGAAGACCGGCACCACCAGCCCCCTGCACAGCGAAGCCGCCTCGCAGATGCCCGCTGCCGCCATCCCGCACAGAGCGCGACCGGCCGCCCCGTCCGTGATCGAGTTCCGCGGCGTCGAGAAGCGCTACGACGTCGGCGCGATCGGCCTCGACCAGGCGACCTTCTCGATCGGCCGCGGCGAGTGGGCGTTCCTCGTCGGCTCGACCGGCTCCGGCAAGTCGACGATCATGCGCCTGCTGATCAAGGAGCTGGAGCCGACCGCCGGCACGATCCGCGTCGCCGGCAAAGACCTGTCGGAGATCGCGCGCAAGCGCGTGCCGTACTACCGGCGCAACATCGGCGTCGTCTTCCAGGACTTCAAGCTGCTGCCGAACCGCACCGTCTACGACAACGTCGCCTACGCGCTGCAGGTGACCGGCGGCACGCGCAAGGAGATCCGCGCCAAGGTTCCGGACATCCTGCGCCTCACGGGCCTCTCGACGAAGCTGCACAACTACCCCGACCAGCTGTCGGGCGGCGAGCAGCAGCGCGTCGCGATCGCGCGGGCGTTCGTGAACCACCCGCCGCTGCTGCTGGCCGACGAGCCGACTGGCAACCTGGACCCCGAGACGTCGATCGGGATCATGCAGCTGCTCTACCGCATCAACCGCGCCGGGACGACGGTCCTGATCGCCACGCACGACAACGCGATGGTCGACAAGATGCGCCGCCGCGTGATCGAGCTCTCGCAGGGCCGGATCGTGCGGGACGAGGCGACCGGCGCCTACGTGCGCGACGAGTCGACGCGCGAGTTCGCAATCCGCATGCGCGACGGGCTGCCCGAGTCTCCGCCGACGGTCGAGAAGCCGTGAAGCTCGGCTTCTTCACCCGCGAGGCGTCTCGCGCGCTGCGCCGCAACGCGGCTCCGTCGTTTGCTGCGCTCGCGACGGTCCTGTTGACGATGCTCGTCGTCGGCGTCTTCATCCCGATCGTGCAGGCGACGACCGGCGCTGCCAACGACGTGCGCAAGCGCGTGCTCGTCGACGTGTACCTGGTGAGAGACGCGACGCAGTCCGACATCGCGCGGGTGCGCGCGCAGCTGCTCGACACCGCGAACGTCAAGCGCGTCGAGTTCGTCTCCAAGCAGGACGCCTACCAGCAGCAGCGCAAGAAGGACCCGGAGGCGTTCGCGCTGCTGGGCGAGAACCCGCTGCCGGACACGTTCCGCGTGACGCCTGAGAACCCGGACGACGTGCTGAAGATCGCGAGTGCGCTCGCACCTGAGGCGGCCGGCGGCGGCAGGACGCCGATCGACCGCGCCATCGACGAGGTCCGAACGCGCCGCGACGACACCTCGAAGATCCTGCAGGTCACGCGCTTCGTAAAGCTGATGGCCGGCACGCTCGCATTCCTGCTGATCGCCGCATCGATCTTCCTGATCGCCAACACGATCCGCCTGTCGCTGTACGCGCGGCGGCGCGAGGTCGAGGTGATGAAGCTCGTCGGCGCGACCGACTGGTTCATCCGCTGGCCGTTCGTGATCGAGGGCGTCATCGTCGGCGCCTTGGGGACGCTCCTCGCGATCCTCCTGCTCGCCGTCGGCAAGATCGCGATCATCGACCCGCTCGCGAGCGACTTCTCTTTGATCAGCGCCCCCGAGACGATGCCCTTCACCGTGCTGATCGCGGTGATGCTCGCGTCCGGCATCGCGATCAGCGCCGTCGGGTCGGCTGTTTCTTTGCGCCGCTTCCTGCGGGTCTGAGCTTCTCGCCTGAGCCTCGGCGCCGCAGTACGCCGCGGCGCACAATGCTCCCCCGCGAGACCCTCTCGTGAGACCGTGCTGTCCCCGCGCGACGCTGTGCAAGCCGCATTGGGGGTCTCGCGGAGGACATTGCGCGCCGGGCTGATCCTCACGGCTGCCTAGTCGAAGTTGCGAACGTTCAAACCGTGAGCAATGCGCGACAACACCGCCTTTGAGTTGCCTACCGTGCGTGCCGTGCTCAAAGCTGTGTCTACGTGGCGCAAGCGCTATCCATCTACGTGAGGCTTGGACTCCCGGCAATCCTGGGAACGCTCTACGTGCTTGGGAAGGCGCTGGACTTCTATGAGCGCATTGAGGCGCGGCGGGGCAGACGCGGAGATGTTCGGCAGCGCTGAATAGCCGGGCGCGGTTTGTCCCTCGCGAGAGCCCCCTGCGGCACTCGCTGACGCGGCGCAGCGCGGCGGCAGCTAACGAGAGGCTCTCGCGAGGGAGCAAGGCCGCGCCCCGGCGTACCGGGGCGGCGAAACGAACGGCTCAGCGCAAGAGCGCCTTCGCCTCGAGGTACTCCTCCAGGCCGAAGCGCCCGTTCTCGCGGCCGTTGCCGGACTGCTTGAAGCCGCCGAACGGGGCGCGGAGGTCGAAGGCGCCGCCGTTGACCTCGATCTGACCTGCGCGCAGGCGGCGGGCGACGCTCATCGCGCGGTCGGCATCCGACGACCACACGCCGGCCGCCAATCCGTAGATCGTGTCGTTGGCGATCGCGATCGCCTGCTCCTCGTCGTCATAGGGCAGGATCACGAGCACGGGGCCGAAGATCTCCTCCTGGGCGATCGTCATCTCGGGCGTCACGTCGGAGAAGACGGTCGGGCGGACGTAGAAGCCCTGCGGCAGGTCCTCCGGCGGCTCTGCCCCGCCGCACACGAGCCGCGCGCCCTCCTCGATGCCGCGCCGGATGTAGCCGCGCACGCGCTCGCGCTGCACGTCGGACACGAGCGGACCGATGCCGGATCTCTCACCCACGGGGTCAGCCGGCTCGAACTTCTCCGCCGTCGCAGCCGCGATCTGCTCGGTCTCGGCGAGCTTCGCCCGCGGCACGAGCATGCGCGTCAGCGCGGAGCACGTCTGCCCGGAGTTCAGGAACGCCTTTGCGACGCCGTTCGGGACCGCCTGCGCGAGGTCCGCGTCGTCGAGGATCACGTACGGCGACTTGCCGCCCAGCTCCAGCGCGACCCGCTTCACGCTCCCTGCGGCCAGCTCGCTTACGCGCTTTCCTGCGCGCGTCGAGCCGGTGAAGGACACCATGTCGACGTCCGGATCCGATGCGAGCGCCTCGCCCACCACGGGGCCGGTCCCCGTCACGAGGTTGACGACGCCGGCCGGCAGGCCGACCGCGTCGATCACCTCGGCCAGGATGAACGCTGAGAGCGGCGCCACCTCGCTCGCCTTCAGCACGACCGTGCAGCCCGCCGCGAGCGCCGGCGCGACCTTGCAGGCGACCTGGTGCAGGGGGTAGTTCCACGGCGTGATCGCGCCGACGACGCCGACCGGCTCGCGCACGACCAGCGCCGAGCCGGCCTCCTCCTCGAACGACAGCTCGTCGAGCAGGTCGGCCGCCATCCGGAAGGACGCGATCGGCAAACCCGCCTGGATGATGCGCGAGAGCTTCAACGGCATGCCGACCTCGGCCGTCACGGTCGCGGCGATCTCGTCGGCGCGCGCCTCGAGCCCGTCCGCGACGGCACGCAACAGGCGCTGACGCTCGGCGACCGGCGTCGCGGCCCAGGCCTCGAAGGCATCGCGCGCCGCCGCCACCGCGCGCCGCGCATCGGCCGCGGTCCCCTCGGGGATGGTGCCGAGCGGCTGCTCGGTCGAGGCCTCGACCACCTCGAGCGTGCCGTCGCCGTCAGGCTCCACCCAGGTGCCGCCGACGTACAGCCGATCGCGCACGGCGGGACGTGACTGCTGCTCGACGGACATTCGGCTCCTCCAGTTGACGGGGATCGGCGGCTCCGTCGAGCGTACTCGCCGGCCGGGCCCACCAGCGTCGGTCGATACGCTGACGCGGTGAATCGCCGCTCCCCCCGCATCAGGCGCGCCGTCGGCGTAGCACTCGGTGCGCTCGTCGTCCTGCTGCTCGGGATCTACCTCGGAGGCCACCCGAGCGGCCTGCCCAAGCCGATCCGCGACGCGTTCGTCGGCGACGACGACACGCAGCTGATGCGTGAGGCGCTCGACACGATCGACCAGATCTACTACCGCAAGGTGAATCGCGAGGAGCTCGTGAACCGCGGGATCGAGGGTGCGGTTGCGAGCCTCAGAGACCAGTTCTCGCACTACTTCGATCCGAGAACGTACAAGCGTTTCGCGCAGGTCACGAACCCGAGCTTCAGCGGCATCGGCGTCACGGTGCGCCCGGAGAGAGGCGGACCGCTCGCAATCGAGTCGGTGATTCAGGGGACGCCGGCCGCGCGCGCCGGCCTGCGCCGCGGCGATCGCATCGTCGCCGTCAATGGCAGATCGCTCAGCGGGCAGCCGTCGAGCGAGTCGATCGCGCTGATCAAGGGCACGCCCGGCACGAAGGTGACGCTGACGATCGCGCGCGACGGCAGACGCAGAACGCAAGGCGTCGAACGTGCGCGCGTCACGCAGCCCGTCGTGGCAGGTCGGATCGTCGAGCGCGGCGGCAGGCGATGGGGCGACGTCGTGTTCACGAGCTTCACCGAGGGATCGGCCGCGCAGGTGCACGCCGAAGTCGAGCGGCTGCTGCTCAGAAGAAGAGCCGACGGGATCGTGCTCGACCTGCGCGGCAACGGCGGTGGCCTCCTGAACGAGGCGGTCGACGTGGCATCGGTCTTCCTCCCCGACGGCACGATCGTCTCGACCGACGGCCGGGCGCGCGCCCGCCACGTCTACACCGCGACGGGCGGCGCGATCAGACGCTCGGTGCCGGTCGTCGTGCTCGTCGACCGCGGGACCGCATCCTCGGCCGAGATCGTCACCGGCGCGCTGCAGGACCGCAGACGCGCCGAGGTCGTCGGCACCAACACGTACGGCAAGGGCGTCTTCCAGGAGATCCGCGAGCTGCCGAACGGCGGCGCGCTCGATCTCACCGTCGGCCAGTACTTCCTGCCGAGCGGGCGCAACATCGGCGGCAGAGGCGTCGCGGAGGGAAGAGGCATCGCGCCGGACGTGCGCGCGAGCGACAACCCCGACACGCCGCGCCGCGACGAGGCGCTCGACGCCGCGCTCGCCCAGCTGGCCGCCGAATCGCGGTGACCCGCTCCGAGCCACGCGAGCGCGAGTGGGTTGCGCCGCGCACGCACGTCGTCGCCGTGCTCGACAAGCGCGGCCGCTTTCTCGTCGGTGAGTCGTTCTTCGGCCGCGGGCCGCAGCTGATCGTCGACAGAGATCGCAGAGCCGGCGTCGGCGACCTCGTGCTGCTGAGGGTCGGCGGCCGAGGCGGCCAGGGCGGCCGCGGCCACGCGAAGGTCGAGCGGCGCATCGGCCGCCCCGACGTCGCACGCGACGTGCTGGAGGCGCTGATGCTCGACCGGGGCCTCAGACGCCGCTTCGACCCGGCGGTCGAGCGCGCGGCGCGCGCGGCGGCGGAGGGCGAAGGAGTCGCCGGCGTCCCACGCCGCGACCTGCGCGATCTCACGACCTTCACGATCGACCCGGCAACCGCCAAGGACTTCGACGACGCGATCTCGGCCGAGCGCCGCGGCGAGAGCGCCTGGCGCATCTGGGTCCACATCGCCGACGTCTCCGCCTACGTGCGTCCCGACTCGCTCGTCAAAGTCCTTGG